>Ga0209062_1000292_pt1 | contig 181598 bp, 174 predicted proteins | sample Coa_R2_2_FD_187158 | JGI IMG/M metagenome (GOLD analysis project Ga0209062, IMG submission 187158) | Surface soil microbial communities from Centralia Pennsylvania, which are recovering from an underground coalmine fire - Coalmine... | ecosystem: Environmental > Terrestrial > Soil >...
GCCCATATGCCCACAGCCGCCACAACCACAACAGGCTTTGATCGCATAAGGGCTTCACAAGGTCGGAACGGTCCAGCTTCCAACTAAGAAACCGGTCCGAGCGGTCCCACGGATGGGGTCCACTTCAATCCGCCGCACCTTTGGTGCGATGGCGTCCGCGCTCGTGGTGGAAATTCGGCGGGTTCGGCGGAGACGTGGGCATACGGAAATGATTGTAATTTAATAAGACGCCGGAAGACGACCCTCGATGTCGGGAGACATACGGAAAGCGGACACCTCATTCGCCACGCCGCCGGATTTCTACAAGTGATGACAATGGGTTAGGGAACGGCCGGGGCCGGCGCCGGGAGAGCGAAGGCGCCGCCGCGCGCGATCGCGGATTGCCGAAAAGCCGGTTGACGCGCCCGCCATCGCCGCTATATCGCGCTTGATCCTGATGGGGATGGAGCCTCCCCGAAACCGCCGCAAGGCTGATAGCTCCTGCCGCGTTGGATGAAGCGGCGGGAGCGTTCCGGGCCCGCCGCCGAGGCGGGGCCGGCGACATCGCCCCGTTTCGCACAGCCGGTTCGTTGCCCCGTCGGCGTCAGCGACGGGCGCGTCTTGGAGGTGGCGATGACAGAGGCGGCCCGCCGCCTGTGCGGACATCCCCTCATCCGCGGCGCCGATCGGAGCGCGCGCGGCTCCCTCCCGGCCCCGCGGTCGCGCCGCCGCCGCGGTTTTTCTGGGAACCGGCACCCCGCCGGGTCGCAGCGATGACGTTTCACAGCATCCTCTACCCGCGGCCCGAGCCCGACCGGCTTGCCGCTGACGACGCGATGCCGGAGTTCTTCCGGGACCTGAGCCTTGACCGCATCGTTGCGGCGGTGACGGCGGGCCGGGACGAGTACGAGCTGCAAGCCTTCTTCTACCGTCGGCTCGACGATCCCGAGGCGATTGTCTATCGCCAAGAGGTCATGCGGGATCTGGAAGATCCGGAGCTGTTTGCCCGCATCGGCGCCTTCGCCGAACAAATGCGGGAGACGCGCAGCCATCTGCGCGCCGCCGCAGAGCGCTCTTATCGCCTGAACCGGCAGGGATGGCTGCTTGAGGCTGTCGCGATCTATTGCGCCGCGGTCGAGCGGCTGTGCGCCGATCTTGCGCAAGCCGCGCTGCAAGCGCAGGGATTGCGGGAATTTCGGGACTATCTTTCCCATTCTGTCGCCGCGCCGCCCTTTCGCGCCCTGGTCGCCGACACCGCGAGGGTCAAGAGCGCATTGGGCTCGATACACTACTGTATCCTCATTCGCGACAATGCCGTAACCGTGCGCCCCTATCGGGACGAAGCCGATTACAGCGCCGAGATCGCGGCGAGCTTTGCCAAATTCCGCCGGGGCGACGCCAAGGACTATCGTGTCAAATTCCCCGATCTCGGCGGCATGAACCATGTCGAGGCGCAAATTCTTGAACTGGTGGCCAAACTTTACCCGGAAGCATTTTTAGAACTTGAGAGTTATTGTAAAAAATATAGGGATTTCATCGATCCGGTATTACAAAGATTCGACCGAGAGATACAGTTTTATGTTGCATATTTGCAACATATCGACAAATTCAAGAGGATCGGATTGAAGTTCTGCTATCCCGAGGTTTCGCAACGCACAAAAGAGATTTTCGCCGATCAGACCTTCGATCTGGCCCTAGCGGAGGAGCTCGCCGCCGAGAATACGCCGATCGTCGTCAACGATTTCCGCCTGTGCGGCGAGGAGCGGGTGCTGCTCGTCTCCGGCCCCAACAGCGGCGGCAAGACGACCTTCGCCCGCACGATCGGGCAGCTGCACCATCTCGCCGGCCTCGGCTGTCCGGTGCCGGGGACGCGGGCCCGGCTGTTCCTCTGCGATCGCATATTTACGCATTTCGAGCGGCAGGAGAGCCTTGAGAACCTGCGCGGCAAGTTGCAGGACGACCTCCTGCGCATGCACCGGATCCTCGCCGCGGCGACCCCGAACAGCCTGCTGATCATCAACGAGATCTTCTCCGCGACCGCGCTGCAAGACGCGCTCTTTCTCGCCACCGGGGTCATGGAGAGGATCCTCGCGCTCGGCTGCCTGTGCGTGTGCGTGACCTTTCTCGACGAACTGGCGGCGCTCGCTGCGGCGATCGCCAGCATGGTCAGCACCGTGGTCCCGGACGATCCGGCGCGGCGCACCTTCAAACTGGTTCGCCGTCCGCCCGACGGGCGCGCCTATGCGATGGCGATCGCCGAAAAGTACCGCCTGACCTATCGCGCGCTGAGGGAAAGGCTCGCCTGATGAAGGCCTTCCTGCTGCATCGCGAGCGCGATTTCGAGTTCGAGCGGGAGCCGCCGCCCGCCGCCGCGGAGCTGGTCCAGGATCTCGAACTGGAGAGCCTGTTCCAGGCCATGGCGGGCGGCGATCGCTTCCTGCTGGAGGTGGCGCGCAAGGTGGTTCTCGCCAGCCTCTACGATGTGCCGGAAATCCTGTACCGCCAGGATGTCCTGCGCGACTGCCTGCGCAATGCCGCCACCGTCCGCGCGCTCTATGCCCTTGCCGTCGAGACGATCGAACGAGAAAGAAAAAATTACTGGGGTCTATTGAGCCGCAATCCGGGTTTCGTGCTGCACAGATCGGTCGAGGTGCTGCACATGTTCGTCGAGATGTTGCGGCGGCTGCGGCAGCAGGCGGAGGCGCATGCGGAAGACTTCGAATCCGAGGGCTTCCGCACGCTGTTTGCGAGCTTGCGGCGGGAGCTCGACGAGGCCTATCTGGGGCAGATCGAAGCGCACCTGGCCCGCCTAAAATTCCGCCACGGCGTATTGCTGAGCGCCCGCCTCGGCAAGGGCAATGCCGGCGCCGATTACGTGCTGCGCCGACCCCATGACGACGAGCGGCCGTGGCTGCGGCGATTGCTGACGCGGGGACCGCCCGCCTATACCTTTTATATCCACGAGCGCGACGAGGCCGGCGCGGCGGCCGTTGCCGAATTGCGGGACAGGGGGATCCATCTTGTCGCCAATGCCGCCGCCCAATCCAATGAGCATATTCTGAGCTTTTTCCGCATGCTGCGGGCCGAGCTGGGGTTTTATGTCGGCTGCCTGAACCTCTACGAAAAACTGTCGGCAAAGGGCGCGCCGATCTGTTTTCCGGTGCCGGCGCCGGCGGCGGAACGGCGGCACCGGGCCCGCGATCTTTACGATGTCTGTCTCGAATTGAAGCGCGAGGGCCGGGCGGTCGGCAACGATCTGGCCGCCGACGGCAAGGCGCTGTTCCTGATCACCGGCGCCAATCAGGGCGGGAAATCGACCTTTCTGCGCAGCCTCGGCCTGGCGCAGCTGATGATGCAAAGCGGCATGTTCGTGCCGGCCCGGTCGTTCTGTGCGAATATATGCAGCGGCCTGTTCACGCATTACCGGCGCGAGGAAGACGCGGCGCGGCGTGCCGGCAAACTCGAGGAGGAGCTGCAGCGGGCCAGCGCCATTGTCGATCGCCTCGCGCCCGACGGGCTTATCCTGTTCAATGAATCGTTTCAGTCCACCAACGAGCGGGAGGGCTCGGAAATCGGCCGCCAGATCATCGCGGCATTGCTCGAAAGCCGGATCAAGGTGTTCTGCGTCACGCATCTGCACGATCTGGCGCGCTCCCTTTACGAGCGCGGGCTCGACGAGGCCCTGTTCCTGCGCGCCGAATGGCGCGAGGACGGCGTCCGCACGTTCAAGATCCTGCCGGGGGCGCCGCTGCCGACGAGCCACGGGAAGGACCTCTTCGAGCAGATCTTCGGCGGCACCAGCCGCAGCAGCGCCAGCGCATAGGCGAAGACGAGCCCGTAGAGGACGGCAAACACCCACAATGGCAGCGGCCAATAGATGAGCCGGTCGATCCAGCCGGCGATCAGCGGCGTCGGCGCCGCCGCACCGCCGGCCAGCGCGTCCTGCCACAATGTCAGGACGCAGGCGCGTCCCAGCGCCGCCTGCGCCGCCACCGCCGCCAGCAGCAGCACATGCAGCACGCGCCACCAGCGGATGCGCACGAAACGCCACCCGTAGCGGGCGCCGAGCGGCACCGCGAGGAGCCCGAACAGGTTGAACAGGATGATCGCAACATGCGCCGCAAGGACGGCTTCGGCGAGCGGCATGGCGGCTTCCACGCGTTTGCTTGCCAACAAAGGGCGGCTTCGCGACTATCGCAGATCCTCCTGCGCTGAGCGAGGTGCGCGATGAAGCTCAACGACGAAAAGCTGTTCCGGCAGCAGGCCTATATCGACGGCGAATGGGTCGATGCGATCGGCGGGGCCACCCTTGTCGTCGAGGACCCGGCGAGCGGCGAGAGGCTCGGCACCGTGCCGAAGATGGGCGCCGAGGAAACCCGGCGGGCGATCGCGGCGGCGGCGCGCGCCTGGCCCTCCTGGCGCGCCCGCACCGCCAAGGAGCGGGCCCAGATCCTGCGCCGCTGGTACGAGCTGATGATGGCCAACCAGGAAGATCTCGCCCGTCTGATGACCGCCGAGCAGGGCAAACCCCTGGCCGAGTCGCGCGGCGAGATCGCCTATGCCGCCGCCTTTATCGAGTGGTTCGCCGAGGAGGGCAAGCGCGTCTACGGCGACACGATCCCCGCCCACGGCCCCGATAAGCGCATCCTTGTATTGAAGGAGCCGGTCGGCGTCACCGCCGCGATCACGCCGTGGAACTTCCCGGCGGCGATGATCACGCGCAAGGCCGGCCCGGCGCTGGCCGCCGGCTGCACGATGGTGCTGAAGCCGGCCTCGCAGACCCCGTATTCGGCGCTCGCCCTGTGCGAGCTGGCCGCGCGCGCCGGGGTGCCGCGCGGCGTCTTCTCCTGCGTCACCGGCACCGCGAAGGAGATCGGCGGCGAGATGACCGCCAACCCGATCGTGCGCAAGCTGACCTTCACCGGCTCGACCGAGATCGGCAAATTGCTGATGGCGCAATGCGCCGGCACGGTCAAGAAGATCTCGCTCGAGCTCGGCGGCAACGCGCCGTTCATCGTGTTCGACGACGCCGATCTCGAAATGGCGGTCAAGGGCGCCGTCGCCTCGAAATACCGCAACGCCGGCCAGACCTGCGTGTGCGCCAACCGCATCCTCGTGCAGGACGGCATCTACGAGGCGTTCGCCAAGCGCCTTGCCGAGGTCGTCGGCGCGATGAAGGTCGGCAGCGGCTTCGAGCCGGGCACCGTGATCGGCCCGCTGATCGACATGCGGGCGGTCGAAAAGGTCGAAAGCCACATCGCCGACGCCGTTAAAAAGGGCGCCCGCATCGTCGCCGGCGGCCGGCGGCACGCGCTCGGCGGCACGTTCTTCGAGCCGACCGTGCTGGCCGAGGTGACCGCCGACATGATCATCACCCGCGAGGAGACCTTCGGGCCGGTCGCGCCGCTGTATCGCTTCCACAGCGAGGAAGAGGCGATCCGCATGGCGAACGACACCGAGTTCGGGCTGGCCGCCTATTTCTACGCCCGCGACATCGGCCGCATCTGGCGCGTCGCCGAGGCGCTCGAATACGGCATTGTCGGCATCAACGAGGGCATCATCTCGACCGAGATCGCGCCGTTCGGCGGCATGAAGGAGAGCGGCATCGGCCGCGAGGGTTCGAAATACGGCATCGAGGAGTTCCTCGAGATCAAATATCTGTGCCTCGGCGGCATCGACCGCTGACGAGAGGCGGCGCGCCGGAGCGATGAACGACCAATATGGAATTCATCGTCGCCGGCGCGCCGCGCAGCGCTAATGCCAATCCCCGCTCGCGACGACGATGGCGAGAACGGGTGGCGCGCGCCGCCCGCGAAAGCTTGCAAGCACAGGGAGGACCGACGGATCATAACCTCTCTGTTTTGATTATCTATTTCTATCAGGGCGAAACCACTCTCGACGTTGACAACATCGCGAAATCGTTGCTTGACGGGCTCAAAGGTATCCTTTTTCCAGGACGACCAGCAGGTATCGGAGCTTCTGGTCCGCAAGAGCCGCTTCGGTGCCGGGTTATCGCTGACCGGAGCGAGCCTATATCTGCTGGGGGCAATCGCGCGCATGGCGCAAGAGGGCTCCGATTTCGTCTATGTTCGCGTCGATCCGGCGCCCGACCATAGCAGGATACCATGAGTACCCCCGCCGACCTCGTCATGGACGAACGCGCAGCGATCCGCCAGTATGCCGACTGGTACGCGCAACAGGGATATCAGGTCTCGGTAGATCCCGCGCCCCGAGATCTGCCCGAGTTCTTGCGCACTCTCGCGCCGGGCTTGATCGCCCGCCGCAACGGCGAGAACATCGTCGTCGAGATCAAAACCTCTTCGCCGGCAAGCTTCGAAAAAGTGCAACGCCTTGCCAGGGCCTTGGAACATCGTGCCGGCTGGAAGCTGCAAGTCGTGTATGTCGATCTGCCGGATCCCGAATGGCAACCACCTTCGCGATTGCCGGAGGCGGCAGAGCTTCTGGCCCGGCTGGATGCCCTAGACAGTACGGACGAAGGCGACAAAGGCCATCTACAATTTCTATTGCTCTGGTCGATCATCGAAGCGGCCGCCCGCCATCGGCTCTCGCGCCTTATTCCGCCGACCCGGCGGATCTCCTCATCGGCTCTGTTGAAAATGCTGCTGACCGAAGGAGTGATCGAGGAAGAGCAATACGCTGTCCTGCGCCGCGGCCTGGCGGTTCGCAATGCGATCGCTCACGGTTTCCTCAATCAGCCCGTAGATGCGGCCCTGTTCGAGGAACTGCGCGAAGCCGCTCGGGGATTGTTGGGTTCGCGCTCTGCGGCGGCGTGAAGGAGAGCTGTACCGGCCGCGAAGGCCCGAAATATGGCATCGTGGAGTTTCTCGAAATCAAGTACCTGTACCTGGGCGCGGCCGGTCAGCGCGGCTCCATCCGCAATGTGGTCGTCAGCGCTTCGGCGCGCACCATCGCCTGCGCGTAAGGGCTTCCCCGGTACTTTCTCAGATATTCGCGACTGGCCCGCGCGATCGCCTCGGGGTCGTCCGCCGGCAATGCCCGGACCGCCAGATGGCGGCCGGCAAATTCCAATGTGGCGGGCCCGCCGGCCGCGAGGTCCCGATACCAGCGTCCCCTGCTGCCGCGCACCGAACGCACAAAGACCTCACCGCCCTCCGTCACCACCCAGATCACCACCGCGCTTGCCGGATGCGCCCCGGTGCGGATCACGACTTCCGGGGCCTCGCGCAGCGCGCGCAGAGTGTCCGCATCGAACCTCGCCATCGCCGTTCTCCGGTTGGCCTCCGCGTCGTATTCGTCGACGGGAGCGGGGAGGAGGCTGCGCCGTTTCGCGTCCCGGAGCAAGGCCGACCCGCGGCGGCCGGCCGCGCCGGTTCAGCCCGCCGCGCCGGTTCCGGCCGCCCGGCGGGCGGCCAGCGCCGCCGCCGGGGGCTGCTGCCACAGGCATTCGACGCGGGCGAAGCCGGCCTCCTGCAGCATGTGCGCATGCCGCGCGAGACCGCCGGCGATGTCGAACAGATCGTCATCGAGAAACAGGGCGCCGGGCTTCAGCACCCGGGCGATCTGGCGGTAGCAGGCGGCGATCGCCTTGAGATCGCGCAGATTGTGAATCGCGATCGCCGATACGGCGAGATCGAACGCTCCGCCGACGCGCGCGCTCCAATGCGGGTCGCAGAGATCGGCGAGGACGTAACCGACCCGCTCGGCGTAAGGCGCAAGCCGGCGGCGCGCTTCGGCGAGCATCGGCTCCGAATAGTCCTGCAACGTCACCCGTGCGGCCGGAAAGGCGCGCAATACCTCCTCCGTGACGACCCCGTAGCCGCCGCCGACATCGAGGACCGCGATCGCGGCCTCGGGCGCGAAGGCGGCATGCGAGAGCATCTCCCGGATCCGCTGCCGGCGTTCCCCCTCGCGCCCTTGATCGCGCGCGATCCACCACGCCACATAACTCTGCGAGTGCCAGTTGTGTTCGCCGACCGCAAAGCCCTCCTGCGCCGCCGCCATGTCGCTCTTCCGCCGGGGGTTGGCGGGCAAGATTAGCGCCGCCGCCGGCGCCGGACCAGCGCCGCGCTTGCGGCGCAAGGCGCATTATGCGAACTGAGAGGATCGGCGATCCCAGGGATGAGGGAGTGAACCCCGATGCCGCGCTATGATTTCGACCTGTTCACGATCGGTGCCGGCTCGGGCGGCGTGGCGGGTTCGCGCCGCGCCGGCAGCTACGGCGCGCGGGTTGCGATCTGCGAGGAGAGCCGGGTCGGCGGCACCTGTGTGATCCGCGGCTGCGTGCCAAAAAAGCTGCTCGTCTACGGCGCGCAGTTTGCCGACGCCTTTGCCGACGCCGCCGGCTTCGGCTGGCACGTGCCGGTGCCGGGCTTCGACTGGCCGGCGCTGATCGCCGCCAAGGACCGCGAGATCGAGCGGCTGTCGCAGATCTATGTGCGCATGCTGCGGGACAGCAGGGTCACGCTGATCCGCGGCCGCGGCGTCCTCGTCGATCCGCACACGGTCGCGGTCGACGGGCGGCATTACACCGCCGACAAGATCCTGATCGCAACCGGCTCGCATCCGGTGGTGCCGCAGATCCCCGGCATCGAGCATGTGATCTCGTCGAACGAGGCGCTCGATCTCCCGGCCCTGCCGCGCCGCATCGTCATCGTCGGCGGCGGCTACATCGCGGTCGAGTTTGCCGGCATCTTCCGCGGCTTTGGCGCCGAGGTCGTCGAGCTGGTCCGCCGCGAGGAACTGCTCTACGGCTTCGACGACGATATCCGCATCGCGCTGGCGCAGCAGATGCGGGACCGCGGCATCGAGATCCACACCCGCACGCAGGTCGCCCGCATCGAGAAAAGGCCGCACGGCTATTCGGTCCATACGACGCTCGGGCAGGAATTCTCGGCCGACGTCGTCATGTACGCGACCGGCCGCCGGCCGAACACGAAGGGGCTTGGGCTTGCGGAGGTCGGGGTCGCCCTCGACGACAACGGCGCCGTCATCGTCGACGAGTGGTCGCGCAGCAACATCCCCAACATCTATGCGGTCGGCGATGTGACCGACCGCCTGAACCTGACGCCGGTGGCGATCGCCGAAGCCCGCGCCGTCGCCGAAACGCTGTTCCACGACAACCCAACCCCGATCGATCACACCAACGTGCCGACCGCAGTGTTCAGCAATCCGCCGATCGGCGCGGTCGGGCTGACCGAGGAATGCGCGCGCCGCGAAATCGGCGCGGTCGATGTCTACATGGCGCGCTTCAAGCCGATGAAGAACACATTGTCGGGGCGCGAGGAGCGCACCGTGATGAAGCTCGTCGTCGATGCGCACAGCGACCGCGTGCTCGGCTGCCATATGCTGGGGCCCGACGCGCCCGAGATCATCCAGGGCCTGGCGATCGCGCTCAAATGCGGCGCCACCAAGCGCCAGTTCGACCAGACCGTCGGCATCCATCCGAGCGCCGCCGAGGAATTCGTGACGATGCGCGAGAAAGTCGTGCGCGCCCAACTGGCGGCGGAATAGCCGCGATCGGCGTCCTGGCGCCGGGGCGGCCCGCGGCCGGTTTTGTGCGAACCCCGCGCGCCGCGCCGGCGGGCGGAGGGGCGGGCGAAATGGCGGACATCCGACAAATCCCGGGTTTTGCCGGGCCGCGGGATTTCTCATATAACCGCAGAGGACCCGGGTAGGGCAGGGAGGTGCGGTATGGCGACGAAATGGTCTCCCGACAGCTGGCGCGGGCTGCCGATCCGGCAGGTGCCCGAGTATCCCGATGCGGCGAAACTGCGGGCGGTCGAGGAGACGCTGCGCCGCTTTCCGCCGCTCGTCTTCGCCGGCGAGGCGCGGCGGCTCAAGGAGCGGCTCGCCGCGGTGGCGGCCGGCAACGCCTTTCTGCTGCAGGGCGGCGACTGCGCCGAGAGCTTTGCCGAGTTTCACCCGAACAACATTCGCGACACCTTCAAGGTCCTGCTGCAGGCCGCCGCGGTGCTGACCTTCGGCGCCGGCTGCCCGGTCGTCAAGGTCGGCCGCATGGCGGGGCAATTCGCCAAACCCCGGACCTCCGAGACCGAAACCCGCGACGGGGTGACCCTGCCGTCCTATCGCGGCGACATCATCAACAGCATGGAGTTCGACGCCGCGGCGCGCACCCCCGACCCGCAACGCATGGTCCAAGCCTACAGCCAGTCGGCGGCGACCCTCAATCTGCTGCGCGCCTTCGCCCAGGGCGGCTATGCCGACCTGCACCGCGTGCACAGCTGGAACCTCGATTTCGTCGCCGACTCGCCGCAGGGCGAGCGCTATCGCGAATTCGCCGACCGGCTGACCGAGGCCTTGGATTTCATGGCGGCCTGCGGCCTGACCTCGGAGACGACTCCGCAGATCCGCGAGACCGAATTCTACACCTGCCACGAGGCGCTGTTTTTGGAATACGAGCAGGCGCTGACCCGCATCGATTCGACGACCGGCGAGTGGTATGACTGCTCGGCGCATTTCCTGTGGCTGGGCGATCGCACCCGCCAGGTCGACGGCGCCCACGCCGAATTTCTGTCCGGCATCAAGAACCCGATCGGCATGAAATGCGGGCCGAGCCTTGAGCCCGACGATCTGCTGCGGCTGATCGACAAGCTCAACCCCGACAACGAGCCCGGCCGGCTGACCCTGATCACCCGCATGGGCGCCGACCGGATCACGGCGAAATTGCCGCCGCTATTGCGCGCGGTGCGGCGCGAGGGGCGCCACGTCGTATGGTGCTGCGACCCGATGCACGGCAACACGATCACCTCGCGCAACGGCTACAAGACCCGGCCGTTCGACCGCATCATGGCCGAGGTGCGCCAGTGCTTTGCGATCCACGCCGCGGAAGGCACCTACGCCGGCGGCATCCATTGCGAGATGACCGGGCAGAACGTCACCGAATGCCTCGGCGGGGCGCAGGCGATCAGCGAAGCCGCGCTTGCCGACCGCTATTTCACGCATTGCGACCCGCGGCTCAATGCCAGCCAGATGATCGAGCTCGCCTTCGAGCTGGCCGATGCGATCAAGGCCGAACGTGCGGGCATGCGGCGCGAGCTGCGGGCGGCCTCGTAAGGGGGCGGCGATGGCCGGCGACGGCGAGGCGCTGCCGCTGTCGGCGTTGACCGACAGTTATTTTCTGAAGACCAAGGCGATCGTCGGCCGTTTTGGCGACCGGAGCGCGACCTATGCGGTCTTCCTGCGCCGGCCGGTCATCTCGACCCCGCGCCTGGCGCTCGACTTCCTCGAACGGGCCGCGGCCGAGCGCGGCACCCGCTTCGACATCGATCTGCGCTATCCCGAAGGCACCCTGGTCGGCGCCGGCGAGCCGATCCTCTATCTGACCGGCTCGCTGTTCCATCTCGTCGATCTCGAGACGGTGCTGCTGCAGAAGCTCGGCGCGCCCTGCGTCGCCGCCTACAACGCCTATGCGATGTGCGCCGATTTGCCGAAGGTCGCTTTTCTGGCGATGGATGCGCGGCATTGCGCTGGGGCCGAGATGGCCGAGATGATGGCCTACGCCGCCGCGGTCGGCTCGGCGGCGGCGCGGCGCGAGGCGGGGGCGGTCGGGTTTATCGGCTGCGCCGCCGATGCGACCGCGCATTTCTTCGGCCAGGCGCGCGGGCTTGGCACGATGCCGCACGCCCTGATCGGCTATGCCGGCTCGACGGTGCGCGCCGCCGAGATGTTCCACGAAACCTTTCCCGACGAGCCCTTGACCGTGCTCGTCGACTATTTCGGGCGGGAGATCACCGACGCGCTGGCCGTCGCCCGGCGCTTTCCCGATCTTGCCGCCGCCGGCCGGCTGGCGGTGCGGATCGACACCCATGGCGGCCGCTATGCCGAAGGGCTCGACCTCGCCCGCTCCTACGAGGTGCTCGAACGCCATGCGCCGCAGGCGACGCGCGGCTACCGCACCGAGCGGGAACTGCGCTATCTGGTCGGCACCGGCTGCTCGGCCGCGGCGATCTGGCTGATGCGGCAAGCGCTCGACGAGGCCGGCTTCCCCCAGGTCAAGATCGTCGCCAGCTCCGGCTTCGGCCCGGAAAAATGCCGCATGATGGCCGCCGCCAAGGCGCCGATCGACGTCATCGGCACCGGTTCCTATCTGCCCGAGCTGTGGTCCGAAACCTATGCCACGGCCGACGTCGTCGCCTATGACGGCAAGCCCATGGTCAAGGCCGGCCGCGAGTTCCTGCTGCGTCAGCGCTGAACGCCGCGCGGCTGGCATGAGGCCGGATATCGGGCGCGCCCGGCCGGACGCGCCGCGCGATTCCCCGCCGGTGAGATTTTTCCGTGACAGCCTTGCATGGCTGAGATACGCTTCATGCATGGCCGGCAAGCCGGCCGAATAAAAGGGTGCGGCATCGACCGCTCCCGACAGGTGAACAGGCGCAACACGTCAACCCGGCGGTCGCGACGGCTGCCATGACCGGCGAGGCGTAAGGGAAACCGTCAATTCGCGAAACCGTTTCGTAATATCGTCCCGCAATACGGATAAGGCCGGCCTCGCCCGTCTGCATTGCCGCATGCCGCTCCGGGTTGCCCAACCTGGGTGACACGATGAGCGTATCATCTCTCGCGGAGGGTACGGGCAGCGCCGCCGGCCGCGTGCTCGGCGGCAAGCTCGACAGCATTCCGTTCAGCGGATACCAGGTCCTGATCATTGCCGTGCTCGCCCTCGTCGGCTTCATCGAGGGCTACGATCTGGTGATGACCGGCTCGCTGTTGGTGCTGGCCAAACAGCCGTTGCATCTGACCGGCTCCGACATACGCTGGCTGATCTTCGGGCCGACCGTCACGCTGACCATCGGCGGCTTCTTTTTCTCGGCGCTCTCCGACCATTTGAGCCGCAAGATGATCGTGCTGATCGGCGTGATCGCCACCACGTTCTTCACGCTGATGATCCCGCTGGTGCGCACCGCCGAGCAGCTGATCATCGTGCGATTGTTGACCGGGCTCGGCGCCGGCGGCGTGGTATCGGCGGCGTTTCCGATCGCCGCCGAATTGATGCCGGCGCAACACCGCCGCACCTACGGCGCGATCTATGAGATGGCGCTGGCCTCTTCCTTTACGATCGTGCCGTTCATCGCCTCGCTGCTCTCCGGCAACGCCAATGCGTTCCGGCTCCTTGCCCTGCCGGGCGGGCTGGCGCTGTTCGTGGTTCCGGTCATCGTCTATTTCGCGCTTCCCGAAAGCCCGCGCTGGCACTTGCGCAGAGGCCGGCCGCAGGTCGCGGTCGACATCGTCAACCGGATCATTGCGCGCAGCGGCAATCGCGTGCCGCCGCTGACCGTCGAGGCGCTCGGCGATCACCGCGCGGCCGCCCGCGAGCAGCTGCCGCCCTATTGGGCCCTGTTCGCCAGGGGCCAGCGGCGCTGGACCGCGGTCGGCGTGCTGAGCGGCGTCTTCGCCGGCACCGCCTTCTTTCTGATCTCGGTGCTGCTGCCGAAGGCTTTGCACGATCAGGGGGCCCTGGTGAGCCTGAGCTTCGGGATCACCTCTCTGGTGTACTTCGCCAGCATTCCGGGCAAGGCCTTCACCGGATTTCTGATGGAGATCATCGGGCGGCGCTGGACGATCTTCTACGCGCTCGCCGGATCGCTGCCCGGGCTCTTGCTGATGCTGCTGGCGCACCGGGCGGGGCCGTATGCGACGGTGGTGATGGTGGCGGGCGGTTTGATCACCGGTTTCACGGTACTGTCGGCCTTTACCGCGACGCGCGTCTATCTCTCCGAGCAATTCCCGACGGCCTTGCGCGGACGCGGCCACATTTTCGGCGAGTCGTTCGGGCGGATCTTTGCCGGCGGCCTTGTGCCGGTCCTGGTGGAGCCGCACACCGCCTCACCGACGATCTTCTTCGGCACAATCCTGCTCGTCGTCGCGGTCGGCGCCTTCATCCCGATCGTGTTCGGCAAGGAGACGATCGGCCAGCTCGAACTCGTCACCGAGACGGCTCCGGAGCTCGCCTGAGGATCGCCGGGCCGCGTTGCCCAGAGGAGGGCCGCCCTATCGCCGGGCCGGCGCGCGGCGGCGGTCGCACCATGAGATTTTTCCGGTGACACCCTCGCGGAGCGGGGCTAGGCTTTGCGCATGGCCGGTCACCGGTCATCAATTTGAGGGGCGGGACAACCGCCCCCGCAGGTGAACAGGCGCAACACGTCAACCCGGCGACGGGTCGGCCGCTGCAGCCCGCGAGGCGTCACCGAGTTCGCAACAGCGTTCCGCAGAACAGCATAATCGGCCCCGCCCGCTGCCCCCGCCGCCCCGCTTGCGGGTTGCCCTCTCTGGGTGACGCAATGGCAGCCACGCCCTTTCCCGGCCGGTCGGACATTCCGGCCATCAGAATACTGGGCAGCAAGCTCGACAGCATCCCGTTCAGCCCCTACCATGTGCTCGTCATACTGGTCCTGGGGCTCGTCGGCTTCATCGAGGGCTACGATCTGGCGGCGACCGGCTCGCTGATCGTGCTCGCCAAGAAGCCGCTGCACCTGACGGCGACCGACATCAAATGGCTGGTGGCCGGTCCGAGCCTGTTTCTGTGCGTCGGCGGCTTTATCGCCTCGGCGATCTCCGACCATCTGTCGCGCAAGGCGATCCTGCAGATCGGGATCATCTCCACCACCTTCCTGACCCTGCTGATCCCGCTCGTGCAGAACGCCGAGCAGCTGATCATCCTGCGGATTTTGATGGGGATCGGCGGCGGGTTCGCGGTCACCGCGCCGTTCCCGATCGCCGCCGAGCTGATGCCGGCGCAGCACCGCCGCACCTACAGCGCGGTCTATGAGATCATGCTGGCCAGCTCGTTCACCCTGCTCCCCTTCGTCGCCTTTTTTCTGGCCAACAATCCGAACGGCTTTCGCCTGATCGCACTGCCGGGCGGGCTCGCCCTTTTCGTGGTCCCGGTCATCGTGCACCTGCTATTGCCGGAAAGCCCGCGTTGGCATTTGCGCAAGGGCCGGATCGACCATGCGGTCGCGATCGTCAACCGCTATATCGCCCGCTGCGGCAGCCGCGTGCCGCCGCTCTCGGCGGCCGCGCTGGGGACGAACTTCGCGCTCGCCCGCTCCGAATTGCCGCCTTTCTGGGCGCTGTTCCGGCCGGGCCAACTGCGCTGGACGGCGGTCGGGGTGTGGACCTTCGGCTGCGCCGTCCTTGGCTATTTCCTGATCTCGGTGTTGTTGCCGAAGGCGCTGGTCGATCAGGGGGCGGCGGTCAAGACCAGTTTCGGCATCGCCACGCTCGTCTTCATGGCGACGATCCCGGGCAAGGCCTTCAACGCCTATCTGATGGAGGTGCTCGGGCGGCGCTTGACGATCCTGTGCGCGCTGCTCGGATCCATCCCCGGCCTGGCCCTGATGGCGCTGGCGCATCGGGCGGGAGCCTACGCTCCGGTCGTCATGAGCGCCGGGGCGCTGATCACCGGCTTTACCGTGCTCTCGTCCTTCCCGGCGACGCGCATGTATCTTTCCGAGCAATTCCCGACCGCCCTGCGCGGGCGCGGGCATACCTTCGGCGAAGCGTTCGCGCGCCTGTTCTCCGGCGTTGCGGCGCCGTTCCTGATGGTGCCGCATACCGGCTCGCCGACGATCTTTTTCGGCACGATCCTGGTCGCCGTCGTGGCCGGCGCCTTCGTGCCATTGCTGTTCGGCAAGGAGACGGTCGGCCAGATCGAGCTGGTCGCCGCCGAAGCGACCGAGGCAGCCGAAGCCGTCTGAGCCGCGCAAGACCGGCCGGCGCGGGGCGGCGCAATCGGCCGTCCCGGCCTTTGTGCGCCGCGGCGCAATCGGCTACGATTGCGCCGCGGGCGGGTCCCGGCGGGAGAAAGAAGAATGGCGGCGGGCGGCAAAGAGAGCGCTGTTTCCGGTTTCGACACCTGCGGCGGCGTGCCGTGCCTGCCGCCGCAGCAGGTCCGCGCGATGCTCGCGGACGGCGGCGAGATCGCCCTGCTCGATGTGCGCGAGGAGGGGGTGTTTGCCGAAAAGGGCCATCCGTTCTTTGCCGTTTCGCTGCCGCTGTCCCGGCTGGAACTGTCGATCCGCGCTCTCGTGCCGCGCTTCTCGACGCGGATCGTGCTGTACGACGACGGCGAGGGGCTGGCCGCGCGCGCCGCCGCGAAGCTCGCCCGTTTCGGCTATGACAACCTCGCCCTGATGGCCGGCGGCGCCAGCGGCTGGGCCGCGGCCGGGTTCGAACTGTTCACCGGGATCAACGTCCCAAGCAAGGCCTTCGGCGAATTCGTCGAGCAGCGCTGCGGCACGCCGCATATCTCAGCCGCCGAACTGAAAAAGCGGCTCGATTCCGGCGCCGACGTGCTGATCGTCGACAGTCGCCCGCTCGCCGAGTTCCGCAATATGAGCATCCCGGGCGCGCTCGACTGTCCGGGGGCGGAGCTGGTCTATCGCGTGCCCGATCTCGTGCGCACGCCGGAGACGCTTGTCGTCGTCAACTGCGCCGGGCGCACGCGCAGCATCATCGGGGCGCAATCGCTGCGCAATGCCGGCCTGCCGAACCCGGTCGTGGCGCTTGAAAACGGCACGATGGGGTGGGAGTTGGCCGGTCTCGAACTGGCGCGCGGACGCACCGAGCAGGCGCCGTCGCCTTCGCCCCAAGGGCTTGAACAGGCGCGGCGGATGGCCCAGTCGGTGGCCCGGCGCTTCGGCCTGCGACAAATCGACGACGCCGCGCTGGCGCGTCTGCGCGCCGAGGCGGACGAGCGCACGCTTTATCTGTTCGACGTCCGCTCTCCCGAGGAATACCTGGCCGGCCATCTCGCGGGCGCGCGCTCGGCCCCGGGCGGGCAGCTAGTCCAGGCGAGCGACACCTATATGGCAACCCGCAATGCGCGCGTCGTGCTGATCGACGATGACGGCGTGCGCGCGGTGATGACCGCGTCGTGGCTGGCGCAGATGGGCGGTTGCGAGGTCTATGTGCGCGCCGGTGGGCTCGCCGGGCAGCCGCTTGTCCGCGGCCCGGAAGCGCGCGAGATCCCCGCGCTCGCATCCGCCCGGGTCGCGACGATCGCGCCGCTCGCGCTGAAGGAGAGGCTTGATCAGGGCGCCGCCGCGATCGTCGATCTGGCGCCGAGCCTCGTCTATGAGAGGGGGCACATTCCCGGCGCCTGGTTTGCGGTGCGCGCCCGCCTGCCGGGCAGCCTGGCGCGCGTGCCGCGCCGCCCGCTGCTGGTGCTGACTTCGCCCGACGCGATCGTGGCGCGGCTTGCCGCGGCGGAACTGTCCGATACCGGCTTTGCCGAGATCCGCGTGCTCGAGGGCGGCACCGAGGCCTGGCGCCAAGCCGGGCTGCCGCTTGCGAGCGGGCGCGAGGCGATGGCCGACGAGCCCGATGATTGCTGGCGCCGCCCCTACGATCCCTATGCCGCCAAGGACGCCCGCGAGCGTTATCTGCGCTGGGAGGTCGGCCTTGTCGACCAGGTCGCGCGCGAGGGCGACGTCGGCTTCCGCATTCCCGGCTGAGGCGGCGCGGCGCCCCCGACCCTGTATCGCGAAGGAGGGCCGGACAGCGATAAAGTTTTTGCAAGTTACTTGCATTAATCGCTGCCGCCGCCTAGATTTGGATCATGGCCCGCAGGGCGATCATCTCCGCCGCGGTGGTACGGCTGATGGAGGAGGGCGAGCATCATGCCTGGACCCTCGAAGAGCTGCATGCGGGCCTCGCCCGGCGCGGCCGGGTGACCGATTTTTCTTCCGTTTTTCGCGCCGCCGAGAAGCTCGTGGCGGCCGGCCGCGCGCACAAGCTGGTGCTGGCGGACGGGCGCGTCCGCCTCGAATTGGCGGGCGCCCATCATGACCACCTTTACTGCACGCGCTGCCACGAGCTCGTGCCGGTGCCCTGTGTGCTCGCCGATGACGGCCACGCCGCGCTCGAGCGCGCCACCGGGGCCGCCATTGCCGAGCATCACCTGATCCTCTCCGGCCTCTGCCGGGACTGTCGTGCGGCCGCCGCCGCCGGTGAAGAGCGGGAATGACCCTTCCGGTCAATCTGTGGAACCCCGGCCATGTCACGCTCGCGGTCGATCTGTTGACCGCGTTCCTGCTCGGCGTCGTGCACGGCGTGACGCCCGACGAGCACACTTGGCCGATCACCTTCAGCTATGCGGTCGGCGGCTATTCCACCCGCCGCGGTCTTCTGGCCGGGCTGACCTTCTCGCTCGCCTTCACGGTGCAGCGGGCGCTGGCGAGCGAACTCGCCTATCTCGGCTTTGCGCGCCTGTTCACCTTCGCGCCGCTCGATCGGGTCGTCGACATCGTCGTCGGCATCGTCATGGCGGCGGCCGGGCTGTTCGTGACGGGTCGCGGGGTGCTGCCGCATCTGCCGCTGCCGGGTCTGCACCGCCCCGATATCGGCGAGGTGCAGCCGCGCGACCCGAAACCGTGGATGCCGGCCGTGCACGGCTTCATCGCCGGCTGGGGGTTCGGCGCGTTCGCCGCCATCATCTATACGGTGCTGGCGCCGGCGATGCCGTCGCCGGCGACGGGATGGCTGCCCGGTTTCGTCTTCGGCCTTGGGACATTGTGCGTGCAGGGGGCGGCCGGCGCCGCCTTCGGCTCATGGCTGGCGCGCCGCGGCCTGCCGCAGGAGGCGATCCGCCGCATCGGGCTCCTGACCGCGGCGCGGACCCTGCTGTGGGGTGGCTGCGCCTTTATCGCTCTCGGCGTCCTCGGCATGGTCTTTCCCGGCGTCGACGAACTGGCCATTACGACGCCGCTGCAAATCCATAACCTGCATACGCTCGGCCTGCCGTTTCTTGTGCTGCTGTTCACCGTGCTCGGCGTCGGCGTGACGACATTGATCGGCATGACGCGGGCTTGGCGCCGGCGCCTGCATGCCGGCGACGGCCTTTCCTGATCCCGTCTCGGGGGCCGCGCCCGGCAATTGCGTGGACGGCGCAATCCGGCTGCGTAGAGCCTCGCGCGAGGCCGGACAGGAGAAAAAAGCGGGTCAGCGCCGCAGCGGCACGACGTTCGCGCCGCTATTCGCCCGGCGCTGCAGCGCCCGCTCCACCGCCTCCTCCAGCTCGGCCAAGCGGAACGGCTTTTTGATGATCGGATCGCCGGTCTCGAGTAGACCCGCCTGCATGTCCGCATCGGCGTAACCGGTCATGAACAGGGCCCTGACCTCGGGCCAGCACTCGCGGGCGCGGCGGATCGTATCGGGTCCGCTGAGCCCGGACATGACCATGTCGATGACGATCAGATCATAACTCTCGCCGCGCGCCAGAGCCGCCAATGCGGCGTGCCCCCCGGCGGCCTCGGTCACGCTGTAGCCGCTCTGCCGCAGCATCTGCCCGGCGATGTCGCGCACGTCCGGATCGTCGTCGACGACGAGGATGCGTCCGCGCCGGGCGGATTTGTCGCCGTTCCGGGCTTCGCGCCCGGCCTGCCCCGGCAGGCCGGCCGCGCGCGGCAAATAGAGCCGGACGGCCGTGCCGCGGCCCGGCGTGCTGTCGATCTCGAGCGCGCCGCCGGACTGCCGCACCGCGCCGTAGACCTGGCTCAATCCAAGGCCGCTGCCCTTGCCGACCCCCTTGGTCGTGAAAAAGGGTTCGATGGCGCGCATCCGCACTTCCGGGGTCATGCCGATGCCGGTGTCGTGCACCGCCAGCAGGATGCAATCGCAACCGGCCATCTCGGCCGGCAGCGGATCGACGCCGCCCGTCAGGTTGCGCGTTTCGATCAGCACGCTGCCGCCGAGCGGCATCGCGTCGCGCGCGTTGATCACAAGGTTGAGCAGGGCGATTTCAAGCTGCGTCGAATCGGCGAGCGCCGGCCACAAATCGGGGGCCAGAGCGGTCTCGACCCCGATATGCGCGCCGATCGTGCGCCGCCACAGATCGCGCATGCCGTGGATCAGGGCATTGATGTCGACGGACTGCAGGCGCAGATGCTGCCGGCGCGAGAACGCCAGCAGCTGCTTGGTCAGCGTGGCCCCGCGCTCGGCGGCGCGCTGCGCCGCGCGCGCCAGCCTGGCGGCGCCGGCATCGGCTTTGATGCGCCGTTCCAGCAGTTCGAGATTGCCGGTGATCGCGGTCAGCAAATTGTTGAAATCGTGGGCGACGCCGCCGGTCAGCTGGCCCAGAACCTCCATCTTCTGCGCCTGGCGCAGCTGGGCGTCGAGCTCCTCGTGCTCGGTGATGTCGCGCGCCGTCGCGACGATCAGCCGATCGCCGTTCTCGGACTGGCCCGGGACGGTCACGAAGACAACATCGATGGTTCGCGTCCTGCCGGCCACCGTCTGCCGGGCATTGTAACGTTGCGGCCGCCCGCTATGCAGGCATTCGCGCAGATGGTGGAGCGGGAGTTGGGCGGCTTCGGCTCCGATCACCTCCTCGACGGTGCGGCCGATGATCTCCTCGCGCTTGAGCCCGTAGGCCGCCGCGCAGGCCGGGTTCAGATCGGCATAGACGAATTTCCCGTCGGGGGTGGCGCGCAGCAATGTCAGCCAGTCCGGAGAAGCCTCGAACAAGGCCTGCAGCTGGGCCCGGCTCGCGGCGAGTTGCCGGGCTCTGTGCTCGACCTGCTGCGCGAGGCTCCCGTTCAGCTCGCGCAGGCGGCCCTCGCTGTCGCGCAATGCCGCTTCCGCCCGCTTTGTTGCGCTCAGATCGATCAGCATGTTGATGCCGCCGACGAGCGCGCCCTCGGGGTCGCGCAGCGGCGTCGGATAGGCCAGGAACGGGATCCGCGTCCCGTCCGGCCGCTCGGCTACCGCCTCGATGCCATGGATCGGCCGATTTTCTTTGAGCGCGATCGCCATCGGGCATTCATCGTGCGGCATCGGCGTGCCGTCCGGGCGGTAGAGGCGCCAGGTCACGCACCAAAGCTGGCCCATCTCCGGCCGGCGCCCGGCCAGATCGACGGCCGCCTTGTTGTAAAAGGTGATCCGGCCGGCGGCGTCGGTTGTATAGATCGCGGCCGGCAGCGCTTCGAGCAGCTCGTGCAGGCGGCGCATCTCCTCGCCGCGCCTCTGCGCGACCTGCGCTTCGGCCTGTTTCAATGCGGTGATGTCCTGAAAACAGGCGACGGCGCCGGTGATCGCGCCGGGGGCGGCCGGGAGCGGCTCGATACTGGCGAGCGCCCAGCGGCGCTCGCCGTCGGGCCTATCGATGATGACCGCGGCGTCGCGCACCGGCATGCCGGTGCGCAGCACCTTGATGATCGGCGCTTCGGCGTCAGGCGGAAGGCGGCCATCCGGCCGCAACGGGCAGGGCGTCCCGTAATAATGTTCGGCGGGATCGCCGCGGCGCGGCGTGCGGCCCCACAATGCGACGGCCCTGCGATTGAAGCGCAGGATGGTTCCGTCCGCGTCGCAGACGGAGACGGCGATCGGCAGCAGCTCCAACATCGCTGCATCCGCGGCCAGCAGGGACAACTGCTGCCTCTCGCGACATCCGTCCACCGCCAGGGCCATTCCTTCCTCGCGACCGCTCCGGCCGGAGCATGCAGCTATTGGCACCTCCAAAATCCGGAACACCGATGTCGCCGAAAAGTTGCAACCTACGGCAATATTCCGGCACCTCTCCGGATTCATCGGCCTTGTGCCAAACCGAAGTTTATAAAGGATATGTCTTGTTTTATATTAAAGCACAATGTTAAATCGCTTGTTACGCCGTTGCTGTCGCGTCTGCGACGGCGGGCGGCGGAGCGCGCTTTCCCCGCCCGCTGCCGGCGGCCTGCGCGCGCAGGCACGGAAAAGGCTGGCTCCGCGGCCTTTGCCGGGGCGGGAAAGGGCCGGAAATCGCGGCGGGCGGCCGCCGTTCAGCTGCGCGGCGCGTGCTTCGACAGGATGCGCTGCAATGTGCGGCGGTGCATTTTGAGGCGGCGGGCGGTTTCCGAGACGTTGCGGTCGCACAGCTCGAAGATGCGCTGGATGTGCTCCCAGCGCACGCGGTCGGCCGACATCGGGTCCTCGGGCGGCTCGGGAGTGCCGTCCTCGGCCAGCAGAGCCCGCTCGACGGCATCGGCGTCGGCCGGCTTCGGCAGGTAATCGATCGCGCCCGCCTTCACCGCGGCCACCGCGGTCGCAATATTGCCGTAGCCGGTCAGCATGATGATGCGGGCGTCGGGCCGCGCCTTGCGCAGGGCGGTGACCACGTCGAAGCCGCGGCCGTCGCCCAGCCGCATGTCGACGACCGCAAAGGCCGAGGGATGATCGGTCGCCGCCGCCACGCCCGCGGCGACGCTGTCGGCGGTCTCAACGATGAAGCCGCGCCGCTCCATCGCCCGCGCCAGGCGCTGGCACAGCGGCGCGTCGTCGTCGACGATCAGCAGCGTGCGCTCCGATTCGGGAAGGCTGCGAAAGGCCGCGGCGCGCGCTTCCGCGGCCGCGGCGGAGTTGCTGGTTTTATCGCTTACAGTCATGGCAGTCGCCCTTTGACACCGTCCGGGCGCCGACTCCGGCTACCGCTGCTCGTAGGCTTTCGTCGCGGACGGACGGATTCTTTCGACAGCTTCCAAATTGGCACGATCCCAGGAAATCGCAACATGGGCGCCGCCCTCCGGCAGATTGGCGAAGCTCAGGCGGGCGCCGCTGCGCTCCAATAGACTCTGCGCGATGAAGATGCCAAGGCCCATGTGATTGGCCTCGCCGGCGCGGGTCGACAAATAGGGCTCGCCGAGCCGGTTCAACAGGTGCAGCGGAAAGCCCGGCCCGTCATCGGCGATCTCGACGGTGACCGTGGCCGCATCCCAGGAGGTGGTGACGCTGACCTCGCGCCGGGCGAACTGAACGGCATTCTGGATCAGATTGTTGAGGCCGTGCAGGATCTCGGGGCTGCGCCGCACCAGCGGCTCGTTTTCGGCGGAAGCGCTCGTCGTCGCAAAAATCAGCCGCACGCCCTGATCGTTGTGCGAGGCCATCGCGGCCTCGACGAGGGCCGAGATCGGCAGCCGCGCATAGGGCGATCCGCCGTCCTCATCGTGCTGCTGCGTAAGCTGGGCGAGGATCTTGCGGCAGCGTTCGGACTGGCTGACCAGCAACGCGGCATCCTCGGCATAAGGGCTGTCGCTCGGCAATTCGCGCGCCAGTTCCTTGGCGACGACGGCGATCGTCGCGAGCGGGCTGCCGAGCTCATGCGCCGCCGCGGCGGCCAGGCTGCCGACCGCCGAGACCTGCTGCTCGCGGGCCAGCGCCAGCTGCGTCGCCGCCACCGCATCGCGCAGCCGCCGCGCCTCCTGGGCGACGCTCCAGGTGTAGAGGGCGATGAACAAGGTCGCCAGGGTCAGCGCGGTCCAGGTCCCGAACACCAGCGGCAGCGGGAAGACCGGCGGCTGCCCGCCCGGCCAGGGCAGCGGCATGTGCCAGATGGCAAGGGCGGTGATCGCCGCCACGGCCAGACCCGACAGGCCAATGACCGGCCGTTGCGAGAGGATCGTCGCGGCCACCGTGATCGGCGCCAGGATCAGGATCGCGAACGGGTTCTGCAAGCCGCCGGTCAGATAGAGAAGGGCGGCGAGCTGCAAGGTGTCGTAGCCGAGATACAGCGCCGCGTCGCGCTCGCTGAGCCGGGTCGCGGCCTGGCGGTGCAGGATCAGGAAGATGTTGAGCAGGGCCGAGCAGGCGACGACGCCGAAGGCGGGCAGCAGCGGCAGGCGGTATCCGAGGACGAAATGAACGGTCACCAATGTCACCGCCTGGCCGGCGACCGCAATCCAGCGGATCGGCACCAGCGTGCGCAGACTGATGCGGCCAAAGCTCGGCGCGGCCTGGGCAATCTCTGTGCTGTCGCTCACGGAAGGATGAGGCCTCATGATGCGGAAGCGCTTTCAATCTGGCGGCGTGGCCGGCGAATCGCCAGATCCCGGGGAGCTTTTCGCGCAGCGGCGGGCCGTCCGGCCGCCGCGATCGCCGGCATGGCGCGCGTCCTCGGAGGCTCAGGCGGGGCCGCTGACCCCGGCTTCGGCGAAGGTCGCCATGCCGGCATGGCAGGCCGCCGCCGCCTTCAACAGGCCGAGGGCAAGCGTGGCGCCCGAGCCTTCGCCAAGCCGCATGCCGAGATCGAGCAGCGGCCGCATGCCGAGGCGCTCGAGCAGCAGGCGATGGCCGGGCTCGGGCGAGAGATGGGCGGCCAGGCAGTGATCGAGGGCGCGCCGGTCGGCGGCGAACAGCACCGCGGCGGCGGCGGTTGCGACAAAGCCGTCGAGCACGACCGGAACCCGGCCGAGGCGCGCCGCCATGATCGCGCCGGCGATCGCGGCCAGTTCGAGCCCGCCCAGACGCCGCAGCAGATCGAACGGATCGCGCGCCGCGCCGCGATGGCGCGCGGCGGCGGCGGCGACGAGGCGGCATTTGTGCTCGAGCGCGGCGCCCGCGACCCCGGTGCCGGGCCCGGTCCACTCGGCCGCCTCTCCCCCGAACAGGGCGAGCGCGAGCGCCGCCGCGGCGGTCGTATTGCCGATCCCCATCTCCCCGACGGCCAGCGCGTCGATGCTCGGTTCGACCGCCATCATGCCGTAGGCCATCGCCTTTGCGCATTCCTCTTCGCTCATGGCCGGCTCCTCGACGATATCGCCGGTCGGCGTTTCGAGGTTCATCTCATAGACCCTGAGATCGGCGTCGACGACGCGGCACAACTGGTTGATCGCGGCGCCGCCGGCGATGAAATTGCGCACCATCTGCGCCGTCACCGCGGCCGGATAGGCTGACACCCCGCGCTTGGCGACGCCGTGATTGCCGGCGAACACGACGGTGCGCGGTCGCTCGAGCCGCGGCGGGTGGCGCGCCTGCCAGGTCGAGAGCCATACCGCCAGCTCTTCGAGGCGGCCGAGCGCGCCCGCGGGTTTGGTCAATTGCTGCTGGCGCAACAGGGCGGCGGTGCCGGCTTCGAGATCGGGACCGGGCAGATGGGCAAGGAGCGCCCGGATTTCGTCGAGATTCGCGGCGGCTTCCGGCATGTGGGTTCTCCCCTCGGCGATCAGGCGGCGGCCGTCCCCTTCATGCCGCAACGGCGATCGGCGGGAAAGCACGATATCGGCTATCCTTGCCGCCGATGCCCGCGTCCCACACCGCTCCGCCGGACGGCCCGTCTGCCGGGCCGGGCCTGTTTGCCGGCTTTGCAATCGCGGCCGCGTTTCTGACCCGGCTGCCGCTGGCGGCCGACATCGCGCTCGGCGGACCCCCCGCCGCCGGCGCCTGGGCCTTTCCGCTGGTCGGCGCCGGCATCGGCGGCTGCGCCGCGCTCGCCTTCCTGGCGGCCGAGATCCTGCGGCTCGGCGAGTGGCCGGCCGCGCTCGCGGCGGTGCTGGCGAGCGCCGCGCTCAGCGGCGCCCTGCATGAGGACGGGCTTGCCGACGCCGCCGACGGGCTCTTTGGCGGCGGCGATCGCGCGACGCGGCTCGCCATCATGCGCGACAGCCGGCACGGCACCTTCGGGGTTCTGGCGCTGGTGGCAAGCGTGATGCTGCGCGCGGCCGCGCTGGCGCGGCTCGGCGATCCCGTCCATGCCGGCCTGGCATTGGTCGCGGCGCACGCCGCCTCGCGCGCCGCGCTGCCGACGATGATGCGGGCGCTGGCGCCGGCGCGCCCCGACGGGCTCGGCGCCGCGGCGGGCAGGCCGCGCGCGGCCCAGGCGCTCGCCGCCGCCGCAATCGCCCTCGCCCTCGCCCTCGCCGCGCTCGGACCCGCACGGGGCGCGCTTACCCTCGCCGCTGCCGCCGCTGCGATCGCCGCCGCGGCGGGGCTTGCCAAGCGCTGGATCGGCGGTTACACGGGCGACGTCCTCGGAGCCTTTCAGCAGATCGGAGAGATCGTGATCCTGCTCGCCGCGGCCGCCACATGAACACGCCCCATTCCGCCGCGGGACCCGGCTTGTTCCGGTCCGCCGCCGGTGCGGACGAGGCGGCCGAGAGAACGACCCGCTTCTGGTGGGTGCGCCACGCGCCGGTCCCGCATGACGGCCGCATCTACGGCCAGACCGACCTGTCCTGCGACTGCTCGGACACCGCGCTTTTCGCCGCTCTCGCCAGCAAGCTGCCGGAAGGGGCGGTATGGGTGACGAGCACCTTGCGCCGCACGCACGAGACGGCGGCCGCGATCGTCCGCGCCGGTCTGCCCGGACCCGAGCCGATCCCCGGACCCGGGGCGATCGCGCTCGCCGAACTTGCCGAGCAGAATTTCGGCGCGTGGCAGGGCCTCACCTATGCGGAACTGCGCCGCTCCCGCGCCGGCGATTTCCACCGCTTCTGGCACGCGCCGGCGCATGTCGCCGCGCCCGGCGGCGAGAGCTTCACCGCGGTGATCGCGCGCGTCTCGCGCGCGATCACTCGCCTTGCCGCCGATCATGCCGGCCGCGACATCATCGCCGTCGCCCATGGCGGCACGATCCGCGCCGCCCTGGCCCTGGCCCTGGAGCTCGATCCGGAGGCGGCGCTCGCCTTCGCGATCGAGAACTGCTCGTTGACCCGCATCGACCGCATCGAGGGGCCGGGGCAGGGGCATGGCTGGCGGGTCGTCACGGTCAACCGCCCGCCGCGCTGAGAGGGGGCGCTTTAATCGTTGCGCGCGTCGTGGTCGCCCCGCTTCTCGTGCCGGCGGTCATGACGCTGATGCCGGTGAGGGGCCCGCTTGCCCTTGTGATGGCGGTCCCGGTCGCGATCCTGATCCTTTTTGGCCTTGATCATGACGATGTCCGGGGCGCGGGCCGGTATGCTCCGCGCTCCGGCGGCGGCGACCGCCCCGGCGGCCGGCGCGGCGGGCGCCTGCGGCGCGGCCAAAAACAGCGGCCCCGAGAGGAGGGCTGCGGCGATCGCAAATTTTCCGGCAATGTGCATCGGGATGTCCTTCTGTTGATCGGGCCGAACGGCAAGGGCCCGCATGCAGAACGGATCAGAAGGCAAAATCTGCCGTACGGAAAGGGAGGATCATGATCGTCGGTCAGGATCACCGGAAGAACGCCGGCCCCGTACCGGGTGGTCCCTCATGGCTGCCCCTGGCGCGCTTAGCCAGGCTTCTGTCGTGGCTGACGCTCGCATGGCTGGGGATCGAAGGAGCGATCGGCGTGGCGGCGGGCGTTCTGGCCGGATCGATCGCGCTGGTCGCCTTTGGGCTGGACAGCGTTATCGAAGGCCTTGCAAGTGTCATCGTCATCTGGCGGTTCTCGGGAATAAGGACGATCTCGGCGGCTGCCGAGCGGCGCGCCCAGCGGTGGGTGGCGGTCAGTTTCTTTCTGCTCGCCCCCTATGTGGCGGCCGAAGCCGTCGAGCAACTGATCGACGGCGCCGCCGCTGAGACCTCTTGGCTCGGCATCGGCCTGACGCTCGGCACGCTGCTGATCTGCCCGTGGCTCGGCCTGGCCAAGCAGCGCATCGCCGGCAAGCTCGGCTCCCGCGCCGCCTATGGCGAGGGAACGCAAAACCTGTTGTGCGCCCTGCTGGCGGGGGCGGTATTGATCGGATTGGCCGCCAACGCCCTGTTCGGCCTTTGGTGGCTTGATCCGACGATCGCGCTTCTGATCGCCGTTCTCTGTGTCCGCGAGGGCCGCAAGGCATGGCAAGGCGAGCCGTGCGGCTGCGCATCTTGCGCGGCGGTCTGAGCCGGCAAATTCCGGTTCCCGGCCTCTCCGAAGAACAGAGCGGCGGCAATCGAAATTTCACATCGAGGCGGCGCCGGCAGCGCCGGCAGGGATGACGGCGCCGCCGCGGCGTGCTAGCTTGGCCCGCGCGATGCGACAGGGAAGTCCGGTGCGATGCCGGCGCTGCCCCCGCAACTGTAAGCGGCGAGTCCGCGGCAATGGGCCACTGGCTCGGGTGAAAGCCCGGCCGGGAAGGCGCCGCGGGCGACGACCCCGAGCCAGGAGACCTCCGCATCGCCGCAGCCGGGTCGATTCCTCGGGTGGAGGAGGAGCCTTGTCACCATCGCGCGCGCCCTGCGCGCTGCCGCCGCTGACGCTGGTGCTGGGCGGCGCCCGCTCGGGCAAGAGCCGCTATGCCGAAGGGCTCGTCGAAGCCGCCGCCGCCGCCGGAACCTATTGCGCGACCGCCGCGGCGGGCGACGCCGAAATGGCGGCGCGCATCGCCGCCCATCGCGCCCGCCGCGGCCCGTTCTGGCGGACGATCGAGGCGCCCTTCGATCTCGCCCCGGCGATCGCCGCGGCGCGGCCGGATCGCCCGCTGCTGATCGACTGCCTGACCCTGTGGCTGTCGAACCTGCTCTGCGCCGGCCGGCCGCCCGAGCCCGCCGCCGCGGCGCTCGCCGCTAGCCTGCGCGAAGCCGCCGGCCCGGTCGTATTGGTCGCCAATGAGGTCGGGATGGGGCTCGTCCCGGAGACGGCGCTCGGCCGGCGGTTCCGCGACGCCGCCGGCCGGCTCAATCAACAGATGGCGGCGCTGGCCCAGCGCGTCGTGTTCGTCGCCGCCGGCCTGCCGCTGGTGCTGAAAGAAGAGGGCTAGGCGCATGCGCCGCGTCCCGGCCACGATCATCACCGGCTTTCTCGGCGCCGGCAAGACCAGCCTCGTGCGCCATCTGCTGGCCCATGCCGGCGGGCGGCGGCTCGCCGTCATCATCAATGAGTTCGGCGAGCTCGGCATCGATCGCGAGCTGCTGCTCGGCTGCGGCGAGAGCTGCGCCGAAGGCGATATCGTCGAACTCGCCAATGGCTGCCTGTGCTGCGCCGTCGCCGAGGACTTCCTGCCGACCCTGCAACGGCTGCTCGATCGGCCGCTGCCGCCCGATCACATCCTGATCGAGACTTCCGGCCTCGCCCTGCCGAAGCCGCTCGTACAGGCCTTCGCCTGGCCCGAAATCCGCACCCGCACGACCGTCGACGGGGTGCTGACCGTGATCGACGCCGCCGCCGTCGCCGCCGGCCGTTTCGCCGACGATCCGGCGGCGGTGGCGCGCCAGCGCGCCGCCGATCCGGCGCTGGCGCACGACAACCCGCTCGCCGAGGTCTTTGCCGACCAGCTCGCCTGCGCCGATCTCGTCGTGCTTTCCAAAGGCGATCTCGTCGATCCGGCGCGGCTGCCGTCGCTGAGCGGCGAGATTGCGGCGTTGCTGCGTCCCGGCGTCAAGCTTGTCGCGGCCCGGCATGGGCGGCTGCCGCCCGAGGTGGCGCTCGGCCTCGCCGCCGCCGCCGAGGATGACCTTGCCGCCCGGCCGAGCGGGCATGACGGGGAGGCCGGCCACGACCATGACGATTTCGAGAGCCTTGTCGTCACCCGCGGCGTGGTCAGGGACGGCGAGGGGTTTCTGGCCTCGCTGCGGGCCGTCCTGCGCGCCGATGGCATCCTGCGCGTCAAGGGCTTTGTCGCTCTGCTGGGGCGCGAGCGGCGGCAGCTCGTCCAGGCCGTCGGCGACCGGCTGCAATATCATTTCGACCGGCCGTGGCAACCCGGCGAGCGGCGCGAAACCCGGCTCGTCGTGATCGGCAAGAGGGGGATCGACCGCGCCGCGATCCTTGCCGCTCTCGGCGCCGGGAGCGGTTGATGCATCTGCTGGCCGCCGCTCCCGGAACGATCGCCGATGGTACGGCCGCGGTCGATCTGGCGCAGACGCCGGGCGACATCGTGCTGTTGTCCGCGGCCGATAGCGAACTGGCGCTGCTCGCCGCGGCGCAGGCCCGGCGGCGCGCCGAGGATGCGGCCGCGCCGCGCCTGCGGCTGGCCTCGATCCTGCGGCTCGGCCACAATCTGTCGGTCGATCTCTACATGGAGACGGTCGCGGCGGCGCGCCTTGTCATCGTCCGGCTGCTGGGCGGCGCCGCCTACTGGCGCTACGGCGTCGAGCGCCTGGTCGAGACCTGTCGCGCGCGGGCGATCCCGCTGGCGCTGCTACCCGGCGACGACAAGCCCGACGCCGAACTCGAGGAGCTCTCGACCCTCGCGCCCGCCGCCTATAGCCGGCTGTGGCGGTATCTGGTCGAGGGCGGGCCGGCCAACGCCGACAATCTGCTGCGTTATGCCGGATCGCTGATCGGCCATGACGGCCCCTGGGCGGAGCCGGCGCCGCTGCCGCGCGCCGGGCTCTACTGGCCGGGGCGCAGCCGGCCTGCCATTGCCGACATCGCCGCGCAGTGGCAGGGGCGGGGCGGCGTCGTCGCGATCGTGTTCTATCGGGCGCTGGTCCAGTCGGGCAACACGGCGCCGATCGACGTGCTCGTGCAGGCGCTGACGGCGCGACGGCTGCGGCCGCTGCCGGTCTTCGTGTCCAGCCTCAAGGACGCCGCCGCGGCGGCGTTGTGCGCCGAAATTTTTGCCGCCGCGCCGCCGGCCGTGATCCTGAACGCGATCGGCTTTTCGGTCGCAGCCGGCGGCGGTGTCGATCCGCTGGCGGCGGCCGATTGCCCGGTCCTGCAGATCGTCTTCGCCGGCGGCGACGAACAGAGCTGGCGCGCCGGCAGCCGCGGACTTGGCCCGCGCGATCTGGCGATGAACGTGGCCTTGCCCGAGATTGACGGCCGCATCCTGACGCGCGCGGTCTCGTTCAAGGCGCCGCTCGCCGCAGATCCGCCGGGGCGCGATGCCGAGACCGAATGCGAGCTGGTCGGCTACCGGCCGCTCGCCGACCGCATCGGTTTTGTCGGCGATCTCGCGCGCAACTGGGCGCGGCTGCGGGAGAAGCCGGCGGGCGAGCGCCGGGTCGCCCTGATCCTCGCCAATTATCCGAACCGCGACGGCCGCATCGGCAACGGCGTCGGGCTTGACACGCCGGCTTCAGCGATCGCGATCCTGCAGGCGCTGCGGCGGGCCGGATACCGGGTCGGCGAGGAACCCCGGGATGCGGCCGCGCTGATCGAGCACCTGCGCGCCGGCCCGACCAATGCGCGGCCTTGGGCCGCGGCCGAAGAGAGGCTGCCCTTTGCCACCTACAGCGTCCTGTTCGCCACCCTTCCCGCCGCGGTGCAAAAGGCGATCCTCGCGCAATGGGGGGCGGCCGAGCGCGACCCGTTCTTCCGTCCCGGCAGGGTCGATTGCGGGTATTTCGCGATCCCCGGCTTCTGTAGCGGAAACATCGCCGTGCTGATCCAGCCGGCGCGCGGCTATAACCGTGACCCGCGCGCCAGTTATCACGATCCCGCGCTGGTGCCGCCGCACGCTTATCTCGCGAGCTATATGTGGGTCGCCGAGGAGTTTCGCGCCGATGCGGTCGTCCATCTCGGCAAGCACGGCACGCTCGAATGGCTGCCGGGCAAGGCGCTGGCCCTGTCGGCGGAGTGCTTTCCCGAAGCGGTGCTAAGGCCGCTGCCGCACCTCTATCCGTTCATCGTCAACGATCCCGGCGAAGGCGCGCAGGCGAAAAGACGGGCGCAGGCGGTCGTCATCGACCATCTGACCCCGCCCCTGACGCGCGCCGGCAGCTACGGGCCGCTCGCCGAGTTGGAGCGCCTGATCGACGAATATTACGAGGCCGCACAGGGCGATCCGCGCCGCCTCACGGTGCTCGCCGCGGCGATCCTCGAACAGGCCCGCGCCCTCGGGCTCGACCGTGACTGCGGCATCCTTCCCGACGAGGAGCCGGCGGCGGCGCTCAAAAAGCTCGACGGTTTTCTGTGCGAGCTGAAGGAATTGCAGATTCGCGACGGCCTGCACGTGTTTGGCGAAAGCCCGACCGGCGAGCGGCTTGATCACTTGCTGCTCGCCCTGGCCCGGCCGGCGCGCGGCGGCGGCGCCGAGGAGGCCTCGCTGGTGCGGGCGCTGGCCGCGGATCTGGACCTGGGCTGCGATCCGCTCGCCGTCGATCCGGCGGCGCCGTGGAACGGCCCGCGCCCGGCCGCGCTGGCGGGCGCCGGCGGGGCGCCGTGGCGGACCGCCGGCGACACCGTCGAACGGCTCGAAACCCTGGCCCTGCGGCTGATCGCCGGGGCCGCCGCGCCGGCCCCGGAATGGCGGCGGACCGGCGCCGTGCTCGGTTGGGTCGCCTCCCGGCTGCGCCCTGCCGTGGCCGCCTGCGGCGGCGCCGAGATCGCGGGACTGCTGAGGGGGCTTGACGGCCGCTTCGTGCCGCCCGGCCCGGCCGGCGCGCCGTCGCGCGGGCGGCCCGAGGTGTTGCCGACCGGCCGCAATTTCTTTTCGCTCGACACCCGCGCGGTGCCGACCCCGGCGGCCTGGCAGCTCGGCTGGAAATCGGCGGCGCTGCTCGTCGAGCGCTATGCCCAGGAGCACGGCAACTATCCGGCGCGCGTCGCGCTGTCGGCCTGGGGCACGGCCAATATGCGCACCGGCGGCGACGATATCGCCCAGGCGCTGGCGCTGATGGGCGTGCGACCGGTCTGGGAGAAGGCCAACGGCCGCGTGACCGGCTTCGAGATCCTGCCGGTCTCGGTGCTCGATCGGCCGCGGGTCGATGTCACCTTGCGCATTTCCGGCTTTTTCCGCGACGCCTTCCCCGGGCTGATCGATCTCGTCGATTCGGCGGTGCGGGCCGTCGCCGCGCTCGACGAGCCGGCCGCGCTCAATCCGCTCGCCGCCCGCGTCGCCGCCGACCGGAAGGCGCTCGAAGCCCGCGGCGTCGCCGCCGCGGAGGCGGAGCGGCAGGCGCTCTACCGGGTATTCGGCGCGCAGCCAGGCGCCTACGGGACGGGGCTGCAGACCCTGATCGACGAGCGCGCCTGGCAGAACGAGTCCGATCTCGCCGAAGCCTATCTCGCCTGGAGCGGCTGGGCCTACGGCGCCGGCGCCGAGGGCCGGGCGCAGCGGGCGATGCTGGAGGCGCGGCTTGCCGCCGCCGAGGCCGTATTGCACAACCAGGACAATCGCGAGCACGATCTGCTCGACAGCGACGATTACTACCAGTTCGAGGGCGGGCTGGTCCGCGCCGTGCACCATCTGTCCGGCCGCATGCCGGCGGTCTACCACAACGACCATTCGCGCCCGGACAATCCGCGCATCCGCACGCTGCGCGAGGAGCTGGGCCGGGTCGTGCGCGGCCGCGCCGCCAATCCGCGCTGGATCAGCGGGGTCATGCGGCATGGCTACAAGGGCGCCGCCGAGATCGCCGCCACCGTCGACTACCTGTTCGCCTTCGCCGCGACGACGCGGGCGGTCGATGAGGCCCATTTCGAGGCGCTTTACGAGGCCTATCTTGCCGATGACGCGGTCCGCGCTTTCATGGCCGCCCACAATCCGGCCGCCCTCGCCGAAACCAGCCGCCGCTTTCTCGAAGCGATCGAGCGCGGGCTTTGGCATCCGGCAAGCAACAGCGCGCGCGAAAAGCTTGAACAATGGAGCCGGGAATGAGCGGCACGGCCGAAAGCGAAGAGGAACTGAACCGCCGCCATCGCGAAAAAATGGCGCGCAGAAAGGCGGTGCGCGAGCGCATCCTAGCCACGAAGACGATCGAGCGCGGCCTTCTGATCGTCCATACCGGCACCGGCAAAGGCAAATCGACCGCCGCCTTCGGCCTCGTCCTGCGCTGTCTCGGCCACGGCATGCGGGTCGGCATCGTGCAGTTCGTCAAGGGTGCCTGGCAGAGCGGCGAGCGCGCCGCGCTCGAACGCTTTGCCGATCTTGTGACCTGCCGGGCAATGGGCGAGGGCTTCACCTGGGACACGCAGGACCGCGCCCGCGACATCGCCGCCGCCCGCGCCGCCTGGGAGGCGGCCAAGCAGATGATCGCCGATCCCGCCTACCGGCTGGTGCTGCTCGATGAGCTCAATATCGTGTTGCGCTATGACTACCTGCCGCTCGCCGAGGTGGTGGCGGCCCTGCAGGCGAAGCCGCCCGGTCTGCATGTCGTCGTGACCGGGCGCAATGCCAGGCCCGAATTGATCGCGGCGGCCGATCTCGTGACCGAGATGCGGCTGGTCAAGCATCCGTTTCGCGCCGGCGTCAAGGCCCAGCAGGGGATCGAATTCTGATGGCGCGCGCGCTGATGCTGCAGGGCACCGGCTCCGACGTCGGCAAATCGCTGCTGCTCGCCGGTCTGGCCCGCGCCTTCACCCGCCGCGGGCTCAAGGTGCTGCCGTTCAAGCCGCAGAACATGTCGAACAACGCCGCCGTTACCGTCGAAGGCGGCGAAATCGGCCGGGCGCAGGCCGTCCAGGCGCGCGCCTGCGGCGCACTCCCGACGAGCGACATGAACCCGGTCCTGCTGAAGCCGCAATCCGAGACCGGGGCCCAGATCGTGCTCGGCGGGCGCCTGTGGGGCGCGGCCTCGGCGCGCGACTGGCGCCGCCTGGCGCCGCGCCTGCTGCCGGCGGTGCTGGCGGCCTTCGCCCGGCTCGCCGACAAGGCCGACCTCGTGCTCGTCGAGGGAGCGGGCAGCCCGGCCGAGATCAATTTGCGCGACGGCGACATCGCCAATATGGGTTTTGCCGAAGCCGCCCATGTGCCGGTCGTTCTGATCGGCGATATCGAGCGCGGCGGCGTCATCGCCCAGCTGGTCGGCACCCGGGCGCTGCTGTCGGCCCGCGAGCAGGCCCTCCTCGCCGGCTATATCGTCAATAAGTTCCGCGGCGATCCCCGCCTGTTCGACGGCGGCATCGCCGCGCTCGGCGCGCGCACCGGGCTTGTCTGCTTCGGCGTGGTGCCGTATTTCCCGCAGGCGGCGGCCTTGCCGGCCGAGGATTCGCTGGCGCTCGCCCGGTATGGCGCCGCCGCGGACCCTCCGCTTCCCCGGCAGGAGAGCGCGGGCCGGCTGCGCATCGCCGTGCCGATCCTGCCGCATATCGCCAATTTCGACGATCTCGACCCGCTCGCCGCCGAGCCCGCCGTCGAGCTGATGCTGGTGCCCCGAGGCCGGCCGCTGCCGCGCGAGGCCGCGCTCGTCATCCTGCCGGGATCGAAGGCGACGCTCGCCGATCTTGCCTGCCTGCGCGAGGAGGGGTGGGATATCGACATCCTCGCGCATCGCCGGCAGGGCGGGCATGTTCTCGGCCTGTGCGGCGGCTATCAAATGCTCGGCCGCACGGTCGCCGACCCCGACGGCATCGAGGGCCGGCCGGGTAGCGCGGCCGGGCTCGGGCTGCTGGACATCGATACGGTTCTGGGCGGCACCAAACGGCTCGCCGCCGCCGCCGGCATCGAGCTCTGCTCCGGGCTGCCGGTTGCGGGCTACGAGATGCATCTCGGCGTCACCACCGGGCCGGGGCTGCAGCGGCCGATGCTGCGGCTGGCGGGCGGTTTCGACGGCTGCGTCAGCGCCGACCGCCGCGTCGGCGGCTGCTATCTGCACGGGCTGTTCGCGAGCGATCCGTTCCGTCGCGCCTTTCTCGCCCGTTTTGGCGCGGCGAGCGCGATCGCCTATGAGGAGCGCATCGAGACCGCGCTCGAGGCATTGGCCGATCACCTCGAGCGCCATCTCAATCTTCCCGCCCTATTGGCGGCGGCGCGGGAACCGCTGCTTACGAAAGCGGCTTGACATGCAATACCAGCCAAGCGCCGAACAGCAGGCCCCCTTCGCACAGGCAGGCAAGCCGGTAAAGCGCCAGCGCCCGGAAGATGTCGGCGACCGCGGCGCGCGCCCGGCCGTCGCCGATCCACGGATCGGCGACGACGCCGTCGGCGTAATGGCGCGGGCCGGCCAGCGCCAGGCCGAGGGCGCCGGCCATCGCGCCCTCCGGCCAGCCGGCATTGGGCGAGCGATGCTTGCGCGCATCGCGCAGCATGACCACCAAGGCCCGGTCGGGGTGGCAGTCCTTGGCGAACAGGGCGGCGGCGGCGAGCAGCAGGCCGCTCGCCCGCGCCGGCACGAAGTTGACGAGGTCGTCAAAGCGCGCCGCCGCCCAGCCGAAGGCGCGATAGCGCGGCCCCCTGTGCCCGATCATGCTGTCGAGCGTGTTCGCCATCTTGTAAGCGAACAGCCCCGGCAGGCCGAGCAGCAGATACCAGAACACCGGCGCGACGACGCCGTCGTTGAAATTCTCGGCGAGGCTCTCGATCGCGGCGCGCGCGACGCCGGCGGCGTCGAGGCGCATCGGATCGCGGCCGACGATATGCCTGACCGCCTCGCGGCCGGCCGCCAGCCCGCCCCGCTCGAGCGCATGGGCGACGGCGGCGACATGCTCGAAAAGGCTTCTTTGTGCGACCAGGACCGCGACCAGGAAGGCCTCGACGGCGGCGCCGATCAGGCTGCCGCGGCACAGCCGCGCGAGCGCCCATCCCAGGGCGGCGGCGGCGCCGACCAGCGCGATCAGGACAAGGACGCCGCGCTGGCGGCGCGTCGCCTCGCTGCGCTTCTCGCGATTGAGCTTCCTGTCGCAGAAGGCGATCGCGCGGCCGGCCAGGACGACCGGATGCGGAATTCTGCGGAACAGCGCCGGCATGTCGCCAAAGACGGCGTCGAGCGCGAGGCCGGCGATCAGGATCAGAAGAGAGCGGGAGAGGCCGGCCGCGATCATGCCGCTGCCACTCTCGGTCCCGACCGCCCGCGCGTCAACCGGCGCGGAGCCCGGCAATGACCGCGACGGCGGTGCTGATCTGCGGCCATGGCAGCCGCGATCCCGAGGCGATCCGCGAATTCGAATTGCTGGCGGCGGCGTTGCGCCCGCGCCTGCGCGAGTTTGCGTTTGCCACCGGCTATCTCGAATTTGCCCGGCCGACGATCCGCGACGCGCTTGCCGGGCTGGCCGAGCAGGGGGCGCGGCGGATCCTGGCAATCCCGGGCATGCTGTTCGCGGCCAGCCATGTCAAGAACGATCTGCCCTGGGAGGTCAACAGCTTTGCCGCCGAGAACCCGCAGATCGAGATCCGCCTCGGGCGCGATCTGGCGATCGATCCGCGCCTGCTGCAGGCGGCGGCGGCGCGCATCGCCGCGGCCGGGGAGGGGGGCGTCCCGCGCCAGGACACGCTGCTCCTTGTCGTCGGCCGCGGCACCAACGACCCCGACGCCAACTCCAACATCGCCAAAATCGCGCGCATGCTGTGGGAGGGGATGGGCTTCGGCTGGGCCGAGGCCGCCTTCAGCGGCGTCGCCCATCCGCGCGTCGGCGCCGCGCTCGCCCGCGCCGCCCGCCTCGGCTTCCGCCGGATCATCGTGTTTCCCTATTTCCTGTTCACCGGCGTGCTGGTCAAGCGCATCTATCGCGAGACCGACACGGCCGCCCGGCTTTTTCCCGACATCGCCTTCGCCAAGGCCCCTTATCTGCGCGATCATGCCGCGGTGCTGGAGGCGTTCCGCGCGCGCATCGCCGAGCTTCTCGACGGGCAGCCGGCGATGAACTGCCAGCTGTGCAAATACCGCACCCGCATCATTGGCTACGAGCACGAGGCCGGCCTGCCGCAGCGCGCGCATCATCATCACGTGCGCGGCATCGGCACCGACGGCGACCCCCACCACCCCCACGATCATCCCCATCCTCACCCGCATTCCGAGCGCTGATGTTCGATACCTTCGTGATGGTCGACTGGAGCGCAGCCAGCGGGCCGCGGCAGGGCCGCGACAGCATCTGGATCTGCCGGCACGACCGGCGCGGGGAATGGTTCGACAACCCGCCGACCCGGCATGCGGCGCGGGCGCTTTTGAGCGCGCTGCTGGCGGCGGCGCTGGAAAAGGGCGAGCGGGTCCTGCTCGGCTTCGATTTTCCGTTCGGCTATCCCGCCGGTTTTGCCGTCAGGCTCGGGCTGGCGGGGCCGCCCTGGCGCGCCGTCTGGGACGAGATCGCGCGCCTTGTCGAGGACGGGCCCGACAACCGCAACAACCGTTTTGCGGTGGCGGCGCAGCTCAACCGGCGGATCTCGGGCGGGCCGTTCCCGTTCTGGGGATGCCCCCGGGGCAGGGCCGGGCCCTGGCTTGCCGCCACCCGTCCCGACGGTTACGAGGCCGCAGGATTGGCGGAGCGCCGGCTGGTCGACGCGCGCGCCTACATGCCGGGCGCGCAGCCCTGTTGGAAGCTTTGTTACGCGGGCTCGGTCGGCGGTCAGGCCTTGACCGGGATCCCGGTCGTGCGCGCCCTGCGCGAGGACCCGCGCTGGCGCCGCAGCGCGCGCGTGTGGCCGTTTGAAACCGGCCTTGCCGCGCCGCAGCGGGCGCGCGCGGTATTCGCGGAAATCTATCCCTCGCTGTGGCCGGTCGCGCCGGCGCCGGGCGAACCCAAGGACAAGGCGCAGGTGCGCGCGGTCGTCCGGTTTCTGTCCGCCTCCCAGCGGGCCGGCACGCTCGCCGCCCTGTTCCGCGGCGACCCGGGGCTGACGGCGGAGCAGCGCCATCGGGTCGAGAGCGAAGAAGCGTGGACGCTGGGCGTCACCGCGCCGCGGCCTCCGGCGCCCCCGCGGCATCGCGGGCACCGCCGCCGCTCGCCCGCCGCCGCGCAGCCTCTAAAGCCGTGATTTTCCCGAACGCCGAGGCTCGCCGCTCCGGCCTCTCCGGGCGGGCGAGGGGGGAGCGGGGGAGAGGCCGGACAGGGGGTCTGCCGCCCAAAGCCGGGCCGTTTGCGCTGGTCGCGCTGCTGTGCCTTCTCCTTTATGCCCCGGGCCTCGTGGCGATCCCGACGCTCGACCGCGACGAGGCGCGGTTCGCGCAGGCGACGCGTCAAATGCTCGAAACCGGCGACTTTTTGCGCATTCGCTTCCAGAACCGGGCGCGCGACAAAAAGCCGGCCGGCATCTACTGGCTGCAGGCGGCGGCGGTCGACCTGTTCAGCACGCCCGCAAGCTCCGCGATCTGGCCTTATCGGCTGCCTTCCGCGCTGGGCGCGGCGGCGGCCGCGCTGGCGACGCTGGGGCTGGGCCGCGCATTGTTTGCGGACGACCGGCGCGCCGGTCTTTTCGCCGCCGTGTTGATGGCGAGCGCGCTCGACCTCGTCGCCGAAGCGCATATCGCCAAGACCGATGCGGCGCTGCTCGCCGCCGCCGTCGCCGGGCAGGGGCTGCTGGGCGTCGTCTATATGCGGGCCCGCGCCGGCCATCCCGTCGGATGGCCGCTCTCTATCGGCTTCTGGATCGCCGAAGCGGCCGGCATCCTGCTGAAAGGGCCGGTGGTGCCGCTGATCGCGCTGGCGACGGCCACCTCCCTGGCGATCGCCGATCGCGACGGGCGCTGGCTCGCCCGGCTGCGGCCGCTCGCCGGCATCGCCGTCGTGGCGCTGCTGGTGCTGCCGTGGCTGGTCGCGATCGAACGGGCCACCGATGGCCGCTTCCTGACCCAGTCTCTCGGTCATGATCTGTTGCCGAAGCTGCTGGGCGGGCAGCAGGGGCACGGCGCGCCGCCCGGCACCTATCTGGTGCTGGCCCCGGTCACGTTCTGGCCGGGCTCGCTGCTGATCGCCTCGGCGCTCGCGTGGGGATGGCGGCATGCGCGCGCGCCGGCGGAACGGTTTCTGCTCGCCTGGCTGGTTCCCGCCTGGCTGGTTTTCGAGCTGGTGCCGACCAAGCTGCCGCATTATGTGCTGCCGCTCTATCCGGCGCTGGCGCTGCTCGCCGGCCGGGCGTTGTCGCAGGGGCTGGCCGACGCGGGCATCGCCGACCGCCTCGTGCGGGCGGCGTGGGCGCTGGCGACGTGCGGGCTTGCCGCCCTGTTGATCCTGCTGCCGGTGCGGTTCGGACGCGGGATATCGCCGGCCGGGATCGTCGGCGCCGCGGCGGTCATGGTCATCGCCGCGGCGGCGTTGCGGCGCCGCCCGCCTGTGATGACGGCCGCTCTGCTGGCCGCCCTCGCCGTCGCCTTCGTGATCCCGGCGGCGGCGATCCTGCCCGGCCTCGATCGCCTGTGGCTGTCGCGCGCGGCGGCGGCGCTGGTCGCCCGGCATCCGCCGCCGCCGGGCAGGCCGGTGGTCGCGATCGGCTACAGCGAACCGAGCCTCGTCTTTCTGCTCGGTACGAAGACGCGCCTGTTGAGCGTGCCGGCGGCGGCGCGGGCGCTCGCTCGCGGCGGGGCGGCGCTCGTCGACATGCGGGAAGAGGCGCCGTTGCGCCGTGCGCTGGCCGCGCGCGGCCTCGGCCTGCAGGCCGAGGGCCGGGTCGCCGGGCTCGATTACTCGACCGGCCGCGAGCTGGTCTTGACGCTTTACAATGTCACGCCGGGCTGAGATGCCGGGGCGGCTCTTCGGGCTCGGCGTCGGGCCAGGCGATCCCGAGCTTGTGACCCTGAAAGCGCTGCGGCGGCTGCGCGCGGCGCCGGTCGTCGCCTATCCGGCGCCCGCGGGCGGGGACAGCTTTGCCCGCGGCATTGTCGCGCCGTGGCTCGACGGGCATCAGCGAGATCGCCCTGCCCCTGCCGATGCGTCCCGGCCTGCCCTCCGCCGCCTATGACGGCGCCGCGGCGATACTGGCCGCCGAGCTCGACCGCGGCCTTGATGTCGCGCTTTTATGCCAGGGGGATCCGCTGTTCTACGGCAGCTTTATCGGCCTTTACGAGCGCCTCGCCGGCCGCTACCCGATCGAGATCGTCCCCGGCGTCCCCTCCCTGTTCGCCTGCGCCGCCGCCGCCGGCCTGCCGCTCGTCGCCGGCAACGACATCCTTACCGTAATCCCGGCGACGCTCGACGAAGCCGCGCTCGCCGCCCGCCTCGCCGCGACCGAGGCCGCCGCGATCATCAAGCTCGGGCGGCATTTCGTGAAGCTGCGCCGGGTCCTGGAACGTCTCGGCCGGCTCGACCGCGCGCTTTACGTCGAGCGCGCAAGCCTGCCGGAGCAGCGCGTCCTTCCGCTCGCCGCGGTCGAGCCGGCGCGCGTTCCCTATTTCGCGATGGCCTTGCTGCGCCGCGTCTAACCCTGCGCGTGCAGGACCCTGCCGCCGGCGGTGACCGGCTTGGCGGCGATCAGCACGAAGGCGATCCGGCACGGCGCGGGGCCGCGATTGACCCAATTGTGGATCGTGCCGCGCTGCACCAGGACATCGCCCGCCTTCAGATGCACCGTGGTGTCGTCGAGCTCCATATCGATCTCGCCCGACAGCACGACGGCGTAATCGATCGAATCGGTGCGGTGGTTGCGCGGCGCGACCCCGGGGGCGAACTCGATGACGCGAAAGACGGTGCCGTTTTCGAGCGTCGTGCCGGTCGGGCGCCGGCCGGCATCGTCATGGCCGTCATTGTCGACCGGAAAACCCTGCGTCGTCCATACGTTGGCGACGCTGGCCCCGGGCCGCCCCGCGACGACGTTGCCGACGGTCTCGTCGATCAAAACGATCGCGCGCCCCTGCCCGTCATGGCCGGTGACGACGCGGCGAAATTGCAGAGCCATGCCTCCTCTCCTCGCATCAGGCGTTGCCGCCGCGATCTTGGTCCGGGAATGCGCGCCGCGGCAACCGGGAACGAAGGCCTTTGCGCCGGGGGGCAAAAGCGGGAAGATCTTTCCATGCGGCTCCTCGTCCGGTCGATCACCTATCTCGCCCGCGCGATCAACGGCTATGAGCTGGTCGATCCGCACGGCCGCGACCTGCCGCCGTTCACGGCGGGCGCGCATGTGGCGCTGCGCTGGCGCGGCGGGCCGTGGCGCGACTACTCGCTATGGAACGATCCGGTCGAGCGCCGGCGCTACTGCATCGCGGTGCAGTGCGAGCGCGATCGCGACGGGCTCTCGCGCCGTCTGCACGATCATCTGCGGGTCGGCGAGGAGGTCGAAGTCTCGCCGCCGCGCAACGACTTCCCGCTCGATGAAAATGCCGGGCGGTACCTGCTGCTGGCCGGCGGCATCGGCATCACGCCGCTGTTGTCGATGCTCGCGGTGTTGCGCCGCCGCCGCGCCGCGTTCGCGCTCCATTACTGCGCCCGTACCCCCGAGGACGCCGCGTTTCGCGAGGATCTCGCGATCCTAGCCGCCCAGGGCCGCGTCCATTTTCATTACGACGGCGGCGATCCGGCGCGCGGCCTCGACGTGCCGGCCCTATTGCGCAGCCAGCCGCCGGGCACGCACCTTTATTGCTGCGGGCCGCCGGGGCTGATGGCGGCCGCCGCCGCGGCCGCCGCCGATTGGCCCGCCGGCAGCGTGCATTTCGAGGATTTCGGCGGCGCCGTCGTCGATCCGCCGGAGGACGAGCGCCCGTTTCGCATCCGGCTCGTGAAAAGCGGCGGCGACTACGAGGTCGCGGCCGGCGAGAGTATCGCCGCGGTGTTGCGCCGCCATGGCATCGCGGTCAAGACCGCATGCGAGCTCGGCTATTGCGGCGCCTGCCTGACCCCCTATACGGGCGGCGAACCCGACCACCGCGACCAGTTTCTCGATGCCGAGGGCCGCCGGCGCTACGTGATGATCTGTTGCGCCCGCGCCCGATCGCCGGTGCTGGAGCTCGATCTGTAGCGAGATCGTCCGTGTCGACGGGCCCACTTGCATGCGTTTTGCCGGTCCCGTCATGATGAGGACAGACGGCCTCCCCGCGCGAGAGGATGCCATGCCCCGCCAGCCCGCGCCGATCCTCACTGCCGACAGCATCACCCGCATCGGCCCCGAAGCCAAAGGCAGCGTCGTCGTCAACGGCTCGCATGGCGGCATTTACGCCGCCTATCTCGCGGCGAAGCTCGGCGTTGCGGCGGCGATCTTCAACGATGCCGGGATCGGGCGCGACGAGGCCGGCATCAAGGGGCTTGAGTATCTCGCCCGGCTCGGCATACCGGCCGCCGCGGTCAGCCATATGAGCGCGCGCATCGGCGACGGCGCCGATATGATGGCGCGCGGCGTCGTCAGCCACGCCAATCCCCCGGCGGTCGCGCTCGGCTGCCGGGCGGGCCTGTCCTGCCGCGCCGCCGCGCGCGCCCTGGCGCAGGTAGAAGCGGGCGCACGGGAGCCGCTGCCCGCGCTCGAGTCGGCGTTTGTGCTGATCGCCGAGCCGCCGGCCGTATGGGCGCTTGATTCGGCCTCGGCGGTCGGCCCCGAGCATGTCGGTGCGATCGTCGTCACCGGTTCGCATGGCGGGTTGCTGGGCGGAAGACCGGAAACCGCGCTCAAATACGATGCGCTTGCGGCGCTGTTCAACGATGCCGGGATCGGCATCGACGAGGCCGGCGTGACCCGGCTGCCGGCGCTCGATAGGCGCGGCATCGCCGCCGCCACAGTCGCCGCGGCGAGCGCGCGCATTGGCGATGCGCGCTCGACCTACGAGGATGGTATCCTCTCCCGCGTCAATCCGCGCGCCGCCGCGCTCGGCCTTGCGCCGGGCGTCAGCGCGCGCAGGTTTGTCGCCGTTGTCCGCCGCGCCGCCGCTCGGGAGAAGCCCGCATGAGCGCAACGAACCCTGTGAGCAACCGTCCCTCCGGCCGCATGAACGGCGGCCGCGCCATGGCCGAGATGCTGCGCCTCGCCGAGGTCGGAGCGATGTTCGGCATGGGAGGGTTTCAGCTGCTGCCGTTTTATGACGCGCTGGCCCAGCTCGGCATGCGGCACTTCCTGATCAACGACGAGCGCTGCGGCGCGTTTGCCGCCGAAGCCTATGCGCGGGTTACCAACCGGCCGGGGGTCTGCGACGGCACCCTCGGGCCCGGGGCGACCAATCTGGTCACCGGCCTGATCGAGGCGCTGAACGCCGGAACCCCGGTCGTCGCTTTCGCCGGCGACACCAATCGCGCCCATTCCTGGAAGAACATGACGCAGGAATGCTGTCAGGTCGAAATCCTGCGGCCGGCGGTCAAGGAGCTGATCCGGATCGAAGAGACGCGCCGCATTCCCGAACTGCTGCGCCGCGCGTTCGCGATCGCGACCTCGGGTCGGCCGGGACCAGTCGTGCTCGATGTGCCCGAGGATGTCTGCCACGGCGAGCACGATTTTGCCGCCGAGGATTTTGCGATCGATCCGACGACCTTGCGCGCGCCGGCCCGACGCATCCGCCCCGACCGCGCCGACATCGGCCGTGCCGCGGCCTTGCTGGCGCGCGCCAAGCGGCCGCTGATCCTGGTCGGAGGCGGCATCCATCTCTCGCAGGGGTATGAGGCGCTGCGCGCGCTCGCCGAGTCTCAGTCGATCCCGGTCGCGCATACGATGAGCGGCAAGGGCGGCATCGCCTGCACCCATCCGCTCTCGGCCGGGCTGTTCGGCCGCTATTCGCGGATCGCCAACGAGCTGATCGAGGCCTCGGACTGCCTGCTCGTCGTCGGCTGCAAGCTCGGCGAGATCGCCACCAAGCGCTACGCGCTGCCGTCGCGGCCGATCCCGCTGATCCACCTGGAGATCGTCGCCGAGGAGATCGGCCGCTCTCTGCCGGCCGCGGTGGCGCTGTGGGGCGATGCGCGCGCCGGGCTCGAGGACCTCGCCGAAGCGCTCGCCGAAGAGGGGCGGCAGGCCCGCGCCGCGCGCGCCGACTATGTCGCCGAGATCCCGCAGCGCCTGGCGGCCTGGCGCAGGGAGGCCGCGCCCCGGCTCGATTCGGCCGAACGCCCGATCCACATGGCGCGCGTGTGCCGCGAGCTGAACCGGGCCCTGCCGGCCGACAGCATCCTCGTCGCCGACGGCGGGTTTGCCGGGCACTGGACCGGGCTGCTCTACGACACCAAGAGCGCCGGGCGGCATTTCATTCCCGACCGCGGTCTGGCGTCGATCGGCTACGGGTTGCCCGGCGGGATCGGGGCGGCGCTCGCCGCGCCGGCGACGCCGGTCGTCGCGATCACCGGCGATGGCGGCTTCAACATGATGCTGGGCGAACTCGAAACCGCGCGCCGCGCCGGGATCGGGCTGACCGTCATCGTCGTCAACAACGCCGCCTCGGGTTACGTCAAGGCGCTGCAGCACGCGATGTTCCGCGGCCGCTACCAGTCCTCCGACCTCGTCGAGATGGATTATGCGGCGATCGCCCGCGCGATGGGGTGTAACGGCATTCGCGTCGAGGACCCCGACCGCCTTCCCGCCGCGCTGGCCAGCGGCCTCTCCGAGCGCGCCCGCCCGACGGTCATCGACATCGTCGTCACCCGCGATCCCGCCCGCATGCTTCCCGCCGTCGACAACCGCACGCTCGAGATACGGCGGGGCGACCGCGTGGCGTGAGCAGGAGGCGGGGGTCAGCGCGGGCCGTAATCATAGGGCGGCGGACCGTATCGCGGCGCGTAATAGGGCGGCGGGGGCGGGCCGTAGGGCCGCCTGTAATAGGCGTAGTAGGGCGGTCCCGCGAGCGCCCGGAACGGGATGGTGGCGATCGTCACGGCGCCGACGACAACGGCGCCCGCCACGCAGAACGGCAGGGCCAGCAGAAACGGCGGGCACGGGCGATAGTATTGCGCCCGGGCGGCGGATGGCAGGGCGGCAAGCCCGACGGCGAACGCCGCCGACACCGCGATGCGAGAAAAGCTCATCGGGGTCTCCCCGGTTGACGGGCCGCCCACGATAGCCGGCGAGAAAAGCAATGCCAATGCCGTCGGGACTTCGAAGGCGCTGGGCCGGGCGCCGATTTGCCGTTCTGGCAAATCATGAAGGCCGCCGGGCCGCGCCGAATGTGCGGGCCCAAGGTTCGGGTTGTCAGCTTTCGTGCGCTAGCCCATCATGACGGGCCGATTGGCCGGGAAGGACCATGCCCATGCACAGCCCCGCGACCAACCTGCCGCCCGAGGCGCAGCGCGAGATGCTGCGGGCGATGCTGCTGATCCGCCGCTTCGAGGAGCGCGCTTCCGCCGATTACCGCGCCGGCAAGATCTACGGCGTCGTGCATTGCTATATCGGCGAGGAAGCGGTCGCGGTCGGCGTGTGCAGCGCGCTCGGCCCCGGCGACCGCATCATCTCGACGCATCGCGGCCACGGCCACTGCATCGCCAAAGGGGCGGACCTCAATCGCATGATGGCTGAGCTGTACGGGCGGCAAAGCGGCTATTGCAAGGGCAAGGGCGGCTCGATGCACATCGCCGATTTCGCCATCGGCATGCTCGGCGCCAACGGCATCGTCGCCGGCGGCATTTCGATCATCACCGGCGCCGGCCTTGCCGCGCAGATGGAGAAGAAGGGCGCGGTCGCGGTGTCCTTTTTCGGCGACGGCGCGGCCAATGCGGGGCCGTTCCACGAATGCCTCAATATCGCGGCGCGCTGGAAGCTGCCGGTGCTCTATGTCTGCGAGAACAATCTCTACGCCGCGCAGACCCCGGCCGCGGCGACGCATGCGCTCGCCGACGTGGCGGCGCGCGCGGCCGGGTACGGCATTCCGGGGATCGTCGTCGACGGCAATGACATCTTCGCGGTCCATCAGGCCGCCAGCCGCGCCGTCGAGCGCGCGCGCTCGGGCGGCGGCCCCTCCTTGATCGAGTGCAAGACCTATCGCTGGCGCGCCCATACCGAGCGCCCGGGGCAGCCCGATCCGCGCGACCCGGCGGAGATCGAACTGTGGAAGGGGCGGGACCCGATCGCGCGGCTGATAGGGAGGCTTAGGGAACAAGGCCACCTCGACGACGCCGGAGTGCAAGCGATCGAGCGCGAGGTCATGGCTGCAATCGAGGCCGCCGTCGCCTTCGCCGAGAAGAGCCCATTCCCGCTGCCCGAGCAGGCGGCCGACGACGTCTTCGCGGCCTGAGGCGAGGAGAGGGGCGATGCGAGAGCTGACCTACAACGAGGCCGCCGTCGAGGCCGTCGCCGAGGAGATGCGGCGCGATCCCAAGATCTTCTATATGTCGACCGATCCGATCGGGCCGCTCTTGCGAGAGTTCGGCGCCGAACGCGTGCGCGCGACGCCGATCGCGGAAGCGGCGATGACCGGCATGGCGATCGGCGCGGCCGGCTGCGGCTTTCGCCCGATCGTCGATTGGCGGCAGGTGACGTTCTGTTTTGTCGCAATGGATCAGATCGTCAATCAAGCCGCGAAGATCCATTATATGTTCGGCGGCCAGGCGCGCTTTCCGATCCTCTATCGGGCCGCCGTCGGGGGCGGCGGCCAGGTCGCCGCGCAGCACTCGCAGTCGCCCTATGCGATGTTCATGAATGTGGCCGGCCTCAAAATGTTCCTGCCGTCGACGCCCTACGACATGAAAGGGCTCCTGAAGACAGCGATCCGCGACAACAACCCGGTCATCTCATTCGAGTCGAGCCGGCTGCTGACCCGCAGGGGCCCGGTGCCGGCGGAAGAGTATACAATCCCGCTCGGCAAGGCCGACATCAAGCGCGAGGGCAGCGAGGTGACGGTCGTCGCGCTGGCTTGGCTCGTGCACGAGGCGCTGGCCGCGGCCGAAGAGCTGGCCCGGGAGGGAATCTCGGTCGAGATCGTCGATCCGCGCACGCTGGTGCCGCTGGATGTCGAGACGATCCGCAATTCGGTGCGCAAAACCGGCCGGCTCGTCATCGCCGACGAGGCCGGACCGACGGCCGGTTTCGCGGCCGAGATCGCCGCCCTCGTCAGCGAGGATGCGGCGACGTTCGCGCGGCTGAAGGCCCCGGTGAAGCGGGTGTGTGCCCTGCAGGTGCCGATCCCCTACAGCCCCGTCCTCGAAAACCATGTCTTCCCGGACCGCCGGCGGATTGCCGCCGGGATCCGCGAAGTGCTGCAAGGGCGAGGATCTGCCGCGGCGGCGTGAGCACGGCGGTGGTGGCAATATGGACGACAGAAGGTTCAGCGTACGCGCGATCCTGGCCGGCCGGGCTCCGCAGGACGCGCCGGTCACGGCCATGGGCTGGGTGCGTACCCGGCGGGACTCGAAGGCGGGCATTTCGTTCGTGCACGTCTCCGACGGATCCTCGCTGCACCCGCTGCAGGTGGTCGTCCCGAACACACTGCCCAATTACGCCGACGAGGTTCTGAAGCTGACGAGCGGGTGCGCGGTGGCGGCGACGGGCAGGATCGTGCCCTCGCCGGCCAGGGGGCAGCCCTTCGAGATGCAGGCGAGCGCGATCAGGGTGATCGGCTGGGTGGAAGACCCGGATACCTACCCGATCCAGCCGAAGCCGCACACCCTCGAGTTCCTGCGCGAGGTGGCGCATCTGCGGCCGCGAACCAATGTGATCGCGGCGGTGACGCGGGTGCGGCACGCGCTGGCGCAGGCGATCCACCGTTTCTTCGACGAGCAGGGGTTTTTCTGGGTCAATACGCCGATCATTACCGCCTCCGACGCGGAAGGGGCGGGGGCGCTGTTCCGGGTGTCGACGCTGGATTTCGCCAACCTGCCGCGCACCCCTGACGGCAGGGTCGATTTCGCGCAGGATTTCTTCGGCCGCGAGACGTTCCTGACGGTGTCGGGCCAGCTCAACGTCGAGGCGTACTGCTTGGCGTTGACCAAAGTCTACACGTTCGGGCCGACGTTCCGCGCGGAGAACTCGAACACCAGCCGCCACCTTGCCGAGTTCTGGATGGTCGAGCCGGAGATCGCGTTCGCCGACCTCTCGGACAATGCCGGGTTGGCGGAAGAACTTTTGAAATACACTTTCGAGGCGTTGCTGAGGGAAAGGCGGGAAGACCTCGCCTTTTTCGACGAGCGGATCGAGAAGGGGCTATTGGCGAAGCTGGAGGGGATCGTCGGCTCGCAATTCGTGCGCATGGATTATGGCGAGGCGATCCGAGTGCTCGAGCGCGCGAAGCAGCGGTTCGAGTTCCCGGTCAGATGGGGTATCGACCTGCAATCGGAGCACGAGCGCTATCTGACCGAAACATACGCGAAGAGACCGGTCATCGTGATGAACTATCCGAAGGACATCAAGGCCTTCTATATGCGGCTGAACGATGACGGCAGGACGGTCGCGGCGATGGACGTGCTGGCGCCGGGGATCGGTGAGATCATCGGCGGCAGCCAGCGCGAGGAGCGGCTGGACGTGCTCGATGCGCGCATGGCCGAGCGCGGCATCGACAGGGACGACTACGCTTGGTACCGCGATCTGCGCCGCTACGGCACGGTGCCGCATGCGGGTTTCGGCCTCGGCCTTGAGCGCACGCTCGCCTATGTCAGCGGCCTTGCCAATGTGCGCGACGCGATCCCGTTCCCGCGAACGCCCGGCAATGCGCGGTATTGATCGCTCTTTTCGGCCGCCGGGCCGGAACGGCGCGGCGCCGTCGGGAGCGGAATGTTTGCGGGTGACGCCGGCCTCGTCCTTCGCGTAAAGTGCGCCTCCGGATACGGTTTATCTCCGGGCGTCGCTCGGAAGGCGTGTCGTCGCAAGAGGTCGTCGGAAGGGGGCCGCATGCTGGCGCTGTGGGTGAAAGTCCGGGTCAAGCCGCAGGAGCGCGAGCGTTTCCTGAAGGCGATCGCGGTCGATGCCGAAGGCTCGGAGAGGGACGAGCCGGGCTGCCTGCGCTTCAATGTTCTGCAGGACGCGCAGGACCGGGACGTTTACTATTTTTTTGAGGTCTATCGGGACGAGGCGGCGCTCGAGGCGCATCGGGCCGCGCCGCACTATGCCGTCTGGCGCGCGGCCGCGGATACGCTCGACGGCCCGCCGCAGGCGATCCGCTGCGACACCGTCTTGCCGGCGGCGGCCGAGTACTGGCTGCACAAACGCGCGCCCGCTTGAAGCCGGTCCGCCCGACCGGCAAACCGCAACGGCTAGCGCAGGCGCGGGCCCGGATCCATGCCGAGATATGCCCGGCCGCCGATCGGATACCACTCCGGCGCGATCGTGACGGTCTGGCCGACGACGTGCAGATCGCGCCAGCACTCGGCGAGGCGGCTGCTGCGCTGAAACGACGTGCTGCCGCCGTGCCGGTACATCAGATCCATCGCCGCGCGCGCATTGTCGGCGGCATGGACGGCGGCCAGCCGGCAGCGCGCCCGCTGCTCGAGAGTGGTCTCCCTGCCGGCCGCGACCGTCGCCCACAATTCGGCGATCATCGCGCTGCGATAAGCGCGCCCGGCATTCAGCAGCGCGTCGGCCCGTCCGACCGCGTCCTGAACCTGGGGGTTCTCGCAGATCCTGCCGGTCCGGCCCCGCGGCGTCTTCTCGCCGGCGAGCGCGATCAACGCATCGATGCCGGCCCGCGCGATGCCGGTCATCACGGCGCTGTGATGCGGCCCGACCCAGGCCTGGGCCGGCAAGGCGTAGGTGACCCCCGGCCAACGCCGCCATTGGTTGTCGAGCGGGGCGCCGGCATGGATCATCGTCCGCCGCTCCGGCAGGAAGACGTCCGCGACCGTCCATTCGAAGCTGCCAGTCCCGCGCAGCCCGGTCACATCCCAGCTCCCCGCGACGATCTCCACTTCGGCGCGGGCGAACACCCCCCGCCAGTAGAGCGGGGTTCCGTCCGGGCGGCGGCGCGGCCGGCCGCCGTCCAGGATCTGGAAACTCCCCAGCATCCAGGCGGCCTCCTGACAGCCGCTGCCGAAGCTCCAGCGCCCGCTGACGCGGTAGCCGCCCGCGACCGGCACCGCCTGCCCGCCCCCCGGCACGGCGGTGCCGGCGATGACGGCATCGGCCTCGCGCGCGTAAATCTCGCGGACGCCCTCCTCCGGCAGCCCCAGCGTGATAAGCTGACCGACGCCGTTATTGGCGATATTCCAGCCGACCGAGCCGACGCCCTCGGCCAGCAGCTCGACGACGCGCAGATAAGTCAGCGGATCGGCTTCGAGACCGCCCAGCGCACGCGGGATCACCAGGCGATAGAAGCCGGCCGCGCGCAGCTGCTCGACCACGGCCGGCGGCAGGCGCTGCCCGCGCTCGATCTCTTCGTGATAACGGCGCAGCGCCGGCCGCAGAGCCGCCGCCGCCTGCACCACCGGCTGCGCGTCGATATCCGCCGGTAAACGCTCCTCTTCGGCCATCATGTCCCTCGTTTCCTCCCGCCGTCCTGCGGATGCCCGATCATCCGGCAGCGATTGCGCGAGGTCCAATCTCTACGCCAAGGCCGCCGCCGGCCGATAGGGGCCTGAGCCGGCGGGCCGCCTCCGCCGGTGCCGCCAGTCCGCCGGAGAGCGCAGCAGGTGCGCAGCTCTCGCTTCGCAGCGCGCTCTGCGGTAGCCTTGAGGGACAACAAGGGAGGAAAGCCATGGCGGTCCGTCTCGTCGTCACGATCAAGGCCCAGACCGGCAAGGGCGCCGAACTTGCCGAAGCCTATAAGGGGCGCTGTACCGAGGTCATGGCGGAGCCGGGCTGCGAACAGTTCGAGGTCTTTCGCAGCGTCCTTGATCCCGACAAGCTGGTGCTGCTCGAGCGCTGGAGCGATCAGGCGGCGCTCGGCGCGCACGCCCGCCGCAATGCGGCGCGTCCGCCGCTGCACCCGGAATGGCGCGTCGGCAGCGGCGAGCGCGAAGATTACGAATACCGGCGGACCCGCTGACCGGGGAGGGTGCCGTGCAAGTCTCGTATTTCGAAACCGCGCGCTATCAGGTGCCGCCGACCGTCCCGACCGAATGGCCGGTGCCACCCGCGGCCTATGACGGCGAGGCTGGCATGCGGGCCTATCGGGGCATGATCGAGCGCCTCCACTATGTCGAAGAACTCGGCTTTGATTGGATCAGCGTCTCCGAGCACCACTACTCGCCGCGCATCCTGACGCCGAGCCCGGCGGTCTCGGCGGCCTATATGGCGGCGCAGTCGAAAAAGATCAAAATCGCGGTGCTCGGCCCGATCGTCTCGCAAAGCAATCCAATCCAGGTCGCCGAAGAGCTGGCCATGCTCGACAATCTGTCAGAGGGGCGCCTTATCGTCGGGCTCTTGCGCGGGACGACGAACGAATACCTGACCTTCGGCCTCAATCCGGCGGAGGCGCGGGAGCGCACGAACGAGGGCATGGCGCTGATCCTGAAGGCATGGACCGAGCCGCAGCCCTTCGGCTGGCAGGGCCGTCACTTCCAGTACCGTACCGTGTCGGTGTGGCCGCGACCCCGGCAGCAGCCGATGCCGCCGACCTACTCGCTCGGCACCAGCCGCGAATCCTGCGAATTCGCGGCGCGCCACCGGATCGGCCTCGGGGTTTCCTTCGCGCCGTTCGAGGTCGTCGCCAAATCGACGCGGTATTACCGCGAGGAGTGCGCGCGCCACGGCTGGGAGCCGGCGCCGGAGCAGATGCTCTACCGTGCCAACATCCTGATCGCCGAAAGCGACGAGGAGGCGCATGCGTTGCTCGAACAGCAGCGTCGCGGGCCGGCGCCGTTCCCGATGCGGGCAGGCGTGCGCGAGGCCTTGCTGAAGCTTGATTCGCGCAATGTCGCCGGCGAGGCGCGGGCGCCGAATGTCGGCGGCGTATTGCCGACCTCGTTTTACGGCAGCCCAGATACGGTGGTCGCGCAAATCAGGCGCTGTCGCGAGGAGGTCGGCGTCGGCGTGCTCGATCTCGCCTTTCAGAACCCCGGCGCCGCCGATACGGGACGGGTGATGCGCGCGCTCGAGCTGTTCGCCGATAAGGTCTTGCCGCGCATCCGCGAGCTGTGAGCGGAGATCGCCCGGCTTATACGGTCCCGGGGGCAGCGACCATGAAGCCCATCGTCACGATGGGGATCCGCAACCTGCCGAGCCGCCCGCGGCCGCTGCCGCAGCTCTACAGCGAGTATCTCGAAGAAGCGGTGCTCGCCGAGCGACTCGGCTTCGATGCCGTGTGGGCCAGCGAGCATCATTTCTCGGAAGATGCGTGGAACCCGTCGCCGCTGACATTTCTGGCCGCGGTCGCGGCGCGCACCGAACGCGTCCGCATCGGCACCTATGTCCTGCTGCTGCCGCTGCACAATCCGGTGCGGGTGGCTGAGGACATCGCCGTGCTCGACAATCTGTCGAGCGGCCGCGGGCATAACGGCACGCCGTTCATAGTCGGAACCTGCGCGGATGCGGCCCGGGCGCTGGCCGCATACCGGGATCTGCCGTTGACCCATCTCAGCCTGAACTTCCACCACCCGGGCATGGAGACGGATGCCGTACGGCGCTCGATGGCGCTGTTCGCCCGCACGCTGATGCCGCTGATCAAGGCATGGTAGAGGCCCGCTCCGCCCTTTCCGCCGCCGACCATCCCGATTAAGAAGCTTTTCGGACAGACGGAGGATCCCGATCGTGGCGCAGGACAAAGACGGCTTGCCGCCGGGCGCGGCCTTCAGGGAGGGTTTCGTCGAGGCCGACGGATTTCGTATTCGCTTCATGGCCGCCGGAGAGGGGGCCGCCTTGGTGCATCTGCACGGCGCGGGCGGCCTGCGGCTGACGCCGGCGCACGAACTCCTCTGCCGCCACTTCCGCGTCATTGCTTTCGAGATGCCGGGGTTCGGGAACTCTCCCGAAAACACCCGCACCCGCAACCTGCCCGAACTGGCGGCGACGATGGCGCGGGCGGCCAGCGGGCTCGGCCTCGACACGTTCAATCTGATGGGAACCTCATTCGGCGGCAAAGTCGCGCTGTGGCTCGCCGTCCAAGAGCCGCAGCGGATCGCGACCCTGGTTCTGGAGGCGCCGGCGGCGATCCGCCCCGACGGCGAGGCGCCGCTTGCCGGCTCGCCCGCAGACATCGCGCGCCGGCTCTACGCGCATCCCGAGCGGGTCGCGCTGCCGCCGCCGCCCGATCCGGCGATCCATGAAAAGCAGCGCCGCCTCGTCGCGCGACTTTTCGGACCGGCGCGCGACGCCGATCTCGAAACCCGCCTTAAAACCCTCGCGACCCCGACGCTCGTCCTGTTCGGCACCGAGGACCGCGTCATCCCGCCCGCATGCGGCCGCCTCTACAAGGAATTGATGCCGAATGCGCATCTCGTCTTCGTCTACGACGCCGGACACGCGATCGCCGCTGAGCGGCCGCAGGCCTTTGCCGAGGTCGTCGGCGACTTTCTCGAACGGCGCGAGGCCTTTGTCATCAGCCGCACGGCGAGCGTGATCCATCCCTGAGAGCGGGCTGGGCGGCGGCTACCCGCCCCCCGCCGCGGCCAGCGAGAAGCGCGGATCGGCGGCCAGACATTCGGCTGGCGGCAGGCCCAGCTCCTGCTTGACGATGTTCGTGCCGAGCACCATCGCGACCATCTTGTAAAAGGCGTGACGCCGGCTCATGCCTTCCCTTCCCATGCCGCAGTCGGAAGAGACGACAAGGCGCTCCGGCGGGATATGGCGCAGCGCCTCGCGCAGCAGCGCCGCGACCTGGTCGGGTCGCTCGACCTGCAGCGTGCGATGGTCGACGACGCCGATCACGATTTTCTTGTCGCTGATCGCGCCGCCGATCGCTTCGAGATCGCCGGGGCCGGAAGCGCAGGTCTCGAAGGTGATCGCATCGGCGTCGAGACGGGCGAGCGCGTCGAGCGTCGGGCGATAGCTCTGCACGTCGCGGAAGACGCGCTGCTGCGAGGGGTTGCCCCAGCAGGTGTGGCACCAGATTTCGGTCTTCTGCCGCAGCCCTTTGACCGTGTTGTTGAAGAGCGCGACGAGCTCGCCGCCGTCGAGCCTACCGAAAAGCTTGCCGCGGACCGGTACCATATGGATCTGCGGCTCCTCCATCTGGATGACGGGGCAGCCGGCATCGGCCAGTTCGTGCAATTCGGCGTTGAGCGCCTCGCTGAACGCCCAGACCCGCTCGACCGGATCCCGGTAATAGGAATCTTCGACCGAAGCGGCCAGCAATTCGGGCAGGATGGTGCCGAATTTGACCGGTTTGCGGGTCAGCCGTTGCGCCGCCTTCCACAGCGCCGCGTATTGCAGAGTGCCGCGTCCGATCGGCCCGGTAATCTTCGGCAGCACCCGCGCCTCGAGAACATCGTGCAGGATATGGCCGCGCGGTTGGCCGGCGGCGGCGACCTGGGGGGCGGCCGGCGCCGCCTCGTGCGAGAGCCCGTCCATATGCAGCAGCGGGTAGCTCATCCAGCTCATGCCGCCGACGAGATCGTCGAAGCGGCTGTCGCCGTCGGTGCAGATGTCGAGCCCGGCCGTTTCCTGCGCGCGCAGATGCACCGAGACCGCGTCCTCATACTGCTCGCGCCAGCGCGCATTGACCATCGCTTCGAGAAAGCTCTGCCGACCGAGCTGGGCGGTGAACCAGCTCGGCCGCGGCAGCGAGCCGGTGATCGAGGTCGGCAATATCAGCCCGGCGGAGGCCTTGTACATCGCGACTGCTCCTAACGGCGAAAGCCGAACAGCTTTTGCGCATTCCGATGGAGGATCTTGTCGACATCCTCCGGGTTCAATCCGAGCCGCCCGATATAGGCGAAGGTCTCGCGATACTCCTCGTAATCCTGCAACACCGGATAGTCGCTGCCGGTCATCAGGTGGTCGGCGCCGAAGGCTTCGAGCGCGCAGGTGAACGCCGCTTTCGAGCCGTAGCACACGGTATCGTAATAGAACCGCTTGGCGGTGACGCTCGGCTTCTCGGCGAGATCGGGATGGTCGCGCATGCCCTGCCGGTCGAGCCGTTCGAGCAGCATCGGGACCGGCCCGCCCAGATGCGGCACGATGAATGTGATATCGGGATAGCGGTGCGGGATCTGCCGCGCGATCATGTGCAATACAAAGGTCGCATCCTCGAGCGAGGTGCCGACCGCGGCAGTATAGCGCCAGCCGGTGATGAAGGGCGAGCAGATCCCGTTGACCGAGGGATGCACGAACACGACCGCGCGGCGCCGGTTGATCTCCTGCCAGACCGGCTCGAATTCGGGATCGGCGATCGAGCGGCCGAGGCAGAAGATGTTCAGATTGACGCCGACGCAGCCGAGCTGCTCGAAGCCGCGCTCGATCTCCTTGAGGGCCGCGTCGATGTGCGGCAGGGGCAGCATGACATAGGCGGCGATGCGCTCGGGATGACGGCGCGCCAGATCGGCATAGCCGTCATTCAGCAGCCGCGCCGCGGTCACCCCCTCGGCCTCGTCGGGCAGATAGGGCGGGCGATGCGGCGACAGGATCTGCTTTTCGACCCCGGCCTGATCCATCAATTCGAGCCGCCGGCCGATGTCTTCGGGCGCGTCGGAGACGGCGTGGCGGGCGATCCCGCTCCTGTCCGCCACGCCGACCCGCGGCGGAAAGCGGTCGCCCATAAAATCGCTGAACGCCTTCGGGATGCAATGCGCATGGACATCGCAGATCATCGGGCCTCCTCTCGTCGCTGTGCGCCGGAGATCCCCGCGCAGCGGCGCCGGGATACGATACACGACAAAGGCGGCGCACCGTATTCCGTCAACCGCTGAAACCAGGCAGGGCCTTTATGGGGTGCCGTCAAGCCCGGCGGCCCAGTCTTGCCAGACAAGACCGCGCACGCGGGCAAATTCCGAAACATTCGCCGTAACCAGCGTCGCGCCGCTGCGCAAAGCCTGGGCAGCGATCAGCAGATCGTAGGGGCCGATCGGCGTTCCTGCGGCCTCCAGCACGGCACGCAGATCGCCGGCCGTCATGGCATCCTCATCGTCGAATGCGATGATCTCGATATTGCCGGACAGGAAGATGCGCAGCCGCTCGGCGTTCTCGCGGCGGCGGCCGCTGCGCGCGACGCCGTACCACAGCTCGTACAGCACGATCGAAGAGACGGCGATCGCATCGCCCCGCGACAGGGCATGCCGCAACCGGCCGCGCACCTCCGCAGGCTGGTTCTTGAGCAGCGCAATGACGGCGTTGGCGTCGAGAAGATAGGTCACGCAAACCCGTCTTTGGGCGCCGGCATCGGCGGCTGCCGCCGGCCTTCTTCCATGAAGGGTATATCGGCGAAGCGGTCAAGCTCCGCGAACCAGGCATCGATATCCGTCACCATCGGTTCCAGCAGGATGCCGCCTTCGATGCGGCGTACCCGCACGCGATCGCCGGGCAGGCGAAACGCCAGCGGCAGGCGCACGGCTTGGCTGCGGCCGTGCATAAAGAGCTTCGCAATGCCGGTTTTGCTCATAATGCCGATCCGATCAATATCTATCAGAAATGTATATCGTCGAGCGCCTCCGGACAAGCACGGTGTTCGCGTCGGTACACCGTTTTGGGCGCATTATGCGATCCGCCGGAGAGCGGAACCGATGGATGTGATGATATCGGCGTCGAGGCTCGCGGCGCGCAATGCGATCGCAATGCGCGCCGTCGCTACTCCGCCGCCATCCGGCGGTGCATCGGGAAGTCCTGGATCGATACGCGCCAGTGGATGCGGTCCTCCTCGGGCGGGTAGTCGCCGGCGGCCTTGTGATAGGAACAGCGGTTGTCCCAGATCACGATGTCGCCCTTTTCCCATTTATGCCGGTATTCGGCTTCGGGCTGGATCATGCGCGCGGAGAGCTCCTCGATCAGCGCGTCGCTCTCGGCCGGCTCCAGCCCCTCGATGTACAGGATCTTGCCGGGGTCGAAATAGAGCGACTTGCGCCCGGTCTCGGGATGGGCGCGGATGATCGGATGGAACACCGGCTGCCAGTCGCGATCCTGCTCGTCGAGCAGCGCCACGTGCCGGTTGCGGCCGCCATAGGTAAAGGCGCCGCGGCGCCCCGCGAGCCGCTCCTTAAGGCGCGCCGGCAGCGCGTCATAGGCGGCGTAGCCGCTGGCGAAAAGGGTGTCGCCGCCGCGGCTTGGCACCGCGATCGCATAGAGCTGGGTGGCTTTGAACGGCAGCGCGTCATAGGCGCCGTCGGTGTGCCAGCCGGCGGCGCCGCGGCGATAGATCTCCTCGTTGAGCTTGCCGTCGGGCCCCCATTTGTTGACGCCGAGCAGCGTAATCTCGGGATAGTCGGGATGGCGCGTCGATTTCGACGGGTGCGGCGTGATCGGCCCGAAGCGCCGGCTGTAGGCGAGGAAATCGGGGATTTCGAGCGCCTGCTCGCGGACCACGAGGACGTTGTAATCAAGCCAAGCCTGATATATGCGCGCGAAATCTGCCTCATCGAGGTTCTTGACATCGACGCCGCGCACCTCGACGCCGATCTGCGCTCCAAGCCGGCGAATTTCGATCATTGTTGTTCCTCCCGTAGCCCTGCGGGCATTTCGGGCCGGCCCGGCGCGGGTGTCAACCGCGACAATGTGCGATCTGCCATACGCGCGCGGCCGATGACTGGCGGGCGGGCGGCAAAGCCGCTACCATCCCAGAGGGAGGGGTGCGATGAAGCTGGTCCTGTTCGAAGCCTCCGGACAAGCCGGGATCGAGCCCGGCCTGCTGACCCCGCGCGGCGTCGTCCCGATCGCCGCGGCGGTGGCGCGGAGCTATACGCCGCAGCTGACGATGGCGGGCATCATCGAGGCGTTTGACGCGCTGCGCGGGCCGCTCGAACGGCTTGCCGCCGAGGGCGAGGCGCTGGCGCTCGACCGGGTGCGGCTGCGTGCGCCGCTGCCGCGGCCCGGCAAGATCCTGTGCTGCATCGGCAATTACTGGGAGCATGCACAGCGCGAGCCGCGGCCGCTCAACATGTTCCTGAAGAATCCCGACGCCGTGATCGGTCCCGGCGATACGATCCGATTGCCGGAACTGACCGAGCCGTGGATCTTCATGCACGAGGCCGAGCTGGCGCTGGTCATCAGGGGCCCGGTCAAGAACCTCGCCCGCGCCGATTGGCGCAAGGCCGTGTTCGGCTATACCTGCCTGATCGACGTGTCGGCGCGCGGCGAGGGCCGGCGCACCTGGAAGGCCGGCAGCTGGCTCGGCAAGTCGTTCGACACCTTCGCCCCGATCGGCCCGTGCATCGCCACCGCCGACGAAGTTCCCGATCCCAACAACCTACTCGTGCGTTTCTGGAACGACGGCCAGCTGCGCCACAATTACAACACCGACGACATGGAGCATCGGGTGCCGGAGCTCGTCGAATTCGCCTCGTCGATCATGACCCTCAACAGCGGCGATCTGATCGCGTGCGGCACCAATCACGAGGGGCTCGGCGCCTTGCAGGACGGCGAGAGGGTCGAGATCGAGATCGAGCGTATCGGCCGGATGGCGCTTACGGTCGCCGATCCGCTGAAGCGCCGCTGGGAACGCGGCATCTATATGGGCCCCGATTCGACCAATCCGGAGGCGGTCCGCCGGCATCGCCCGCAGCCGGCCTGAGACCGCGCCGGATCTGCGGGGCCTGTTCGATGAGGATGTCCCGCCGCGCCGTGCTGGGTGCGGCGATATTGATATCGGGGATGGCGGCAATGGCGCACGCTGCGGCGGCGGGTCCGCAAATCTATGTCGTGACATATCTCGAAGTGGGCGCCCCCGCGGCCGCGAAGGCGGCGGCGCTGTTGCGCCGCATGGCCGCGGCAAGCCGCCGCCAAGGCGGCAATACGCGCTACGACGTGCTGCAGGAGATCGGCCGCCCGGAGCGGTTCGCCATTGTCGAGGGCTGGCGCGACAAGGAGGCTTTCGAGGCGCACCGGGCGGAGCAACTGAGCGGTCCGCGCGGCGAGCTGCGCGCGCTGCTGGTCAGCCCGTTCGACAGCCGACCAAGCACGGCCCTGACCGTTGCCCCAGCCGCCGCCGCGCCGCCGCCGGGCGCGCTCTATGTGCTGACCCATGTCGATGTCGTCCCGCCGGCCAAGGATCAGGCGATCACTCTGCTCGACCAGCTCGCCGCGCACGGCCGCAAGGAGGACGGGAATCTATCCTTCGACGTGCTCGAACAGGACAGCCGTCCGAACCATTTCACGGTGGTTGAGGTGTGGCGCTCGCGGGCCGCTTTCGAGGCGCATGCGATGGCCGCCAATACGCGCGAGTTCCGCCAGAAGCTGCTGCCGCTGCAGGGCGCCCTTTATGACGAGCGGCTCTATCGTGCGCTCGAATAGCGGGCCGCAGCGCTAGCCTTCGACGCCGATATAGACGGTGTCGCCGACGACGCGGACCGCGAAAACCGCGACATCGGCCGCCGCCGGACCGTCGATCAGCCTGCCGGTGCGCAGATCGTACTGCGCAAAATGCAACGGGCACTCGACGATATGGCCGAGGAGACGGCCGCGCGACAGCGGCGCCCGCTTGTGGCCGCAGACATCGGCAATGGCGTGGAAGGTGCCGTCGACATTGGCGAGCAGGACTCGCTCGCCGGCCACCGCAACCCATTTCATCTGGCCGGGCGCGAGCTCGGCGATATTGGCGACGGGAAGAAACCGGTCCGGCATGGCCGCGCCCGCTGTATTCCCTGCGATGGCCCTCCCGCATTGCAGGGCGGACGGCCCGCATTGCGGGAGGGCGGGCTCTGCCTAATTCGGGCGGAAGCCGAAGAGCTGCGCGGCGTTGTCGCAGGTGATTTTGCGCCGCTCCTCCTCGCTCGTCCCGGCGAAGATGCGGTCGAGGAACTCGCGCGAACGCGGCCAGGTCGATTCGGCATGCGGATAGTCGCTGCCCCACAGCATGTTTTCGACCCCGATATGATCGCGCAAGCGGATGCCGAGATCGTCCTCCATGAACTCGACGAACATATTGCGCCGCCAGTACTCGCTCGGCAGCATGCCCTCGCGCGATTTCCAGCCTTTGGTGAAGACCGGACGCTCGCGATAGGTGAAGTCCATCTGCTTCAACCAGTGCGGGATCCAGGCGGTCTCATGCTCGACCGAGCCGACCTTCAGGCGCGGATAGCGGTCGAACACGCCGGCGAAGATCATCGCGGAGAGCGAATAGCGCACCCAATAATCGGTCGTCGAACGGCCGGCGCCGGTCAGTTCCGACAGATCCATCGTGAACTCGCAGCCGGGCACGCCGCCGCGCGGAGTGCCGATATGCAACAGCAGCGGCATCGCCAGATCCTGCGCGGTCCACCATAGCCGCTCGTAGATCGGGTGACGGTAAGGACGGTCGGGCAGCGGCGCCACCGGGATGAAGGCGCCGACGAGCCCCAGCTTTTTCGCGCGTTCGAGCTCCTGACAGGCCTCGTCGACATCGTCGACATTGAGCATGGCGATGCCCTTGAGCCGCTCCGGAGCGGCCTTGCAGAAATCGGCAATCCAATCGTTGTAGACGCGGCAGATCTCGGTCAACAGCGCGCTGTCGGGCAGGCGATACCAGAACAGGCCCTGGCTCGGCTGCAGGCACGAGCCCCAGACGCCGTCCGCCTCATTCTCGGCGAGCATTGCGGCGGGATCGTAGGCGCCCTTGCGCACGTCCTCCCAGACGCCGAGAAAGTCGATCTGCGAGGGATCCTCGAAACGCTGGCCCGCCTGCATGACGGCGCCGAGCGTGCCGACCTGCATGCCGTCGATGACCCAGGCGTCGTATTCCCGGCCGCTCGGCGTGCGGCGCCGTTCCATGCGCGGCGCGCGGTCTCGGAATTTGGGAGCGATGCGGCTTTGATACAGGTCGGGCGGTTCCACGATATGGGAATCGGCCGAGATAAGCTTGTAGTCTGACATGGTGGCCTCCGCTGTTGTCGCCCTCCGCGGTTGTCACCCGCGCTGCGGCCGCTTTCACCGACGCGGCCGGTTTTGGCAAATATGGAGAAACCGTATGGCGCGGGTGCCGGTCCCGTCAAGACGGACCGGCATCGGCCGGCACGGCTTCATGGTGACGGCATGCCGCCCCGCACCCGGCGCAACCCCGCCCGCCCGCTTCGGGCTCTCGACCGGGGCGGGGATTTGTAGGAACATCGCCGCCATGCTTCGCGATCCTTCCGCCCGGCGCGACGTGCGCGTCAATGCGCTGCTCGGCGCCGGCCATTTCCTGTCGCATTTCTACCAGCTCTGTCTGCCGCCGCTGTTTATCGCCTGGCAGCATGCCTTTGGCGTCTCGTTCGCCGAGCTTGGCCTGTCGGTGGCGCTGATGTCGGGGGCGACGGCGGTGGCGCAGACCCTGGTCGGCATCCTGGTCGACCGCTACGGCGCGCGCCGCTTCCTGATCGGCGGCATCCTGCTGATGGGGCTGTCGGTGGCGGCAATGGGCCTTGCCGCGCATTACTGGCAGGTGGTGGGCTTGGCGCTGCTCTCCGGCATCGGCAATTCGGTGCTGCACCCATGCGACTATGCGATCCTGAGCGGCTCGATCAGACGCGAGCGGCTCGGGCGGTCCTTCTCGTTCCATACCTTCTGCGGCTATATCGGCTATGCCGCGGCGCCGCCGGTCATGGCGACGCTGCTTTTCGCCTGCGGCTGGCGTGCGGCGGTCGGGCTTGCCGGTCTCGTCGGCGTCCCGGTCGCGCTGGCGATCCTATGGCAGAGCCCTATTCTCGCCGAGGCGGCGGGACGCCGCGAGGCCCGCGCCGAAGCCGCCGGCGCGGGGGCGCTGCTGACGCGCCCGCTGCTGTTGTTCGGCGCCTTCTACATGGTGGCGGCGATGGCGACGGCCGGCATCCAATCCTGGCTGATCACCGTGCTGCATCAGGTGAACGGGCTTGCGCTCGCCACCGCCTCGGCGGCGCTGACCGGGTATATGATCGGGATGATGAGCGGCATATTGCTGGGCGGCTGGGCGGCCGATCGCAGCGGCCGGCTGCTGTCGCTGGCGGTCGGGCTCAGCCTCGTCGGCGCGGTCCTGCTGCTGGCGGTCGGGCTCGTGCCGATGCCCGAAGCGCCGACGCTCGGCGTGATGCTCGGCGCCGGCGTGATGCTCGGCGCCACCCGCACGCCGCGCGATCTGATGGTCAAGGACGCCGCCGGTCCCGGGCAGGTCGGCAAGGCGTTCGGCTTTGTCAGCGCCGGGCTGTCGCTCGGCAGCGCGGTAATGCCGGTGCCCTACGGCATGCTGATCGACGCGCATCGGCCCGATCTCGTTCTGGTCGTCGTCGCCGGATTGTTGGCGGCGAGCGTGGTGTTTGCGATCGGCGCGCGCGCCGCCTCGGTGCGGGAGCTAAGGGTGGCGGCGGCGCAGTAGCGGGGCGCCCGCCGCTTGCCGCGGCGCGGTGGATCGGGGAGAGTGTGGCGCCGATGAGGGAGGGTGCGATGCGCAGGGTAGGTCCGAACAGCTATACCGAAATCTACTTCGCCGGCTGCAACCCCAGCTTTGTCGAGACCAGCGACGGCTATGTCATGATCGACACGCCGCAGCAGCCGATCGACGCCGTGCGCTGGCGCGAACGCATGGAGGAAAAGGCGCCGATCCGCTACCTGATCAATACCGAGCCGCACGGCGATCACATCTCGGGCAACGCCTACTTCCCGAAGGTCGAGGTCATCGGCCAGCGCAAACTGCAGGAATGCTTCGAGCGCTATCTGCTCGCCTTCGGGACGATCGAGGAAAAGCGCGAACGCTTCAAACAGACCGATCCCGACAGCGTATGGCTGGTCGGGCATCCGGATTATCTCGATCCGCACCCGCCGAGCCGGACCTTCGAGGATCGGCTCAGCCTGCATCTTGGCAATCACACCTTCGAGATCATCCATATGCCGGGCCACACGGCGCCGCAGACCTCGGTCTATGTCCCCGAGGAGGGGATCGTGTTCACCGGCGACAACGTCTTCCACAAGTGCCGGACTTGGCTGCAGGAATGCGACCCGTGGGAGTGGCTCAAGGCGCTCGACCAGATCGCCGCGCTCGATGTCGAGACGATCGTGCCCGGGCACGGCGAGCCGTGCACGAAGGCCTATCTGAAAGAACAGGCCGAGATCGTGCAGAACTGGGTCGATTGCGTCGAGCGCTTTGTCGATCGCGGCCTTTCGGCCGATGAGGCGCTCAGAGAGCCGATCGCGGTGACGAAACAGGACCCCTATCCGATCGGGCAGCGCCTCTACATGCATGACGAGCGGCTGACCGAGATGATCGTGCGCAACCTGCACCGCCGCATTCTCGAGCGCCGCGGCCAAGCCGACAGCGCCGCCGCCGCGCCCGCGCCGCAGGGCGAGCGCTGAGGCGTCAGTCCCGCGGTCTTGAACCCGCGGCTCGGTCCGCCGCCTCCGTCTTCAAGCGGGGGCCGCGACGGCCTCGGGCAGGCGCGCCGAAATCTGAACCGCGCGGCCGCGGCCGATGCGAGACTCCCCGGCGTGCCCGCAACCGCGGGCGCGCAGGGAGGAGATGACGCGATGCCCAAATATCTGATCTCCGCCTCCTATACCGCCGAAGGGCTCAAAGGTCTGCAGAAAGACAAGGCTTCCGGGCGGCAACAGGCGGTCCGGGCGGCCATCGAAGGCCTCGGCGGCAGGCTTGAAGGCTTTTACTATGCGCTCGGCGAGGACGACGTGTACGTGCTGGCCGATCTTCCCGACAACGTCACCGCCGCCGCGATCGGCGTTACGGTATCGGCGAGCGGGCTTGTGCGCACGCGGACGACGGCGCTGATGACGGTCGAGGAAGTCGACCGCGCGCTCGCGACAAGCGTCGGCTATCGGCAGCCCGGCGGCTGAAACCGGCCGGCGGGGCAACGGGCGCGGCGTTCAGAACGTCGCGCCCGATTGCAGCCAGTGGCGCACGATCTCCTCGCCGGTGGCATACCACACGCTGTCATGGCTGCGGATATAGGCAAGCGCCCGGTCGAGCCCGCCGATGCGGTGCGGCACGCCGATCAGATAGGGGTGCAGGCAGATCGCCATGACCCGCCCCGAGCGCGCGCCTTCGGCATAGAGCGTGTCAAACTGGCGCCGGATCGCCGCCTCGAACTCATCGATCGTGCCATACCGATTGTAGAGAAACGGCGAATCGTTGATCTCGTAGGAATAGGGGATCGAGACCAGCTTCTTGTCGCCGACGGTCATGAAATAGGGCTGGTCGTCGTTGACCCAGTCGGCGACGTAAAGGATCCCTTCTTCGGCGAGAAAATCGAGCGTGTGCCAGGTCTCGGCGAGCCCGGCGCCGAGCCAGCCGACGGGCCGCTTGCCGGTCAATTCGGCGATGCGGGACAGCGTGTGAGCGATCGTCTGCCGCTCCTCCTGCGGATCCATCTCGTCGAGCCAGCGCGAATTGGTGCGGTTGTGACCGAGGAATTCCCAGCCCAGATCGAGACCGGCGCGGACGATCTGCGGATGGTGGTCGCAGATGTCGCTGTTCAAGGTGGCGCTGGCGCGGATGCCGTGCTTTGACAATACTTCCATCAGCCGCCAGATGCCGACGCGATTGCCGTAGTCGCGCTGCGCCCAGGCGCGCACCGAGGGCGGCTTGCCGGCGGGCATGCCGGGATGAGGGGAAAGCCCGCGGGTGAGCGGAAAGAACTCGATATTGGGAATGACCCACAGCGCCAGACGGGCGCCGCCCGGCCATTCGAGCCTCGGCCGTTCGGTGATCGGCACATAGGGAAAGGGGCCATAATCCTGCGGCTGCATCGAAACCTCCGGAGAAGGGGAGCGTGATGGGGAGCATAATGCCGCAATGGCGGCGCTTCGAGGAGTTGTCGGCGGCCGAGCTCTATGCGCTGCTGCGTTTCCGCCAGGACATCTTCGTCGTCGAGCAGCGCTCGCCTTATCCCGATCTCGACGGGCTCGATCTCGGCGCCTGGCACCTGCGCCTGTTTGCCGAGGGCGCGCTTGCCGGCTATCTGCGCGTGGTCCCCGCGGCTGCGGAAGTCAGGATCGGCAGGGTCGCCGTCGCCCCCGCCCTGCGCCGGCGCGGGCTCGGGCGGCGGTTGATGGCGGAGGCGCTGGCCTTCTGCCGCGAACGCCATCCGGCAAGGCCGGTCGTCCTGACCGCCCAGCTCCACCTTTTGCGCTTTTATGAAGGCTTCGGGTTCTCGGCGGTTTCCGCCCCCTACGACGATTTCGGGCTGAGCCATATCGACATGGCGAGGCCGCCATAGCCGATGGCCGACAGACAGGCAGGGCCGAGCGCACCGGGCGCTACGCCGCCACCTCTTCGGCCATCGGCACGCGCGTGACCTTGTGCGCCTTGAGGGTCGGCAGGACCTCGCGGGCGAAGCGGCGGATCTGTTCGATGAACATTTCGTGCGGCAGGACGCCGCGATTGAGGCTGACCTGGACGGTCTCGGCCCCGGCGCTGTCGGCCGCCTCGATGATGCGCGCCGTCACCTCGTCGGGCGTTCCCCACGGCATCGTTTCTGCTTGGCGCGCGACATCGGCCATCGTCAGGCTGCGGAAGTCTTCGCGGGCGAATTCGGCGGCGCGGCGGTTTTCCGGGCTGACATAATCGGTCGAGTGCGGGCTCGCATAGCCGGTCTCGCGCTGGCGGCTGGTTTCGGTGAAATTGCCGTGGCTGAACAGGGTCCGATTGAAATAAAGGTGATAGGGGCCCATCTCGCGCACCGCCTGCGCCTTGCTGTCGGCGACGTAGGCGCTGATGCCGAGCGAGAGGTGTGCGGGCGTGATGCGGTGCCCGGCGCGGTCGAGACAGCGCGCATAATAGCGGATGATGTCGTCGCGCAACCCGCGCGAGCGGCCGAGACCGGGCGTGATCGGCAGGTTGTGGCGGGCGGCGAACTCGATCGATTCCTTGCTGCCGACGACCGGCATCCAGATCGGCGGATGCGGCTGTTGCACCGGCCGCGGCCATAATGCCACGTCCTTGTAGGACCAGAAGTGGCCGTCATAGGAAAAGACCTCTTCGCACCATGCCCGCGTGATGATGTCGAAGGCCTCCTCGAAGCGGGCGCGCGATTCATTGAGCGGCACGTTGTGAACCTGGTATTCGCGCGGAATGCCGCGGGCAAAGCCGGAAATCAGGCGTCCGTTCGACATGCAGTCGAGCATCGCCAGTTCCTCGGCCAGCCGCAGCGGCTCGTGCAATGGCAGCAGGTTGCCATAGATCAGCAGCTTCAGGTTCCTGGTGCGCTGCGCCGCGGCCGCGGCCAAGAGGTTCGGCGAGTTCATCAGCCCGTAGGGGCTGCAATGGTGCTCGTTGAAGCCGACCCCGTCATAGCCGAGCCGGTCCAGCTCCTCCCAGGCTTCAAGGTGCTCGGCATAGGTGCGTACCGCGACCTCCGGCTTGAAATGCCGCCGCGGCAGCGGGTAGGGCAGTTCGTTGTCGACTTTCAGATGCTCGAGCTGCTCGCCATAGGCGAGCAGGTCAAAAACAAACACCTTCATCGCGCGCCTCCCGCCGCGCTGTTGCAACGGCGACGGTAAGCGCGGCCCCCCGCGGTTGCAAGAAATTGATGCGCACCGGGGCGGGCGACGGGAACGGCCTGGGACTGCCGCCCGGAAGCCGACAAGGCCGTTTGACGCGGCCTTGCCGGCCGTGATAGAGGCGGCCCTTAATGTGGAAAACGATCATTGTTTTGGCCGCTCTCGCCTTTACTGCGAGCGCGGCGGCGCCGCGCGCCGTGGCGCCGGCGCATGCCGGGCCGTCCCTGCTCGCGCTCTCTGTCGCGGGCAATCGGCTTGTCGATCGCCGCGGACACCCGATCCGATTGCTCGGGGTCAACCGCTCGGGCAGCGAGTTCATGTGCGTCGGCGCGTATACCTCGGTATTCGACAGGTCATACCGGCCGGTCGACGTCTCGGACATCGGCGGCCGCTTCGCGATCTTTCACGGTCCCGTGGACCAGGCCGCGATCCGCGCCCTCAAGAGCTGGCATGTCAATGCCGTCAGGATTTCGCTCAACGAGGATTGCTGGCTCGGGATCAACGGGGTTTCCGCCCTGGCCGCCGCCGCCCCTTTCGGCCGCTGCAATACCGCGCCCATCCTGGCCGCCGAACGGCCCGCCGCAAACCGGCGCAATGTCGGCGAAAACTACCGGCGGGCGATCATCCGCTTCGTCAAAGCGCTGAACCGCCAGCGGATCTACGCCATCCTCGATCTGCACTGGAACGCGCCGGCCGGCTTCATCTCCTGTCAGCAACAGCCGATGGCGGACGCCGATCACGCCGTCGATTTCTGGACCTCGCTCGCCCATAGGCTGCGCGACGACCCGGCGGTGATCTTCGATTTGTACAATGAGCCGCATCTTGATTCGCTGCCGCCGCATTGCCGCGGAACGGGCGAGTGCCGGCGCGATCACGACGCCTGGCACTGCTGGTACTATGGCTGCTGGATCCGCACGCAGCTGGGTACCGACGCCGCCGGCAACCCCGTCTATCGCTGGTGGCGGACGGCCGGGATGCGCGATCTGGTCGCGGCGGTGCGCAAGGCCGGCGCCCGGCAACCGATCATGCTTGGCGGCCTCTCCTGGGCGGCGGATCTGAGCCAATGGTATCGCTATGCCCGCCGTCTGCACGATGCCCAGCTTGTCGCCGCCTTTCATTCCTATTGCGGGCAGGATTCGACCGACCCCGTTCAGGCGGCCTGCCGCGGCGCGGGCCAAGCCCAACTTGACGGCCCTTCGAGTCCGGAAAAAAGATGGGATGCCATTGCCGCGCTGGCCTTGCGCGTTCCCGTCGTGGCCGGAGAATTCGGCGAGTTCGATTGCCGCACGACCTACACGAAGCCGTTTATGCAATGGGCGGACAGCAAGGGCATATCGTATTTGGCATGGGCGTGGGTGGTCGTCAGCCGGCCGCAGCTGTGCGGGGCGTTTCCGGCCTTGCTGAGGGCCGGCGACGGCGATGCGTTTCCTTTTACGGCGTCCTATGACGCCGCCCGTCCGACCCGCTACGGGGCCGGTCTGAAAGAGCATCTCGCCGCGCTGCGGCCGCAGCCGTAGCGCGGAGCCGGCGGGCAAGCGGCATCGGATCCGGTCCATCCCGTTTCATGGGCCGCCCGCAGGGCAAGCGGCGGCCTCTGTCGCCGGTGCGGCAAATCGGGTAGACTGAGTGCGAGAATTGATCCCGCAGAGGCGCATGATGGAACAGGGGCACCGCGTCGACATCCGCAACACCGCCTATTTCCGCCATCTTTATGACGGCGAGCACGCCGATATGCGCCACCTCTACGAGCAGGCCAAGCGCGATCAGTGGAACGCCGCCGCCGACATCGACTGGCAATGCCCGCTCGCCGGCGACGGCGGGCTGATCGCCGACGATCTCGTCGATATCCACGGGACGCGGTTCTGGGACCGCCTCGCCCCCGCCGCGCGGGTCGAGCTCAACCGCGCGGTGGCGCGCTGGCGCCTGTCGACCCTGATGGCCGGCGAGCACGGCGCGATGCTGGTGTGCAGCCAGCTCGTCGAGGCTGTCGAGGGGCAGGACCAGAAACTGTTCCAGGCGACCCAGGTCGTCGACGAGGCGCGCCACAACGAGGTGCTGCACCGCTATATCGCGCTGCGCCTCGAAGGGCGCACCTATCCGCTCGCCAACAACGTCCGGGAGATCTTCGACACCTTGCTCGGCACCGGCGCCTGGTATCTGAAGACGATCGGGCTGCAGCTGGTGGCCGAGACCTTCGCCGTCTCATTGTTCCGCATGCTCGCCGAATCCTCGAAGGACGCGGTGCTGTGCCAGGTGTGCCGGCGCATCTTGCAGGATGAGGCCCGCCATATGGGCTTCGGCATGCTGTCATTGCCGGCCGTCGTCGCCGCGGCAAGCGCGGCCGAGCGGCGCGAGATCGAGGATTTCGCGGTGTGGGCGCTCGGCCGCACGTTGCGCGGCATCTTCCCGCTCGCCGCCTATGAGGAACTGGGCTTCAGCCGGGCCGAGATCGAGGAGATCCGGCAATTGCGGCGCGCGCGCGCGGCCGGCGGCGAAGAGACCGCCTTCCGCAAATTCTTCCGCCGCGATCTTCATGCCGGCTTGGTGCGCAATCTGCGCAAGGTCGGGGTGCTCTCGCCGCGCATCGAGCCCGATATCGCCGCGCTCGGCCTGCCGCTGGCCGCCTGAGCCGCCCGGCCGGCGCCGCGGCGCGTTCCTCATCCCATTCCCAGCCGCCGCGAGGCGATATCGGCGCCCTCGGCGAGCGCTTTCAGTTTCGCCCACACCACGTCCTCGGCGACCCGGCCCATCCCGGCCGAAGTGTCGAAGCCGCAATCGGTGCCGGCAATGACCCGCGTCGGGTCGCCGACCGCGCGGGCCACCTGTTCGAGGCGCTCGGCGACGAGCGCGGGATGCTCGACGAAATTGGTCAGGCTGTCGATGACGCCGGCGATGACGAGCTGGTCGTCGGCGAGCGGCTGTGTTTCGAAAACATGGTATTCGTGGGCGTGCCGCGGGTTGGCAAACGGCAGGAACAGGGCGCCGACATCGGCCTGTTTGAGGATCGGCAGGATGTCGGCGAGCGGCACGTCGCGATCGTGCGGCCCCTCGTAATTGCCCCAGCAGACGTGCAGCCGCACCCGCTCGCGCGGGATATCGGCGAGCGCGCGGTTGATCGTCGCAACGACGCGCTCGACAAAAAGCAGAAAATCGCCGAGCGGCCGGTCCTGATAGGACAGGTGGCGTTCGAGGGCGAGATCGGGGCAGTCGAGCTGCAGCACAAACCCGGCATTGACGATCGTCTCGTATTCCGGCTTGAGCGCCTCGCCGAGCGCGGCGAGATAGGCTTCCTCGCTGTCGTAATATTCGTTCTTCATCGCACTGGCGATGATGCCGGGCGAGGGGGCGGTCAGGAACGGCTCGACAAACCGCACGCCGCTCTCCGCAAGCGCGCTGGCGAAGTCGGCGCATTCGGCCGCGATCGCCGCGGTGCCGAGCGAGCGGACCGCGGCGATCGCCTTCGGCGGCATCATGTTGCTGACCGCCTCCTTGTGCGCCAGCTCCCGCTCCATGATCTGCCGGAACACCGGGTAGCGTTCGACATCGGCGCGCGGGCGCCGCCGCCACTGGCCGCCGAAGCCGCTCAGGCGGTGGCGTATGTGCAGAAAGAAGCCCTCGCGCTGCTGCTCGCCGTTGTTGCCGATATCGACGCCGCAGGCGGCCTGCTTCTCGATGATCCGGCGCACCGCCGCGCGGCCGAGTCGGTCGAATTCCTGCGGATCAACCGATTCGCCGCGCAGGCGGCGGATATGAAGCCGCGTCAGCTCGGGCGGGCGCGGCAGGCTGCCGGTGTGGGTCGTCAGAATCCGCTCCTCGCTGCGGCGCATTGTCACTCCTTTCCGCGAAAGGGCGGCCTTTTTCCGCTCCGCCGGAGCGGCGCCGGGACGACACGGCTTGTCGGGACCGCCGCCTTTTTCTACACTGCCGTCATTGGTGCAACAACGGAAAGGAGGTGATCCTGTGTCTAGCCTCGAACCGCGGTCGATCGCCGCCGTGACCAGGATCCCCGTTGTGGAGGTCCCCGCCCGATAAGGGCGACGGCTTGCGGCCGCGACCGGCCGCTGATGTTCGGCGGAAGGGCCGCCCCGCGGGGCGGCCTTTCTTATTGCGGGCGGCATATGCGCCCTTGGCCGCGAGGCCGGCGGGGCCTAAAAGAGGCGCGAGGAGAGAACGCCATGCCCGATGCTCTGACGACCAATTCGCCGATCATCTCCGCCTACCGGGCCGCGACGCCGGGATCGGCCGCCGCCGCCGAAAAGGCGCTGTCCCTGTTCCCGAGCGGCATCACCCATGATTCGCGCTATATCGAGCCCTACGGTCTTTGCATCGCGCACGCCAAGGGCCCGCGCAAATGGGACGTCGACGGCCGCTGCTATGTCGACTACTTCGGCGGCCATGGCGCCCTGCTGCTCGGCCACGGCCATCCGAAAATCGTCGAGGCGGTGCGCCGGCAGATCGAGCGCGGCACCCATTTCGGCGCCAGCCACGAGGTCGAGATCGCCTGGGCCGAATGGATCCGTCGGCTGGTTCCGACGGCCGAGCGCGTGCGCTTCACCTCCTCGGGCACCGAGGCGACCCTGATGGCGTTGCGGCTCGCCCGCGCCTTCACCGGCAAGCCGAAAATCATTCGCTTCAAGCATCATTTCCACGGCTGGCACGACCATATGACGTCGGGCTTCGCCAGCCATTTCGACGGCAGCCCGACGACCGGCGTGCTGCCCGGCATCGCCGCCAGCGTGCTGTTGGCCGAACAGAACGACACGCAGGGGCTCGCCCGGCTGTTGGAAGAGCATGACGACATCGCCGCCGCGATCCTCGAGCCGACCGGCGCGCACGGCGCGCGCCTGCCGATCGACCCGCCGTTTCTCGCCGCCTTGCGCGACTTGACGCGCCGGCACGGCGTGCTGCTGATCTTCGACGAGGTCGTCACCGGTTTTCGCGTCGCGCCGGGCGGGGCGCAGGCCCATTACGGCATCGCCCCGGACCTGTCGACCTTTGCCAAGATCATGGCCGGCGGGCTGCCGGGCGGCGCGGTCGCCGGACGCAAGGACATCCTCGACCTGCTCGATTTCCGGATCACCAAGGCGAGCGAGCGCGAAAAGATCGCGCATCCCGGCACTTTCAACGCCAACCCGCTGTCGGCGGCGGCCGGCGTCGCGGCGCTTGAGATCGTCGGCACGACCGACGCCTGCGCGCGCGCCAACCGCTACGGCGATGCGCTGCGCCAGCGCCTCAACGAGGTGTTCGAGGAGGAGCGGGTGCCGTGGGCGGCCTACGGCACGTTTTCGATGTTCCACATCTTCACGAACCCCGATCGCGTCGCGATCACGCCGACCCGCTTCAACCCGCTCGAACATCCCCCGGAAAGCCTTGCCGGTAATCGCCAAGCCGAGATCGTGCACAAATTGCGCCTCGCGATGATGCTGGGCGGGGTCGATCTGAGCAGCAGCCCGGGCGGCCTGATCTCGGCGACGCATGAAGAGGCCGAGCTTGAGGATACGCTGCAGGCTGTGCGCAACGCCATCCGCCTGTTGCGCCAGGAAGGCGAGCTGTAACCCGCGCGGGGCAGGGCGCTGCGGGCGGGCCGCCCGGTGCCGCCCCGCCGGCGCGGATCGCACAACGCGCTAATCGACGACGGCGATCGCCTCGATCTCGACCATCAGGTCGGGGCCGGCGAGGCGTCTGACTTCGACCGTGGTGCTGGCCCCCATCGCCGCGCCGAGATAGCGCATGCGCATGTCGGTGTGCTTGAAGAATTCGTCGATGTCGGTGACGTAGGTCACCGTCTTGACGATGTCGGACAGGCTGGCGCCGGCGGCCTTCAGGCAGGCTTCAAGGTTCTTGCCGACCTGCTCGATCTGCGCGCGCATGTCGCCCTTGCCGACGGTATTGCCGGCCTCGTCGCGCGCCACCTGGCCGGACACATAGACGATCCGGCCGCCGCCCTCGACGGTGACGACGTGGGAATAGAGCGCCCGGCCGTCGACCATGCGGACGTTCAGGCCCGGCGGCTGGATGCGATTGCGGGTAACGGCCATCTGCGAACTCCTTACAAGCCTCTGACTGCGGCGCCCAGCTTGCCTGCGGCGCGCGTGCGTGTCGATCCCGGGCAATGGCGACTTCTGCTTGATCCGTTCCTGCGCTAGGCTCGCATTGCGCGAGGAACGGAACGGCGATGACGGATGCGGCGATTGCGGGCGGGCGACTCGGCCGGGTGCCGGAGCCGGGTCGCCGTCTTTTCGCCGCCCTCGCCGGGCGCCTTGCCGCCGAGGGCGAACGGCGGCTGTTGTGGCTGCCGGTCTTTTTCGGCGCCGGCATCGGTCTTTATTTCGCTCTGCGCTTCGAGCCGCCGCTATGGCTTGGGCCGGCGGCGCTGTTGAGTGCCGCTGGCGGCGCGGCGGCGGTGCGGCGGTATCCGGCGTGGCGCCGGGCGGCGCTGGTGCTCGCCGTCGCCGCCGCCGGCTTCGCCTGGATGCAGCTGCGCGCCCGCCAGGCGGGCGGGCCGATGCTCGAACGCCGCCTCGGCCCGCTTGTCATCACCGGCCGAGTCGTCGACATCGACGCCCTCGACCGCGGCTGGCGGCTGATCCTCGCGCCCGATCCGCTCCCCGGGCCCGGCCCGGACCAGCAGCCGCGGCTGTTGCGACTGCACATTCCGCCCTCAAGCGACGCGCTCGTTCCCGGCGAACACGCCCGCATGAAGGCGATGCTCTATCCGGTGCCGGGGCAGATCCTGCCGGGCAGCCACGACATGCAGCGCGACGCCTATTTCGCCGGGATCGGCGGGGTCGGCTACACTTATGGCGGCGCCCGCATCATCGGCACGGCCCCGCCCGGCGGCTGGGGCGAGGCGGTGCGGCATCTGCGGGCGGTGATGACGGGGCGCATCACGGCGGTGTTGCCGGGCTCGAGCGGCGGCGTCGCCGCGGCGCTGATCACCGGCAAGCGCGGCAATATTTCGCAGAGGGTTGCCGACGCCTTTCGCAATTCCGGTCTCGCCCATCTGCTGGTCATCGCCGGGCTCCATCTGGGGCTCGTCGCCGCCTTTGTCTTTTTCACCGCCCGCGCCCTGATGGCGCTGTTCCCATGGCTGGCCTTGCGGCTGCCGATCAAGAAAATCGCGGCCGCCGTCACGCTTGCCGCGCTGGCCCTCTATCTGCTGCTCTCCGGCGCGCGGGTGCCGACCGAGCGCGCCTTTGTGATGAACGGCATCGTCTTTGCCGCGATCCTGTGCGACCGCCTCAGGATCTCGATGCGGGTGTGCGCGATCGCCGCCGCCGCGGTGCTTGCCATCGAGCCGGAAAGCCTGGTCGGACCGAGCTTTCAGATGTCGTTCGGCGCCGTCGTCGCGCTGATCGCGGTGTACGAGACCTTCGGCGCGCGGCTCGGCCGATTTCTCTATCGCCGGACGGCGGGAGGCCGGGTCTTCGGCTATTGCGGCGCGGTCGTGCTGACGACGATCGTCGCGACCCTCGGCACCGACCCGTTCGCGATCTACCATTTTCACCGTCTGGCGCTGTACGCGCCGCTCGCCAATCTCGTCGCGGTGCCGCTCGCGGCCGTGTGGACGATGCCGCTGGCGGTCATGACCTGCCTGCTGATGCCGTTCGGGCTCGAGCGGCTGGCGCTTGTTCCGATGGGCTGGGGCATCGATCTGACGATCTGGATTGCCGAGCACGTCTCGGCCCTGCCCGGCGACAGCTGGGCGATGCCGCGGCTGCCGCCGGGCGGGCTCGTGCTGGTCGTGGCGGGCGGGCTGTGGCTGTGTTTGTGGCGCGGCTCCTGGCGCTTGTGGGGGGTGCCGGCGATCGTTCTGGGGCTTGCGACCCTGGCGCTGACCCGGCCGCCCGACATCCTGCTCTCCGAAGGCGGACGCTTTCTCGCGGTCCGCGCCCCCGATGGGCATTATTTTGTCCGTTCCGGATACGGCGAGAAATTCGCCCGCGCGATCCTCTCCGAAGAGACCGGGGAGCGGATCGACGAGTGGCCGCAGCATCCGCTGCCGGCGCGGGACGGGCTTTCGTGCACGGGCGCGCTGTGCCGCTATCACAGGCGCGGGCGTCGGGTCCTGATCGTCACCGCGGCCGTGCCGCTGCCGCTCGATTGCCGCGGGGTCGATGCGATCGTCGCCCGGGCCCGGGCCGGGCTCGATTGTCGCGCGCTGGTGCCGGTCGTCGACCGGATCGACACCTGGCGGCAGGGCGCGGTCGCGCTATGGCTCGATCCGGGCGGCATTACGATCGCCAGCGCCAATGCGACCCGCGGCGCGCGCCCCTGGGTGCCGCGCCCGCACCGGCGCCGCCCGGCCTCCTCCCCGTTCCGGGGCCGCCGGGACGGCCTATAGGATCAGCGACCAGTACCATTCGAAAAACCGGCGATCGAGCCGCGGCACGGGCGCGGCGGCGAGCGCCTCGGCGATTTTGTCGAAAGCGGCGCCATTCCCGGCGCCGGCGGCCAGCCCGATCAGCAATAGATCGGTGCGCAGCGGCGAATGCGGGATCAGCCGGAGGATGACGGCGCGCTCCGCTCCGATCGCAAAAAGGCTGAGCGCGCCGACCGATAAGAGCGGTGCGGCAGGCGGGCCGCCGAGAACCGGCTCCATGACGGGGGGCAGGATTGCGCGCAGATGCTTCCAGTTCCGTTCCACCGCCAAGCGCGTGCGCGCGGTGACGACGGCCCCGTCGAGCCAGGACGGCAGGGCGGCCGCCCGCTCCAGGGCCGGCGGCGCCGAGCCGGCCAGGTCGACCAGGATCAATCCCCGGCACACCGCCAGCGGATAGCTCTTCAGGCGCAGCCGCGCGGGATCGTAGCGCTCGGGCGACAAGGCCGGATATACGAGCCTGCCGTCGAGCGCGTATTCCCAGTCGTGATAGGGACAGCGCAGCCGCTCCCCGCTCCCCTCCTCGGCCTCGCACACGGGATAGCCGGCATGCAGGCAGATATTGCCGAGCGCGTGCAGCCGCTCCGCGCTCTCCCGGGTCAGGACGAGCGAGCGGGCGCCGGTATCGAGGACGCAATAGCACCCGTCGGCCGGCAGGCGGCCTGCATGCTCGGCAATGATGGCGGTGCGCGCGAACACCCGCGCCCGCTCGGCCGCGAAGACCGCCGCGTCCGCGAACAGGGCGGGATCGGGCGTAACGTCCTGCGAGGCGTGCAACCCTTCGCCAAGCGCGAGGAGGCTGTCGGGGAGTTCTTTCGATTTGCCGTCCCGGCCGGTCCCTGCTGCCGCCATTTCCGCCCTCCTCGGGGGAGGCTTTGTCACGCGGCGCCCAGCCCGGTCAAGCCGCTTCGCGCCAGGATTGCGTTTTCCCGAAATCCGGGCGCGTAATAGACAGTAGCGACATCTTGGAGAGCCGGAATGCGGAATTTCCAGGAGATCCTCGCCGCGATCATCATCGTCGTCGCGATCGCCTTGTTTTTTGCCGGGTTCGTGTGGCGCCTGTTCCGCGGCAGCGGATCGGGCGGCGGCTGAGCGCCGCCGACGCTTGGCGCGCCCGCGATATTTCCTTAGATTCACAGCCTCCGGCCGGTCTGTCCCGATCCGAAAGGAGTCCCGGATGTGGCGCTTCATGCATGACAAGCTTTCCATTCCTAAACCGGAGGACTGTCTGCCCGGGCGCTCCGAACCGATGCCGGTGCCCGAGCATCACTTCGTCAACGGCCGTCCGCTTGCCGGCCCCTATCCGCCGGGTTTCGCGAAGGCCATGTTCGGGCTCGGCTGCTTCTGGGGTGCCGAGCGGCTGTTCTGGCAGGCGCCGGGGGTATGGGTCACCGCCGTCGGCTATGCCGGCGGCACGACGCCGAACCCGACCTATGAAGAGGTGTGCACCGGCCGCACCGGACATGCCGAGGTCGTGCTCGTCGTCTACGATCCGGCAAAAACCAGCTACGAAGCGCTGTTGAAACTGTTCTGGGAAGGTCACGACCCGACGCAGGGCATGCGCCAGGGCAACGACATCGGCACCCAGTACCGTTCGGCGATCTATACCTTCTCGCCGGCGCAGCGCCGGGCCGCGGAGGCGACGCGCAAGGCCTACCAGGCCCGCCTCACGGCCGCCGGCTACGGTGCAATCACGACCGAGATTCGCGACGCGCCGCCCTTTTATTTTGCCGAAGCCTATCATCAGCAGTATCTGGCGAAGAATCCGTGGGGCTATTGCGGCCACGGCGGCACCGGCGTCGCTTGCCCGGTCGCGGCGGCGACCGGCGGCTGACCCGTCCTTCGCATCCCCGGCGCGGCCGGATCATGGCCGCGCCGGTTCCTGCCAGAACCGGGCGGCGCGGGTGAGCCGGCGCACAGCGCGCCGCAATTCGGGCTCGCGCCGGGCGAATGCCCGCCGGTGCCAGGCAAGCAGCGCCGCGCCGGCACGAGCCAGAGGGTGCCCGGGCCCGGCCGCGAGGGAGAGGGCGTCGATCAGGCGGCGGGCGGTGCGGATGTCGCTCGCATAGCCAAGCCCGTCCTGCAGCCGTCGCAGCTCTTTCAAAAATGCCCTGGCCTCCTCCCGCGCCGGCGCGCCGCCGCCAAACAGCTCGAGCGCATAGCGCAACATCTTGACCGCGATACGCAGCCGGTGCCGCGCCTTCGGCGTCTGCCGCCGGAAGCCCTTGCCGCGCTTGCGCACCGCCCGCAAGCGGCGGTCGAGAAGGGCCGGCAATAGCGCGCCGAGCGTCCTTTCGGCCGGGCTGCCGCGGCACGGCGCGCGCCCCTCGAAGCTCTGCGCGAGCAGGCGCATCGCCGCCTCGTGCCGGGGCGAACGCAGCATCTCCGCAAGCCTGTGCTGGGCCCTCTGCCGCGCCCGCAGCGCCGCCGCGGCGAGAGGCTCGAGATCGGGGATGCCAAGGCCGGCGCTTTGCACCGGCGGCAACAGCTCGCCGATCAGCACGTCGAGATCGCGCACCGGGGCGAGGGCCTCGTTCAGCCGTCCGAGCTCGGCCGCCAAGCGGCGGCGATCGGCCGCCGGCAGGACCTTGCCGAGCACGGCAAGGGCCGCATCCAGCCGCCGCAATGCCACCCGCATCTGATGGACGCCCTCGGCGCAGCCGGCCAGCGCGGCAGGCCGGTTGCGCAAATAGTGGGTGAGGCAGGCCCGCCCGATCCGCCGCAGCGCCTCCTCGGGATCAAGCGCAGGATCCAGCGGCGGCGCCTCGCTGCGCACGGCCGCCGGCGCGGCCGGTTCGGGTGCGGGCCTCACGACGATGGCGGCCGCCCTTTCGTCCCGGTTCATGAAACCCCCGGAATATGGCTGCCCGCTCATGCTTACTCTTGCCGCAAACGCATCGATAGGACGATGTTTGCGCCCGCCCGCCCGGATGGCATTGCGGCGGGTGCGACAAAGCGGGCGTGGAGGGGGGAGTGGAGAGAGCGGTCGCGATGCGGGCGGCGGCGCGCGCGCGGCTCTTTGTGGAGCCCGATTTTCGTCGGCTCTGGCTTGTCGGTCTGGTCGTGTTCGCGGTGCGCTGGCTCGAAATGCTGGCGATGGCGGTGTTCGCCTACGAGCGCACCCATTCGCCCCTGATCGTCGCCCTGCTGACCATGCTGCGCGCCCTGCCGATGGCCCTGTTCGGCGCGCCGATCGGCGCCGCCGCCGAGCGGATCGAGCGCCATACCGCGCTCGTCTGCGTCGTGGCGTCGATGGCGCTCGGCTCGCTCACCCTGGCTGTGCTCGCCTATGCCGGCCATCTGGCGGTCTGGCATCTGTGCGCCGCGAGTTTCTGGAACGGCATCGGCTGGGCCGCCGACAACCCGGTGCGGCGCACGATGATCGGCGACGTCGTCGGACCCGAGAGCATGAGCGCCGCAATGGCGCTCGATGTCGGCGCCAATAATGCCAGCAGCATGCTGGGCCCGGGCGTGGGCGGCCTGCTGCTGGCAACCCTTGGCATAGAAGGCGCATTCACCGTCAGCCTCGCCTGCTACGCCGTCGCGATCGCGGCGGCCTTGCGCATTCGGCACCGCGACGGCCCGCGCCCGTCCGGCTCGGCTTCGATGCTGGCCGGCATGATCGAGGGGGTGCTCGCGGTCCGACATCATCGCCGGTTGGTTGCGGCGCTGGTGATCACGATCATCTACAATTTGTTCGGCTGGCCGTTCACCAGCATGATCCCGGTCATCGGGCAGGACAGCCTGCATCTGGGAGCGGGGGGCATCGGCGTTCTTGCCAGCATGAACGGGCTCGGCGCCTTTGCCGGCGCCCTGGCGATCGCCGCCTGGGCGCGGCCGGCCCATTTTGCGCGGCTCTATTGCGGCGGCGTGCTCGTCTATCTGGCGATGCTGATGCTGTTCGCGCTGGCGCCGCAGCCGCTGCTGGCCGGCGCGGCGTTGCTGATGACCGGCATCTCCGGCGCCGGTTTCAGCACGATGCAGGCGACGCTGGTCTATCTCGCGGCGCCTGCCGGGATGCGCAGCCGCATTTATGGCGTCTTGTCGGTGTGCATCGGGGTCGGACCGCTCGGGTTTCTGCATCTGGGCCTGCTCGCCTCCCTGATCGGCGCCCCCATGGCGACGGTGGCGATCGGGATCGAGGGCTTTCTCGCCCTCGCTGTCAGCTGGCCATTGTGGCGGGGGCTGCTGCAGCCTGCGTAACCGGGTTGCACGGAAAGCGCCTCGGACAACCTTTTGCTTATTGTATCCTGCCCTATCCTGGCCGTGCCGCGGCCGCCGCCCGAGGAGCCGAAGATGCCGTCGCTGCCGACCGACCGCCGCCCCGCTGATCCCGGTGAAAGCCGGGGCCAATCCGTCGATTATGTCGCCCGGGCGCGCGCGCTGGCGCCGCTGCTCGCCGCCGCTGCGGACGAGATTGAACGCCGGCGCGAGCTGCCATCGCAGATCGTCGAGGCGCTGATCGCGGGCGGTTTCTTCCGCTTGTTGCTGCCGCGCTCGCTCGGCGGCGCCGAACTCGACCCGCTCAGCTATGTGCAGGTGCTCGAAGAGATTGCCAAGGCCGACCCCAGCACCGCCTGGTCGCTCGGGCAGAATTCCGGTTGTTCGATGGCCGCGCCCTATCTCGACCCGCAGATCGCGCGCGAGGTGTTCGGCGGCCCGCGCGGCATTCTTGCCTGGGGGCCGGATCTGCCCGGTGCCGGCCGCGGCGTCGTCGAAGCGGGCGGTATCCGCGTCACCGGGCGCTGGGGCTTCGCCACCGGCAGCCGGCATGCGAGTTGGCTTGGCGCGCACGTGCCCCTGTTCGAGCCTGACGGCACGCCGCGCCTGAACCCGGACGGCAAGCAGGCGGTGCGCACCGTGCTGTTCCCGAAGACAAGCGCCCGCATTATCGACAATTGGCAGGTGATCGGGCTGCGCGGCACCGGCAGCGACAGCTATGCCGTCGACGGATTGTTCGTGCCGCAGCAATACACGTTCGCGCGCGACAATCCGGCCGAGCGGCGTGAGCAGGGACCGCTCTACCGCTTCACCAGCGGCATGATCTACGCGATGGGCTTTGCCAACGTCTCGCTCGGCATCGCCCGCGGCGCGCTCGACGCTTTCATTGACCTGGCGCGCGACAAGATCCCGCGCGGCGCCCGCCGCACCCTGCGCGAGGACAATGTGATCCAGTTCTCGGTCGCGCAGTGCGAGGCGCAGCTCTCCTCCTCGCGCGCCTGGCTGCATCGGCTGCTTGCCGAGATGTGGCGGGAGGCCAAGGAACAGGGCGAATTCAGCCCCGACAAGCACGTCCAGCTGCGGCTCGCCGCAACCTGGGCGATCCACCAAGCGCGCGACGTCGTCGCGACCGTGTATCATGCCGCCGGAGCGACCGCGATCTTCGAGGCCAACCCGTTCGAGCGGCGGCTGCGCGACATGTATGCCGGCACGCAACAAGGCCAGGGCCGGCCGATCCATTTCGAGACCGTCGGCCAGATCCTGCTCGGCTTGCCGCCCGAGGGGCGCATGTTCCGTTAAGCGCCGGAAGACCGCCGGACCCGTCCCCGGCGTTCCGTATTTCCGGTTTTGCATGGCTGCATTGCTGTTATCGCATCGCGGCGGATGCGGCAAAGAATCGAATGCGTTCGCCGCGCTGGCCGCAGCGGGTACGGCTTGACAGAGGGGGAAGATATTGCCCCTCCCCGATGCCGGGGGGCATAGCCTTGCACGATGCGGGACTAGAAATACGGGAGGAAGCGCCATGGCCTACGATCTGCTGATCTGCAACGGGCGCGTCATCGACGGCTCGGGAGCGCCGGCTTTTTATGCGGATGTTGCGGTCAAGCAGGGCAAAATCGTCGCGATCGGCAAGCTCAGCGGGGTCGCCGACGAGGTTATCGACGCCGACGGGCGCGTCGTCGCGCCGGGCTTTATCGATCATCACACCCATTTCGATCCGCAGGCGCTGTGGGATCCGTATTGCGGCTCCTCGCTGCTGAACGGTCATACCACCGTGATCGTCGGCCAATGCGGCCAGGTCATCGCGCCGGTGCGGCCGGGCGATCAGGAATGGTATCTCGAATTCTTCTCGGACGCCGAGCAGATCCCGCTCGGGGTCTTGCGACGCGGGGTGGAATTCGGTTGGGAATCGATCGCCGAATACATGCAGGCTCTCGGCCGGCGGCGCGGAATCAATGTCGGAACCCTGATCGGCTATTCGGGGATCCGCCGCTATGTGATGGGCGAGGCGGCCGGTGAGCGCGCCAGGCGACGCCGGAGGAACTGGCCGCGATGCAGCGGCTGATCCGCGAGGCGATGCATGCCGGCGCGCTGGGTTTCAGCACGGCGCCGCTGAACCGCGGCGATCCGGCCGGCACCGCCACCGACGAGGAGCGCCTGGCGCTCGCCGGCGTGCTCGGCGAATTGGGCACCGGCATCCTCCAGATCAGCGGCGGCGCTCCCGGCGGGATCGCGGCCTCACACCGCACCGCCCGCGCATTGGCGGCGCGGAGCGGGCGTCCGGCGATCTACAACCTCGTTTCGCAGCCCGTCGAGCGACCCGAGGAATGGCGGGAGCATCTGCGCTGGCTCGAGGAATGCTTCAACAGCGGGGCGCGCGCCTACGGTTCGTGCACTTCGGTCGTCGCCGGGGCAATCTTCAACCTGCGCTCGGGTCTCGACATCCCGCAGGATGAGGACATCATGAACCCGAACGGCATCTTCGCCGGGATGCCGACCTGGGACGCGGTCATGGCGCGGCCCTATCGTGAGCGCATGCAGGCTTTCCGCGACCCGGCCATCCGCCGGGCGCTGAGCGCCGAAGCGGTCGAAGGCACGATCGCCCAGGAGCGCCCCGGCACCGACCGCCGCGGCCGGGCGCGCGGCTATTTCAACTGGCGCTGGGATCTGGTGCAGGTTTTCATGACCTATCACGAGCGCAACCGGGCGCTTGAGGGCAAAAGCGTCGAGGAGATCGCCCGCACGCAAGGCAAGAGCACGATCGACGCGTTTCTCGACCTCTCGCTCGACGAGGATCTGGAGACCCAGTTCATCTGCATCGACCGCAATAACGATCCGCAGGCGCAGCGCGCAATTCTCGGCTCGCGCTATACCGTGATCGGCACCAGCGACGGCGGCGCGCGGCCGCACTCGGCCGATCGACAGGACTACAGCACGCAACTGCTGGGCTATTGGGTGCGCGAGCAGCAGATCATGCCGCTCGAAGAGGCCGTATACCGGCTGACCGGCAAGACCGCGCTGATGCACGATCTCGCCGATCGCGGCTTTATCGCCTTGGGCAAGGCCGCCGACCTCACGATCTTCGATCCGGAGCGGATCGCGCCGAAATCGCGCGAGCCGGTTCGCGACCTTCCGGGCGGCGCGGCGCAGGTCCGGCGCGGCGCCGTCGGCATCGATGCCGTCATCGTCAATGGCCGCGTTACCGCAAAGGACGGCGAACTGACCGGGGCCCTGTCGGGCGAGGTCATCCGCGGGCCCCTCTATCGCGCCGGCCGGGCGTAGGATCGCCGCATGCGGACGCCCCCCGCGCCTACGGCAACGGTGCGGGGGGTGTTCTCACCCGCGCCTCCACCGGACGCGGCAGAAGCCGAAAAGGGCGAGGGCGGACAGCAGGATCGCCAGGCCGGACGGTTCCGCAACATTGATCGCGCCGAACAGCCCGTGCGTTTCGCCGTCAATCCCATCGGCGAAGTAGAGCGTGTCCGGCGAGCCGTTGAGCGGACCGCTTCCGAAATAGAGGGCCCACAGCCCGCCCGGCGTGTTGCCGGTCCCGACGGCGATCGGGATCGTGCCGAGAAGGGCCCCGCTCGCCGGGTCAAAGGCATTGATCTCGCTGTGGTCGTAACTGAAGTTGCCGACCAGCAGATCGCCCGCGAATTCGCCGAAAGTGGACGGGGCGAAGGTGATGCCCCACGGCGCCGCGAGCTGGCCGCCGACGATCAGGTTCTTGATGAAATGGCCGTTTTCGTCGAACTCCGCCACCACGCCCTGACCGAGGGCGGCATGCTGCTGGGCCGGACGGCCGGAGGGGGCGTAGGTCACATAGACCGTGCCATTGATGTCCTGCACGTTGAACGGAACCAATCCCGCGGGCAGGGCGGGGTCGGTGAACGCGCCGGGGGCGGCCACTTTATTAAAATGGCTGTCGAAGATGTCGATACTGCCGGCGCCAGCGTCGTTGGCGGCATAAAGCGTGTTTTGCGCCGTGTTGATGGCCAGACCGGTATAAATTTCTCCGGGACTCGTCGCCTGAATAAAGGCGCTCGGGCCGGTGTCCCAGGCCGAGATCGTGCCGTTCAGGTTGGAAAAGATGAAATGGGCCGCCCCGCCGTTGCCGCCATTGCCGACCGCAAACGCCGCGGCATTCGTATTGTTGACCTGGCCGGTCGGCCCCTGCGGCCCGGCCGTTGTCGTCGGGATCGCGATGTCGCCGCTCGGCGGGTTGACGGCGGTCACTTTGCTGATCTGGGTGCTGCCGGTAATCGCATAAAGGCTGGTCGTATTACTGCCCTGGTTTGACACCCAAACGGGGCTTGTCGGGCTGTGCGAAGTCCCCCAGGGATTGACGAGGGCAGGATCGGTGATCGCAGCCAGCCCCGGGATGTCCGAGACGAGATTGGTCTGCACATAGCCGGCGGCGGCCCCGCCCGCGCCGGCGCACAGCGCGCCGGCCGCGATCGCCGCTGGCAGGGAGAACCCTCGTATCAGGATCAACGGATTCATCCGACGCATCCTCCCCGCTATTTTGAGATTCAGCGCATCAGCCGAGGTTCTCCGGATGCCCTCACCATTGACGCAATTATCCGATAATTTTAACTCTCTTGACAACAAATTTATAAATTTGTGAAAGCTTCTATGAATTTTTACTTATGTACGAATTTGATTCTCGTTGTATTCTTTAAAACAGATCAAAATTTATTGCTCGCTCGGGTACGGCTGCGAGCGCTGATCCGCGCCGATGACATCGGCATCAGGCCCTGCGGCCAAAGGATCCCGCTGGGTCCGAGGGACCGCTGCGCGGAACGGGCCGGTTCCCGGCGCACCTCTCGCTTTGCGGCGGCGCGCGGGCAAAGGCGTGCGGCTTCAGCCGCGACGGACGTAGGGGCGAACGGCGGCGAGCAGCAACGCGCAGGGGGCAAGGCGCGGCCCTTCGCCCGCATCGACCGGCGGCACGATCGTGACGCCCCAGCTCGGCAGCTTTTTCAGCGAGGCCTGCGTCTCGGGGTGATGCAGCAGCGGCGCATTCAGCGATGGGCCTACAATCACGGGCGTACCCCGCCCGATCGCCTCGGCAACCACCGATAGCGCCAGATTGTCGGCGATGCCGTGGGCGAGCTTGTTGAGCGAGTTGAAGCTGCAGGGCGCGAACAACACCACCCCTCGCGGCGGCCGCGGGCGAATAGCGATATCGAAATACGATTCGACGACCCGCACCCCTGCGATATCCGCAAGCTCGCGCGGTGCGATGACGCGCGCGGCGTTCGGCGTCGGGATTGCGATGACGGTGGCAAAGCCGAGCCCGGTCAGCCCGTGCAAGAGCTCGGGGCCGCGTATCGCCGTCGTCGTACCGCTGAGCACCAGATAGGCGACCTCGAAACGCTCGCCGCCGGCCGCCTTGTCGGGGCTCATCCGCCATCCTCCTTCGCCGCATCCCGTTGCGGCGCACGGCGCTCGATTTTAAGGCGGTTTTCGAGCCGATGTGCAGGCCTGAATTTGCTTTATTACCCCGCAAGCAGATCCGCCCGCGCCCGGCCCTTCAGCAAGCGGGTTCCGGGGCTATGGCGCTCACGCGCCGCGCATGCGGGCGAGGGCTTCGGGGTCGATCGCGACGCCAAAGCCCGGCCCGTCGCCGATCGCCACGACGCCGCGATCGAGCACGACCGGCGCGGTGACGACATCGGCGGCCATCTTCAACGGCCCGACCGCCTCGCAGCCGTCGAGAACCGCCGCGCATACCGCCGCCACCGTGGCCTCGGCAAGCGTCGACAGCGTCAGGCCGAAGCCATGGCCGAGCACCACCCCCAGCCCCGCCGCCGCCGCGATCTGCGCCATTGCGAGCGTGCGCAACAGCCCGCCCTGTTTCATTACCTTGAGCTTGACGATGTCGGCCGCTTCTTGGCGAATGATGGCGATCAGCGAGTCCGCCCCGACGACGCTTTCGTCGGCCATTACCGGAATGCCGATTCCGCGCCGGATCGCGGCCAGCTCGGCGAGGCGCTCGCGCGCCACCGGCTGCTCGACCAGCATCAGATCATAGGGTTCAAGCCGCCGGATAAACGCGACGGCATCGGCCGCCGGCAGGCTTTCGTTGAAGTCGACCCGCAATGCCATCTCCGGCCCGACCGCTTCGCGCACCGCCGCGACCCGCCGCAGCCCGACCGGGTCGGCGCCGGCAAGCTTGATCTTCGCCGAACGGAAGCCGCGTTCGCGCCATTGGCGGGCCTGCGCGGCCGCCTGTTCCGGCGGTACCGTGCCGATCCAGGCGTTCAGGGCGATCTCGCGTTTCACGCATCCGCCCAGCAACGAATGAACCGGGATCCCGAGCGCCCGCGCCTTGGCGTCGCACAGCGCCATCTCTATCGCCGCCTTGGCCTCCCAGCCGCCGGCCAGGGTGCTGTCCATCCGGGCCAGCGCGGCGTTGAGATTGCAGGCCTCGCCGCCGATCAGGCCCGGCGCCAGCGTGGTGACGGCGGCACGGATGTCGTCGGCCGACATCAGCGTGTAGCCGGGGGTCGGATCGACATTGCCCCAGCCCTCGACCCCCTCATCGGTGGTGATGCGCACAAGCACGCTGCGCTGGAGCCGGGCGATGCCGTGCACGCCGCGGACGGGGGCGCGCATCGGCACTTCGACGATCATCGGTTCGATGCCGGTAATACGCATGATCTCCACCCTCGATGGGGCGGCGGCTTTACAGGCCCGCCTCGAGTTGTTCGACCGTACGGCGACGGGTCTCGGGAACGACGGCGGTGACGACGGCGAGAGAAGCGCAGCCGATTGCCGCCACGATCGTCATCGCGGCGGCGACGCCGAAGACCGCCAACAGCACCGGAAACAGATAGGTCCAGATGACCCCGCCGAAGAGCCTCGCCCCGATCGCCTCCACCGTCGCTTGGCCGGTCGCGCGGATCAGGGTCGGGTAGATCTCTGCATACCACATCTTATAACAGGGTGCCGAGCCTCCCGACGCAAACAGGATCAGACTGCCGAACGCGACCGTGGCCGACGGCGTCGTGGCGCGGCCGAAGCCGAGGGCGCCGATCACCGCGAGCAGCGTATAGACGGCAAAGACGGCCTTGCGCCCGATGATCTCGCCGAGAACGCCGTTGACCAGCTTGCCGGGGATCTGCGCGGCGGTGATGACGAGCGTGAAAACAAAGGCGCTGCTGAGGGCGATGTGGCGATCGACAAACATCGAAGGAACGTAATTGAGGGCGAGATACCACATCGAGGCGACGCCAAAATAGCCGCAGATCAACGCGATTGTGCGCGGCAGATGCGGCGGCCGCCAGATGCCAGGAAGGTTTTTGCGGCGCGCGCCGTCGACGGGCGAGAGCGCCGCAGCGGCAGCGGCCGGCTCGCGGCGGGGCGGCGGCAGCCGCCGGCCGGTGCTGCGTTCGATCCGCTCTTCGATGGCGGAAAGGACGCGCTCGGCCTCCGCGGCCCTGCCGACCCGGCTCAGCCAGCGCGGCGATTCGGGCAGATATCGCCAGATCGCCCACACATAGAGTACGGGCAGGCCCGCCATCAGGAAAAAAGCGCGCCATGCGAGGGGAGGGGGGGAAAGCGGAACGACGAGGAGACCCAGAAGAGGGGGCAGCAGATAGCCGAGCCCCAGCGCCGTCTCGAGGATTCCCGAAAAAGCCGTGCGGCTTCTCTCGGACACAAACTCCGAGAGGATCGCATAGGGCATGATGAAGGTGGCCGCCATGCCGAGCCCCGACAGACCGCGCACGATCAGCAGGAACGTGAAGTTCGGGCTGAACGCCGCCAGCGCGGTGCCGGCCGCGAACCATAGGATGCCGGCGATCAAAAGCGGCTTGCGGCCAAAGCGATCGGCTAGGCGGCCGGCCGGGATCATGCCGATCACGATCCCCACGGCCGAGGACGCCGCCAGCAATCCGATCTCTGACGGGGTCAGCGCCAGCGCCTTGCGCAGCACCGGCAGGATCGTCCCGAGCGTGCCTATATCGAGGGCTTCGACGACCAGCGCCCCGGCGACGAGGAGAACGATCGTCCAGCTGAAGCGCGTGGTCGGCAGCCGCTGCATCCTGGCCGCGATCAGAGCCGGGGCGCCCGCCCCGATGGGGGCGACCCTCTCGCCCCCGCGTGCCGTTGCCATCGGATTTTTCCTCCCGGAATCGCGGCCGCCGTCGGGGCCGCCTTATCCTTGATGACGCTCTCACCGGTCGCGAACCGCCCCGGCTCGCGCCGCCGGCGCGGGCCGGGGCGGCAAAGGAGCGGGGCCCTATTCGGCGGCGGAGGCCGTCCTGGGCTCGCGGGCAAGCGGCTTGGCCGGGGTCGGCAGCCCGTAGAGCCGCGCGCAATTGTCCCACAGGATCTTGCGCCGCGCCGAGGCATCGAGCGGCAGGCCGAAAAACTGCTGCATCGCCTCCGGGAAGGCGCCGTCGGAGTGCGGATAGTCGCTCGACACGACGAAATAGTCGGCGCCGAGCTTGTTCACCACATCGACGGCGGGTTCCTCGTCCACGTCGAGAGCGATGTAGCATTGGCGCTTGAAATATTCGCTCGGCGCCAGCGACAGCTGCCGCTCGCAGCCGGGGCCAAACTTCTCCCACTGGTCGTCGAGCCGCCACAGCCACCAATAGACCCAGCCCGCCGTCCCTTCGAGAAAGGCGCAGCGCAGCCGCGGATGGCGTTCAAGCACGCCGCCCGTCGTCATGCTTGCGATCGCCCCCATCAGCTCGACCGGATTGCGGATCGCGTGCGCGATCGGATGAAAATTGACATGCCCGACATAGCGCCGCCCGGCATCGTCCCGCAGCGCCGTGTTGCCGGTCGGATGAAAGCCGATCGGCACGCCCAGCGCCTCGAGCGTCTGCCATAAGGGCTCGCAGGCCTCATCATGCAAATGCTGGCCGTTGACCGGGTTCGGCGTGCCGATCACGGCGACCGCCCCCAATTCGGTGACGCACCGGCGCGCCTCGACGACCGCGCTCGCGATGTCGTGCATCGCAAGCTGCGCCGCGAATTTGAGACGCTGCGGATCGGCCTTGCAGTAGTCGGCGGCCCAGTTGTTGTAGGCGCGCGCCAGCGCCGCGGCATAATCGGGGGCGAGATCGTCATGGCACAGGATCTGCCGGCCGCGCGTGCCGTACAGAACGGCCACGTCGATCCCCTCGATATCCATCGCCGTCAGCGTCGATTCGGCGTCAAAGCCGCGCGCCCGCGCCACCGCGAAATGCGGATGCCGGGCGCGGCTGCGGCGGCGCAATTCCCGGCTCGACAGGGTCGCCCCGATCTGGGTGGCATAGGCCGGGATCGCCAGTCCCTGCACCTCCATCCCCATGATCGTGTCGGCGTTGCCCTTGTCCTCGGGGTCCGTCGGCAGCTGTTGCTGCTGCCCGCCGAAAAACCGCGGCGGATTGGCCGAGCGATACGGCTCGTCGAGATATCTCGCCCACAGATCGTCCGGCTCCATCAGATGGAGGTCGCTGTCCATGATCAGATAGCCCTCGCGCGCCATTTTCTCCCTCCACGGAAATCGTCGGGACCGCCGCCCGCCATGTGATCGCGGCGCCTGCAGGAAATCCCGCCGGAGAGCAGCCTATTGGCAGGGCGCGGCCGTCACAACCGACAAAAGTTGAACGACCCCAAACAAAACTAGGGGGCGGTGCCGGCGCGCGGCGATCCTTACAGGCCCGAAAGCTCCGGGAGCCGGTGCCGGGGATCCCCGCCGACCCTGCCCGCCGGCGCCGCAGAGCGCTCGATCAGCTCTCGCGTTTGCGCCGCTTGCGCCAATAGCCACGAGCGAAACAGCGAGATCCTTCCCGAGATCCTTGTCTTCGGCCAAAGAAAGTACCACGCCTCGGCCCGCCGCAGACGCAGCGGGAACGGAGCGATCAGCCGGCCGCTGGCCAGATCGTCCTGGACAAAGGCGCTGCGCGCCATCGCCACGCCGCAGCCATGCGCCGCAGCTTCCAAGGCAAGCGCATAGGAATCGAAGACCGGCCCGCGCTCGGTCATGATCTCCGGCACCTGCGCGGCCGCCAGCCACAGCGGCCAGTCGTGCCGCGACCCGGATACGTGCAACAATGTGTGCCGGGCAAGATCGCGCGGCTGCTGCAGCGGCCGTTCGTCGAGCAGGGTCGCGCTGCAGACGGGGAATATCTCGGAGCCGAACAGGTAATCCGCATTGAGATCGGGCCAATCGGCGCCCAGGCGTATCGCCGCGTCGATGTCCTCGCGCAGGAAATCCGTCCCGCGATACGCGCTCAGCAGATGCACCTCGATCCGGGGGTTCCGACTTTGAAAGTCGGCCAGGCGCGGCACCAGCCAGCGCAGCGCGAAATTCGGCAATACGCTGATGGTCAGCACCTGAACCTCGCCGTGCCCCCGTACGCTCTCGGTACCCGCGCACAGAAGGTCGAGCGCCTGCCGTATCGATGGCAAATAGGCCTCGGCCGCTTCGGTCAGGATCAGGGAGTTGTTCAGCCGCCGGAACAGGCGGAAGCCGAGGTATTCTTCAAGGACTTTGATATGACGGCTGATCGCCGCCTGGGTGACGCCCAATTCTTCCGCCGCCCGCGTAAAGCTGAGGCGGCGCGCTGCGGCCTCGAAAGCGCGCAGCGAATTCAGCGGCGGCAGATTCCGGCGCACGGCACGATCGCATCCGCGATATTTCGGATAACAGCCCAGCCCTTGCCGATGGCGGCAGGCGGTCCCGGACCCGTGAACGGTACGCGCGATGGCACGCGGCTTCTATACGACCGCGCAACCGGCCCTGTCGAGGGCTGCGGCGGACTCCGAACTCGAGGCCGGGGGCTTGCCGGCGATATCCGCGGGACGGCGAGGGTAATGCCGTCGCCGTTCAGAGATACGGGTCGGGCGCGGCAAGATAGCCGGTGATGTAGTCGCACACCGCCTCCGCGAGCGGGGTGAACGGCGCCCGGTAGCCGGCCGCGCGCAGTTTGTCGATCCGGGCCTCGGTGAAATACTGGTAGCTTGGGCGGATCTCGGCCGGCATGTCGACATATTCGATGGTCGGGGCGCGCCCGCAGGCGGCTGCGGTCGCCGCGATCAGGGCGCGGAAGCTGCTGGCCCGGCCGGTGCCGAGATTGAACAGGCCGCTGTCGCGGCCGTGTTCGAGCAGCCACAGCAATACCTCGGCGCAGTCCTTGACATAGACGAAATCGCGGCATTGCTCGCCGTCGGCGATGTCGGGGCGGTGGGATTTGTAGAGAAGGACGGTCTCGCCGGCGGCGATCTTGCGGTAGTTCTTGGCGATCAGGCTGCGCATGTCGCCCTTGTGATATTCATTGGGGCCGAACACATTGAAGAATTTGAGCCCGACCCAGAATGGCGGGGCCCGCCCGGCGGCGGCCTCGCGCAGCGCGAAGAGGTCAAAGGCGTGCTTCGACCAACCGTAAAGATTGAGCGGTCGCAGCCGTTTCAGCTCGGCGACGCCGCCGCGATCGTCGAAGCCGGCCGCGCCGTCGCCGTAGGTCGCCGCCGACGAGGCGTAGACGAGGCGCTTTCCGGCCTGCGCGCACCAGCGCCACAGCGCAATCGAGTAATTGAGGTTGGCCGCGATCACCGCATCCGCATCGGTGACCGTCGTCGCCGAGATCGCGCCGAGGTGAAACACCGCCGCGACATCCCCGCCATGGCGCTCGAGCCATTGCCACAGCTCGCCGATCGCAACGATCTCGCGGAAATCGCGCTTCATGATGTTGCGCCATTTATCGCCCGTACCGAAGCGGTCGACCAGGACGAGATCGTCATAGCCGGCGGCGTTGAGCCGCGCCGCCAACACCGATCCGATGAACCCGCCGCCGCCGGTCACAAGGATCATGCCTTGCCACCCCTGTCAGGCGCCGCCGCGGCGAGAATAGCGGCGGGCGGAGCAATGAGAAAAGGACAATAAGGAAGGATAGCACCGCCGAAGGCGTTTTATCGTCTCGCCTTCTCCGGCTCGTCAGGCCAGCGGCGATGCACCCACAACCACTGTTCGGGGCGTTCGCGGATCCAGGCTTCGAGCGTCGCATTGACCGCCGCCATTAGGGCGGCGGCGGCGGCGTGGCGGTCGCGGTCGCGCGGCAGCGGCAAGGGCGGATACACGGTCAGCCGGAAACGGGCGCCCCGGAGCCGCTCGACCCGCGCCGGCAATACGGCGCAATCGAAGCGCAGGGCCAGATGGGCGAGGGCGGGAGCGGTCATCGCCGGGCGCCCGAAAAACGGCACCGCGATGCCGTCATTCATTTTCTGGTCGGCGAGCAGGGTCAGATGGCGGCCGCCGGCCAGGGCGGCGATGGCGCGGCGGGCGGCGAGCCGGCCCTTCGGGATCAGCTCGCCGTGGGCGCCGCGCAGCCCGGCCAGCAGGCGGTCGATCCGCGGGTTTTCGGCGGCGCGATAGATCTGCGCGGCCGGAAAGCCGTACTGGGCGGGGGCGAGCGCACCGATCTCCCAATTGCCGAGATGGCCCGAAAAGATGATCATGCGCCGTCCGGCCGCAAGCGCCCGGTCGATATGTTCGAAACCGCGCGTCTCGACCCGCCCGCCGCGCTCGAACAGCCGGATCCTGCGCAAATGTGGGTATTCGGCCGCGACCCGGCCGAGATTGTCCCACATGCCGGCAACGATCCGCGCGATCGCGGCTTCGTCGCATTCCGGAAAGGCGCGGCGCAGGTTGTCCCGAGCCACCCGCGAGACGGCAAGGCGCGGGCCGATGGCGCGCCCGATCGCGCCGCCGAGGGCGGAGGCGCAATCGATCGGCAACGCCCCGAACACGGCGGCGACAAGCGTCGCGCCGAGGGCTTCGAGGCGGTCTGCCAGGCGCGGCCGCCGGCGCGCGGAAGCCCGGCGCCGCGGAGCGGGGTCAGCCGCGCCGGTCGCAGGAAGGGCGGGCATCGCCGCCGGCCGTTTCCAGGATCGGCGCCAGCAGCCGTGCCGGCGCGGCGGGGTCGGGCCAGCAGACCTCGACCTCGAGCACGGCGATGCCGGCGCGCGCGGCGGCGGGCAGCCGCACGATATCCTTCGCGGTCGTGATCGGGCGGGCCTGTCGGGCCGCGGCTTCCCGGCGGAGGGCGGCAATCTCGCCGGCGCGGTACCGGTGGTGGTCGGGAAAGGCGCGGGTGCCGACCACGACGGCGCCTGCCGCCCGCAGCATCGCGAAGAATTTCTGCGGCCGCCCGATGCCGGCAAAGGCGAACAGGCGGGCGCCGGCGAGGGCGGCCCCGTCGCGCGCGACCAGCCGCGCCGGCACAAGCGGCGGCCCGCCCGCCTGCCACAGCGCCGGCGGGTGCCGCGCCCCCTCGGCGGCGAGCAGGATCACGGCGTCGGCGCGCGCCAGGCCGCGCCGCAGGCTCTCGCGCAACGGACCGGCCGGCATCACGCGGCCGTTGCCGAGACCGTATTCGGCGTCGACGACGACCAGCGACAGCGTCTTGGCGATCGCCGGATTCTGCAGGCCGTCATCGAGCAGGATCAGGGCGGCGCCGCCGACGGCGGCGGCCCGCGCGCCGGCGGCGCGGTCGCGCGCCACCCAGGTCGGCACATGTGCGGCGAGCAACAGCGGCTCGTCGCCGACCGCGGCCGCATCGTGCCGGGCGGGATCGACGCGCAGCGGTCCTTTGAGGCGGCCGCCATAGCCGCGGGTGACGACATGCCCGGCCACGCCCGCCTGCCGCAGATGCGCGGCGAGCGCGAGTACGACCGGCGTCTTGCCGGCGCCGCCGGCAACCAGATTGCCGACGCAAACGACCGGCACCGGCGCCCGATAGGCCCGGCCGAACGCGTGCCGCAGGCGCCCGCCGATCTCCCAGGCGGCCGCGAGCGGCGCCAGCGCCGCGGCCGTCAGCCCCGGCGGCTTGTCCCAGAAGGCGGGGGGCATGCGCCTCATGCCGCCGGTCGCCGCGGCGCCGCGTCCTGTCCGGGCGCGGCGAGCCGATCGAAAAACGGGCCGAGATGCGCGAGCACGGTGTCGAGGACATGCCCGCCCGCCGCCGCGACGCGCCGGCCGGCGGCGGCGCGCGCTGCCCGCCGCCGCGGGTCGCCGAGCAGGGCCGAGACCGCTTCCGCCAGGCCGGCGCCGGTCACCGTCTCGGCCGCCCCGGCGGCGACAAGCGCCGCCGCCATGGCCGCGCAATTGCTCATATCCGGGCCGAACAGCACGGCGCAGCCGAGGCGCGCCGCTTCGAACGGATTATGGCCGCCGCGGGCGGCCAGCGAGCCGCCGATAAACGCGATCGGGCAGAGACGGTAGAACAGCCCGAGCTCACCGATCGTATCGACAAGATAGACGTCGCTGCCGGCCCCGGGGCTCTCGTGCCGGGAGCGGCGGGCCACGGCCAGGCCGCGCCGCTGCAGCATCGCCGCGATCGCATCGCCGCGGGCCGGATGGCGCGGCGCAATGACCGTCAACAGCCCGCCGTGCCGGGATCGGAGGGCGAGATGGGCGGCGGCGGCGATCTCCTCCTCGCCGGCATGGGTGCTGGCGGCCAGCCACAGCGGGCGGCCGGCGAGCAGGTGGGAGAGGCGGCACAGCGCGATCGGATCGGCGGGCAGCGCCGCCGCCGCCGCCTTCAGATCGCCGACATTTACCGCCGCGCGGGCGCCGAGCCGGCGGAAGCGCTCCGCCTGCTCCGCGCTCTGGGCGAGAACGAGGGCGTAGGCGTCGAGCACCGGCCCGATCAGCCCGGGGAAGCGGCGCCAGCGGGCATAGGCGCGCGCCGACAGCCGGGCGTTGACCAGCACCGCCGGGATGCCGCGCTCGCGGGTCGCGAGCACGAGGTTCGGCCATAACTCCGACTCGACCCACAGCGCCAAGTCCGGATGCCAATGATCGAGAAAGCGGGCGACATCGGCGGGCAGGTCAAGCGGCGCGAATTGGTGTCGCGCCCGCGCCGGCAGCCGGGCGGCGAGCAGCCGGGCCGAGGTCACGGTGCCGGTCGTGACCAGGAATTCGAGCCCGGGGCGCTCCTTGAGCACGCGCGCGATCAGCCCCAGCATCGCGCCCGCCTCGCCGATGCTGGCGGCATGGACCCAGACCAGCGGGCCCGCAGGCCGCGGCTGACCAGCGATGCCGCGGCGCTCGCCGAGACGGGCTGCGTCCTCCTTGCCGCGGCGGGCGCGCCAGCGCAGCAGGACGGGAGCGAGCGGCGCCAGCAGGCGGGTCAGCGCGCGGTACAGCCGCGGCGCCAGCGGCAGCGCGGCCGACGGCCTGCCGGAACCGCGGCCGACGCGGCAATCGGCCTTGCGGGTCAGCGCGATCATGCGGGTCTCGACGAGGCGGCGGGCCTGCTCGCGGCCGGCTTCGTCGAGATCGGCGGCAATCGTGATCGGCTCGCCCCACAAATAGACGCCGCGCCCGAACGGCAGCGGCAGGTGAAAGCGGTCCCAGGTCGGCAGGATCCGGCGGCGGCTTGTGGCATAGGTGATCGGCACGATCGGCATGCCCGACAGCCGGGCGAGATTGATGATGCCGGGGCTGGCCGTCATCGCCGGGCCGCGCGGGCCGTCCGGGGTGATGCCGACGCACTCGCCCTCCTTCAGCCGCTGCATCATCGCGCGCAATGCCGCCGAGCCGCCGCGGCGGGTCGAGCCGGCGATCGACCCGATCCCGAAATGGCGGACCGCCTCGGCAATGATCCGCCCGTCGCGATGCGCCGAGATCAGCATGTGCATCGGCGCCAGGCGCCGCCAGGCCATCGGGATCATCAACAGCCGCCCGTGCCAGAAGGCGAGAATGAAGCCGCGGCCTTCGGCGCGCAAGCGCCGCGCCGCCTCGCCCCCTTCGGCGGTCCAGCGATTGGTGCGATAGATGAGATGGATGTAGCAGCAGATCAGCCGGCACGCCCATCGGCGCAGCCGGTCGTTATGCAGGATCATGCGCCGCAGGCGCGCCGTCGCCGTCATTGCGGCCCTGCCTCACGGCGCCGGGCCGGCCGCGGCGAGTGCGGGCTCGCCGGCAAATTGCAGCGCGTAAAGGCGGGCATAAAGACCATCGGCGGCGAGCAGCTCGGCGTGCCGGCCGCTTTCGACAATGCGCCCGCGGTCGACGACGCAGATCAAATCGGCGTTCTGGACCGTCGACAGGCGATGCGCAATGACCAATGTCGTGCGCCCGCGCATCAGCGCCGCCAGCGCCGCCTGGACCTGCCGCTCGGACTCGCTGTCAAGAGCCGCGGTCGCCTCGTCGAGCAGCAGGATCGGCGCATTTTTCAGCATCGCCCGGGCGATCGCGATGCGCTGGCGCTGGCCGCCCGACAGCCGCACCCCGTGCTCGCCGACCAGCGTATCGTAGCCCTGCGGCAGCGCGCGAATGAAGGCATCGGCGGCGGCGGCGCGCGCCGCCGCCTCGATCTCGGCGTCGCTGGCGCCGCAGCGGCCGTAGGCGATATTCGCCCGCACCGTATCGTCGAACAGGCTGACCTCCTGCGCGACCAAGGCGATCGCGGCGCGCAGCGAGGCGAGCGTGACCGCGCGCACATCCTGCCCGTCGATCGCGATGCTGCCGGCCTCGACGTCGTAAAAGCGCGGGATCAGGTTCAGAATCGTCGATTTGCCGGCGCCCGACGGGCCGACCAGCGCCACCGTATGGCCGGCCGGGATCACCAGCGAGACGCCGTCGAGCGCCACGGCTCCCGGAGCATAGCCGAAGCGCACATCGGTAAAGCGGATCTCGCCGCCGCGGATGCGCAGCGGTCGCGCGCCTGGGCGGTCGCGGATCGTCGGCTCGACGTCGAGCACCTCGAACAGGCGCTGCGCCGCCGCCAGTCCCTGCTGCAGCGAGGCGTTCAGATTGGCGAGGCTTTTCAGCGGCTGGTAGGCGAGCAATAGCGCCGTCATGAAGGAGAAGAAGGCGCCGGGCGTGCGGGCGTTGCTGATCACCTGATGGCCGCCGTAAAGGATGACCGCGGCGACCGCCGCCCCGCCCAGGCTCTCCATCATCGGCGAGGCCCGCGAGCGGGTGCGCGCGGCGCGGTCGAGCAGCGCATAGACGCGTTCGACCAGCCTTTTAGCGCGCGATTCCTCGTAAGCCTCCATGCCGTAGGCCTTGACCTGGCGGGCGCCCTGAAAGGTCTGGTTCAACAATGTCGTCAGCTGGCCGATCTCGGCCTGGGTATTGGCGGAAACCCGGCGCATGCGGCGGCCGATGCCGACAATCGGGCGGATCGCCAGCGGAAAGGCAAAGAACGAGACGAGGGCGAGCACCCAGTCCTGGTAGAACATGACCGCGACCAGGAACGCCACCGTGACCGCGTCCTTGCCGATGGCGCCGAGCACGTTTGCCGCGGCATTGCGCAACAGCATCGCATCGCTGGTGAAGCGCGCGATCAGCGTTCCGGCCGGACGGGCGTGGAAATAGGCGAGATCGGCGCGCATCAGCCGGGCGAACAGGGCGATCTGGATGTCGGCGATGACGCGCTGGCCGACGCGGTTCATCAGCACCGCCTCGCCGTAATCGGCGAACCCCTTGACCAGCGCGCTGGCAAGCGCGGCGCCGGCGATCAACAGCAGCAGCGAGCCGTCGCGCGCGACGAAGATGCGGTCGAGCACCGGCTGCATCAGCCACGCCCGAAATGCCGTGCCGCCGGCCGCCACCCCCATCAACAGAAAGGCGAACACGATCGTGCGGGCGTGCGGGCGCATGAAGTCGCGCGCCAAGCGCCAGACAAGCGCGGCCGAAGGTGTCCCGGTTGTGCGGCTCGGCGGATTGTCGGACATTTCTCCCCCGCCGCGAGTGTTAGGGGCGCGCGGGCGGATTGGCAAGAGCGGCCATGCCCTTCCCGCGCCCCCTCACCCCGCCCGTCCCCCGTTCTTCCCGCCGCCGAGCTGCGGGGAGGGGGCGGGGAGGGAGATCACGCCGGGAAGGAGACGAAGCACTTCTCCGAGGCGAAGATCCAGGTCTCGACGTAATCGTGCACGACCGGCTTGCGGCCGAGCTTTTCCATCGCGCCGACCAGCATCATCCAGTTCAGCATCTCGTGCTGACCGGCCGCTTCCATATCTCTGAGCGAACGCCGCCGCCAGAGCTCGTAATCGCCGCGGGCGAGCGCCTCGAACAGCTCGCGATCGGCCTGGTGATCGGGCCACAGATAGCCGTTGGTCGGCGACAGGAAGCAGTGCGACCAGCTCGACGAGGCGATCAGTGCGACGCGCCACGGCGAGGCGGCAAAGATCTCGGCGATCGCCGCGCCGACCTGCATGCAGCGCCAGGGCTGCGGCGAGGGCGGGTCGGGCAGTTCGGCGGGATCGCGCGGCGGCGCGAACAGCGCGCCGATGCCGCCGCGGGCGTGCAACAGATTGCTGCCGTAGCAGTTGATCGCGAACGGCAGCACCGGATAGGGAAAGCCCTTGCGGTCCCAATCGAGATAGAGAAAGGTGTTGGTGAAGGCGTGCGCCATCGGATGGTGCAGCGGCTTGTAGGCATAGGCCATGTCGATGCCGCGCTCGATCAGGCCGCTGGCGAGGTATTTGGCGGCGGTGCGATGCCCGTGCAGCCGCAGCGTCCACTCCGCGCCTTCGTTCCAGCGGTTGGGCCGGCCTTTGCCGTCGGCGCCCTTCCACGGCTGCAACGAGAATTCGTCATCGTAGCCGAGCACGCAGAAGGCCGGAACGATGTCCTCGCGGAAATTCTCGTACTGATCGTCGCCCCAGACGAGGACGAGGTCTGGGTTGAACGCGTCGAGCGCCTGGCGTACGGCGCGGAACCCTTGCGCCATGCGCGCACTGTAACGCCGCGCCGCCGAGAGCCCGTTATCCTCGCCGAGCTCGGCGAGCAATTGCGGCGGCCAGTTCGCCCGATCCTTGTAGCGGGCCGGGACATTGGGCGCGGTCAGCAGATGATGAAACAGCCCCGGCAGCGTTTCGTCGGGGCCCAGCAGTCCCGGGTAATGCGTGCACCCCAATCCCAGAATCTCGGCCATCGGCTCCTCCCTTGCGCGCCCGCCGCGCTCCCGGCGGCCGCACCGCCGGCATACCGGTATGACAGTGCATATGATAGCGCAATTGCGCGCCGCCGGGCAGTCCCGTCGGCGTGTGCGGTTTGCCCCTGCGAATCGCAAAGGGCTGTGGTAAACCGCGTCCATGGCCGCGTCCGCGATCTTCCATCCCGATTTCACGCCGACCCCCTATTGGTGGCAGGCTTATCGGCCGGCCGCCGAGCCGCTGGTCGAGGTGCCGCGGCGGGCGCGCGTCGCGATTGTCGGCGGCGGCTATGCCGGGCTGTCGGCGGCGCTCACGCTGGCCGAGAGCGGTCTCGACGCGGTCGTCCTGGAGGCGCGGGAGCTGGGCTTTGGCGCCAGCACCCGCAACGGCGGCGCGGTCAGCGGCGGGGTCAATCTCGGCAAGGGCTTCGGGGGCCGCAGCCGCGCGCTGGACGCGGGCCGGGCGGAGCCGATCCTCGCCGCCGCGGCCGAAGCCTTCGCGCTGGTCGAGCGGCTGATCGCCGCGGAACGGATCGCCTGCTTCTGGGAGAAGCGCGGCCGCTTTGTCGGAGCCTGGACGCGCGGGCATTTCGCGGCGCAGGCGCGGCGGGTGGCCCTGCTGAACGCCGCCGCGCAGTCCGGGGCCTATATGGTGCCGCGCGAACGCCAGCGCGAGGAGATCGCCAGCGATTATTATTTCGGCGGCATGGTCGTCGAGCGCTCGGCCAAACTGCACCCGGCGCTTTATTACAAGGGGCTCCTCGAAGCCTGCCGGCGGCGCGGCGTCACGCTGTGCGCGCAGGCGCCGGTCACGCGCATCAGCCGCGAGGGCAGCGGCTGGCGGCTCGAAACCGGACGCGGCCCGCTCGCCGCCGGCGATGTCGTCATCGCCACCAACGGCTATACCGGGGCGCTGACGCCGGCCCTGCGCCGCCGCCTCGTGCCGATCGCGAGCCATATCATCGCGACCGAGGAACTGCCCGAAGATCTGGCCCGCACGCTGATCCCGAAGGGGCGCACCATTTCCGATACCAGGCGGGTCTTGTGCTATTATCGCCTGTCGCCGGACGGCAGGCGCTTGGTCTTTGGCGGGCGCGCCCGCTTTACCGCGGTCGATGCGCGGGTCGGCGCGCCGATCCTCTACCGTTTGATGATCGCCCGCTTTCCGCAATTGCGCGGCGTGCGCATCACGCATGCCTGGAACGGCAACACCGCCTTCACCTTCGACGCCCTGCCGCATATGGGGCGGCGGGAGGGGCTTTATTACTGCCTCGGTTGCAACGGCAGCGGCATCGCGATGATGACCTATCTCGGCTGGCAGACGGCGCGCAGCATCGCCGGTCTTGCCAATGCCCGCTGCGCTTATGACAGCGCGGATTTCCCGAGCCATCCGCTCTATTCCGGCAACCCCTGGTTTCTGCCGCTGGCCGGCGGCTGGTATCGCCTGCGCGACCGGATCGACCGCATGATCGGGTGAACCCTTTTCCGGGAAGGAGAAGCCGATGGATTTCGCGCGCTACAAGGCATCGTTGGCGGCGCCGGCGCCGCCGGCGGGGCTCAGCCCCGCCCTCGCGGCGCTGTGGTGGGAACGCAAAGGCGACTGGCAGCGCGCGCATCGCTGCGCGCAGCAGCAGGGCGACGCCGCCGGCGCCTGGGTGCACGCCTATCTGCACCGGGTCGAGGGCGATCTCAACAATGCAAGCGGCTGGTATCGCCGCGCCGGCAAGCCGCCCGCGAGCGTGCCGCCCGCCGAGGAGTGGGAGGCGATCGCGCGGGCGCTGCTTAGCTAGAGCCGAAGGCCAATGGCCGGCACGTGTTCCGGCGGCGGCTTGCGGCCTCGGCCCCCGTTTCAGGCGCGCAGCGATCGCCATTCGACGCCGCGCTCGAAAGCGGCGGCGGCGCGGTAGATCGTCGCTTCGTCGAAATGCTTTGCCACCAGCATCATGCCGACCGGCAGGCCGTCGACCAGGCCGCAGGGCAGGCTCATCGCCGGGTGGTGCGTGCAGTCGAATTGCGCGGTATTGGCCAGCATGCCGAAGGCGCTGTCGAGGATCTGTGTGAGCGGCGCGTCGGCTTCGGGCAGCGGCGTCGCGACGATCGGCAGCGTCGGCATCAATAACAAATCGTAGCGGGATAGGACCGCGTCATAGGCGGCGCGCAGCCGCCGCACCAGGTTTTGCGCCTTGGCGTAGTAGTGCCCGCGATAGCGCGTCACCATCGCATGGCCGAGCAGCATCGTATTCTTGAGGCTGTCGGACAGCTCGTCGGCGCGACTCCTCCAGCCGCTGTGGTAGTCGAGCAGCGAGGTGACGTAGAGCCCCTGCCAGTTGAAGCCGAAGCCGTTGCCGAGCATCATCTGCATCAACGCGCCTTCGGCGGCGATCGGCAGCCAGATCGCCGATCCCAGGCGATGCATCGGGATCGACACGGTCTCGACGCGCGCCCCCAGCCCGCGGAACCGCTCCGCCGCCTCGCGCACGAGCGCATCGACCTGCGGCAGCGAACGGCCATGTCCGAACCCCTCGGCGACGAGCGCAATGGTAAGCCCCGTCGCGCCGCCGCCCAGCGCCTCGCGATAGGGCTTTGCCGCCGCGCCGGCGGCCTGCCGCGGATCGAGCCCGTCCGGCCCGGCCAGCACTTCCAGCAACAGCGCATTATCCTCGACCGTCGCGGTCATCGGCCCGATATGGTCGAGCGTCAGCTCGATCGGCATGACGCCGGTATAGGGCACCAGACCATAGGTCGGCTTCAGCCCGTAGATGCCGCAGAACGCAGCCGGAATGCGGATCGAGCCGCCCTGATCGCCGCCCAGCGCCATCGGCACCTCGCCGGCCGCGACGACGGCGGCGCTGCCGGAGGACGAGCCGCCGGCCGAATAGCCGGGGCGGTGCGGATTGTGCACCGGTCCGCTCGCGCTGGTATGGCTGCCGCCCGAGAAGCAGAAATATTCGCACACGGTCTTGCCGGCGATCGTGCCGCCGGCATCGAGAATGCGGGTGACGACGGTGGCGTCGACGTCCGGGACATAGCCCTCCAATGTCGAGGCGCCGTTCATCATCGGCACGCCGGCCAGGCAGATATTGTCCTTCAGCGCAATCCTTTTGCCGGCGAGTTTGCCCGCCGCCGCACCTGTCACCTCGCTCTTGACATACCAGGCGCCGTACGGGTTCTCTTCCGGCAGCGGCCGGCGGCCGGGACGGCGCGGATAGGGGACCGGCGGCAGCTCGTCGGGCAGCCGGTCGAGCAGATTGTAAGCCGCGATGGCCGGCCGCAGCGCCTCGCGATGCACGGCGAGGTCCTCGGGGCTGAGGGTGAAACCGAGCTCCGTCGCGATCTCGCCCAATTGCTCAAGGCTCGGGAGCTTGACCGTACCGAGCGACATCGTTGCTGCTCCTCCCCAATGGCCGCCGGTTGCGGCGTCGACTATAAGGGTGCGGGGAGAGGAGCATCACACGGAAAGAGGCGATCGAAAAGGCGGTCGATCGGAGCCTGGCCGGACAGGAGGGCGTGCGATCCGGCGAGGCCCGGGCATGCGGCGAGGCGATCCGCGCGCGGATCGATCCGATCCCGGCAGCCGTGGACGGCTTCGATCCGCTCCACAGGGCGAGCATGGTCTCTCCCGATGATCTCTCTATCGGCGCCGGCTCGGGGCCGTGCATTGAGCCCGGCGCGGCCTGCCTGTGCGTCCGCCCCGGCGGGTCGTCGTCGAGGAGGTTCGATTGAACAAGCTACATGGAAAAACGGCGCTGGTGACCGGCTCGACCGACGGCGTGGGGCGCCGGGTCGCCCGCAAGCTCGGCGAGGCCGGCGCGCGCGTGCTGGTGCATGGCCGCGACGCCGAGCGCGGCGCGCGCGTCGCCTGCGAGATCGAGAATGGCGGGGGCGCCGCGACCTTCCTGCCGGCCGATCTGGCAAGTTTGGCCGAAGTGCGCCGCCTCGCCGAGGCGGTGCGGCAGGCGACGGATCGGCTCGATATTCTGATCAACAACGCCGGCATCGGCACCGCCGGCGGCGTCCGTCAGACCAGCGCCGACGGGTTCGAATTGCGCTTTGCCGTCAATTACCTCGCCGGCTTTCTGCTGACCTCGCTGTTGCTGCCGCTGATCAAGGCGAGCGCGCCGGCCCGCATCGTCAACGTCTCCTCGGGCGGGCAGCAGGCGATCGATTTCGCCGATGTCATGCTGACCCGCGGCTACAGCGGCGCGCGCGCCTATTGCCAGAGCAAGCTTGCGCAGATCATGTTCACGATCGATCTTGGCGCGGAACTCGACGGCACCGGCGTCACGGTCACCTGCCTGCACCCGGCGACCTATATGGATACGACGATGGTGCGCCGCGCCGGCGTGCGGCCGCTCAGCACCGTCGAGGAGGGCGCCGCAGCGATCCTCAATCTTGCCGTATCGCCCGCGCTCGCGGGCCGCACCGGGGTGTATTTCAACGGACTGCGCGAGGCCAGAGCGCACCCGCAAGCCTATGATGCTAAGGCGCGTCGCCGCCTCAGATCGCTCAGCCTGGAGCTGACCGGATTGTCCGGCGGGTCGGCATCCGCCGAATAGCCGAGCATCATTGACCGCAGATCACGCCATCAACGAGGGTGACATGAGGATCGTCGATATTCGCACGACCGCGCTCAGCTATCGCTGCGAGCCGCCCTATGGCAGCGCCGCCGGCATGCAGGCGCGCCGCGGCGCATTGCTCGTCGAGATCGAGACCGACGGGGGCATCACCGGCATCGGCGAGGCCGGGCTCGGCGGCGGCGCCACCGAGAGCGTCATCGAGAAGACGCTGAAGCCGATGCTGATCGGCGAGGACCCGCTGCTGATCGAGGCGCTGTGGCAGAGGATGTTCGCGCGCACCCGCCAGTTCGGCCGCCGCGGCGTCGTCATGAACGCGCTGAGCGGCATCGACATCGCCCTTTGGGACATCGCCGGCAAGGTCGCGCGGCTGCCGCTCTATCGCCTTCTCGGCGGCTGCCGCGAGCGCGTCGAGGCCTATGCCTCGGGCGGCTTCTACCAGCAGGGCAAGTCGCTCGACGATCTCGCCGCCGAGGCCGAAAGTTACCGCGCCCGCGGCTTCCGCGGCATGAAGATGAAGATCGGCCGCAATCCTTCGACGCAGACCCCGCTGCGCGATCTCATCGAAGGCGCCGAGGCCTGCGTCGTCGAGCCGGAGGAAGACATCGCCCGCGTCGCCGCGGTGCGGCGCGCGCTCGGGCCCAAGGCCAAGCTGATGGTCGATGTCAACTGCGCCTGGAGCCCGGCGATGGCGATCGCAATGGGCCGGGCGCTGGAGCCGTATCGGATCTACTGGATCGAGGAGCCGGTCGCGACCGACGACATCGACGGCAGCGCCCGCGTCGCCGCCGCGCTGGCGACGCCGGTCGCCGGCTATGAGACCGAGATCGGCCTTTACGGCTTCCGCGAGCTGATCACCCGCGGGGCGGTCGATATCGTCCAGGCCGACCTCGCCTGGGCCGGCGGCTTCTCGGAATGCCGCCGCATCGCCGCCCTGGCGCAGGCGCACCATCTGATGGTGGCGCCGCACGCCTTCGGCGGGGCGGTGCTGCTCGCCGCCTCGCTGCACTTCCTGGCGGCGATCCCGAACGGACTTGAGCTTGAATTCGATCAGAACCCGAACGGCCTGCGCGACGAACTATTGAAGGAGCCGCTGGCGATCGACCGCGACGGCATGGTCGCGGTGCCGCAGCGGCCGGGGCTCGGCATCGAGCTCGACCCGGCCGCCGTCGCCCGCTACTCGGCCGCCTGAACCGGGTGATCATCTCCATATAAGCGGCTGCGAAAGGGCGCGGCCGGGGGTCACGCCCCAGAATGGAGGGAACCGGATCCGTTCTATATCGCCACCCAGACGCGGCGGCGCCGGGCTCAAGGCCGGCGGCCATGGCGGGGCGGCGCGCAAGGGGAAGGGCTGCGCCGCCTTCTTGGAGCTGATGCCTGGACGCACAAGCGATGTTGCCGATGCGCCGATGCCGACCTTTCGCAGGGCAACAAGGCGCGGTCCAGGCGGACCCTGGGCCGGCTTTGACGGCAGCCGGGCACAGACCCTTGCTGCACTCACCTTGACGGCAGTGGATCGGTTGCCAAAGGTATTGCCCGTACTCCGGTGAGATGAGGAGATGCCGATGCTGTCCCTGGTGCTCTCATCCGACTCTCACGTGTTCGAGCCGCCCGATCTGTGGCAGACCCGCATCGATCGGGCGTTCCGCGAGCGGGCGCCGCGGATCGAGCGCATCGACGGCGGCGACTATATCGTCGTCGAAAGGGATCAGATCCTCTCCGGCATCGGCCTGATCTCGAACGCCGGCGCGCGGTTCGCGGCCCCTGAGAGGATCTCCGCCCAGGGTCGCTTCGAAGACGTGCCCCGCGGGGGGTATGATCCCGAGCAGCATCTCAAAGACATGGCGCTCGACGGGGTGGCCGGCGAAGTCCTCTATCCCTCGCAAGGGCTCTTTTACTTCAAGGTAGCGGACCCGCTTCTGATGTCCGCGATCTTTCGCGCGTACAACGACTGGCTGGCCGAGTTCTGCCGCACCGATCCCGCCCGATTGAAGGGCATTGCGATGATCAATCTGGACGATGTCGAGGACGGAATCAAAGAGCTGGAGCGCGCCGCCCGCCTCGGCCTGGCCGGCGCGATGATCACCGAGTACCCGCTCGAAGAGCGGCGCTATGACCAACCCGAGTACGAGCCGTTCTGGGCCGCCGCCGAGGCGCTCGAGATGCCGCTCGCCCTGCACACGGCGACGCGCCGGCAGGGCAAGATCCGCGGGGCCGGCGAAAGGACGCTGCGCGACGCCAGCAGCCGCGCGACCAAGGCGTTCTATCCGGCGCTGTCGCTGTGCGACATGATCTTCTCCGGCGTTTTCGAGCGCCATCCCCGCCTCACCCTGGCCATCGTCGAGTTCGAACTGGCCTGGGCGGCCCACCTGCTCTCGACGATGGACTATACCTATCGCGAGCGCCACGATGAGGCGATCTACCGCTTCAAGGACGGCATGCTGCCGAGCGACTTCTTCCACCGCAACGTCGTCTTGAGCTTCCAGGAGGACGCCATCGGCGTTCGCCTGCGCGACGTCATCGGCGTCGACAACATGATGTGGGGCTCGGACTACCCGCACAGCGAGTCGACCTTTCCCCGATCGCGGAAAATCCTCGAAGAGATCCTGGCCGGGGTGCCGGACGACGAACAGGCCAAGATCGCCGGCGGCAACACCGCCCGGGTCTACAAATTCGATGCGGCAAGGCTGACCCTCCCGCGCTGATATTGGGAACGGGGTTTGCGCGACCGTGATCAGTTCGGCACCCAGACGGCGGCCCGGATCTCGCCGAATTCGCGCGCGATCTTGCGCCAGGACGCGCCGGCGTCTTCGCTGACATACACCTCTCCGAACAGGCTGAACGCGACAATGCGCTCGGCGGCGGCGGGATGCGCGGCAAGGCCCCAAATAGTGGCATTGGGCCGGACGGGGAGCGGCAGGATCTCCCAACTCTCCCCGAAGTCCTTGGTGCGGAGCACGTGCCCCTTTTCCCCTGTCGTGGTCTCTCCGCACCCGGCAAACAGCACGCCGGGATCATCGGCCTTGACCATCAGGCCACGGGCATAGGGCAGCGGCCATTTCTCCTTGATGCCCAAGGGCTGCCAAGTATCGCCCAGATCGCTGCTGGTAAAGACTTCGCGCGCGGTACTGGCATAGAGGCGCTTGGGGTTCGTCGCCGCGAGCGTCACGGCGTGAATGTCCGGATCATGCAAGCCCCTCTCGAGGCGCGTCCAACTGTCCCCGCCGTCGCGGCTGCGGAAGACGCCGTCGATTTCGACCCCGGCCCAGACGATGCGATGATCGTCGGGGTCGATGATGAGGCTGGTCACGAAGGGTGTGCCAATCGAACATTCCCGGGCGATGTCTATGGCTAATTTCTCCCACCGCCACCCCCCGTCGCGCGAGCGATAGATCCCGGCCGGGCGCGTGCCGGCAAAGAGAATATCGGGATCAACCGGGTCGATGGCCAGCGACCAGATCGTCGGCAGAGCCCCTTCGGCGCCGAGGCGCTGCCATCGCGCTCCGCCGTCGCGGCTTACGAACAAGCCGGTATCGCCGCCGGCAAGAACGGTATGCGCCTCTTTGGGATGGGTGACCAGCGCCTGGATGCGGCTGTTGAGCGGGAACGGGGCGCGATGCCGTACCCACGACTTTCCGGCATCGGGGCTGTGCCATACACCCCAGCCAACCGTTCCAAGACACAGGCTGTAATCCGTTGCCATACATTGCCTCCCTCATCCCGGCCCCCGGCACCGCCGCAAGGCGCGGTCATCGCAAGGCGCGGTCATGACGCGCCTTGCGCTGTCCCTCGGCTATGCGATCCTCACCTCGCGACCCTCATCCGATGCCTGCCTGATGGCGTCGATCAGCCGGTGCAGGGCGACCGCGGTCTCGAAGCTCGGCTGGCCGCCGTCGCCGTCGCGGATCGCCCGCGCGAACAGGGCGTACATCTGGCCGACGTTGCGGGCCTCGCCCGCGGGCGTATCGGGTGCGGCGAAAGTGAAGCGCTCCGGCACCGGCATCGGCGCCAGCGTGTTGCCGCCCTCGCCCCAGGCCCGGCGCGCGGCCTCGGCGCTATCAGCCCTGGTCGTGCAGACCGCCGTCAGCTCCACCTCAGAGCTCGCCCGCAGGGCCGGCAGGTGAGATCGGGCCGACCAGGTGCCGGTGACGCTGGCGCCAATCAAGCCCACGCGAACCCTGTCCGCCATATCGCTCTCTCCCGGGAAACCGCCTTCATGAACCGCGTCCGTTCAGCCGCAGCGGCATTCCGCCGACAGCGTGAGTCTCGGCGGCTTTTTCGGCGCGCGCATTCGATGGCGAGGAAGGCCGGCGGATCGGGGATTGGAAAGTGCCCCCGCCGCGCCGCGCTCACAACACCTCGAACAGCCCGGCGGCGCCCATGCCGCCGCCGATGCACATCGTCACGACGACGTGCTTGACGCCGCGCCTTTTGCCCTCGATCAGCGCATGGCCGACGAGACGCGCGCCCGACATGCCGTAGGGATGGCCGATCGCGATCGCGCCGCCGTCGACATTGAAGCGCTCGGGGTCGATGCCGAGCCGGTCGCGGCAATAAAGCGCCTGCACGGCGAACGCCTCGTTCAATTCCCACAGGCCGATGTCGTCGATCTTGAGGCCGTGCTTTTGCAATAACTTGGGCACGGCAAAGACCGGGCCGATGCCCATCTCGTCCGGGGCGCAGCCGGCGACCGCGATGCCGCGATAGGCGCCCAAAGGTTCAAGGCCGCGCCGCTCGGCCTCCTTCGCCTCCATCAACACGCAAGCGGAGGCGCCGTCGGAGAGCTGCGAGGCATTGCCGGCGGTGATGAAGCGGCCCTCCTTGATGATCTGGCCGTCGCGGAAGACCGGCTTCAGGGCGGCGAGCGCCGCCAGCGTCGTCGACGGGCGGTTGCCCTCATCCTTCTCGAGCCTGACGTCGACATAGGAAACCGCGCCGCTGTCGCGGTCCTCGACCCGCATGCGCGAGGGCAGCGGGGCGATCTCGCGGTCGAAGCGCCCGGCCGCCTGCGCCGCGGCGGTGCGGCGCTGCGATTCGAGCGCATAGTGGTCCTGCGCCTCACGCGTGACCTGATAGCGCTCGGCGACGATCTCGGCGGTCTCGATCATCGTCATATAGAGGTCGGGCCGATGCGCGACGAGCCAGGGATCCTGCGCCCGGTACTGGTTGCGGTGCTCGTTCTGCACCAGCGAGATCGATTCGACGCCGCCGCCGATCGCGATCGTCATGCCGTCGTCGATGATCTCCTTGGCCGCCGTCGCGATCGCCATCAGCCCCGAAGCGCATTGCCGGTCGATCGTCATGCCCGGCACCGAGACCGGCAGGCCGGCCCGCAGGGCCGCCTGCCGCGCGATATTGTAGCCGCTCGAACCCTGCTGCAATGCGGCGCCGAGCACGACATCCTCGATCTCGGCCGGATCGATTTGGGCGCGCCGCACCGCCTCGGCGACGACATGCCCGGCCAGTTCCTGGGCCTGGGTGTCGTTGAAGGCGCCGCGATAGGCCCGGCCGATCGGCGTCCGGGCGGTCGAGACAATGACGGCTTCGCGCATGTCGTCCTCCGTTTCAATGGCCGGCGGCGGCGCCGGCGGAGCGCTCGTATTTGCGCGCCGGGGTGTTGATCGGCGCCGATAACGGCGGGGCGCCGAAGGAGGCCGCGCGGCGCTCCGCCGGCGCCTCGCCGTAAAGCGTCGTGCGCTGGCGCGGCACGCGGCCGAGCGAGCGGATCAGCGCCTCCATGCTCTCGGGCGGCATCTCCTCGCCGTTGATCGCCCCGGCGGCGCGGGTGATGCTCTCGTTCATCAACGTGCCGCCGAGATCGTTGGCGCCGGCATTCAGGCAGACGGCGACCCCGCCCGGACCCATCTTGACCCATGAGGTCTGGATGTTCGGGATCAGCGGGTGCAGGGCGAGGCGGGCGACGGCGTGCATCAGCACCGCCTCGCGCCAACTCGGGCCGGGGCGCGCGCGACCCTTCAGATAGATCGGGGTTTCCATCGGCACGAACGGCAGCGGCACGAATTCGGTAAAGCCGCCGGTTCTGGCCTGCAGCCGCCGCAGCCGCAGCAGGTGCCGCGCCCAGTGCCGCGGCTCGTCGACATGGCCGTACATGATCGTCGCGGTGGCCTTAAGCCCGACGCCGTGCGCCGCCTCCATGACCTCGAGCCACTCAGCCGTGTTGATCTTGTCCGGGCAGATCTGGGCGCGCACCGCATCGTCGAGGATCTCGGCGGCGGTGCCGGGCAGGGAGCCGAGCCCGGCCGCCCGCAACTCGCGCAGGAAATCGGCCAGCGGGCGGCCGAGCGTCTTGGCGCCCTGCCACACTTCGAGCGGCGAGAAGGCGTGCACATGCAGCTGCGGCAGCGCCGATTTGAGCGCGCGGCAGATCGCCAGATAGGTCGCGCCGGTATATTCGGGGTGGATGCCGCCCTGCAGGCACACCTCGGTGGCGCCGCGCTGCCACGCCTCCTCGGCGCGCCGCACGATCTCGTCGAGGGCGAGATCGTAGGGCCGGCCGCGCAGATTCTCGCTGAGCTTGCCCTTCGAGAAGGCGCAGAACTGGCAGCGGAAATAGCAGATGTTCGTGTAGTTGATATTGCGGGTCACGACATAGCTGATCCGCTCGCCATTGACCTGCTGCCGCAGCCGGTCGGCGGCCGCGCAGATCAGGTCGAATTCCTCGCCGCGCGCCTGGAACAGGCGAACGATCTCCTCCTCCGCGAGCGTCTCGCCGGAACAGGCGCGCTCGAGGATCGGCAACACCGCCGGCGCATCCCCGGCGCGGCCGGCCCGGGGCGCGGCCGGCGGGGCGGCGCCGGTGCCGGCGACCCATCCGTCCTCCCGCGCCAAGCCGTCGGCGTCGATCACCCGCAATACCGGCGTGCGCAGCGCCGGGGCGAGCCAGCGCCCCGGGTCGCGGGCATAGGCGGGGTAGATCGCCAGCCGCTCGACGAGCTGCTTGCCGGCCGCCGCCGTCGCCGCCCGCAATGCCGCAAGCGCCGGCCACGGTGCCTCGGGATTGACATGGTCGGGAGTGACCGGAGAGACGCCGCCCCAGTCGTTGATCCCGGCCGCGATCATCGCACCGAGCGCATCGGGGTTCAGATTGGGCGGCGCCTGGATGTTCATCTCGGCGCCGAAGATCAGCCGCGCCGCGGCGATCGTCCAGAGATGCTCGGCGAGATCGGGCTCCGGACTGTGCGCCATGCGGGTTCCGGGCTTGGCCCGGAAGTTCTGAATGATGATCTCCTGGATGTGGCCGTAGCGCTCGTGCAGCGCGCGCAGGGCCAGCAGCGAGTCGATGCGCTCGCCCCGGGTCTCGCCGATGCCGATCAGGATGCCCGAGGTGAACGGGACCGCCGCTTCGCCGGCCGCGGCGATCGTTGCCAGCCGCACCGCCGGCTGCTTGTCGGGCGAGCCGAAATGCGGGCCGCCGCGCGCGCCCAGCCGCTCGGCGACGCTCTCCAGCATGAGTCCCTGCGATACCGAGACTTCGCGCAATTGGACAATCTCGGCGCGGCTCATGACGCCGGCGTTCAGATGCGGCAGCAGGCCGGTCTCGCGCAACACCAGCCCGGCCATCGCGGCGAGATAGGACAGCGTGCTGGCGTGGCCGAGGCGGTCGAGCGCCCGGCGCGCCGCGGCGTAGCGCAATTCGGGCTTGTCGCCCAAGGTGAACAGCGCCTCACGGCAGCCGGCGCGGGCGCCGGCGCGGGCGATCGCCAGCACCGCCTCGGCGTCGAGATAAAGGGGCTCGCCCGGCCGCGGCGGGCGCGCAAAGGTGCAGTAGTGGCACACATCCCGGCACAACCGCGTCAGCGGGATGAAGACCTTTTTCGAATAGGAGACGAGCGGGCCGTGCGCCCTGTCGCGCAGGGCGGCGGCGACGCGCATCAGCGGCAGCGGGTCGGCGGCCTCGGCCAGCCGGCGCGCCGCCTCCTCGCAAAGCCGTTCCCCCGCCCGCGCCTGTTCCAGAACCTCCTCGAGCCTCATCGCCGGTGATCTCCCCTCAGCGCCTCCGGGCGCGCCCATAGCATAGCATTCTCCGCGAGCAGCGCGCCCGTCCGGCCCCGCGGCGGCAGAGCCGCAAAGGCGGCAAGATCGGCGGGCGTATCGATATCGAGCGCCAGACCCGGCAGGCGCCGCACCGTCGGGCGGATGCCGCGCGCCGCGGCCGCCTCCAGATGCGGAAAGAAACTGTCGGCGCCAAAGCGCAGCGGCACCGCCTCCGGCGGCGAACACAACACCGCGTTCGAGCCGCGCTCGTCGCGCGAGGGGGCGATCGTGAAAGCCGGGGCCGGGCGATGCGCCGCGATCAGGGCGGCGATCTCGGCCGGGGTTACGAGCGGCACATCGCCGGGCAGGGTCAGCATGCCGGCGCGACCTTCGGCCTGCAGCCGCCGCGCCGCCGCGGCGACCGCACCGCTGTGCCCCTCGCGCGCGCCGCGCGCAAAAGGGCGGGCGCCGTAGCGGCGGGCGAGCCGCTCGGCCTCGGCATCGACGGTCGCGACGACAATCCCCGCCAGCGGCGGCGTCGCGGCCAGCGCGGCGAGCACGTCTTCGAGCATCGCCAGCATCAGGGCGCGGCGCAAGGCGGGCGCGAGCAGCGGGGCAAGGCGCTCTTTCGCGCGCTCCAGCTCTTTGACCGGCACGACCGCCCACAGATCCGGAGCCATCTCACAACCCGTCGGCGGCGCACAGCACGCTGCGCGCCAGCGCCTCGCGATCGGCAAGCGTCGTCATCAGCGTGCGGGTCAGGCGGACCGGCACGCCGACGTCGCCAAGCCTGCCGGCATCGGCCTCGTCGGCGATATAGACATCGAGAATGTCACGGTAATGCCGCGCCGCAAAGGCGGCGTCGGCGACATGGCCGAGCTCGCCGATGATCTTGGCGGTCGGCCCCTTGACCGCCCGACCGCCGATGATCGGAGAGACGGCGACAACCGGGGCGCGGCACCGGGCGAGCGCCGCGCGCAGGCCCGGGAGCGCCAGGATCGGATCGATGCTGAGAAGCGGGTTGGACGGGCAGATGACGACCAGGTCGAGCGCCGGGTCGGCGAGCGCGGCCAGCAATTCCGGCTGCGGGCGCGCCGTCGCGGCGCCGTCATAGCGGATCGCGCGCACCGCCGGCCGCGCCTGCCGGCGCACGAAATAATCCTGGAAGTCGAGCCAGCCCTCGCCGGTCAAAAGCCGCGTCCGCACGGGGTCGTCGCTCATCGGCAACAGCCGCGCGCGGATGCCAAGGCGCCGGCGGAAATCGTCGGCGATCCGCGACAGGCTGTCGCCGGCGGCGAGGCGGCGGGTGCGTTCGACATGGGTGGCCAGATCGCCGTCGCCGAGCTTGAACCAGGTCTCGCCGCCCAGGCTCGCGAGCGCCTGCATGAAAGTCCAGGTTTCCGCGCGCCGGCCCCAGCCGGTCTGCGGGTTGTCGAGACCGGCAAGCGTGTAGAGCAGCGTGTCGAGGTCGGGCGAGATGCTAAGCCCGAGATGCGTGAAATCGTCGCCGGTATTGGCGACGACCGTCAGGCTGTCGGGCGGCAATACGCGGTAGAGCCCGAGCGCCAGCTTGGCGCCGCCGACGCCGCCCGACAACGCCAGGACGCGTCGCGCCGCGCCGCTCATCGGAACAGATCGCGTTCGGCCGGGCGGACGAGCGCCGCCGCCGGCAATTCCGGGGCCGACCACGAGAGGCCGCGCACCAGCACGATCGGCAACCCCTCATCGGCCTGGCCCATGACCAGCGAGGCGGCGGCGGCGATCTCGTCGGCAAAGCCGATCTCGGTCACCAGCAGCGGCCGGCCGAACAGATCGGGGTGGCCGCGGCGGTCGATGAGCGCCGGCAGGCCGGCGGCGCCGAGCGCCACGCCGGCGACGCCGCGGCGCCACGGCCGACCGAAACTGTCGTTGATGACGACGGCGATGCGCTTGCCGAATTCCGCCATCAGCGCGTGCCGCAGCGCGCGCGCGGCACCGTCCGGATCGCGCGGCAGCAGCAGAACCCGCTCGCCGCCCTCCGGCATCGGCACGTTTGAGTGATCGACCCCGGCATTGGCCATGACAAAGCCGAGCCGATGCTCGACGATGATCAGACCCGGGCGCTGTCGCACGACCCGCTTGGCTTCGGACAGTATGACTTCGACGAGCCGCGGATCCTTGCCGGTCTCGGCGGCGAGCGCGACGGCGCGCGCCGACGGCGTCACCGTGGCCAGATCGACGAGGCGCCCCTGCGCCTTCGAGACGATCTTCTGCGCCACCACCAGCACGTCGCCTTCCTCGAGGGCAAGCCCGTTCGCGCGCAGCGCGACGGCGGCGATGCGGCCGAGATCGTCGCCGGGCTCGACGAGCGGCACTCCGGCCAGCGGGATCAGGCTGACCCGGGCGGCCGGCGCCGTGTTCACCCCAGCTCCTTTCTCAGCAATGGCAAGACCCGCTCGGCATAGAGCCGCAGAAAGCGGGCTTGGTCGGGGCCGGGAGCGTGGAACACGAGATGGCGGAAGCCGAGCGCGACATAGGGCCGGATCTGCGCGAGTTGCGTCTCGGGATCGGCCGAGACGATCCAGCGGCTCATCGCGCGCTCGATTGGCAGGGCGTCGGCCAGCCTCTCCATCTCGACCGGATCCTCGACCCGCACCTTCTCCTCCGGCGTCAGCGCCAGCGCCGCCCAGTAGCGGGTATCCTCCTTGGCGCGTTCGAGATCGGTGTCGAAAGAGACCTTGACTTCGATCATCTTTTCGATCGCCCCGTCGGGGCGCCCGCTCGCCGCGAGCCCCTCGGCCAGTTTGGGCAGCAAGGTATCGCGGTAAAGCGCGGCCCCCTTGCCGCTCGTACAGATGAAGCCGTCGGCCAGTTCGCCGGCCATCGCCGCCGCGGTCGGGCCCGAGGCGGCGATCCAGATCGGCACCGGCCGGTCGGGGCGATCATAGATCGTCGCCTTCTCGGTGCGATAGTAGCGCCCCTCGAAAGTGACCCGCTCCTCGCTCGCCAGCCGGCGCATCAGCACGACCGCCTCGCGCAGCCGCGCCTGCCGTTCCTTGAAGCCCGGCCATTTGAGGCCGGTCGCCGGCACCTCGTTCAGCGACTCGCCGGTGCCGACGCCGAGAACGATGCGGCCCGGGAACAATGTGCCGAGCGTGCCGATCGCCTGCGCCACGATCGCGGGATGATAGCGAAAGGTCGGCGTCACGACGCTGGCGCCGATCGTGATGCGGCGCGTGCGCGCCCCGAGCGCCCCCATCCAGGCGAAGGAGAAGGGCGCGTGCCCGCCGGTGTGCCGCCAGGGCTGGAAGTGATCGCTGACGAACACCGAATCATAGCCCAGCTCTTCCGCCAGGCACGAGAATTCGAGCAATTCGCGCGGCCCGAATTGCTCGGCCGAAGCCTTGTATCCGAGTTTCAGCAAGGGCAGCTCCTTTGCAATCGAGTGCGGGCTTGCGGCCCGGGCTCCCACCTACACTTTGGCCAGCACGTCCTCGCGGAAGCGGCGCATGGCGGCGATCATCTCTTCGGCGCTCGCCCCTTCGAAACCGAAATCGACGGCGGACACGCCGAAATCGCGGAACGCTCTCAAATCGTCGATAATGTCGGCGCTCTCGCCGGAAAACAGGCGGCGTTCACCGTCATCGGCGCGCGCGGGGATCGCCCGGCCCCACTGGGCAACGCGGTAGGCGAGCGCCACCCGGGCGGGGTCGCGCCCGGCCGCGCGCACGAGCTCCCTGAGGCGGGCGACGCCGGCCGTATAGCGCTTCATCGTATCGAGCCGGAATTGCGGATTGGTGCCGATCGGATACCAGCCGTCGCCGAGCCTTGCGGTGCGGCGCAGGGCCGGGCCGCTCTCGCCGCCGACCCAGATCGGCGGGTGCGGCTTCTGCACCGGCTTCGGATCGAACAGGATGCCGGAGAAGCGGACGTATTTGCCGGAGAAATGCGGCGCCTCCTTGGTCCACAGCTCGCGGCAGGCGGCGAGATACTCGTCGGTGACGGCGCCGCGCTCGGCAAAGGGCGGCAGGCCCAGCGCCTCGAACTCCTCCTTCATCCAGCCGGCGCCGATGCCGAAGATCAGCCGGCCCTGCGACAGCACGTCGATCGTCGCCAGCATCTTGGCAAGCAGTACCGCCGGCCGGTGCGGCACCACCGTGACCGAAGTGACGAGCTTGAGGCGTGCGGTCTTGCCGGCGATGAAGGCGGCGGCGGTCAGCTGCTCGTAGCGATCGCCGCGCGCACGCGACGGAAACTCGCCGGTGTCGCTGTAGGGATAGCGGGCCGCAATGTCGGTCGGGATCACGACATGGTCGCTGATCGTGCAATAGTCGTACCCGATCGCCTCGCCCGCGGCGAGGATCCGCGCCAGGCTCTCGGGACGGGAAAGCGGGCCGCTGACCGGCGCGCTGAAGCCATATTGCATCTCTTCCTCCCGGCAGGGTTTGCCGCGCCCCAGCCTAGCAGGACGCGGCCGGTTTGGCGCGGGGGGAATGCGGAGCCGGGAGTTTCGGCGATCGGGGAACACAGGTCGAGAATGCGACGAGCCTATCCGCGATCGCGCGCAGAATGGCAGCGGCGAGCCGCCCTTCGTTGCGGCTAAAGGCGGCGCTTATCGACGGCCCGCATCTGATCGCGAACAGCGACCGCGCGGCGCCCGGCAGAGGGGAGAGCAACCACGATCGGCGGGTGCGGCGGCGGGCCGATCGAGAACGGCACACCAACGACCGTGCGCCGCGCGCGGTTGAGGGCATCATCCGTGATGACGTGTATTAGTTACGACATCATCTGACAGGCGGCGCGGAAGCAGTTGGTCACCTTGCGGAAGATGACGCAGGGCCGCAGCGCCCGGTCGCTCAGCGGCGCCGGCAGCGGCCAGCGCAACCCCGCCGCCGCGGCGCGCTCCAAGCTCAGCGCGACGGTGCTGCGCGCCAGGCCCAGCGACCGCGCGATCTGCCGGTTGCTGGCGCCACCCTCGTGCTTCAGGCGCAGAATCTCTCGTATGCGACGCATCGACCGAGCAGGCGCGCGCGGATCGCGTCGCGCTGCCGGGCAAAGGCCGTACGACTGGCGGCCATGATGGTGACCAGCGCCCCCGCGCTGAGCGCCACCCCGAGAAGCTCGGACATCAGCCGCGCCAGCTGCTCATAAGAGAGAGCCTGCGCGGCGCGCAGGTAAAGGACGAAGGCGCGCAGGTTGGGGCCAAACGGCGAACCCGGTTCGAGCCCGGCCGGCGGTGCGGCCTTGAACGGACGCCGCAGCCCGGGCAGATCCCGCCATAAAGCGTCACCCTTGTGACATCCGGCTGGATCTGCGGGATCTCGATACAGTCATAGCGCTCCCTGGCCACCTGCCCCACGCCCGACACATCGGTCCGGCAATGCGGGCACTGCGCCGCCACGATCTCGCATCGTCGCGTCGGGTTCGGATGCAGCGGGCGGTGCGCGCCAGCATGGGCCCGGCTCTTGCCGCGCCGGCCCGGCGGCGCGTTGGCCTTATGTCCTTGCGCGGGCGGCGTGCTCGAATTGTCGGGGGTCTTTGGCGGCAGATCGAGCTTGGCGTGCAACGCCGCATTCTCCGCTTCCAGTGCGGCCACGCGCGCCGCCAATTCCTCGACCCGCGCCAGCAATCTCAGGATCAGCGCGTCCTTTTCGGCCAAGGAGAGAGACAAGCTCTGGCTGCGGCATCGCGCCCTCACATCACGGCCCTTCCGCCTGCCTGTCAAGCCATCACGAGTTGCAAATCCGGGATGCCCGCTCGTCGGATATCGGCAGGGGGTGAGCAATTACCAGAGAAGAGACTCTTTGGGCTGCTCCCGCGGGACGTTCCCTACTCTACGATCTTACGATCTTTACGAGAAGTGGCCGCTTACCGGATATTTGCTCCGCAAGCAGCGCTTGGATCTCCTGCTGCTTCTGAAGGTTATCATAGAACATTTGCGGATAATATCCACCGGACATAATGTCAAGCTGTTCAATATTATAATTCAGATTCCTTGCAATTGCATGAAGTAATTTTGTCAGAAGTTGCGGTCTCTCGTTCAGAGCACGTTGAAATCCTTCGCTTTTTGGATCACAGCAGAGATTCCTAAAATACTCCTGCCATGCATTCAATACATCACTTTTGCCCTTGAAATCGATTTCGATCAGGTTGAGTGCAGTGACGTGCTCAACTGTCAACTGAGCACGTCTGGTAGCCATGAGGGTTCGGAAGATGTATAGTTGCCGATCTTTGGTTTCTTTACGCCACTCGAGATAGCGAGATGCAAGCACAGCGAAAATAGGTCCGAGAAATGTTGCTGCCAGGACCGCCCAGCCAAATATCGCGGATGAAGGATTCATGGTCGCCTGCTCAACTACACCCGCTGGTGGCGCCGCAGGTGTCGCATTTGAGACAGGTGCCGTTGCGCACCAGCGTGAAATTGCCGCATTCCTCGCAGGGATCGCCCTCATAGCCCTTGAGGCGGGCGGTGCGGACCCGCTCCCGCCGCCCGCCGGGGACGGGCGGGGCAGGGAGGTCGAGTTCGGCATCGGCGAAGCCCGCCGCCGCGGCGCCGCCGGGCAATACGGTCAGCCTGTTGCGGACATAGCCGTTCGAGACGCGCCGCATCATCGCAGCCATGTCGGCGCGCTCGGCATCGAGCGTCGATTGCGCCTCGCCGCGGCCGACCGTGTCGGGCAGCAGGTCGCCCGGCTCGACATGCGCGAGATCGCCGCGATCGAGATAGGAGATCGCCAATTCGCGGAAGATATAGTCGAGGATCGAGGTCGCCATCTTGATGGCATCGTTGCCCTCGACCACCCCCGACGGCTCGAAGCGGGTAAAGGTGAAAGCCTCGACGAACTCTTCGAGCGGCACGCCGTATTGCAAGCCGATCGAGATCGCGATCGCAAAATTGTTCATCAGCGAGCGGAAGGCGGCGCCTTCCTTGTGCATGTCGAGGAACAATTCGCCCAGGCGGCCGTCCTCGTACTCGCCGGTGCGCAGATAGACCTTGTGGCCGCCGACGATCGCCTTCTGGGTGTAGCCCTTGCGCCGGTTCGGCAGGCGGCGGCGCTCGCCGCGCTGGATCGTGCGCTCGATGACCCGCTCGACGATGCGCTCGGCGATGCGCGGCGCGCGCGCCGTCGGCGTCTCGGCGAACAACGCCGCCGCCTCGTCCTCGGCCTCCTCGTCCTCGCCCAGCAGGCTTGCGGCCAGCGGCTGCGACAGTTTCGAGCCGTCGCGATAAAGCGCCGTCGCCTTCAGCCCGAGCCGCCAGGACAGCAGATAGGCTTCCGCGCACTCCGCGATCGTCGCGGCGTTCGGCATGTTGATCGTCTTCGAGATCGCGCCGGAGATGAAGGGCTGCGCCGCCGCCATCATGCGGATATGGCTTTCTACCGATAGGACGCGCCGGCCGCTGCGCCCGCACGGGCTGGCGCAATCGAAGACCGGCAGATGTTCGGGTTTGAGATGCGGCGCCCCTTCGAGCGTCATCGCGCCGCAGCACCACAGATTGGCGGCCTCGATCTCGGCCCGGCTGAAGCCGAGGGCGGCCAATAGATCGAAACCGGGGCGGTCGAGCGCCGCCTTGTCGAGACCCAGCCGCTCGGTGCAGAACGCTTCGCCGAGCGTCCATTTGTTGAACGCGAATTTGATATCGAAGGCGCTTGCCAGCGCCGCCTCGACGGCGGCGAGCGCGGCTTTGTCGAAGCCTTTTGCGGCCAGAGTCTGGTGGTTGATCGCCGGCGCGCCCTTCAGCGTGCCATGGCCGAGGGCGTAGCGCGCGATCGCGGCGATCTCCTGCTCGCTGTAGCCGAGGGTTCTGAGCGCCTGCGGCACGGCGCGGTTGATGATCTTGAAATAGCCGCCGCCGGCCAGCTTCTTGAACTTGACGATCGCGAAATCGGGCTCGATGCCGGTCGTGTCGCAATCCATGACCAGCCCGATCGTGCCGGTCGGCGCGATCACCGTGGCTTGGGCGTTGCGAAAGCCGTTCCGCTCGCCGAGCGCGAGCGCCGTGTCCCAGCTGTCGCGAGCGGCGCGGGCGAGCGCGGGATCCGGACAGTTGGCGGCGTCGAGCGGCACCGGCGGGATCGACAGCCCCTCATATCCTTCTTTCTCGCCATAGGCGGCGCGGCGGTGATTGCGAATGACCCGCAGCATCGCCTCGCGGTTTTTGGCAAAGCCGGGAAACGGGCCGAGTTCGCCCGCGATCTCGGCCGAGGCGGCGTAGCTCGTCCCGGTCATCAGCGCCGTGATCGCGGCGCACAGCGCGCGGCCGGCGTCGCTGTCGTAGGGGATGCCGAGCGAGAGCAGCAGCCCGCCGAGATTGGCATAGCCAAGGCCGAGCGTGCGATAGGCATAGGACAGGCGCGCGATCCGCCGCGAGGGGAACTGCGCCATCATCACCGAGATCTCGAGCACCAGCGTCCACAGCCGCACGGCGTGGCGGAAGCCGTCGATATCGAAGCGGCCGTCCGCGCGGCGGAACGCCATCAGGTTCAATGAGGCGAGATTGCACGCCGTGTCGTCGAGGAAATTGTATTCCGAGCACGGGTTGGAGGCGTTGATGCGGCCGCCCGCCGGGCAGGTATGCCACTCGTTGATCGTCGTGTCGAATTGCAGCCCGGGATCGGCCGAGGCCCAGGCGGCATAGGCGATTCGCTGCCACAAATCGCGGGCGCGCAGGCGCTTTGCGGGCTTGCCGTCGGTGCGGCGGATCAGCTCCCAGTCGCCGTCTTCCAGCACGCGTTCGAGAAACGCGTTCGGAACCCGCACCGAATTGTTCGAATTCTGCCCGGCGACCGTCAGATAGGCCTCGGAATCCCAGTCGGTGTCATAGGTGCGGAAATCGATCTTCGTGCGGCCCTGGCGGGCGAACTGGATGACCCGGCGGATATAGTTCTCCGGGATCATGGCGCGGCGGGCGGCGCGGATCTCGCGTTTCAGGGACGGGTTCTGGGCCGGGTCGAACCGCGCCTCGCCGGCGGGCGCTCCCTCCTCGTGGCAGGCCGCGATGATCCGGTTCAGATGGCGGGCGGCGAGCTGCGAGCCGGCGACGAGCGCCGCCACCTTCTGCTCCTCGACGACCTTCCAGTCGATGAAATCCTCGATATCGGGATGGTCGATGTCGACAATGACCATCTTGGCGGCGCGCCGCGTCGTGCCGCCCGATTTGATCGCGCCGGCGGCGCGGTCGCCGATCTTCAGAAAGCTCATCAGCCCGGACGAGCGGCCGCCGCCGGAGAGCGGCTCGCCGTCGCCGCGGATCTTCGAGAAGTTCGAGCCCGAGCCCGAGCCGTATTTGAACAGCCGCGCCTCCCTGACCCACAGATCCATGATGCCGCCCGGGTTGACGAGATCGTCGGCGACGCTCTGGATAAAGCAGGCATGCGGCTGCGGATGCTCGTAGGCGTTGTCGGAAGGGTGGACCGCGCCGGTCCGATGATCGACCCAGTAATGACCCTGCGCCGGCCCGTCGATGCCGTAGGCCCAGTGGAGCCCGGTATTGAACCATTGCGGCGAGTTGGGAGCGCCGATCTGGCGCGCCAGCATCAGGCGGATCTCATCGAAAAAGGCGCGCGCATCCTCCTCCGAATCGAAATAGCCGCCCTTCCAACCCCAGTAGGTCCAGGTGCCGGCGAGCCGATCGAAAACCTGGCGGGCGCTCGTCTCGCGCCCGGCGCGCTCGGCCTCGGGCAGCCGGGCGAGCGCATCGGTATCGGCGACGCTGCGCCACAGCCATGCCGGCACCCCCTCTTCCGCGACCGGCTTGCGGCGTGCCGGAACGCCCGCCTTGCGCAGATATTTCTGGGCGAGAATGTCGCAGGCGACCTGGCTCCACTCGGCCGGCACCTCGATCCCCTCGGCCGCAAAGACGAGCGAGCCGTCGGGATTGCGGATCTCGCTGGTGGCGATACGGAACGGAACCGCAGCGTAAGGGTCTTCCCCCGCCGTGGTGAAGTGCCGCGCGATATGCATCTCTTCCTCCCCGCTGCATTGGGCTCGACGGATCGGAGAGCAAGATATTGCGTCATTAAACTCTGTAGCAACAAAATATAGATCGGTATCGGAAGATCCATTGTGGTTGTGGCATGGTTGCCACACCATATGTTGAGGGAAGGGATTTCCGTGCGGTGTCGGCTCTTTACGCCGCAACGGCGGCAATGCGATAGTCCGCCGCCCGGCGGCGCGCCGGAGCCGGCGGCAGAGATGGAGCGATGACGCTCGGCACGCGATTGTTGACGCTGTTCTGCGGCGAACTGGTCGGGACCGACCAGTTCGGCAACCGCTATTACCGCGAGAAGGGCGGCAGGCCGTTGCGGCGCGGCGGCGGCCGCGCGAGCCGCGAGAAGCGTTGGGTCATATATAATGGCGAGCCGGAAGCCTCGAAGGTGCCGCCCGAATGGCACGCCTGGCTGCACCATACGGTGGACGAGGTGCCGCGGCCTGAGGCGCGTCCCCGCTATCCCTGGGAGAAGGAGCATCAGCCCAACATGACCGGCACGCCCTTCGCCTACCGCCCGCGCGGCTCGGTGTTGCGCGGCGGCGTCCGCCCCCCGGCGACCGGCGATTACGAGCCATGGACGCCCGAGTGACCGAGCGTCTGTGGGCCCGCCGCGGCGGCGAGCGGGGGGCGCCGGCGGGCGGCAATGCGGTCGAGACGGTGATGGGCGCGCTCGTCATCGTGGTGGCCGCGCTGTTCTTGTTCTTTGCCTATACGGAAAGCCGGATCAGCGTGACCTCGGGCTATCCCGTGACGGCGCAGTTCAGCAGCGTCGCCGGGCTCAATGTCGGCAGCGATGTCAGGCTCGCCGGGGTCAAGATCGGCACCGTGACCGCGGAGACGCTCAATCCGAAGACCTTTCTCGCCACCGTCCATATGACGATCGAGCGGCGCTACAAGCTGCCCGAGGATACGGTCGCCAAGATCGTCTCGCCGGGCCTGCTCGGCGACAAATATGTCGAGCTTGTGCCGGGCGGCTCGGACAAGACGATCCCGCCGGGCGGCCGCATCCAGTACACGCAGGCCGCGGTCAGCCTCGAGGACCTGATCGGCCAGATGATCTATTCGCCGGCCGGCGCCGCCGGCCGCACCGGCGGCAAGCCGGCGCCGGGGCTGCCCGCGGGCCCCGCCCCGGGCGCGCTGCCGCTGCCGGGCGGGCTCAAATAGGGATCATGGATCGCATGAACGACGACGAGGCGGGGGCATTCCCGGTGTGGCGGACGCCGGAAGGCGAGCCCGTGGCCTGTACCGAGAAGATCAAGGTGCTGAACGAGAACCTCGCCGAATTGAAGATGCTGGCGCAAGAAGCCTTCGAGGATGCGATCCTGATGGGCTGCGACGAGCGCCAGGTTCGCCAAGTGCTGGCCGACATCGTCGGCAACCTCGTCAATCCCTATCGCAAATGAAGGCGGCGCTGTGGCTGGCCGGCGCCGGATTGGCGCTGGCGACGTTCCCGGCCCATGCCGGTGCGGCGATGATCGCCGAGCCGGTAGCGCTGCTGCAGGGCCTCGACAAGATCACCGCGCGCATCTCCGATTTCACGGCGCCGGTCGGCACGCCGGTCCGCTTTGGCACATTGTCGATCCTGGTCCGCGATTGCGAGAGGAACCCGCCCGAGGAGCGGCCGGAAAGCGCGGCATTCCTGCAAATCTACGAGACCCGTCGGGGGGCGCCGAAAAAGCGGCTGTTCAGCGGCTGGATGTTTGCGTCAAGCCCCTCGCTCTCGGTGCTCGAGGACCCGGTCTACGACATCGAGCTGCTCGCCTGCAAGGCGGCGAGCGCCTCGGCACCGGTCAGACCCGCCGTCGGGAAGACCGCGGAATAGGCGAGGGCTTCGGCGAGCAGCCGCCGGTATCGGCCCTTGGAGATCTCGATGCCGCCGAAGCGCGCCAGATGCGGTGTCAGGAACTGGGTATCGAGCAGCCGGTAGCCGCCCAGGCGCAGCCGCGCCACCAAATGAACGAGCGCCACCTTGCTGGCCTCGCTGACGCGGCTGAACATGCTCTCGCCGAAAAAGGCGGCGCCGAGCGAGACCCCGTAGAGGCCGCCGACCAGCCGGCCGGTGTGCCAGCATTCGACGCTGTGCGCCGCGCCCTGTCGGAACAGCGTCGTATAGAGCCGCAGGATCTCGTCGTTGATCCAGGTGTTCGGCCGCTTGTCGCTGGCCTCGGCGCAGCCGCGCATGACCGCCTCGAAGGCGCTGTCGCAACGCACCTCGAAGCCGCCGTTGCGCACCACCCGGCGCAGCCGTCGCGGCACGTGGAAAGCATCGAGCGGGATGATGCCGCGCCGTTGCGGTTCGACCCAGAACAGCTCCGGATCATCCGCCGATTCGGCCATCGGAAAGACGCCGGCGGCGTAGGCGGTGAGCAGGATCTCGGGGGTGATGCGCATGGTTTCGCTCAGGCGCGGGCGCGATCCTTCGGCCCGCGCCGCAACAACAGCGGGCGCCGCGTCCCATGCCGCAAATCTCGCCCGCGCGCACCCATGCTACGGTACGTCCTCGACGAAGCGTTCAAGCCAATGAATATGGTAATCGCCGTCGATGAAAGGGGCGGCGCCGACCAGCCGCTGGTGCAGCGGGATCGTCGTCTCGATCCCGCCGATCACGTATTCCTCAAGCGCCCGGCGCAGCCGCATCAGGCACTCGTTGCGGCTGCGGCCGTGGACGATCAGCTTGGAGATCAGGCTGTCGTAAAAGGGCGGCACCTCATAGCCCTGATAGAGCGCGCTGTCGACCCGCACGCCGAGCCCGCCGGGCGCATGATAGTCGGTGACCCGGCCCGGCGCCGGCAGGAAGGTGCGCGGATGCTCGGCGGTGATCCGGCACTCGGCGGCGTGGCCTCTCAGCGTGATCTCCTGCTGGCGGTAGCCGAGCGGCGCGCCGGCCGCGATGCGCAACTGCTCGCGCACGATGTCGATGCCGCTGACCATTTCGCTGATCGGGTGCTCGACCTGCAGGCGCGTGTTCATCTCGATAAAAAAGAACTCCCCGTCCTGGTAGAGGAATTCGAGCGTGCCGGCGCTCTTGTAGCGCAGCTCCCGCATCGCGGCGGCGGCGAGCGCGCAGAGCCGCGCGCGCTCTTCCGGGTTGAGAGCGGGGGAGGGGGTCTCCTCGAACATCTTCTGGTGGGCGCGCTGCAATGAGCAGTCGCGCTCGCCGAGATGGATGACCCCGCCTTCGCCGTCGCCGAGAATCTGGACTTCGATATGCCGGGGACGCTCGAGGAAACGCTCGAGATAGACCTCGCCCGAACCGAAAAAGGCCGCCGCTTCGCTCTGCGCGATCGGCAGCATCTGGGCGAGCTCGTTGCGGTTGCGGGCGACTTTCATGCCGCGGCCGCCGCCGCCGGCCGCCGCCTTGATCAGCACCGGATAGCCGATGGCCGCCGCCGCCGCCTCGGCGGCGGCGAGGGTTTTGACCGCCCCCGGCGAGCCCGGCACGATCGGGATGCCGAGCCGGCGCGCCGTCTCCTTGGCGGCGACCTTGTCGCCCATCAACCGGATATGTTCGGGGGAGGGGCCGATAAAGGTGAAGCCATGCTCCGCGACGGTTTCGGCAAAATCGGCGTTTTCGGCCAGAAAGCCGAGCCCGGGGTGGATCGCGTCGGCGCCGGTGATCGCCGCCGCCGACAGGATCGCCGCCACGTTCAGATAGCTGTCGCGGGCCGGCGGCGGGCCGATGCAGACGGTCTCGTCGGCCAGCCGCACATTCATCGCCGTCGTGTCGGCGGTCGAATGGACCGCCACCGTCTTGATCCCCATCTCGCGGCAGGCGCGATGGATCCGCAGGGCGATTTCTCCCCGATTGGCGATCAGCACCTTCTCGAACATCACAGGACCTGGCGCAGGGGCAAGGGGCGTTGCCGTTCCGGGCTCAGACGATCAGCATCAGCACCGCGCCGTATTCGACCGGTTCGCCGTCGCTGACCAGGATGCGCTCGACGCGGCCCGCGCGCGGCGCGCGGATCTGGTTCATCACTTTCATCGCCTCGATGATCAACAACGGCTGGCCTGCGGCGACGACGTCGCCGGGGCGGACGAAGGGGGGCGCTCCCGGCTGCGGCGCCAGATAGGCGGTTCCGACCATCGGCGATTTGACGGCGCCGGGATGATCGGCGAGGTTCGCCGCAGCCGCGGGCGGGGCGGGAGCGGCCGGCGGGCTCGCCGGCGCCGGCGCGGCCGCCCGCTCGCCGCCCCGCGCAACCCGGATGCGGCGTTCGCCGATGCTGTATTCGATCTCGCTGAGGCCGGTCTCGGCCAGCAATCGGGCCAAGGTGCGGATCAGCTCGGGATCGGGCAGCAGCGGCGGAGGCCGGCCGCCGAACTTCACCGACCGGCCCCGTCCGGCTCAGCTTCGATCAGGCTGGCGATGGCCTCGAGGGCAAGCTCGTAGCCTTGCGCCCCCAGGCCGCAAATCACCCCGCGCGCCGCCAGGCTGACATAGGAATGATGGCGGAAGCTCTCGCGCCGAAAGATGTTCGAAAGATGCACCTCGATAACCGGCAATTCCGCCGCCAACAGCGCGTCCAGGACCGCCACCGAGGTATGGGTCAGCGCTCCCGCGTTCAGGATTATGCCGTCGGCCGAATCGCGCGCCTCGTGGATCCAGTCGACGAGCTGGCCTTCATGATTGGTCTGCCGGAACTCGATGTCGAGATCGAGCGCGGCGGCGCGGGTCAGACAACGCCCCTCGATGTCGGCGAGCGTGTCGTGGCCGTAAACCGCGGGATCGCGCACTCCGAGCAGGTTGAGATTGGGGCCGTTCAGCACAAAAACGGTAGGCACTCGCCGTCTCCGCAGCCGATCGCGCGGTTATAGCACGTGCGGGGAGGACGGCAAGGCGAGCGCAGGGCCTTTCCGGACGCCTGGCCGGCGCTCATAGTGGGGCGACAGCACAGTGGAGGAGCGGATGGCGATCATTCTTTACGATCTCGCCGGGGCGGAAGCGGAGCGCCGCTTCAGCCCCTATTGCTGGCGCACGCGGATGGCCCTTGCCCATAAGGGGCTCGCCTTCGAGACCGTGCCCTGGCGTTTCACCGAGAAGGACAAGATCGCCTTTTCCGGACAGGGGCGCGTCCCGGTCATCCGCGACGGCGATCGGGTCGTCTCCGATTCGGGGGCGATCGCCGATTATCTCGAGACCCGCTATCCCGACCGGCCGTCGCTGTTCGGCGGGCCGGGCGGGCGGGCGCTGACCCAGTTTGTCGCCGATTGGACCGAGACGGTGTTGCATGCGGCGATCATCCGCTTTGTCGTGCTCGACATCTGGCGTCACGTCGCGGCCGAGGACCGCGAGTACTTTCGGCGCTCGCGCGAAGAGCGCTTCGGCATGACGCTGGAAGAATGCGTGCGGGATCGCGAGGTGCGCCTGCCCGCCTTCCGCGCCGCGCTGGCCCCGCTGCGGCGCACCGTCGAGCGCCAGCCTTTCCTCGGCGGCGACCGCGCGAACTATGCCGATTACGTCGTTTTCGGCGCCTTTCAATGGGCGCGCGCGATCAGCGATTTCGAGCTGCTGGCCGAGGAGGATCCGCTCGCCCGCTGGCGCGGCCGCCTGCTCGACGCCTTCGACGGCCTGGCCCGCCGCTATCCGGCCTATGGCGGATAAGCGATGCCGGCGCGAGAGGCGATCGCGACCGCCGCCGTGATCCTCCATACGCTGTCGGCGGTGGTATGGGTCGGCGGCATGTTTTTCGCCTATCTGGTATTGCGGCCGGCGACATTGCGCCTTGAAACGGAAGCGCGGCTGCGGCTTTGGGCGCACACCTTCGCGCGCTTCTTCGGCTGGGTCTTTGCCGCGATCGTGCTGCTGCTGGCGAGCGGCTATGCGATGGTGTTTGCGGTATTTGGCGGATTTGCCGGGATCGGACTTGCGATACAGCTGATGCAGGGCTTTGGCATCGTCATGATGCTGCTGTTCCTGCATCTGTATTTTGCGCCGTGGCGGCGCTTCCGCGCCGCCGTCGCGCGGCAGGACTGGGCCGAGGGCGCGCGCCAACTGGCCCAGATCCGCCGGATCGTGGCGATCAATCTCGCCCTCGGCGCGATCACCGTGGCGCTCGGCAGCAGCGGCCGCTACTGGAGCTGAGCGCTGCGCGCCCTGCCGCGCACGAAATCCTCCGGGTCGATGCGCCGCATGCCCGCCTCCATCGAATATTTGCCGTCGCTCGAGATCCAGGTGGCGTCGAGGCCGCCATCGTCGCGCGGCCGGAAGCGCAGCGTGCTCATGCCGGGCTCGGCGAAGACAAACTCGCCGTCGACGATGCGGCCCCGGCGCCGGCTCCATTCCGAGGGCTCGCCCGGCTTGATGCCGGGGCCGACGGCATAGACCGCGGTCAGGCGGTTGCCCTCGATCCGTTCGAGAGCGAGCAGCACCTCGCGGCCGTTCGGGTAGAGACCGTACCAGGCTTCGCGCACCGGCGCCGGCTCGACGGCGCTGGTCAGCCGGGGCGAGCTCCCGCTCAGCACCGCCTTGATCGGCTGACGCGGATGCACCAGCTCGCTCGGCAGGCTGAGATCGGCGCTCGGTTCGTTGCCCCACACCGGATGGCAGGTGAACTGGCCTTTCAGCGAATCATCGGCGATGAACTCGCGGATGCAGTCGCCGAATCGGCGCAGGAACAGCCCGGTCCCCGATGCCCAGTGGCCGGTCAGATATTGCGGCTGATTGATGACCGCGAAAGGCAGGCCGCGCCGTTCGAGGATCTTGCGCGATTGCGGACCGCGTCCGCCCGGATCGTAATCGTCGTCGTGGAAATAGAACAGCATGACCCGAGCCCGCTTGATTTTGGCCAGGATCGGATAAAGCCGGGTCGCATTGAGCCGCCAGGAATCGTAGAACTCGCTGAAACTGCCGAAGGCGGCCGGCGCGGTCGCGACCACCGCATCGACATTGTCGGAACGGTCCGCCGCCATCAGCGACAGGAAGGCGCCGAAAGATTGGCCGGCGAGGACGACGCGCCGGTAGCCCTCGGCCTTCAGCCGATCGGCATAGGCCGCCAGCCGGCGCGAGCTTCCCGACAATGTGTCCTGATCGCGCAGCCGGTCGAAGCGGAAGACATCCCAGCCGGCCGCGCGCAGGACCGACAGATAGGGCGGATTGGGCGATTTGTAGTCTTCGTAGCTGAGCGAGCGCCCGTGGCTCCAAACCACGACCCCCATGGCTCGCTGCGGACCCAGTAACCTTCCGGGAAAGGCCGGATCGAGCCCCAATGCCCAGGCCCGGGCGCCGGTTAATAAACCAAAAAGGAGAATTGCCCCCGCCCCAATATATCCCCTCATTCCTTATGACCCCGCCCCTTGCCTAGTCAGAAGGTGTCGGCGGGAAGTTTATCGGAATGTTTCGCTTTGTGTCACTTCGTGAATGGCGGCGGCGCTGCGGATACTATGTCAGGCCTTTGATCTTGCGGCGAAAACCGGGAGTCTGCGACGAACTGGCGCAGCGGTTGAACGGCGCGCGCGATACCGCTCATTCCTGGCGTATCGTCATCAGGACAACCGCGGCGAGCAGGACGCCGAACGCTTCCAGGCCGGTATTGATCTGGCCGAAGGCCATGCTCAACAGTGTGCTGACAATGGTGGCGGCTCCGATCGCGAGCGGCATGACGGTGTTCCGGCGACAAGGGGCGGGACAAGCTCTGGTTTAACGGGCGATCCGGCAGCGCTATTCCCGATCCCGAATCGCCGGCCGCGGCCGGCATAGGCCGGCACGCCCGCGCGCCGACGGCAGAGCCGGCAAGGAGGGAGCGGCGGAATGGCGATCCTTTATGTGGCACGCAGCGCAAAGCTCGCCCGCTGGGCGTCCGACGTCGGTTTCGGTCGGCATGTCTACAAGGTCGGGGTCACCGAGGCTTCCCCGAAGGCCCTCGCCGCCGCCGGCTGGGCCGGCGAATCGGATTGGACGATCGTGCGCCAGCAGCCGGTGGAAGGGCTGAGCGAAGCGGAGGCGCTCGCCCGGCTCGGCCGCAAGGAAAAGGCGATCGACCCCAATCTCTATCCCAAGCTCAAGGGGGCGACCGGGATCTTCCGGCTCTCCGCCGAACGGGTCGAAAACCACATCCTCGTCAAGCGCGCTCTGGCCGGCGACAGCGACCGCGTCCAGATCAGGCTGAAGCCGGCCGATTTCGCCGATTATCTGATCGCCAACGCGCTCCGCTGACGGCGGGGCTCACGCTGCCGACGATTTGACCCTTTGCGGCAGCGCCGCGAGCGCTTCGGGCGTATCGACGTCGACGAGGATCGCCTCGTCGTCCATCTCGACCTCGGCGACCAGCTCGGCGTGCTCGCCGATCAGGTGCTTGGCGCCAACATCGCCGGCCAGGGCGGCCATTTCCGGAAAGAAGCGCTTGGCCCACAACACCGGGTTGCCGCGCTTGCCGCGCCGGGTCGGCACGATAATCGCGCGGCCCTCGAGCGGGTTGAAGGCGGCGATCAGGCGGTCGAGATGGCGCCCGCTGACGAGCGGCATGTCGCCGAGACAGACGAGGACCCCGTCGACATCCTCCGGCAGCGCGGCGAGGCCGCGCTTGAGCGAGCTCGACAGGCCCTGGGCGAAGTCGGGGTTATAGACCCGCTCGACCGGCAATTTGCCGAGCGCGGCATCGACCGCCTCGGCATCCTTGCCGAGCACGGCGATCAGAGGGCGGGCATGGGCGGCGAGCAGGCGCTGCGCCACGCGCGCCACCATCGGCACGCCGTCGATCGGCATCAGCAGCTTGTTGGGTCCGCCCATGCGGCGCGACTGCCCGGCGGCCAGCAGCAGTATGGCGATGCGCGGGCCTTTTTGCGGCGGCCTTGCCTCCGGCGCCGGCCGCGCTTCGGCCCGCGGCAGCGGCCGCGACGGGATCTCGGCCAAGAGCCCGCCCGCGCCCATCCGCATGATCTCGGCGGGGCCGACCGGAAGCCCGGCGACGAGCCGCTGCAGCACCCAGTCGAAGCCGTTTTCCTTGGGCGAGCGGGCGCAACCCGGCAGGCCGAGCACGACGCGCTCGCCGATGCGGCCGAGCAGCAGCAGGTTGCCCGGGTCGACCGGCATGCCGAAATGCTCGACATGCCCTCCGGCCGCGGTGATCGCGGCCGGGATCACGTCGCGGCGGTCGACGATCGCCGAGGCGCCGTGCACGAAAAGCAGATCGACGCCGCGGCCGACGGCGTTGCGGATCAGCGGCGCCAGCGCCTCTGTCCGGTGCTCGCAGCGCTCCTCGAAGAGGAGGCGGCAGCCGAGCGCGGCGAGCCGCGCCTCGGTCACCTCGCGCGTCTTGTCGAGGATGCTCTCCTTGAGGCCGGGCAGGCGGGTCTGCACCAGCCCTACCGTGCGCGGCGCAAAGGCGGCCACGCGCAGCAGCGGGCCGCCGCTGGCGGCGGCCTCGACGCAGCGCTCGACCACTGGCGCCGGCACGCCGAACGGGATGATCTTGACCGTCGCCACCATCTGGCGCGGTTCGACGACGGCAAAGGGCGGCAATGTGCCGAGCGTGACGGCCTCGTCAACGAGATTGAGGCGGTCGAGCCGCTCGCGATCGAACACCAGCAGGCCCTTTGCTTCGGCGAACAGATTGGCGCGGCCGGTAAAGGGCGGTGCGGCCGCGATGCCGGGGCCGGCGGCGGCGGCGGCGATCCGCCGCGCCGCCTCGTCCTCGCCGAGCTCGCCCGGCTCGAGCCGGGCGACGACGATCCGGTCGAGCCCCGCCGCGGCGATCGCCTCGACATCGGCCGGGGACAACCGGCGCCCCTTCTTCAGCGCCGTGCTCCCGAGCTTCAGGCTGTGCGCAAGAATTGCGCCCGCGGCTTCGGCGAGGGCGACTTCCCCGAATTTCATGCCGGCTCCGCCTCCTGTCCCCGGCGCAGCACCTGCGTCATCTGCGCGAGGATCGCAACCGCGATTTCGGCCGGCGACAGCGCGCCGATCTCGAGCCCGATCGGGCCGTGGATGCGCGCCAGCTCGGCTTCGCTAAACCCGATCTCGGCAAGGCGGCGGCAGCGCGCGGCATGGGTCCGCCGCGAGCCGAGCGCGCCGATATAAAAACACTCGGATCGCAGCGCCACGGCAAGCGCCGGATCGTCGAGCTTGGGATCGTGCGTCAATGTCACGACCGCCGAGCGATGATCGGGCTTGAGGCGCTGCAACGCCTCGTCCGGCCATTCGTGGGTCAGTTCGACGCCGGGAAAGCGCGCCGCCGTGGCGAAGGATTCGCGCGGGTCGATGACGATCGCCCGATATTCTGCCAGGGTCAGCATCTGTACGAGCGGCTGTGCGATGTGCACGGCGCCGACGACGAAGCACCGCCGCGGCGGGCTGAACACTTCGACAAATACCCGCCCCGCCGCGGTTTCGAGCGTCATGGTGCGGTCGGCGGCGAGCGCCCGGCGCACGGCCGCGAGCGCGGCCGCATCGAGTTCGAGATCGCCGGCGCTGCGCTCGCGATCGAGCAGCAGCTGCCGGCCGCTCGCCAGATCGGTGGCGAGCGCGACGGAGCGGCCCTCGCGCCCGGCCGCAAGGATCGCGTCGAGAAATTGCTTCTTCATGCGAGGCGCTCGACGAAGATCTCGATCTTGCCGCCGCAGGCGAGACCGACTTCCCAGGCCTGATCGTTGGTGATGCCGAATTTCAGGAGCCGCGGCTTGCCGTCGCGGATGACCGCGAGCGCTTCGGTCACGACCGCGCCCTCGACGCAACCACCGGACACCGAGCCGATGAAAGCGCCCGATTGCGAAACCGCGAGCTTGGCGCCGACCGGACGCGGCGCCGAGCCCCAGGTGCTGACCACGGTCGCCACCGCGACGCCCTCCCCCTGTTCGTGCCAGCGCGCCGCCTGGCCGAGGATTTCCGCCGTATCGCTCATGCCGCCCTCCCTTGCTGCTGTCGCCATGCCGCCATCGCGATGCCGCGGCGCGGCGCCGGTGCGCTCAGTATCGCGACCAGTTCCTCAAGGCTTTGCAGATTGTGCACCGGCCGAAACTCGTCGACATAAGGCAGCATCGCCTTCATGCCCAATGATCTTGGCTCGAACCCTTCGTAGCGCAACAGCGGGTTGAGCCAGATGAGGCGGCGGCAGGAGCGGTGCAGGCGGTCCATCTCGCGCGCCAGACCGATGCCGGCGTCGCGGTCGAGCCCGTCGGTGATCAGCAGCACGATCGCCCCCTGTCCCAGCACCCGACGCGACCACCACCGGTTGAACTGCTCCAGGCAATGGCCGATGCGCGTGCCGCCCGACCAGTCGGAAACCGCCTCGCCGACCCGCTCGAGCGCCAGATCGACATCGCGGTATTTGAGATAGCGCGTGATATTGGTCAGCCGCGTCCCGAACACGAAGGTATGGACCCGGTCGCGGTCGTTGGTGACCGCATGCATGAAGTGCAAAAAGATGCGGCTGTAGCGGCTCATCGAGCCGGAGATGTCGCAGATGACGACGAGCGGCGGCGGCCGGGTCCGGCGGCTCTTGCGCTTCAGCTCGACGATCCCGCCCGAGCGCAGCGAAGCCCTGAGCGTCGCCCGCAGATCGGCGCGCGCGCCGTGCCGGTCGGGCGCGAAGCGGCGCGTCGGCGCCTCTTCGATCGGCAGCGAGAGGCGGGCGATCGCCGCCTTGGCGCGCGCCAGCTCTTCCAGCGACATCTTCTCGAAATCCATCGTGCGCAGGCGCTCGCGGTCGGAAAAGGTCATCGCCGCGTCGAATTCGACCTCGCTGTCCTGCCGCTCGCGCTCTTCGGGCCCGCCGGGATGGAGCGCTTCGGCCAGGCGGCGCAGCATCGCGGTGCCGCGATCGGGCTCGCCCGCGACCGCAAGCCCCGGCAGGATAAGCCCGATCATTTTTTTGAGCAGCTCGGGATTGCGCCAGAAGATGTGAAAGGCCTGATCGAAAACGAGCCGCTGATCCGGTCGGTTGACGAAGACCGCGTGCAAGGTCCAGTAGAAATCGCTGCGGTTGGTGATGCCGACCGTCTCGACCGCGGCGACGGCGTCGAGCACCTTGCCGGGTCCGACCGGCAACCCCGCCGCCCGCAAGGTGCGGGCGAAGTGCATCAGATTGACCAGCAGCCGACCTTCGGATCTTGGCTGCGAGGGCATGGCCGGGCCGGAGCGATCGGTTCTCACCCGCCGGCCGCGCGGGCTTCCTGGGCGGCGGCAGCGGATCGCGAGGCTTCCCGCGCGGCGGCGGCCTCGGCCTTGATCTGCTCCAACAGCCGCGCCGCCTCGCTGCCCTGGATGCGGGCGATGTCGTCCTGGTATTTCAGCAATGCGCCGAGCGTGTCGTTGACCACTTGCGGCGTCAACTCCAGCACGTCGAGCTGCATCAGCGCCTCGGTCCAGTCGATCGTCTCGGCGATGCCGGGCAGTTTGAACAGATCCATCCGCCGCAGCTCCTGGACGAAGGCGACGACCTGGCGCGACAGGCGCTCGCCGGCGCCGGGCGCCTTGCGCTTCAGGATCTCGAGCTCGCGCGCCGCGCTCGGATAATCGATCCAGTAGTAAAAACAGCGCCGTTTCAGCGCGTCATGGATCTCGCGCGTGCGGTTCGAGGTGATGACGACGATCGGCGGCTCTTTCGCGCGGATCGTGCCGATTTCCGGGATCGTCACCTGGAAGTCGGAGAGCAGCTCGAGGAGATAGGCCTCGAACGGCTCGTCGGTGCGGTCGAGCTCGTCGATCAAGAGAACCGGCGGCCCGGCGATGTCGGGCTCCAGAGCCTGCAACAACGGGCGCTTCAACAAAAAGCGGTCGGAAAAGATCGTGCTCTCGATCTCGCCGCGCTCCTCCTCGGCCGCCTCGGCGAGGCGGATCTCGATCATCTGGCGCGCATAGTCCCATTCATAGACCGCCGCGGCGATGTCGAGACCCTCGTAGCATTGCAGCCGGATCAGCCGGCGCTCGAGCGTCGCCGCCAGGACCTTGGCGATCTCGGTCTTGCCGACTCCGGCCTCGCCCTCGAGAAAGAGCGGCCGCTTCAGGTGCAGGGCGAGATGCACCGCCGTCGCCAAGCTCCTGTCGGCGACGTAATCGGCGCGCTCGAGCAGGGCGAGCGTCGCATCGACGGAGGCGGGCAGGGGGGTCATCGGGAGCTGCGCATCCAACGGGGCCTCGATCGCAATGAAAATCCCTCGTCCCACAGGGAGAGGGCGGCAGGCGGCGGCCATGGGCGCCAGGGCGCGCCGCTCGATGGTGATTATCTAGTACGCCCGAGCCGGCCTCGCCACCCGGCGCGCCGCGTCCTTTCGCCGGAGATCGTTGATCGTTGCCGCGCAGCGGTCGGCGAGTCGCGCACTGCCAAAGGCTATTGCCGGCCGACCCCCGTGGCCGGCCCTTTCCGTCTTTACAATCGGCGCGCCGGCCGGGCGGCGCGGGAGCCCTACGCGCACGCCGCGACGGCGCGGCGGGCCATCACGGTGACCAGATGGGCGCGGTATTCGGCGCTGGCGTGGATGTCGGAGTTGAGGCCGTCCTCGGGAATTGTGATGTCCTTGATCGCGTCGGGCGTAAACGATTGGGCGAGCGCCTGTTCCATCGCCGGGACGCGGAACACGCACGGCCCGGCGCCGGTCACGGCGACGCGCACGCCGCCTGCCGTGCGGGCGACAAAGACGCCGACGATGGCGTAGCGCGAGGCCGGGTTCTTGAACTTCTGATAGGCCGCGGCCTGCGGCTTCGGCAGGCGCACCGCGGTAATGATTTCATCATCTTCGAGCGCGGTCTCAAACATGCCGGTGAAGAAGTCGTCGGCGGCGATCGTGCGCTTTGTCGTTTCTATCGTGCCGGCAAGCCCGAGCACGGCCGCCGGGTAATCCGCCGCCGGATCGTTGTTGGCAAGCGAGCCGCCGATTGTGCCGCGGTTGCGCACCGCCGGATCGCCGATCATGCCGGCGAGCTCGGAAAGGGCCGGGATCGCGCGTCTGACGAGGGCCGAGCGCTGCACGTCGACATGCCGCGTCATCGCCCCGATGACCAGCGCATCGCCTTCCTCGCGGATGCCTTTGAGCGAGTCGATTCGCGCCAGATCAATCAGATCCGAGGGCTTGGCGAGACGCTGCTTCAAGGTCGGGATCAGCGTCATGCCACCGGCGACAAGCTTCGCCTCTTCGCAGCTGCCGAGAAGCCGCGCCACCTCGTTGAGGCTGGCCGGCTGGTGATAGTTGAACTCGTACATCGGCCTCTCCCTATCTCATCGGCCAAAGCCCTGTCGCTTTGCGCGTCGCCGCCGGCGCGGGGAAGGCAGGGGCCTACGCCGCGGCCGCCCGGGGACGGTGCTGCGCTATCACGCGCCACAGCTTCTCGGGGCTGAGGGGCATGTCGACATGCTTGACGCCAAACGGCTTCAGCGCATCGACAACGGCGTTGGTCAGCGCCGCCGGCGCGCCGATCGCACCGGCCTCGCCGCAGCCTTTGACGCCGAGCGGGTTGTGCGTGCACAGCGTCGCATGCGTCGACACCGTAAAGGAGGGCAGATCGTCGGCGCGCGGCATCGCATAGTCGTTGTAGGATCCGGTCAGAAGCTGGCCGGTCTGCTTGTCGTAGACGCAGCCTTCGAGCAACGCCTGGCCGATCCCCTGGGCGAGCCCGCCATGGACCTGACCCGCGACGATCATCGGATTGATGATGCGCCCGAAATCGTCGCTCGCCGTGAAGTTGACAATCGTGACCCGCCCGGTGTCGGGGTCGATCTCGACCTCGGCGATATGCGCGCCCGAGGGGAAGGTGAAGTTCTTCGGGTCGTAGAACGCGGTCTCGTCGAGCCCGGGTTCAAGACCTTCGGGATAGTTATGCGGCACGTAGGCGGCCAGCGCCACCTCGGCCAGGCTCTTCGCGCGGTCGGTGCCGGCGACGGTGAACTTGCCGTCCTTGAACTCGATGTCGGCCTCGGCGGCTTCGAGCAGATGCGCGGCGATCTTCTTGCCCTTGGCGATGACCTTGTTCATCGCATGGACGATCGCGCTGCCGCCGACGGCGAGCGAGCGCGAACCGTAGGTCCCCATGCCGAACGGGATCTTCGCCGTATCGCCGTGCACGACCTCGACGGTGTCGAGCGGAACGCCGAGGCCGTCGGCGACGAGCTGGGCAAAGCTCGTCTCGTGCCCCTGGCCGTGACTGTGCGCGCCGGTCAGGACCGTGACGCTGCCGCTCGGATGGACGCGGATCTCGGCGCTCTCGAACAGGCCGGCGCGGGCGCCGAGCGCGCCGACGACGGCCGAGGGGGCGATGCCGCAGGCTTCGATATAGGTGGCGATGCCGATGCCGCGCAATTTGCCGCGCGCCGCCGCCTCCCGCCGGCGCGCCTCAAAGCCCGCATAGTCGGCGGCCTTCAGCGCCAGATCGAGCGTTGCCGCGTAATCGCCGCTATCGTACTGCAACGCCACCGGCGTCTGGTAGGGGAAGGCCTCCTTCGGGATGAAATTGCGCCGGCGCAGCTCGGCCGGGTCGATGCCCATCTCGTCGGCCGCGACGTCGACGATGCGCTCCAACAGAAAGGTCGCCTCGGGCCGGCCGGCGCCGCGATAGGCGTCGACCGGAACGGTATGGGTGAAGACCGCCTTGGTCTCGACATAGATCGCCGGGGTCGTATAGACGCCGGCGAGCAAGGTTCCGTACAGGTAGGTCGGGATGCAGGGCGCGAAGGTCGACAGATAGGCGCCCATATTGGCGATCGTCGAAACCTTCAGCGCCAGGAACTTGCCGCCCTGGTCGAGGGCCAGTTCGACATGGGTGACATGATCGCGGCCATGCGCGTCGGAGACAAAGCTCTCCGACCGCTCGGCCCGCCATTTGACCGGGCGCTTCAGTTTGCCGGCCGCCCAGGTGACGATCGCCTCCTCGGCATAATGATAGATCTTCGAGCCGAACCCGCCGCCGACATCGGGGGCGACGACCCGCAGGCGGGCTTCCGGGATGTGCAGCACGAAGGCGCCCATCAGCAGCCGGATCACATGCGGGTTCTGGCTCGTCGTGTAGAGCGTGTATTCGCCGGTCGCCCGATCGAACTCGCCGATTGCGGCGCGCGGTTCGATCGCGTTCGGCACGAGCCGGTTGTTGACCAGATCAAGGCGCGCGATGTGGTGCGCGCGCGCAAAGGCCGCCTCGACCGCGGCCGCGTCGCCCAGATGCCAGTCGAAGCACAGATTGTTCGGGGCGTTGTCCCATACCAGCGGCCGCCCGGGCTCGAGCGCCTCGGCCGGATCGACGACCGCCGGTTCTTCGGCATAATCGACCGCGATCAGCTCGGCCGCGTCGCGCGCCTGAGCCAAGCTCTCGGCGATGACGACGGCGACCTGATCGCCGACATGGCGCACCCGGTCGACGGCAATCGGAGGATGCGGCGGCTCGACCATCGGCGAGCCGCCCTTTGAATGGATGAGCCAGCCGCAGGGAAGCCCGCCGATCCCGTCGGCGGCCATGTCCTGGCCGGTGAACACGGCGACCACCCCCGGCGCCCGCCGCGCCGCCGCGGTTTCGATGCCGCGCAGGCGCGCATGCGCGTGCGGGCTGCGCAGGATGAAGGCGTAGAGCTGGCCGGGCCGGTTCAGATCGTCGGTGTAGGTGCCCTGCCCGGTCACGAACCGGAAGTCTTCGCGCCGCCGGACCGGCGTGCCGATCGTCGCCATGGCCCTAATCCGCCGCCGCGGCCGGGGTCACCCCCCGCATCACCGCCGCCCCCTCCCTGATCGCCAGCACGATGTTGTGGTAGCCGGTGCAGCGGCACAGATTGCCTTCCAGCCACTCGCGAATTTCGTGCTCCGACGGATCGGGGTTGTTTTTGACGAGGTCGAGCGCGCTCATGATCATGCCGGGCGTGCAGAAGCCGCATTGCAGCGCATGGTTGTTGCGAAAGGCCTCCTGCATCGGGTGCAGTTTGTCGCCCTCCGCCACCCCTTCGATCGTCAGCACCGAATGGCCGTCGGCCTGAACCGCGAGCAGGGTGCAGGATTTGACCGCCTCGCCGTCGACATGGACGAGGCAGGCGCCGCACTGGCTCGTATCGCAGCCGACATGCGTCCCGGTCAGACCGAGTTGCTCGCGCAACAATTGTACCAGCAGGGTGCGACCCTCGACCGTCGCCGTCACCGGTTTGCCGTTTACGGTGAGGCTCACCGTCTTTTGCATGACATCCTCCCTGCAGCAGATACGGGGCGACGGCCGCCCGAAACGGCCTCTGCTCGGTAATTTTCCCGCCGCTCCGCCCGCCGTCAAGTCGCTCGCAGCGCCGACGAGCTTAGCGGATCGCGCCGCGGACGGCGAACAAATAGAGCATCAGCGCGACGATTGCCGTCAGCCCGCCGACCCAAACCACCGGAGACAAGCGGAACTCGCGGACCGTCGCGCCCGCTGTCGCATGCGCCGCCGCGGCATTGGGCGGCGGCGCACCGGCCCCGCCCGCGGCCGGCGCCGCCTCATCGGCGGGCGGGCCGGCATTGTTTCCCCCCACCGCGCCGCCGCCGACGATCGCGGCGAAACGGCCGAAAAAATCATCGGCCATCTTGCGCGCGGTGGCGCCGATCAGGCGCGAGCCGATCTGCGCGAGCTTGCCGCCGACATGCGCCTGCGCGGTGTATTTGAGTAGGGTGCCGCCCTCCTCTTCGGTCAGATCGACGCGGGCGCTCCCTTTGGCGAAACCGGCCACGCCGCCGGTGCCCTCGCCGGAGATCGTATAGTTCTTCGGCGGGTCGAGATCGGATAGCGTCACCTTGCCGCCGAAGGTCGCCTTCACCGGCCCGACCTTGGCGACGACCCGGGCGGCGAATTCGACGTCGGAGATTTTCTCGATCGACTGGCAGCCGGGAATGCATTCTTTGAGAATGTCGGGATCGTTAAGCCCCTCCCAGACGCGCTGGCGCGGCGCCGGAATGTGATATTCGCCGGTCATGTCCATCGGCAGAGCCCCTTGTTGACGGCGCAAGTGTGAGGCCCGGCGCCGGGTTTTGCAACGGCGGCGGGGAACGGCGGCGGCGGATGCCGCTCCCGATCGCGCGGCGCTCTCGGGTCTCCGTTGTCACAATAGCGCTTGCCGCGCGGCCCGGGAATGGACATAGGGAGGCCGCAACCACGACGGAATTTGTGCGATGCCCGAGCGGGACATTCCTCCGCGGATCGAAGACCGCCTGATCGTCGCCCTCGACGTGCCGAGCATCGCGCGGGCGCGCGCCCTGATCGACCGGCTCGACGGCATCGCGTCCTTCTTCAAGCTCGGGCTGTGGCTGGCCTTTGCCGCGGGGTTCGACGGGCTGATCGAGGAGTTGCGGGCGCGCGGCAAGCGCATCTTTCTCGACGCCAAGATGTACGATATCGGCGAGAGCGTGAAGGAGGGGGTGGCGCGGGCGGCCGAGCGCGGCGTCGACTTTCTTACCGTGCACGGCGACCGCGAGATCATGAAGGCGGCGGTCGCCGGCCGCGCCGGTTCGCCGCTCAAGATCTTCGCGATCACGGTGCTGACCAGTCTCGACGCCGAGGGTCTTGCCGATCTCGGCTATCACGGCGCGGTCGAGGAGCTGGTGCGGCTGAGAGCGCGGCGCGCGGTCGAGTGCGGTTGCGACGGGATCATCGCCTCGCCCCGCGACAATCCCGACCAGCTCCGCCGGTTTGCTGGCTCGCAGCGCCTGCTCGTTGCGACGCCGGGCGTGCGCCTTGCCGGCAGCGCCGCCGACGACCACAAGCGCACCGGCACGCCGCGGCAGGCGATCGCCGCCGGCGCCGACTATCTGATCGTCGGGCGGCCGATCGTGCACAGCGAGGATCCGGCCGCCGCCGCGCGGCAGATCCTCGACGACATGCGCCATGCGGCATAGCGGGGGCGGACGCTTGCCGACGGGCGGGCGGCCCGCCCCCGACGAGCCCGCGCGCCGGAGCGGCGGGCCGGCCGTCCCGCCGCGGCGTGCGCCGGTTCTTGCGGCGGCGATGCTGGGCATCTTCATGGCCTCGGTCGAAAGCACGATCGTCGCCACCGCAATGCCGACGATCGTTGCCGATCTCGGCGGCTTTGACCTGTTCAGCTGGGTGTTCGCGGCCTATTTGCTGACCCAGGCGGTGACGATCCCGATCTACGGCCGTCTCGCCGATCTGTACGGCAGAAAGCGCGTCTTCTTCGCCGGGGCGAGCCTGTTTCTCGCCGCCTCGGTGCTGTGCGGCCTTGCCCGCAGCATGGGCGCGCTGATCGTGTTCCGGGCGCTGCAAGGGGCCGGCGCCGGCTCGCTGCAGCCGGTCGCGACGACCATCGTCGGCGACATCTATACCCCGGCCGAGCGGGCGCGGGTGCAGGGATATCTCTCCGGAGTGTTCGGGGTGGCCGCGCTGATCGGCCCGCCGCTCGGCGGCTTTCTCGTCGAGCATGCGCGCTGGTCCTTCGTGTTCTGGATCAACCTGCCGATCGGTGCCGCCGCCTTTACGATGCTGGGCGTGTGCTTCCGCGAACGGGTGCAGCGCCGGCCGCACCGCATCGATTACCTCGGCGCGGCCCTGCTGGCCTGCGGCGCCGGGGCGGTGATGCTGGCGCTGCTGCAGGCAAGCCGCCTTGGCGCGGCGAGCGCGGTCGCGCTCGCGCCGGCCGGCATATTGGGCCTGCTGGCATTGGCGGCATGGGAGGCGCGCGCCGCCGAGCCGATCCTGCCGCTATGGCTGTGGCGTCGCCGGGTCATCGCGCTCGGCAATCTCGGCGGTTTCACGAACGGCGCCGTGATCATGGCGATCAGCGGTTTCCTGCCGACTTATATCCAGGCGGCAATGGGGCTGAGCCCGACCGCGGCGGGCGCCGCCAGCGCCGCCAGCTCGATCAGCTGGGCCTTTGCCGCCGCCGCCGCCGGGCGCCTGATCGTGCGCACCTCCTATCGGCTGTCGGCCGTCATCGGCGGCTTTTGGTTGATCGCCGGCATGGCGATGCTGAGCGCCCTCGCCCCGCAGCGCGGCCTGTTGTGGGCCGCGGGCGGCGCGCTCTGCGTCGGCATCGGCATGGGTTTCTGCACCACCGCCTTCATCGTATCGATCCAGGCCAGCGTCGGCTGGGGCGAGCGCGGCGCCGCAACCTCCGCCTTCATGTTCATGCGCATCGCCGGGCAATCGATGGGAGCGGCGCTGTTCGGCGCGGTCCTCAATTTCGGCATTGCCCGCCACGGCATCAGCGCCGACGCGATCAACCGGCTGATGGAGCCGGCATTGCGGCACGGCCTCGGCGCCGCCGAGCGGGCCCGGCTCGTCGCCGTCATCGCCCATTCGCTGCACGCCGTCTATGTGATCGGCGCGGTGCTGGCGGCGGCAACGCTCGCCTTCGCCGCATGCCTGCCGGCGGCGCTGCGTCCGGCCGACCAGCGGCCGGCGGAGGCCGCTCCCGACCCCCGGCCGAGGACCGTGGAGATTCGCGCGGATTGACGGGCCCGCCGGCACCGTCGGCGGGCCTGCCGGGGGCGCGAGCAGGCGCCGGCGCGCCGCCCTCGGCAGGGGGCGGCAGGCTTGGTAAATTCGGTGCGGAAGGATCCCGAGGCTCGCATGCGCATCGCAATCCTGATCGGAGTGGCGCTGTCGGCCGCCTGCGGCCGCGCCTATGCCCTCGATTGCTCGCGCCCGAGCATGTCCGCCGCCCGCGTCATCTGCAGCGATGCCGGGCTCCGGAAACTGTTCGACCAGCGCCAGCAAGCCTACGAGGCCGCGAAGGCGCGGTCGAACGAGGCCGAAAGGAAGGCTCTGGCCGACGATAACCGACGCTGGCTCAAGAGCTATCAGGCCGCCTGCGGGGTCGCCGCCGCGGGCGGCGCGCCGCCGCTCGGCAAGGCGGTCGTCCGCTGCTTTGCGCGCGCCTTCAAGGCGCGCATCGCCTGGCTGCGCAATTATCCGGCGGCGGCGCAACCGGGGGCGGCGACCGCCGACTCCCGCCATCACCCGCCGTCCCGGCCGCAGCCGGAGGCGCCGACGGCCGCCGCGCCCGTCCCGGCCCTGATGCGTCGCGAATTCACCTTTGCCTGCCGCACGCCGGAGAAGCTGGTGCGTGTGCTGCGCGCGCTCGCCGCGAACGATCTCAGCTATCCGTTGAACCAGCCCGATTGCCTGCCGCTCGTCAAAGGCCGCGCGGTCGCGGTCATCGCCAGGGACGGCAAGCTTGCGAAGATCCGCCTGTGCAATCCCGACGCCGGCTGTGTCGAAGTCTATGCCGATGCCGCAAGCATCGGCGACGATGCGCCGGCGCGCGCCGGGCAGGCGGCCCGCAAATGACGGCGCCGCGGGGGTGACGCGCCGCCTCCTTTTCCGCCATGATGGCGCCGCCGGCCGACGCCAACAGGAGGAGGGGGTTCGATGCCGCCGGAAGGGGATTTTTCGCAAGCCGAAAGGCTGATCGCGCTGCTTGATCATCTCGGCCTTGCCGCGGCGCATTTTGGCAGCGCGATGCCGGGCGATCTTGCCGCCCTCGCGGCCGCGCATCCCGAACGGATCCGGGGGCTCGTGCTGTGCGTGCCGAGCCGGCTTGATCCGGCCCCCTTTGCCGCTCTTGCCCCGCGCCTGCTGATGATCGGCGCCGAGGCCGGGCCCTCGGCCGGCGCGACGGCGCGCGCCCTGCGCCGGCTGCCGCAGGCGCGGCGGATCGTGCTGGCCGGGTATGAGGCGGCCGGCAGCTGGGCCGATGCCGTCGCCGACCGCACCGCCGAAATCGCCCGCGCGATGATCGATTTTCTCGGCGGGATCGGCGGCGCCGGCCGGCCGCGCCTCGCCGCGGGCGAGGGCAGCCACGCCGGCATCACCTATCGCCTCGCCGGGCAGGGACCGGCCCTGCTGCTGCTGCCGTTTTTTCTGGCGCCCTCGCAGTGGGAGCCGGCCCTGCCGCGGCTGTGCGAGCATTTTACGGTGGTGACCCTCGCCGGCCCCCATCTCGGCGGCGTCGCCTCGCTCGAAGACCGGGCGCGCATGCCGACCTATCGGGCGATGTTCACAACGCTTATCGATATGATGCAGCCGCGGGCCGGCGAGGCGATCCTTGAAGTCGGCTGCGGTGCCGGCTCGCTGGTGCGCCTGTTGGCGCGGCGCCTGGGCGCCGCCAACCCGATTACCGCCGTCGACCCCAACCGGTATCTCTTGCGCGAAGCGGCCTCCCTGACCGCGGCCCAGGGGCTCGACGGCGGCATCCGCTTCCTGCCCGGCAACGCCGAGGCGCTGCCCTTTGCCGACGGATCCTTCGATTGCGTGTTTGCGGTGACCGTGCTCGAGGAGTGCGACGCCGATCGCGCGATCGCCGAGATGCTGCGCGTCACGCGCGCGGGCGGCCGCATCGGCGTTGTCGTGCGCGCGCTCGACATGCGGCAATGGTGGAACCTTGATGTGCCCCAAAGCCTGCGCGACAAGCTCGAGCGCCCGCCCTATTCGGTCGCCCGCAACGGGGTTGCCGATCGGAGCCTTTATCGCCGCATGCGCCGCGCCGGTCTTGTCGATCTCGTCTGCTTTCCGATGCTGGTCACCCTCGACCGGCCCGGCGGCCCGATCTGGCGCAACCGCGAGGATGCCGTGCTGTCGCTGCTCGATCCCGATGAGCTGCCGCTCTGGCAGCGCCTGCGCGCGGAGGCGGCGAGCGAGGGTCTGTTGCTGATGGCGCATCCGCTGCACTGCGCCGTCGGCAGAAAACCCGTCGCTTAAGGCTGCCGGCATAGTAGGGTACATCGCCGCACGCAATCGGGAATCTGTCGGGATCAGGAGGGAAAATGACCATCGGTGCAGAATTGCTGAACAGCGCGCTGGCGGGGATCGCCTTTATCGGCTGCAGCCTGGGCGGCGGCGCAGCGGCGCCGACGCCGCAGAGCGGACGGCGGCGCGAGGTCGTCGTCAACGGCCGGCGCGTCAAGACCGTCGATATCCACGCCCATTGCATCGTTCCCGAGGCGGCGGCTCTTCTCAATCATCCGCTGGAGGCGCCGGGGCTGATGTGGACCAATCTGGCGGACCGCATCGCCGCGATGGATCGGCAGGGCATCGACATCGAGGCCTTGAGCATCAATCCCTATTGGTACGGCGCCGAGCGCGACGTCGCCGCCCAGCTGATCAGGATCCAGAACGAGAAGCTCGCCGAATTCTGCGCCGCGATGCCCGAGCGCTTTGTCGCCTTTGCGACGGTGGCCCTGCAGCACCCCGATCTCGCCGTCGAGCAGCTCGAATACGCGGTCAAGAAGCTCGGTCTGCGCGGCCTGTCGGTCGGCGGCAGCGTCGAGGGGCAGGAACTCGCCGACCCGAAATTCCATCCGGTCTGGGCCAAGGCCGAAGAGCTCGACATTCTGATCTTCATGCACCCGCTCGGCACCCGCGAGCTGGAGCGCAGCGGCCGGCTCAAGGGCAGCGGTCTGCTCTCCAATACGATCGGCAATCCGCTCGAAACGACGATCGCCCTCTCGCACCTGATCTTCGAGGGGACGCTCGACCGCTTTCCCGGGCTCAAGATCTGCGCCGCGCATGGCGGCGGCTATCTGCCCTCCTATGCCGCGCGCTCGGACGCCGTGTGCACGACCTTCCCGCACCGGGTCGGGCCGCTGCCGAAGAAAAAGCCGAGCGAATACTTAAGGCAGCTCTATTTCGACTCGATCGTGTTCACGCCGGAGGGGTTGCGCCATCTGGTGGCCGAGACCGGCCCCGGACAGGTCATCATCGGCACCGATTATCCGTTTCCATGGGTCAGCAACCCGGTCGATCACGTGCTGTCGACGCCGGGCCTGTCCGACGAGGACCGCATCGCAATCCTCGGCGGCACCGCCCAGAAGCTGCTCCGGATCGGCTGAGGCGGCCCTCGCCCCGGCATTCCCGCCGGCGAAGAGGCAGGCGGGACCGGGGCGGCGCGCTATTTTGGATCGAGCGGCGGCAGCAGCGGGTGGACGAGGGTGCGCGGCAGGATGCCGCTCTCGCGCGGATCCTCGAACGAGATTTGCCGGCGGGCGTAGACGACGAACCCGGCCTGCTGATAAACGCGCAGCGCCTTCGGATGGTCGAAGGTCGAGGTGTGCAGCCATAGGCGTTCGATCGGCCGGGTCCATGCCTCGTCGATCGCCGCCTGCAACAGATAAGGCCCAAGCCGGCGGCCGATGAATTCGGGAACAAGGCCGAAATAGCACAGCTTGGTCTCGTTCGGGGCGGCGGTGTCGAGCTCGAAATAGCCGGCCGGGACGCCGCGCACATAGAGCACGAAGATCCCGACCGTCGGCTTGGTGATCTCGGCCTGCAGGGCGGCGTCGTCCAACAGGCGCCGCTCGAACCACAGCCACTTTTCGCCGACCGCGGCATAAAGCCAGCGGTAGAACGAGACGGTGCAGTTCTCGGCCCGCATCAGCGCGAGCTTTTCCAGCGGCGCCGGTACGCGCCGGCCGGCCGGCCGCTCGCGCATTTCGAGATAGGTGATGACATCGGTGAGCCGGGCCATCAACGGCCTACCCGGCAAAGGCGAGAATGACGCGGCGGTTCTGCCGACCCTTGTTCTCGATCTTGGTCACCGCGACGCGGCCGATTTCGGCGGTGTTGCGGACATGCGTGCCGCCGCAGGGCTGCAGATCGACGCCGGCGATCTCGATGAGGCGCACGCGCCCGCTGCCGCGGGGCGGCTTGACCGACATCGTGCGCACCAATTCGGGCCGCTCGGCCAGCTCTTCGTCGCTGATCCAGCGCGGGGCGACCGCATGCGCCTCGGCGATCAAAGTGTTGAGCCGCGCGCCGATCGCCTCCCGGTCGAGGCTCGCTCCGGGTACGTCGAAATCGAGCCGGCCGTGGCCGTCGCCGACCTGCCCGCCGGTCACCGCCCCGGGAACGATGCTGCACAAGAGGTGCAGGCAGGTGTGCATGCGCATCAACCGATAGCGCCGCTGCCAGTCGATTTCGGCGACGACCGCGGTCCCGGGGGCGGGAAGGGCGGCGTCGGGCGCCGGCACATGGATGATCTCGTCGGGGCCGCCGCCCTTGACGGTGTCGAGGATCGCGATCGCGCTTCCGTCGGAGAGGCGCAGCACGCCGCTGTCGCCGGGCTGGCCGCCGCCTGCGGCGTAGAACACCGTGCGGTCGAGCACGATGCCGCCCGGATAGGCGGCGAGGATGCGCGCCTCGCAGGAGCGCAGATAGGCGTCCGCGCGGAACAGAAGCTCGGTCATCGCGTCTAATCCCCTTGTTGGCGGGCCTCCTGCGCGCCCGCTCCCTGCGCCCGCCGGCTTGGTGAAACGCGCATCGGGTCAACCGTCCTGCCTGACCTCGACCGGCACCCCGATCCTTGACGGGCGCTCCAACCAAGCCGGCACCGGGAACCCGTGTGCGCGCAGGAATTCCGGGTTGAACAGCTTCGATTGGTAGCGCATGCCATGATCGGCGAGGATCGTGACGATTACATGGCCGGGCCCCAGATCCTTGGCGAGGCGCACCGCACCCGCGATATTGATGGCCGTAGAGCCGCCAAGGCACAGCCCCTCCTGCTCGATAAGGTCGAAGAGATAGGGGATCGCCTCGGAGTCGGGGATCAGATAGGCTTGGTCGACGCGCAAATCGGCAACAATCGGGGTGACGCGCCCGAGGCCGATGCCCTCCGTGACCGAGTTGCCCTCCGACGCCTTCGCCTCGCCGCGGGTGAAAAAATTGTACATCGCAGCGCCGAGCGGATCGGCAACGCCGATGGCGATGTCCTTGTTGCGCTCGCGCAAAAAGGCGGAGACGCCGGCGAGCGTGCCGCCGGTGCCGATCGCGCAGATGAAGCCGTCGATCTTGCCCTCGGTCTGCTCCCAGATCTCGGGGCCGGTCGTCTCGTAATGGGCCTTGCGATTGTCGAGATTGTTCCATTGATCGGCGAAGAGGACGCCGTTGGGTTCGCTGTTGCGCAGATGCTCGGCAAGGCGCCGGCCGACGTGCTGATACTGGTTCGGATTGCTGTAGGGGACCGCCGGCACCTCGATCAGCTCGGCGCCGCAGAGACGCAGCGTCTCCTTCTTTTCCCGGCTCTGCGTCTCGGGGATCACGATCACCGTGCGATAGCCGCGGGCGTTGGCGACGAGCGCCAGCCCGATGCCGGTATTGCCGGCGGTGCTTTCGACCACGACGCCGCCGGCCCGCAATTCGCCGCGCTTTTCGGCCTCGAGGATCATGTGCCGCGCCGGGCGGTCCTTGACCGAGCCGCCGGGGTTCAGGAACTCGGCCTTGCCGAGGATTGTGCAGCCGGTCTCCTCCGAGACCCGCCGCAATTTGATCAGCGGCGTATTGCCGATGGTGCCGACAAAGCCGTCGCGGATGTTCATGCCGCTCTCCGCCGCCATTGCTCCGCAGCAAACACTATCGGTCCGGGCCGGGCGAAGGCAAGCCGGGCCGGGCCGCCGCACCGATCGGCAATAACCATCCCGATCGGTAATCCGCTGAGCCTCCGCTCCAACGGGATCAGCTTCGGATCATGATATCGTCCCCGCAGCCCTCCCCGCGCGGGATCACCCTATGCTGCGGCCGCATGACCGGGGCGGATGCCCGAAGACCGGGGGCGTGCCGGTCGGAAAAGCATCATGGCGTATTCTCGCAGAAATCGGCTTAGCCTAAAACAGCAGATCGCCGTCGTTGGTCAGGATCAGTGAATGACAGAACCCGCGCGGGGCGGGCTTTGTCCCGCCCCGGACCCCGAAATGGAACCGCAAAGACCGCCGACCACCGGCCTCCTGCCCTCGCAGATGCTGCGCGAAGCGGTGGCGTTGGGGCGCGAGATCCGCGCCGCGGAGCCGATCACCGAGGATCAAATCCAGCCGGCGAGCCTTGATCTGCGGCTCGGCGAAGTCGCCTACCGGGTGCGGGCGAGCTTTCTGCCCGGCGCGCGCGCGAGCGTGGCCGACAAGCTTGAGCATATGTCGATGCACCAGATCGATCTGACCGGCGGCGCGGTGCTCGAAAGGGATTGCGTCTACATCGTGCCGCTCCTTGAAACCCTGGCGCTGCGCAAGCGGACCTCGGGCGTCACCAACCCGAAGAGCTCGACCGGACGGCTCGACGTCTTCGCCCGCGTCATCACCGACCATGGCACCGAGTTCGACCGCATCCGCGAGGGCTACAAGGGGCCGCTCTATGCGGAATTGTCGCCGCGCGCCTTCAGCATCCTGGTGCGGACGGGCTCGCGCCTCGTACAGTTGCGCATCCGCCGCGGTACGCCCGCTTTCAGCGACACGGCCCTGCGCCGGCTCAACGAAGAAGTCGGGCTGCTTGAGCCGCCCGCGGTCGAGCTCTGCACCGCTGCCGCCGGGAAGACGGTCAGGAACGGCCTTGCCTTTACCGTCGATGTCAAGGGCGACCCCGCGACCGGCATCGTCGGTTATAAGGCCCGGCGGCATACCGACGTTATCGATGTCGACCGCCGCCACTACTACGACCCGCTCGGCTTCTGGGAGCCGGTCATCGCCCGTCGCGGCGCCAAGGATCCCGGCGGCATCGTGCTCGATCCCAACGACTTCTACATCCTCGCCTCGCGCGAGGCGGTTGCGGTGCCGCCCGATTACGCCGCCGAGATGCTCCCTTATCTGAGCTTTGTCGGCGAGTTCCGGGTGCATCACGCCGGCTTTTTCGACCCCGGCTTTGGCGTCGCCGAGACCGGTGGCAGCGGCAGCCGGGCGGTGCTCGAGGTGCGCTGCCATGAGGTGCCGTTCCTGATCGAGCACGGCCAGATCGTTGGACGGCTCGTCTACGAGCGGCTGATGGGACGGGCGGACAAGCTCTACGGCAGCGCGATCGGCTCCTCCTATCAGCGCCAGGGCCTCGCGCTCTCCCGCCATTTCAAGCCGTTCGCGGCGTAGACTCATGTTCCGGTCCACAGCCGGCGCAGCCGCCGACGGTGGCGCAGCAGCCAATAGAGCGCGACGAGCGTATGGCCGCTTTCGATCCCGCCGCGATCGAGCAACCGCCCGATCTCGGCCACGGTCTTGACGACGACGCGGATATCCTCGTGCTCGTCGGGCAGGCCGTGCACGCCTGCGGCATGGCGCGAATCGACGCGGCCGCAATAGAGAAAGACGCATTCGTCGGTGCCGCCTGCGGAGGGCAGGTAACGCTGGATCGCGAGCGGCGCGCCGATCAGTTCGACCCCGGTCTCCTCGCGGGTTTCGCGGATCGCCACCGCTTCCGGCGTCTCGCCGGCGACGTCCATCAGTCCGGCCGGGATTTCGAGCTGCCGGGGCGCCAGACCGGCAATAAGCGCCGGCAGACGGAACTGCTCGATCAGGACGACGGCGTCGCGCTCGGGATCGTAGGGCACGACCGCCACCGCCGCGCCGCGGCGCAGCACTTCGTACTCGCGCAACGCGCTCCATCCGCCGGAATAGAGGCGATGACGGAAGCGAAACCGGTCGATGCCGAGATGCGAACCCGCAAAGGCGACGGTCTGTTCGACGATCTCGACGTCGGCACAGGGATAGGCGGCACCGGCCTGCTCGTTCCTGGCATTCATGTCCGACCTGCTGCCGTTACGAATCGCGGGGGCGGCGCGCCGCCGGGGAGCGCCACGTCCGCTGGTGTGGCCGTGCGGCAATTCTCGCTCCGGCATCAGCGATGGACGGGTGCGCGGGGGCGGCGTAGAATCCGGCCATGTTCCGGCCGACCGCACCGTTCGCCTCGCAGCCGCAATGCTCGCGCGGCCGGCTTCATGCGGAGCCGGAGCATGAGATGCGCTCGCCGTTCCAGCGCGACCGCGACCGTATCCTTCATTCCACCGCTTTCCGCCGGCTCGCCTACAAGACCCAGGTGTTCGTCTATCACGAAGGCGACCATTACCGCACGCGCCTGACCCACAGCCTCGAAGTGGCGCAGATCGCGCGCACGATCTGCCGCGCCCTCGGGCTTGACGAGGATCTCGCCGAGGCGGTCGCGCTCGCCCACGATCTCGGCCATACCCCATTCGGCCATGCCGGCGAAGAGGCGCTCGACAGCGAGATGGCGCGCTTTGGCGGCTTTTCGCACAACGACCAGACCTTGCGTGTATTGACCCGGCTCGAACGCCGCTATGCCGATTTCGACGGGCTCAATCTGACCTGGGAAGCGCTCGAAGGCACGGTCAAGCATAATGGGCCGCTCAGGGGCCCGGGCATCGATCGGCCGGTGCCACCGACCATCGCCGAATACGATCGCCTGCATCCGTTGGATCTCGATACCTTCCCGGGCGGCGAGGCGCAGGTCGCCGCCGTCGCCGACGACATCGCCTACAACAATCACGATGTCGAGGACGGGCTCAGAGCCGGGTTGTTCTCGGTTGCCGACCTCGCCGAGGTGCCGCTGGTCGGACCGATCTTCCACGAGGTCGGGGCGCGCTATCCCGGCCTTGAGGAGCCGCGCCTCGTGCACGAGGCGATCCGCCGGATCATCGATCATATGGTCCGCGACGTCGTCGTCGAGACGCGCGCAAGGCTGGCCGCGGCGCGGGTGCGCTCGGCCGACGACATCCGCGCCCTGCCGCAACCGGTCGTATCCTTTTCTGATACGATGCGGGATCACGACCGGGCGCTGAAAGCTTTTCTGTTCGAGCGCATGTACCGGCACTCTCGGGTCGATCGCATGAGCGCGAAGGCGCGGCGCGTCGTGCATGATCTTTTTGCGCTCTATCTTGCCGAACCGCAGGCGCTGCCGCACGAATGGCGGCGGCTGGCGGCTGGCCCGGACGAGCCGCAGACCGCGCGGGTCGCGGCCGATTATCTGGCCGGCATGACCGACCGCTTCGCCCTCGACGAGCACCACCGCCTGTTCGCCCCCGACGCCCCGACCTAAGCTTTCGCGATGACTGATATTTTCGCCGATTTCCGCCGGCTCGTCGTGGCCGCGGTCGAGGATCTGATAGCCGCCGGCGCGCTGCCGCAAGGGCTTGATCTCGACCGCATCGCAGTCGAGCTGCCGCGCGATCCCGAGCACGGCGATCTCGCCAGCAACGCCGCGATGGTGCTCGCCCGGCCGGCGCGGACAAACCCGATGGCGCTCGCCGGCCGGATCGCCGCTGCGCTCGCCGGCCGCGCCTTGGTCACCGGCGATTATCGCGGCCACGGCTTTGCGGTCGAGCCGGCGGCGCCGGGATTTCTCAACATCCGCTTGGCGCCGCAGGTATGGCACGCGCAGTTGCGGGCGATCCTCAAAGCCGGCATCGCCTTCGGCGATTCGACGATCGGGCGGGGCGAAAGGGTCAATGTCGAATTCGTCTCGGCCAACCCGACCGGGCCGATGCATGTCGGGCACGGGCGTGGCGCCGTTTTCGGCGATGCGCTCGCGGCTTTGCTGCAAAAAGCCGGGTTTCGGGTCGTGCGCGAGTATTACATCAATGACGCCGGGGCGCAGGTCGATATCCTCGCCCGCTCGGTCCATTTGCGCTATCGCGAGGCCCTGGGCGAGGAAGTGGGGCCGATCCCGGAAGGATATTATCCCGGCGAATATCTGGTGGCGGTCGGCCGCGCCCTGGCCGAGCGCGACGGGGCGAAATGGCTCGGCCGGCCGGAGGCGGAATGGCTGGGGCCCGTGCGCGAGTTTGCCGTCGCCCAGATGCTGGCGCTGATCCGCGCCGATCTCAAGGCGCTCGGCGTCGTTCACGACGTCTTCACCTCGGAGCGCGCGCTGGCGGAGAGCGGGGCGATCGAAGAGAGCCTGGCATTGTTGGCCGAGCGCGGCCTTATCTACACCGGCATACTCGAGCCGCCGAAGGGCAAGGTGCCCGACGACTGGGAGCCGCGGGCGCAGACATTGTTCCGCTCGACCCGCTTTGGCGACGACATCGATCGGCCGCTGCGCAAATCCGACGGCTCATGGACCTATTTCGCCGCCGACATCGCCTATCACCGCGACAAGATCCGCCGCGGCTTTGCCACCATGATCGACGTGTGGGGCGCCGATCACGGCGGCTATGTCAAGCGCATGCAGGCGGCGGTGCGGGCGCTCTCCGACGGAGCGGCGACGCTCGATGTCAAGCTGTGCCAGCTCGTCCGCCTGTTCGATCGGGGCGAGCCGGTGCGCATGTCGAAGCGGGCCGGGGTCTTCGTCACATTGCGCGAGGTCGTGGACGAGGTCGGCAAGGACGTCTTCCGCTTCATCATGCTGACGCGCAAGAACGACCAGACCCTCGATTTCGATTTCGCCAAGGTGACCGAGCAGTCGAAGGACAACCCGGTCTTCTATGTCCAATACGCCCATGCCCGCGCCGCCTCGGTGATGCGGCATGCGGCGGCGCGGTTTCCGGAACTGGCCGCAGCGCGGCAGGCCGATGCGGTGCTGGCGGCAACGCCGCTCGACCGGCTCACCGACCCGCTCGAGCTGGCGCTGATCCGCCATCTCGCGGCTTGGCCGCGCCTCGTCGAAGCGGCGGCCGAGGCGCATGAGCCCCACCGCGTCGCCTTCTATCTGCAGGAATTGGCGGCGCTGTTCCACAGCCTGTGGACCAAGGGCAAGGACGAAGCGACGTTGCGCTTTATTCTCGACTCCGATCCGACATTGAGTCTGGCGCGCCTCGCCCTGGTGCGCGGCGTCGCGATCGTCATCGCCTCCGGCCTCGCCATCTTCGGCGTCGAACCGGTCAAGGAGATGTAAGAAATGTCCTACCATCTCGGCTCGGTCGATCCCGACGAGCGCGCCGGGGGTTTCGGCGCTTCGCCGGGGGGCGGGATCCGCCCGGTGATGCGCGTGCTGCTGTCGTCGGCGCTGGTGCTGCTCGTCATGGCGGCGTTTGCCGGCGGGGTATGGTTCGCCCATGTCAGCGGCGGCCGGCGCGGGGGCGATGGCAGCGGCGACATCCCGCTGCTGCGCGCCGATCCGCACCCTTTCAAGGTCAAACCGGCCGCTCCCGGCGGGATGGTGATCCCCGACCAGAACATGCTGGTCTATGGCGAGCGCCACGATACGGTTGAACATCTGCTGCCGCCGCCCGAGGCGCCGATGCCGCGCCCGGCGCCGCCACCGCCGCCGGCCCCGCCGCGCGCCGCGCCGGCGCCGCAAGCGCCCGCGGCTGCCCCGGCAGCGGTGCCGGCAACCGCGCCGCCGCCGGCGCCGGCCGCTGCGATGCCGGCGGCGGCCGCCAAGCCCGCCGCCGCAACGGCGCAGGGAGGCGGCGTCCGCCTGCAGCTCGGCGCGGTCAGGAGCCCGCAGGAAGCGCGCCGCGAATGGCAGCGGCTCAAACACGACAACGCCGATCTGCTCGGCGACGTGGCGGGTTTTGCGGTACGCGCCGATCTGGGCGCCAAGGGGATCTATTATCGGATTGAGACCGCTCCGTTCGCCGATCCGGCCGCGGCCGCGCGCGTCTGCGCGGCGCTGAAGCGGCGCGGCAGCGAGTGCATCCTTGAGCGTTGACCCTGCCGGCGCGACCGCCAGAGAGGCGCGCCCGCTGATTTTCGGCTGTGCCGGCGAACGGCTCGCTGCCGCGGAGCGCGAATTCTTCGCCGCCGCCCGGCCGCTCGGCTTTATTTTGTTTCGCCGCAACTGCGCCAGTCCCGCGCAGGTCCGCGACCTCGTTGCCGCCTTGCGCGACAGCGTCGGGCGGCCGGATGCGCCGGTGCTGATCGATCAGGAGGGCGGGCGCGTCGCCCGGCTGCGGCCGCCCCATTGGCGGCTCTACCCGGCTGCCGCCCGCATCGCCGCGCTGCCCGACCCGCGGGCGGAAGAGGCGGCATGGCTCGGCGCCCGGCTGATCGCCGACGACCTCGCCGCGCTCGGCATCACGGTCGACTGCCTGCCGGTGCTCGACCTTGCCGTCCCCGGGGCCGATCCGGTGATCGGCGACCGCGCCTATGGCGGCGAGCCGCAGCGGGTCGCCCGCCTCGCCCGCGCCGTCTGCGCCGGCCTGCTCGAAGGCGGCGTGCTGCCGGTGCTGAAACACATCCCCGGGCATGGCCGGGCGCGGGTCGACAGCCATTTCGCCCGCCCGCTTGTCGATGCCTCGCGCGCCGAAATGTCGCGCACCGATTTTGCCCCGTTCCGGGCATTGGCCGGCATGCCCTGGGCGATGACCGCCCATATCGTCTATGCCGCGATCGACGGGACGATGCCGGCGACGTTGTCGGCGCGCGTCATCGGCGAGATTATCCGCGGCGAAATCGGGTTCGACGGCGTGCTGATCAGCGATGATCTGTCGATGCGGGCGCTCGGCGGCGGGCTGGCCGAGCGGGCCGGAGGTGCGCTTGCCGCCGGCTGCGATCTGGTCCTGCACTGCAGCGGCGATCGGCGCGAGATGGAAGAGATCGCCGCCACCGTCCCGCCGCTCTCGCCGGCGACGGCGGCGCGATTGGCGCGCGGCGAGGCCCTGCGCCGATCGCCCTTGCCCTTTGACCGCCGGGCGGCCGAGGCGCGTTTTGATATGCTGCTGGCGGGCGGCGGCGCATGAACGGGGCGCAGGGCTGGACCCTCTATCAGGCGAGCACCTGGATCCTGCCGGTCGTCTTCGCCGTCACTTTGCACGAGGCCGCGCACGGCCTCATCGCCTATTGCCGCGGCGACGACACCGCCTGGGCGGCCGGACGGGTCACGGCCAATCCGCTGAAACACATCGACGGCTTCGGCACGATCATCCTGCCGGCGCTGCTGATCCTGCTGCGCTCGCCGTTCCTGTTCGGCTATGCCAAGCCGGTGCCGGTCGATTTCCGCCGGCTGCACAACCCGCGGCGGGATATGATCTGGGTGGCGTTGGCCGGCCCCCTGACCAATGTGCTGCTGGCCGTCCTCTCCGCGGCATTGTTCTACGGCACCGCCGTGATGACCGCGCCTCTCGCCGAATGGACGGCCGCGAATCTGGTCCATTCGGTGCAGATCAACGCGGTGTTGTGCGTCTTCAACATGCTGCCATTGCCGCCGCTCGACGGCGGCCGGGTCGCGGTCGGCCTCCTGCCGCGCCGGCTTGCCTACCCGCTGGCGCGCCTTGAACGCTATGGGATCGGCATCGTGCTGCTGCTGTTGTTCGTGCTGCCTTGGCTCGGCGCGCAGTTCGGCTGGGACCTCGACATTCTCGGCTGGGTCGTCGGGGTGCCGGCGCAGGCGCTGATCCGCTTCGTGCTGGCCATCACCGGCCAAGCCGCATGAGCGCGGCCCCGACATTTGCCGGCGGGCCGCCGCAAGGCGGGCGGGCGGCGTTGCCGCCCGCAGCCGGTCAGACTAAGATCCCGTTCCATGAGTTATGCATCACAGCAATGCGCCTTGCGGCGCCGGACGGCGGCGGGCGCGGCCGGGATTTCGGATGCTGTTTGATTTCGGCTGGTCGGAGATCCTGCTGATCGGGGTCGTCGCCCTCATCGTGATCGGTCCCAAGGATCTGCCGAGGGCGATGCGCGTCGCCGGCTATTGGATCAGAAAGGCGCGCGCGCTGTCGCAGGAGTTTCGCGACAGCGTCGACGAGGTCATCCGCGAGGCCGAGCTCGAGGAGATGCGGCAGGAGCTGAAAAAGGCGACCGAGATCGATCTCGACAGCGCCCTTGCGCCGACGATCGCTGCGGCCGGAAGCCCCGCCGAACAGCCCGGGCCGCCCGAATTGCCGGATCTGTCGCGGCCGCCGGAGGCGGTGAAGGAAGCGGCGGCGGAGGCGGCGCAGAAGCCCGAGGTCGCGGCGGCGGCGCCGGCCCCGCCTTCCCCGCTTGCCGTCGATCCCGGCCGCGATCCGGCGCCGAAGCCATAGGGAGCCGCCATGGTGGACATGGACGAGCGCGAGGCCGAGCTGGAAGCCGGCAGAATGCCGCTGCTCGCGCATCTGGCCGAGCTGCGCAACCGGCTGTTGTGGTCGCTCGGCGCGATCCTCGCCGGCTTTCTGATCTGCTATCAGTTCAAGTATCAGATCTACGGCTTCCTGGTGCACCCGCTGGCCGTGGCCTTGAAGGGGCAGCCGGGCCGGCACCTGATCTATACCGGGCTGACCGAGGCCTTTTTTACCTATGTCAAGGTCTCGTTCTGGGCCGGCTTCTGCCTCGCCTTCCCGGTCGTGGCCAGCCAGGTGTGGAAATTCGTCGCGCCCGGCCTCTACAAGAACGAGCGGCGGGCCTTCTATCCCTATCTGTTCGCGACGCCGGTCTTGTTCGTGATGGGGGCGGCGCTCGCCTATTTTGTCGTCATGCCGCTCGCCTGGCGGTTCTTCGTCAGCTTCGAATCGCCGGGCGGTCCCGGCAGCCTGCCGATCGTGCTCGACCCCAAGGTCAACGAGTATCTCTCCCTGGTCATGACCCTGCTCGTCGGCTTCGGGGTCGCCTTCCAGATGCCGGTCCTCTTGACGCTGATGGCGCGGGTCGGGCTCGTCACCTCGAAGGGGCTCGCCGCCAAGCGCCGCTATGCGATCGTCGCCATGTTTGCGATCGCCGCCGTCCTGACCCCGCCCGACGTGGTCAGCCAGACGAGCCTCGCCCTGCCGATGATCGCCTTGTTCGAGGCGTCGATCTTCTCCTGCCGCCTGGTCGAAAAGGCGAGGGCCCGGCGCGAGGCCGAGGAGGAGGCCGCCCTCGCCGGCAAGGGCAATCCCGCCTCGACCGCCTGAGAGGCTTGTCGACGCCGGATGGACGCGACGCCGCCGGCCCTTTATATGCGACGGCAGCATGCATGATCTCCGCTCGATCCGGGATAACCCGGAGGAATTCGATCGCGGCCTTATGCGGCGGGGCCTGAGCCCGCGCGCCGCGGAGATCCTCGAGCGCGACCGCGCCTGGCGCGCCGCCGAGACCCGGGCGGAGGAGGCGCGGGCTCGCCGCAACCGTCTCGCCCGGGAGATCGGCGCCAGAAAAAAGCGCGGCGAGCCGATCGCGGAATTGCTGCGGCAGAGCGCCGAAGACAAGGACATCGAGACCGCGGCGGCGCAGGAGGCCGCGCGGCTGCAGAGGGAGATCGACGATCTCCTCGCCAGCCTGCCGAACCTGCCGGCGCCGGAGGTGCCGGACGGGCCCGACGAAAGCGCGAACCGGGTGCTGCGGCAGATCGGCAATCCGCCGCGCTTTGACTTCGCGCCGCGGCCGCACGAGGCGATCGGCGAAGGCCTCGGGTTGATGGATTTTGCCCGCGCCGGCCGGCTCGCGGGCGCGCGCTTTGTCGTGCTGAAGGGCGCGCTGGCCCGGCTTGAGCGGGCGCTGACCCAGTTCATGCTCGATCTGCACACGCGCGAGTTCGGCTACACCGAGATCGCGCCGCCGCTGCTGGTGCGCGACGAGGCGCTCTACGGCACCGGCCAGCTGCCGAAATTCGCCGAGGACCAGTTCCGCACGACCAACGGCTATTGGCTGATCCCGACCGCCGAAGTGCCGCTGACCAATCTGGTTGCCGGCGAGATCCTGGACGAGGCGGCGTTGCCGCTGCGCTTCACCGCCGGCACCGCCTGCTTCCGCTCGGAGGCGGGGGCGGCGGGCAAGGACACCCGCGGCATGATTCGCCAGCACCAGTTCACCAAGGTCGAACTGGTCTCGATCACGCGGCCGGAGGATTCGGAGGCCGAGCACGAGCGCATGACCGGCTGCGCCGAGGAGGTGCTGAAGCGGCTGGGCCTTTCCTACCGGGTCGTGCTGCTGTCGACCGGCGACATGGGCTTTGCCGCGCGCAAGACCTATGACATCGAGGTCTGGCTGCCGGGCCAGGGCGCCTATCGCGAGATCTCGAGCTGTTCGAATTGCGGCGCCTTTCAAGCCCGGCGCATGAAGGCGCGCTATCGCCCGGCCGCGGGCGGGGGCACAAGGCCGGTGCATACCCTGAACGGCTCCGGCCTCGCGGTCGGCCGCACCGTAATCGCCATCCTCGAGAATTTTCAGCGCCGCGACGGCACCGTCGCGATACCGCCGGCGCTGCAGCCTTACATGGGCGGACAGGAGGTCATCGACGGCCATGGCTGAGCGGCGCGGTGATGACGGCGGGATCGCGCTCGCAACCGCGCGCATCCTGGTCTCGAACGACGACGGCATAGCGGCGCCGGGCCTTGCATTGCTCGAACGGATCGCCCGCGAGCTTGCGCCCGACGTATGGGTCGTAGCCCCTGAGCAGGAACAGAGCGGCGCCGGCCACTCGCTGACCACGCACCGGCCGCTGCGCCTGCGCGAGATCGCGACGCGGCGCTATGCCGTCGACGGCACGCCGACCGACTGCGTGATGCTGGCGGTCAAGCATCTGTTGAAGGATCGCGCGCCCGATCTCGTGCTGTCCGGGATCAATGCCGGCGGCAATCTCGGCGAGGACCTGACCTATTCGGGGACGGTGGCGGCGGCGATGGAAGCGAGCCTGCTCGGCATTCCGGCGATCGCGTTGAGCCAGTGCTACCGCGACGGCCAAGCGATTCCATGGCCGACGGCGGCGCATTTCGCGCCCGCGGTGATTCGCCGCCTTTGCGCGCTGGCATGGCCCGAACACGCGCTGATCAATGTCAATTTTCCCGCTGCGGCGGTTCCGGAAGTGTGCGGCATCGCCGTGACGAGGCAGGGCAAGCGCGCCGTCGCCGACAATCTGACGCAGCGGTTTGACCCGCGCGGCCGCCCCTATTACTGGATCGGCCCGGTGCGCGAGGACGGGGCCGCCGCGCCCGGCACCGATCTTGCCGCAATCTCGGAGCGGCGGGTCTCGGTTACGCCGATCTCTCTCGACCTCACCGACATTCCCGCTCTGGCCGCCCTGAGAAAGATGTTCGGGTGAGCCCCGGCGACCCGGCCCTGCCCAGGAAACTCCGCCTGCTGATGGCCTTGCGCGGCAGCGGCATCACCGATTCGCGCGTGCTTGCGGCGATTGAGAAAACCCCGCGGGAAAATTTCGTGCCCGCCGCTTTTGCCGATCAGGCCTATGAGAACCTGGCCCTGCCGATCGGCCACGGACAGACGGTCAGCCAGCCCTGGGTCGTGGCCTTGATGACCGAAAAGCTCGAGCTCGCAGCGCGCCATATCGTGCTCGAGATCGGTACCGGCTCCGGCTACCAGACCGCCGTCCTGGCGCGGCTGGCGCGCCGCGTCTTCTCGATCGAGCGCCATCGCGAATTGCTGCGCGAGGCCGAGCGGCGCTTTGCCCGGCTGCGTCTTGCCAATATCACCTGCCGGTTTGGCGACGGAACCAAGGGGTGGCCGGGGCAGGGGCCGTTCGAGCGGATCATCATCACCGCCGCCGCCGCTGACATTCCCCCCGCCCTGATCGACGCGCTGGCGCCCGGCGGGATCCTGGTCGCACCGGTCGGCGCGGACCGCCAGGATCAGCAGCTCGTGCGCATCCGCCGCGGCGCGCAGGGGATCACGACCGAGGAGCTGGGCGTCGTCCGCTTCGTCCCGCTGGTGCGGGGCCTGCCGCGCCGATCGGAGGTCTTAACCACTAGGTCCTGAGAGCGCTTTATCCTAGAATACTAAGAGTAGCGATTCTTGCCCTTCGGGGGCGGGCAAGGAGGGGGGAATGGGGAAAGGCATTGACCGTAACCGCGGCCTTGCCGCGGTGCCGACGGTTGTCGCGATTCTCGGTCTGCTCGCGGCCTGCGCGCCGGCCGCGCGCGGCCCGGCGCCGCTCGTCAATGGCGGCGGCGCCGGGCCGGCGCCCGGGCCCGCCTGGTCGGCAGGACCGCCGCCGGCGACGGTCGTCGTCCAGCCCGGGCAATCGCTGTCGATGATCGCCCGCACCTATCATCTCAGCTGGCCGGCGCTGGCCGCGGCCAACCATCTCTCGCCGCCCTATCGGATCGAGCCGGGGCAGCGGCTTGTCCTGCCGGCCCCCGGCGGCTATGCCGGGCCGCCGCCGGTCGCCGTTGCCGCCTTGCCGCCGCCGGTTGCGCTCACGCCGCCGGCGCCGGAAAGGCCGAGGACGATCGCGACGGAACCGATGCCGCAGCGGCCGAGGGCGATTGCAGCAAAACCGCTGCCGCCGCGCGCACGGGCGAGCGCGCCGCCGCGCGTGATCCCGCTCGATCGGCCGCATGCCGTCGCCTCCGCGACGGCGCCGCCGGCATCGCGGTCGTTCGACCGGCCGATCCCGCTCGACAACCCGCTGGCCGGCGCCAGACCCCCCGCGACGCGCGAGGCGGCGGCGGGGCATGGCGATTTCATCTGGCCGGTGCGCGGACCCGTCATCGAAGGGTTCGGAGCCGGCCCCGATGGGACCCGCAATGAGGGGATCAACATCGCCGCCCCGCGCGGCGCCCCGATCAGGGCCGCCGATGGCGGGGTTGTCGCCTATGTCGGCAACGAGCTGCGCGGCTATGGCAACCTGATCCTGATCAAGCATCCGCAGGGATGGATTTCCGCCTATGCCCATTGCGGCGCCGTCCTGGTCAGGCGCGGGGAAAAGGTGCGCCGCGGCCAGATCATCGCCCGCGTCGGCGCGACCGGCAACGTCACCGAGCCGCAGCTCCATTTCGAATTGCGCCGCGGCCAAAAGGCGGTCGATCCGCGCCCGCTTCTGGGTGCGCCGGCGGCGGCCGATGCCGGCCGCGCGCGCACCGGCTGACGGCGCGCATAAACTTAAAGCGGTTTGCCGAGCCGGCCGGCGAGATCCTGGATGAATTGCCAGGCGACCCGGCCGGAGCGCGAGCCGCGCGTGATCGACCATTCATGGGCCTCGGCGGCGAGCTGCTCGGCCGGCAGATCGAGGCCGTAATGAGCGGCGTAGCCGCGCACGATCGCCTGATAGGTCTCCTGGTCGAGGCTGTGGAAGCCGAGCCACAATCCGAAGCGGTCCGACAATGAGACGCGCTCTTCGACCGCTTCGGCCGGGTTGATCGCGGTCGAGCGCTCATTTTCGATCATGTCGCGCGGCATCAGATGCCGCCGGTTCGAGGTCGCATACAGCACGACATTGGCCGGCCTGCCCTCGATGCCCCCTTCGAGCACCGCTTTCAGCGATTTGTAGTCGGTGTCGTGCTGATCAAAGGAGAGATCGTCGCAGAACAGCAGGCAGCGGCGCGGGCTGTCGCGCAACAGCGCGAGCAAGCGGGGCAGGCTTGCGATATCCTCGCGATGGATTTCGATCAGGGCCAGGGCGTGCGGCCGCTCCTCGTTGACCGCGGCGTGCGCGGCTTTGACGAGCGCGCTTTTGCCGGTGCCGCGCGCGCCCCACAGCAACACGTTGTTGGCCGGATATCCGGCGGCGAAGCGCCGGGTATTGTCGAGCAGGATGTCGCGCACGCGGTCGATGCCGCGCAACAGGCCGATCGCGATGCGGTTGACCGCGAACACCGGCTCGAGCCAGCCGCGATCGGCATGCCAGACAAAGGCGTCGGCGGCAAAAAGGTCGTTCTCGGGAGCGGCGGGCGGCGTCAGCCGCTCGAGCGCCGCGGCGATGCGATGCAGGAGCGGCACCAACTCGGGTTCGGTCATCGGCCCAGGCAACAAAATCCTTGCGGCCGGGAAGCTATCATAGCGGCGGCAGGAGGGAAATTCGGCAAAGCCGGCCATTGCCCTTTTGCGGGGCATCGCGTACCACTGCGGCCGCCGCACGGCTTTTTCTTATGCCGCCGCAGGAAGCCGCTCGTCTCTCCCGCCGCGGCATACTATATCGAGGCTCATGCCGATGCTGATTTCCACCGCCTATGCCGCCCAAGCCACAGGCTTTCTGGGCGATCAAGGGGCGCTGATCCAATTCCTGCCTCTGGTCCTGATCTTTGTCGTCTTCTATTTTCTGCTGATCCGCCCGCAGCAGAGGAAGGCCAAGGAACAGAAGGCGATGCTCGAGGCGCTGCGCCGCGGCGACCGCGTCGTGACCGGCGGCGGCATCATCGGAACCGTCGCCCGCGTGGTCAGCCCCGAGGAGATCGTGGTCGAGATCGCCGAAGGGGTGCGCGTGCGCGTGCTGCGCAGCACGATCGCCAATGTTCTCGCCAAGCCCGATCCCGCCGCCGCGCGCGAGGCGGCGCGCGAAAAGGACGCCCGCGCCGCGGCGCGCGAGAAGGAGGAAGAGCCGACCCAGCGCGAGGCCGACAAGGTCTAGCCGCCGGCGGCGCCGCCCATGCTCTATTTCGCCAATTGGAAGGTTCTGCTGATCGTCGCGGTCTGCGCGCTCGGCGTTCTGTTCTCGTTGCCGAACCTGTTCAGCGCCGCAACCGTCGAGGCGTGGCCGGATTTCTTGCCGCACAAGCAGGTGGCCCTCGGGCTTGATCTGCGCGGCGGCTCGTATCTGCTGCTCAAGGTCGATTTTGCGCAGGCGCAGAGCGAGCGGCTCAATTCGCTGATCGACACTGTGCGCGAGGCGTTGCGCAGCGCCGATATCGGCTATACCGGCCTGCGCGTTCAGGGCGAGGCGATCGTCTTCACAGTGCGCGATCCCGGCCAGATCGACCGGGCGCGCGCGGCGCTGGCCAAGGTCGATCCCGATCTCGACGTCAACATCGCCGCCGACGGCGCCGCCAAGCTTGCCTATAATGCGCTCGCCACCGAGACGCGGCGTCGTCAGGCGGTCGAACAGTCGATCGAGATCATCCGCCGCCGCATCGACGCCACCGGCATCAAGGAGCCGACGATCGCGCGCGAGGGCACCGACCGGATTGTCGTCGAGCTGCCGGGGGTCGGCAATCCCGAGCACGTCAAGCAGCTGATCGGCAAGACCGCGAAGCTGACCTTCCAGCTCGTCGATCCGAGCGTTACGGTCGAGGAGGCGCGCGCCGGCCACCTGCCGCCCGGCGACGAGATTCTGCCGGCCGCCGGCGGGCAGACCGGGGCCGAGGAGGGCGCCTATGTCGTTCGCCGCCGCGTCATTGTCGGCGGCGGCCAGCTCGTCGACGCGCAGCCGACCTTCGAGGGCAACGAGCCGGTCGTCGACTTCCGCTTCGACCCCGAGGGCGCCCGGCGCTTCGCCGAGGCGACGCGGGCGAATGTCGGCAAGCAGCTGGCGATCATTCTCGACAACAAGGTCATCAGCGCGCCGGTCATCAAGGAGCCGATCCTTGGCGGCACCGGCGTCATCACCGGCAATTTCACGGTTCAGTCGGCCAGCGATCTGGCGCTGCTGCTGCGCGCCGGGGCCTTGCCGGCGCCGATCACGATCCTCGAAGAGCGCACCGTCGGCCCTGGCCTCGGCGCCGACTCGATCCGTGCCGGAACGCTCGCCTGCCTTGTCGCGGTGGTGCTCGTCGTCGTCTTCATGGTGCTGTTCTACGGCCTGTTCGGGATCTTTGCCGACATCGCCCTGTTCTTCAACCTGTGCCTGATGATCGGCACGCTGACCCTGCTCGGCGCGACATTGACCCTGCCGGGCATCGCCGGTATCGCGTTGACATTGGGCATGGCGGTCGACGCCAATGTGCTGATCTATGAGCGCATCCGCGAGGAGGTCAGGAGCGGGCGGACGCTGTTGTCGGCGCTCGACGCCGGGTTCAAGCGCGCCTTTGGCACGATCCTCGACAGCCACGTGACGACGCTCGTCGCCGGCGCGCTGATGTACTGGCTCGGCTCGGGGCCGGTGCGCGGCTTCGCGGTGACGCTCAGCATCGGCGTCCTGACCTCGCTGTTCTCCGCCATCCTGGTGACGCGGCTGATGATCGTGACTTGGCTGCGTCGCACGAAGCCCAGGGCAATCCCGATATGACCGGCCGTCTGTCCCCGCGCTGCGATCGCCCATGAGACCGCTGATCGTCATCCGGCGCACGCCGCAGATCGACTTCATGCGCTGGCACAGGTTCGGCTTCGCCTTTTCGCTATTGCTGGCCCTGGTGACCGCCGTGTTGTTCGTCTCCGAGGGGCTCAATTACGGCATCGATTTCGTCGGCGGCACGGTCATCGAGGCGCGCAGCCGCACCGGCCCGGCCGATCTTTCGGCCATCCGCGCCAAGCTCGACGCCCTCCATATCGGCCAGCCGGAGTTGCAGCGCTTCGGCCCGCCGACCGACGTGATGATCCGCATTCCGCGCCAGCCGGGCGGCGATGCGGCGCAGATGCAGGCGGTCGCGCGCGTGCGCCAAGCGCTCGGCAACAGCGTGCAATACCGCAGCGTCGAGGTGGTCGGCCCGAGCGTCGGCAGCGAATTGATCCGCGCCGGCATCATCGCCACCGTGCTCGCGCTGTTGGCGATCGCCGTCTATGTCTGGTTCCGCTTCGAGTGGCAGTTTGGCGTCGGCGCGATGATTTCGACCCTGCACGACGTCATCACCACCGTCGGGCTGTTCGCGCTGCTGCGACTCCAATTCGACCTGACGACGCTGGCGGCGATCCTGACCGTCGCCGGCTATTCGGTCAACGACACCGTCGTCATCTATGACCGGGTGCGCGAGGCGATGCAAAAACATCGCACGATGCCGTTCCGCGATCTGATCAATCTCGCGCTCAACGAGACCTTGTCACGCACGATCCTGACCGTCAGCACGGTCGCGCTCGCCGTGCTCTCGCTGCTGATCTTCGGCGGGCCGGTGCTGCGCGGGTTTTCGATCGCAATGTTGTGGGGGGTGGTGATCGGGACCTATTCCTCGCTGTTCATCGCCGCACCGGTGCTCTATTACGTGCGGCCGAAGCAGGCCGCGGCAACCCGCCCGGCCGCGGGTCCAAGGGCGCGGGCGCGCAGCTCGTCATGACGGCAATCGATCTGACCCCGATCGTCCCGCCCGGGCGCCAGCTCATCGAGCGCTACGCGGCGAGCGGGTTCCGCATCAGCGGCGTCATTCATCGCGGCCCGGTGCTGGTCTTTCCCGAGCGCACGCTGGCCTGGGCGGTGACCGCGGCGGCGGCGCTGACCGTCGAGAGCCTGATGCCAGTGGTCGAGCATGGCGGCGTGCACTTGCTGCTGCTTGGGCTCGGGCGCGGCGGCGGTATCGTGCCGCAGGCCGTGCGGGCCGCGTTGCGCGCCAGGGGGCTTGTCATCGAGGCGATGGATACGGGCGCGGCCTGCCGCACCTTCAACGTGCTGGTGGCCGAAGACCGCCAGGTTGCGGCGGCACTGTTGCCGCCCGTCTGATCCGCCTGCGTGCCGCCTCTCGCTCGCGCGATCACCGGCAGGAGGAGCGGGCGGAGGCGACAATCTCTTCGTAGTCCTTGGCAAGGCTCGTGCGCACCAGCGCCGTAACAAGGCGCGGAAAGTCCCGCCGCTCGACCAGCGCCGCCAATTCCCGGACCTCGCCCGCCAGTCCGAGGCGGGCGGCCGCCCTCAGGGCCCGGCGATCGGCGAAAGGAAACAGCTCGTCCCACACGCCCTGCACCTCGCGGCAGAAAATATCGGCGCCGACCTCCCCGATCCCCTTGAATTCCATCAGAAGCTGCCGCTCCATGGCGGGATCGCGCCGGGCCGCCGCCCGCAGATTGCGCAGGTCGCCGCGATAGCGGCGCAGCAACAACTCGCAGGTTTCGCCGAGCTTGCGCGCGGTGCTCTCGTCATAGCGGGCATAACCGGCGCGGTTCAGCACGTGCACGCGCTCGGCCCAGCCGGCCGCCGCCATCCGCTGCGGCGAGGTCCATCCCGCCGCAAACAGGGCCCTCGCCGCCCGGCATGCCAGCGCGGCGCTGATCCGGGCGCTGAACAGGATTGTGGCGCACAGCCAGCGGAACAGGGCCGAGGGCGTGTTCCGCTCGATCGGAATGCGCAGCTCCTCGCAATAGGTGCGTCCATGGCGGGCGAGGAGAGCCGCCACGATCCGCTCTGTCGCCGCCTTGCCGTCATCCGTGCCCAGCATGTGTGCGCGGCTTTTCAACAAAAGCCGGCGATCACCGTTCCCGCAGCGGCGCGCCGGCGACGAAAAAGCCCCGCCGGAGCGGGGCTTCTCGATCCTCGGCCGAGGCCTCAGCGGGCCTTCGCCAGGTTCTGGGCGACGAAATCCCAATTGATCAAGTGATCGAGGAAGGCCTGTACGAAATCCGGCCGGCGGTTCTGGTAGTCGAGATAATAGGCATGCTCCCATACGTCGCAGGTCAGCAGCGCGCTCTGTCCCTCGGCGAGCGGGTTGACCGCGTTCGGGGTCGCCACGATCTTGAGCTGGCCGCGATCGGCGACAAGCCACGCCCAGCCGCTGCCGAATTGCCCGACCGCGGCGGCCTTGAACTGCTCCTTGAACTTGTCGAGGCCGCCGCAATCGCGGTTGATCGCCGCGGCGACATCGCCGCTCGGCGCGCCGCCGCCGCCCGGCTTCAGCGAATGCCAGAAGAAGGTGTGGTTCCACACCTGGGCGGCATTGTTGAAGACGCCGGTCCTCGCGGAATCCTTGTAGGTCGAGCGAATGATGTCTTCGAGCGACTGGCTTTCCAGCGGTGAGCCCTTGATCAGGTTGTTCAGGTTCGTGACATAGGCTTGGTGATGCCTGCCGTGATGGAAATCAAGCGTCCGTGCCGACATATGCGGCTCGAGCGCGTTTTTCGGATAGGGCAGGGGCGGCAGTTCGAAAGCCATGGCAACCATCCCTTGTCAGGTCAAACGATTCGTTCGGTAACATCCCCTGTGGAGCGGCGTTCCGGTGCCTCGAACCGTCTCTCGCCGATGGCGAGCCTGGTTCGCCGGCACGATCGGGACCGGTTTCAGACCGCGCTGTTCGCACCGGCTGAGCGGCGTGAGGCGCTGTTCGCGCTTTACGCCTTCAACTTCGAGATTGCAAGGGTGCGCGAACGGGTCGAAGAGCCGGCGCTCGGGCGGATCCGGCTGCAGTGGTGGCGCGAGACGATCGCCGCCGCCTTTGCGGGCCGGCCGCCCGAGCGGCATGAGGTGGCGGCGCCGCTGTTCGCGGCAATCCGCGCCTACGGGCTCGGGCGCGGGCATTTCGAGCGCCTGATCGACGCTCGCGAGCAGGATCTCGAGGACGCGCCGCCCGCCAGCCTCGCCGCGCTCGAAGCCTACGCCGAGGGAAGCTCGGCGCCGCTCGTCCAGCTCGCCCTGGAGGTGCTGGGCGTGCGCGAGGATGCCGCGCTGGCGGCGGGGCGGCGGGTCGGGATCGGCTATGCGCTGGCCGGCCTCATCCGGGCAATGCCGTTCCGCGCGCGGGCCGGCCGCCCGCTGATCCCGGCCGACATCGCCCGGGAGAGCGGGCTTGACGAGCGCGACTGGCGCGCCCTGCGCACGACTCCGGCGGTAAGGGCGGCGACGGCCGCGCTTGCGCGGGCGGCGGCGCATCACCTCGCCGTCGCCCGCGCCGCCCGCGCCGCCGTGCCGCGCCGCGCCCTGCCGGCGCTGTTGCCGGCGATCATCGCCACGCGGGCGCTCGGAAGGCTCGCGCGGGCGCAATACGATCCCTTCGATCCGCGCCTTGTCATGCCCGACGCGTTGCAGATCTGGCGGCTCGCCCGGGCCGCGGTCCTGGGCCGCTATTGAGAGGCGAGCCTTGCCGGCTCTCTCAATGCGACATCAGCACCGGCACTGTCATCGTGGCGAGCACGGTGCGGGTGACGCCGCCGAGCAGCAGCTCGCGCAGCCGGGAATGGCCGTAGGCGCCGATCACCAAAAGATCGGCAGCGAGATCGCTGGCGCGCGACAACAGCACGTTGCCGGGATCGGTGCCGGTCGAAACCGTGCGCTCGATCGTCGCGGCGACGCCGTGGCGGGCAAGATGAAGGGCGATATCGGCTCCGGGCAGTTCGCCATGCGCCTTGCCGCCGATTTTGGGATCGATCGTGAGGACGGTCACCGCATCGGCGGCCGCCAAGAGCGGCATTGCATCATTGACCGCCCGCGTCGCCTCGCGGCTGGCATCCCATCCGACCAATATGCGCCGACCCACCTCCGGGAACGATCCCGCATAGGGGACGACGAGGATCGGGCGCCCGGCCAGCAATGCCACGACTTCCGGGCGCGGCCGGGCCCAGTTCAGGGCCGTCTCGTCGGGATCGAGCTGCCCGAGGACGATCAGATCGGCGTAACGGCCGTGGATCGCCGCCGACTCGGCGGGATCTCCGCTCGCCGACCGCCATTCGGCGGACAGCGCATGCCGGCCCGCAATGTCTTCGAACAGGCGCCGCGCGGCCTCCGCCTCGGCGCGGCTCCTGCGTCCGATTTCGTGCCCCGACAGGGCCGGAACCATGCTTTCGGGTCCGATCGTCACAAACAGACCGACGAGATGCGCTTCAAAACGTTCGGCCAGTCGGGCCGCCAGCGCAACGCGCTCGCGCGTTCGCGCGCCGGCGTCAAGCACGACCAGCAGGTCCTTGTACGTCATTCCCCTCTCCCGCTGCCGGCCGGGTCGCGGCCGATTTGCCGCGATGCTGCGCTGCCGGCCGGCGGCCCGCCTTGATCTGGGTCAACGCGGCGATTTTCGCATCCTCTAGCCTGGCGGAACGAAACTATGGCGGACAAGGCCCGATGACCGGCATCGCGGCAATGACGGGGGCGGTTCTGCCGTGCCGCGTCGTCGCATTGACGCGGTTCCGGTTCGCCCATAACTTCCGCGCTAAGGCGCCAGTTTCGGGCCGCTTTGCTTGAGGTGAGATCCGTGCGATGAAGCCGACGCGGCGACCGGCCAATCCCTGTTTCTCCTCGGGCCCCTGCGCCAAGCGGCCGGGCTGGTCGCCGATGGTGCTGGCCAAGGCGCTGGTGGGCCGCTCGCATCGCTCGGGCCTCGGTAAGGAGCGCCTCATCGAGGTCATCGAGCGCTCGCGCACGATCCTAGGTTTGCCGGCGGACTGGCGCGTTGCCATCGTCGCCGCCTCCGACACCGGGGCGGTTGAGATGGCGATGTGGTCGCTGCTGGGGGAGCGCGGCGTCGACATGCTGGCCTGGGAGAATTTCGGTGCCGGCTGGGTCGCCGACGCAAAGGAGATGAAGCTCGCCGATCTGCGCGTCCTCGAGGCGCCCTACGGCCGCCTGCCCGATCTGGCGCAGGTCGATTTCGATCGCGACGTCGTCTTCACCTGGAACGGCACGACCGCGGGCGTGCGGGTGCCGAACGGCGACTGGATCGCCGCCGACCGCCGCGGCCTTGTGATCTGCGATGCGACCTCGGCGGTGTTTGCGATGCGGCTGCCCTGGGACAAGCTCGACGTCGTCACCTGGTCCTGGCAGAAGGCATTGGGCGGCGAGGCGGCGCACGGCATGCTGGCGCTCTCCCCGCGCGCGGTCGAGCGGCTCTTGTCCTACACGCCGCCGCGGCCGCTGCCAAAGATCTTCCGGCTGGTCGCGAACGGCAAGCTCAACGAGGGCGTCTTTCGCGGCGAGACCATCAATACGCCGTCGATGCTGTGCGTCGAAGACGCGCTCGATTCGCTGCAATGGGCGCAAAGCGTCGGCGGCCTTGAAGGGCTGATCGCCCGGTCGGAGGCAAATCTCGCGGCGCTGGCGCGCTGGGTCGAAAATTCGCGCTGGGTGCGCTTCCTCGCCGAGGACCCGGCGACCCTCTCCTGCACCTCTCCCTGCCTGGCGATCACCGATCCCTGGTTCCTCTCCCTGTCGCGAGAGGAGCGGTTTGCGATCTCGCGCGCATTGGCGCGGCGGCTTGAGGAAGAGGGTGCAGCCTACGATATCGCCAGTCATCGCGCCTCGCCGCCGGGCCTTAGAATCTGGACCGGCGCGACGGTCGAGACCGCCGATGTCGAGGCGCTGCTGCCCTGGCTCGATTGGGCGTGGGAAGAAGTGCGGGGAGCGGCCAAGGCCGCATAGCTGGCGGGGGTGCTTCCGGGTCTCCGGTGCACGCATTCTCGCTTCCGCCCTCTGCCTGTTGATTTTTCCCGCCTCCTCGCCCGCAGCGGGCTGACTGGAGCGTTAGATGGCGAAGGTTCTGATAGCGGATCAGCTGAGCCCGCGCGCGGCCGAGATCTTTGCCGCGCGCGGCATCGCGGCCGATGTGCGGCCCGGCCTGCCGGCTGCGGAATTGCAGCGCCATATCGACCGCTATGACGGGCTTGTCGTGCGCTCGGCCACCAAGGTGACGCGCGCGCTGATCGAGGCCGCGCCCCGGCTCAAGGTCATCGGCCGCGCCGGGATCGGCGTCGACAATATCGATGTCGCGGCGGCGACGGCGCGCGGCATCGTCGTCATGAATACGCCCTACGGCAACTCGATCACCGCCGCCGAGCACACGATCGCGCTGATGTTTGCGCTCGCCCGCCAGATTCCGGCGGCCGACCGCTCGACCCAGGCCGGCCGCTGGGAGAAGTCGCGCTTCATGGGGGTCGAGCTGACCGGCAAGACCCTGGGGATCATCGGTTGCGGCAATGTCGGCAGCGTCGTCGCCGACCGCGCCCTGGGGTTGCGCATGAAGGTCATCGCCTACGACCCGTTCCTGCCGCCTGAACGCGCGGTGGCGCTCGGCGTCGAGAAGGTTGGGCTCGATGAGCTCTATGCCCGCGCCGATTTCATCACCCTGCACACGCCGCTGACTGAGGCGACGCGGAACATGATCGCCGCCGCCGCGATCGCCCGCATGAAGCGCGGCGTGCGGCTGATCAACTGCGCGCGCGGCGGGCTGATCGTCGAGGAGGATTTGGCGCGCGCGCTCGACAGCGGCCAGGTCGCGGCCGCCGCGATCGACGTGTTCGCCGAGGAGCCGGCCCGCAACAGCCCGCTGTTCGGGCGCGACAATGTCGTCGCGACGCCGCATCTGGGCGCCGCGACCAGCGAGGCGCAGGAGAACGTCGCCGTCCAGATCGCCGAGCAGATGGCCGACTTCCTGTTGTCGGGCGCCGTCGCGAACGCCGTCAACATGCCCTCGCTCTCGGCCGAGGAGGCTAGGCGCCTTAGGCCCTACATGAAGCTTGCCGAACAGCTCGGAAGCTTTGCCGGCCAGCTGACCGAAAGCGGCATCCGCGCGGTCAGCGTCGAATATGAGGGCGCGATCGCCGAGCTGAACGTCAAGCCGGTCACGGCGGTCGTGCTGACCGGGCTGCTGTCGCCGCAGCTTGCCACCGTCAACATGGTCAACGCCCCCCTGATCTGCCGCGAGCGCGACATCCGCATCAGCGAGACGTTGAGCCCCGAACCCGGCGATTACCAGACCCTGATCCGCGTCACGGTAACGACCGAGCGGCGCCGGCGCACCGTCGCCGGCACCCTGTTCGGCGGCGACAAGCCGCGCCTCGTCGCGGTCGAGGGGATCCCGCTCGAAGCCGAGCTGGCCGGCAACGTGCTGTTCGTGCGCAATTACGACAAGCCGGGTTTCATCGGCGCGCTCGGCAATACGCTGGGCGCGGCGGCGGTCAACATCGCAACCTTCCATCTCGGGCGGACCGCGCCGGGAGAGAATGCGATCGCGCTGGTCGAGGTCGACCAGGAGCTGACCCCCGCCCTCCTCGATCAGGTGCGGGCCTTGCCGAATGTAATCCAGGTCAAGGCGCTGCGGTTTTAGCCCGCCGCCCTCCGCCCCCCGCTCCCTTCCGCCGGTCGGGCGGCAAAAGAAGGCGGCGGAGAGGCCCGGCGGGCATGACAAAATCGTCAAGGCGGGGCATGCTGCGCCCTGCAATGAACGATCTCTCCCACCCGGCCCTGTTGCCGAGCGGCCTTTATGATCTGCTGCCGCCCGCGGCCGAGATCGAGGCCGCCGCGGTCGCGCAGATGATGGCGGCGCTCGCCGCCCACGGCTATCAGCGGGTCAAGCCGCCGCTCCTCGAATTCGAGGAGACGCTGCTGTCCGGCGCCGGCGCGGCGATGGCCCCCTTCACGTTCCGGCTGATGGATCCGGCTTCGCACCGGATGATCGGGTTGCGCGCCGACATGACGCCGCAGGTGGCGCGCATCGCCGCGACCCGGCTCGGCCACATGCCGCGGCCGCTGCGGCTCTCCTATGCCGGGCAGGTATTGCGCGTCAAAGGCTCCGAGATCCGCCCCGACCGCCAGATCGGCCAGGTCGGCGCCGAACTGATTGGGGCGGCGGGCGCCGCCGCCGATGTCGAGGCGATCGCCGTCGCGGCCGAGGCGCTGGCCGCCGCCGGCGTGCCGCGCCTTTCGGTCGATCTGACCCTGCCGACGCTGGTGCCGGCGGTGATCGAGGCCTGCGGCCTCGACGAGCATCGCGCGAGGATGCTGCGGGCGGCGCTCGACCGCAAGGACAGCGCCGCCGTAGTCGCGCTCGCCGGCGCGGCCGGGGCGCTGCTGCAACGGCTGCTGGCCGCCGCCGGCCCGGCCGCCGCCGCCCTTGCCGCGCTGGAGCGGTTGTCCTTGCCGCAACGGGCGCGGGATGAGCGCGAGCGGCTGGGGGCGGTGCTCGACGGGCTTGCCGCGGCGATGCCGGACTTGCAGGTCACCGTCGATCCGGTCGAGAATCGCGGCTTTGAATACCATACCGGGATCAGCTTCAGCTTTTTCGCCGGCGCCATGGCGGGGCTTGGAGAGCTCGGCCGCGGCGGCCGCTACGAGGCCGGGGACCCGGCGAACCCCGAGCCGGCGACCGGATTTACGCTCTACACCGACATGGTCTTGCGGACCCTGCCGCAGGCAAGAGACCCGCGCCGCGTGCTGGCGCCGCTCGGCAGCGATCCGGCCCGCCTCCGCGCTCTGCGGGCGGCCGGCTGGATCGTCATCGCCGCGCTCGAACCGGCCGCCGATTGGCGGGCGGAAGCGCGCCGGCTCGGCTGCGATTACCTGCTCGTCGGGGATGTTCCGGTGGCGCTGTGCTGAGGGGCTGAGCATGGGCAATGTCGCCGTCGTCGGCGCCCAGTGGGGCGATGAGGGCAAGGGCAAGATCGTCGACTGGCTGTCGGAGCGGGCCGATGTCGTGGTCCGCTTCCAGGGCGGGCACAATGCCGGCCATACCCTCGTCATCGGCAATGTCGAATATAAATTGTCGCTGCTGCCTTCGGGGGTGGTGCGCCCGGGCAAGCTGTCGATCATCGGCAACGGCGTCGTCGTCGATCCGTGGGCGCTGGTCGCCGAGATCGACGCGATGTGCGCCAAGGGCGTCGCGGTGACGCCCGAGACTTTGAAGCTTGCCGACAATGCGGCGTTGATCCTGCCCTCGCACGGCGCCCTCGACCGCGCCCGCGAGGAGCGGCAGGGCGACGGCCGCATCGGCACCACCGGGCGCGGCATCGGCCCCGCTTATGAGGACAAGGTCGGAAGGCGCGCCGTGCGCGTGTGCGATCTGGCCGATCCGAAGGCGCTCGAAGCCCGGCTCGATCAGTTGCTGTTGCACCACAACGCGCTATTGCGCGGGCTCGACAAGCCGGAGGTCGACCGCGCCGAATTGCTGCGCGCGCTGCACGCCGTCGCGCCGCGCATCCTGCCCTACGCCGCCCCGGTGTGGCGCCTGCTCGACGAGGCCCGGCGCGCCGGCCGGCGCATCCTGTTCGAAGGCGCGCAGGGGGCGATGCTTGATGTCGATCACGGCACCTATCCCTACGTCACCTCGTCGAACACGGTGGCCGGGCAGGCGGCGGCCGGGGCCGGCGTCGGGGCGGGCGCGATCGGCTTTGTTCTCGGCATCACCAAGGCCTATACGACCCGCGTCGGCAGCGGACCGTTCCCGACCGAGCTGAAGGACGAGATCGGCCGGATCCTGGGCGAGCGCGGGCGCGAATTCGGGGTCGTGACGGGCCGGCCGCGGCGCTGCGGCTGGTTTGACGCGGTGGCGGTGCGGCAGGCGATCCGGATCGGCGGCATCGATGGCATCGCGCTGACCAAGCTCGACGTGCTCGACGGCTTTGACGAGGTCAAGCTCTGCGTCGCCTATCGCTGCGGCGGCCGGATCTACGACTATTTCCCGGCCGCCGCCTCCGCCCAGGCGGAGGTCGAGCCGGTTTACGAAACCGCCGAGGGCTGGCGCCAGAGCACCCGCGGCGCGCGCTCCTGGGTCGATCTGCCGGCGACGGCGATTAAGTACATCCGCCGCATCGAGGAGCTGATCGGCGCCCCGGTCGCGCTGTTGTCGACAAGCCCCGAGCGCGACGACACGGTGCTGGTCCGCGATCCGTTCGCCGATTGAGGGCGCGGTTGCCGTTGCGCCCGCAGCCGCGGCGGCCTACCGCGCGCCGCGGGCCTGCGGCGGCGCGGGCGGGGCGAGATGGCGCGCATGTTCGGCGATATACCCGTCGATATGGCGCGCCAGGATGTCGAGATGATCGCCGAAGAAATGATCGGCGCCGGCGATCTTGCGGAAATCGATCTTGATGTCGCGCTGGTGCGACAGCTTGTTGACAAGCTTTTGCACCGCTTCCGGCGGCACGAGAGCGTCCTGATCGCCGTGCAGGATCAGGCCGGAGGACGGGCAGGGGGCAAGAAAGCCGAAATCGTAATGATTGGCCGGCGGCGCCACCGCGATGAAGGCCTCGATCTCGGGACGGCGCATCAACAGCTGCATGCCGATCCAGGCGCCGAACGAATATCCGGCGATCCAGCACGATCCCGCGTTCGGATTGTAGGTCTGCAGCCAGTCGAGCGCCGCGGCGGCGTCGGACAGCTCGCCCTCGCCGCGATCGAAGGCTCCCTGGCTGCGCCCGACGCCGCGGAAATTGAAGCGCAAGGTCGAGAACCCCCGGCGCACAAAACACTGGTACAGCAATTGCACGATCTTGTTGTGCATCGTCCCGCCATGTTGCGGGTGCGGGTGCAGGACGAGCGCCATCGGCGCCGCCTGCCCGCGGGCATGATGATAGCGTGCCTCGATGCGGCCCTCGGGGCCGTTGATCGTCACCTCAGGCATGGCTCAGGCTCGAATCCGAGCCTGCCGCTCGGAGATCGGCAGGCTGCATTGCAGGTGTCAGGTCCGAATTCTTGATCGATTTTGTCGGGCAATTATATGCTCGCTGACGACGCCCGCGAGGCGGGGCATTCCGTTCCGGCCGCGCCCTGGCGACCATAGCACAGTGAACGGCGATGTTTCTGAAAAACCTGCGCGAGGAAATCGACGCCACCCTCGCCCGCGACCCGGCGGCGCGCTCGCGCCTGGAAGTCGTGCTCTGCTATCCCGGTTTTCACGCCCTGCTGTTCCATCGCTTGGCGCACTGGCTGTGGCTGCGCCACTGGCATCTGGCCGGACGCTTCATCTCGCATATAGGACGCCTGTTGACCGGGATCGAGATCCACCCCGGGGCCCGCATCGGCAAGCGCCTGTTCATCGATCACGGCATGGGCGTCGTCATCGGCGAGACCGCCGAGATCGGCGACGACTGCACGCTCTATCACGGCGTGACCTTGGGCGGCAGGGCGCCGCGCCGCGGCGAGCAGGGGCAAAAGCGCCACCCGACGCTCGGCAACGGCGTCATTGTCGGTTCCGGCGCCCAGATCCTGGGCCCGTTCCGGGTCGGGAACGGGGCGCGGATCGGCGCCGGTTCGGTCGTGGTTCGCGAGGTGCCGGACGGCGCGACGATGGTCGGCAGCCCGGCGCGCCCGGTCGGCGCGCGTCCGGAAGAGCCGCGTCCGGCATCGGAATTCCTGCCTTACGGCATCGATCCCGATATCCCTGATCCGATCGCCCGCGCGCTCGACGCCCTGCTTGACGAGGTCACGCGGCTGCGGGCGCGGATCGCCGCGCTCGAAAACGCCAGCGCCCAGCCCGTCGGCGCCGGCAACGGCGCCGACGCCTGCGAGCGGGCGTCGCGAGGGTGATGCGATGAGGCTCAGCACGAAGGGCCGCTATGCGGTGATGGCGATGGTCGATCTCGCCGGCCACAGCAACGGCGCGCCGGTATCGCTCGCCGAGATCGCCGAGCGGCAGGAGATCTCGCTGTCCTATCTCGAGCAGCTGTTCGCCAAGTTGCGCCATGCCGGGCTCGTCAAGAGCGTGCGCGGTCCGGGCGGCGGCTATCTTTTGGGGCGCGAGCGCGAAGAGACCCGCATCGCCGACATCATCCTTGCGGTCGACGAGCCGATCCGCGCGACCCGCTGCAATCCCGGCGCGCCGACCGGCTGTCGCGGCAACAAGACGCGCTGCATGACGCACGATCTGTGGGAGGAGCTCGGCAATCAGATCCACCTGTTCCTCTCCTCGATATCGCTTGCCGATGTCTGCGAGCGCCGCGTGCTCGGCATCAGCGGGCTCCTGCATCGGCGCGCCTGCGCCGCGGCCGCCGCGGAGCCGGCTGCCGCGGCCGGATGGCATGCCCCGTCCGCCGCCGAACGATGAAGCGGGCGGAGACCTATCTCGACTGGAACGCCACCGCGCCGCTGCGCCCGGAGGCGGCGGCGGCGATGACGGCGGCGCTTAGCCATTGCGGCAATCCCTCCTCGGTGCACCGCTGGGGGCGGGCGGGGCGGCGGATCGTCGAGGACGCCCGCGCCGCGGTCGCCGCCCTGGTCGGCGCCGCGCCGGAAGGCGTGATCTTTACGAGCGGCGGCACCGAAGCCAACAATCTGGCCCTCGCTGGCAGCGGCCGCGCGCGCCTGCTCGTATCGGCGATCGAGCATGCCTCGATCTGGGAAGCGGCGCCGACGGCCGAGCCGATCCCGGTCGACGGCAACGGCATCGTCGCGCTTGATGCGCTCGAGCGCCGGCTTGCGGCCGATCCGCGTCCGGCGCTGGTTTCGGTCATGCTGGCCAACAACGAGACCGGCGTCATCGAGCCGGTCGCCGCCGTCGCCGCGCTGGCGCACCGGATGGGCGCGATGTTTCATTGCGACGCGGTGCAGGCGGCCGGCAAAGTGCCGCTCGACGGCCGCGCGCTCGGGGCCGATCTGATGACCGTATCGGCGCACAAGCTCGGCGGTCCGCCCGGGGTCGGGGCGCTCGTGCTGCTGCGCGATCTCGACCTTGCCCCGCTGATCCGCGGCGGCGGACAGGAGCGCGGCCGCCGCGCCGGCAGCGAGAACCTGCCGGGAATTGCCGGCTTCGGCGCCGCCGCCGCGGCGGCGGCGGCGCAGATCGCGCGCTACGAGCGCGTCCGGGAATTGCGCGACCGCCTCGAGGCCGAGATCGCCGCGCGCGCCCCCGAGGCCGTCATCTTCGGCACGGCCGTGCCGCGCCTGCCCAACACCGCGGCGATCGCCCTGCCGGGCGTGCCGGCCGAAACCCAGGTCATCGCCCTCGATCTCGACGGCGTCATGGTCAGCGCCGGCGCCGCCTGCTCGTCGGGCAAGGTGCGGGCGAGCCGGGTACTGGCGGCGATGGGCGCGGCAGCGGAGCTGGCCGGATCGACGATCCGCGTCAGCCTCGGCTGGAGCACGAGCGAGGCCGATATCGCCCGTTTTCTCGAGTGCTGGACCGCGCTCTATCGCCGCCGCCGCAATTTTGCCGAAGGAGCGCGCGCCGCATGATGCCGAACCCGTCCCCTCAGAGTGTCCTGGACGGCAACACCGCCCCGATCTATCTCGACAATCAGGCGACGACCCGCCTCGATCCGCGCGTGCTCGAGGCGATGCTGCCCTATTTCACCGAGCATTACGGCAATCCGCACAGCGAAAGCCACAGCTACGGCCGCATCGCCGCCCGGGCGGTCGAGCAGGCGCGGCAGCAGGTGGCGGCGTTGATCGGCGCCGAGGCGCGCGAGATCATCTTCACCTCGGGCGCAACCGAAGCGAACAATCTCGCCCTCAAGGGCGCGGCGCATTTCGCCCGCGCCCATCCGCAGGGCGCGCCGCGCGAGCATATCGTGACGCTGGTGACCGAGCACAAATGCGTGCTCGAAAGCTGCCGCCAGCTCGAGCGCGAAGGCTTTCGCGTCACCTATCTGCCGGTCGCGGCCGACGGGCTGGTCTCGCTGGCCGCGCTCGAGGCGGCGCTGACGCCGCAGACCCTGCTGGTATCGGTCATGGCCGCGCATAACGAGATCGGCGTCATCCAGCCGCTCGCCGCGATCGGCGCGCTGTGCCGCCGGCGGGGCGTCCTGTTCCACACCGACGCGGCTCAGGCCTTTGGCAAGATCCCGCTCGACGTCGCCGCGATGCAGATCGATCTGATGTCGATCTCCGGCCATAAGATCTACGGGCCGAAGGGGATCGGCGCGCTCTATGTCCGCCGGCGCCCGCGGGTGCGCCTGTTGCCGCTGTTCGACGGCGGCGGGCAGGAGCGGGGCCTGCGCTCGGGCACGTTGCCGGTGCCGCTGTGCGTCGGGCTCGGCCGGGCGGCGGCGCTCGCCGGCGCCGAGATGGAGGCGGAGGCGGCGCGGCTGCGGCGGCTGCGCGAGCGGCTGTGGCACAGCCTCGTCCGCGCCGTTCCGGGGGTGCGGCTCAACGGCGATGCGGAGCGGCGGCTGCCCGGCAGCCTCAATCTGAGCTTTCCGGGAGTGCCGGCGCACAAGCTGATCGAAGCCTGCCCGAGCCTTGCGATCTCGACCGGCTCGGCCTGCACATCGGCCGCGGTCGAGCCCTCCTATGTCTTGCGCGCGCTCGGGCTTCCGGAGGCGCTTGCCGACGCCTCGATTCGCATCGGGCTCGGCCGCTTCACGACCGAGGCCGAGGTCGATTTCGCCGCCGACGCGCTCGCCGCGGCCGCCGCCCGCCATCGCGACGCGGCGCTGGCACAGGCGCGGCCAGCGCTTACATAAGGCTCACGGTTCCGGTATGCCGACGGCGCCGGGTTGAAACGGACGCACAAGGAGAAAAGGCATGGCGGCAAAGCAGGCCTTGACGCTGACGGAAGCCGCGGCAAGGCGCATCCGGGCGCTGCTTGCCCAGCGCGGCAAGCCGGCGGTCGGGGTGCGGGTCGGCGTGCGCGCCCGCGGCTGCTCCGGCCTCAGCTATACGCTCGAATACGCCGATGAGCAGGGCAAGTATGACGAGGTCGTCGAGGACAAGGGGGTGCGGGTGCTCGTCGACCCGAAGGCGATCCTGTTCATCCTCGGCACCGAGATGGACTATGTCGAGGAAAAGCTGCAGAGCGGCTTCGTCTTTCGCAATCCGAACGAGAAGGGGCGCTGCGGCTGCGGCGAGTCCTTCCATGTCTGAGGCGGGTGGCGCGTGAAGCTGTTCCAGATCGAGGAACCGGACGGCGCTCCCGTCGATCCCGGAATGCCGGGCGCCGCCATCGGCATCGATGTCAGCGGTCCTCAGGCCGTCGTGGCGATGGCGGTCGGCGGCAATGCGGTCGTGCTTGCCGATCGCGAGGGGTTGGCGCTGGACCTGACGGTACCGGCGCCGTCGGCCGCAACGCCGAGATGGCAGGAGCTGTTCGAAAAGGCGCGCCTGCGCGCCGAGCGGGCGCTGGCGCGGCCGGTCACGCATGCGGTCGTCGCGGTGGCGGCGGGCGAGAGCGCGTTCCGCGAGCGGCTGCAGCAGGCGATGGCGGCGGCGGGGCTGGCGGCGTTGCGCCTGGTCCCGCCGGAGGCGTTGCCGCGCGACATCGCGCCGGCGCTCGCCGCCGCGATGCTGGCCGAGGATCTGGCGCCGCCGCCGGCGGCCCGCCCGTAACCCGGAAGGGGCCGATGCCGAAGATGACCTTTATCGAACGCGACGGCAGGCGGCGCGAGGTCGACGCCCCGCTCGGGCTGTCGGTGCTCGAAGTTGCCCGCCGCCACAATATCGACATCGAGGGGGCGTGCGAGGGGTCGCTGGCCTGCTCGACCTGTCACGTCATCGTCGATCCGGAATGGTACGATCTGCTGACAGAGCCGAGCGAGGACGAGGAGGACATGCTCGACCTTGCCTGCAACCTGACCCGGACCTCGCGGCTTGGCTGCCAGATCATCATGACCGAGGAATTGGACGGGCTGACCGTCGCCCTGCCGGCGGCGACCCGCAACCTGCTGTTCGGATGAGGCGGTGAACGAAGCGGGGGCGCTGTTCGGCCGGCTCGTCGCGGCCGCGGGGGCGGCGTGGCCCGCCTATACGCGGCATCAATTCGTCTTGCGGCTGGCCGCCGGCGATCTGCCGCCGCCGTGTTTTCGCCGCTATCTCGTCCAGGACTACCTGTTCCTGATCCATTTCGCCCGCGCCTGGGGGCTTGCGATCTACAAATCGGGCACCCTTGACGAGATGCGGCGGGCGCAGCGTTTTGTCGCCGCGACGCTCGATGTCGAGATCGGGCTGCATGTCGAATATTGCCGCGGCTGGGGCCTCACGGAGGCGGCGCTGGCGGCCGCGCCGGAAATGCCGCAAACCCTCGCCTATACGCGCTTCGTGCTCGATCGCGGCATGGCCGGCGATCGGCTTGACCTCGAAGTGACGCTGGCGCCGTGCATCCTCGGCTATGCCGAGATCGCGCGCGAGCGCCTTGCCGATCCGGCCACCCGTCTGGCCGGCAACCCTTATCGCGAATGGCTCGAAATGTATGCGGGCGCGGAATATCAGAAGTTGGCCCGGGAGACGGCGGCCGCGCTCGACGAGGGGTTTGCGCGGCGCGGCGGCGAGGGGCGGTTTGCGGCGCTGGCCGCCGATTTCACGACGGCGACCCGGCTCGAAGCCGATTTCTGGCAGATGGGGCTCGCCGCGGCCGGCGAAGGGTAGGCGTCATGCCCGCTTTCGTGCCGGATCTCGGTCTCGCCGGCCGCCCGTCCGCACACCGCATCGTCGTCGCGATGTCGGGCGGCGTCGATTCGTCGGTGACCGCGGCGCTGTTGGCCGCGGGCGGCTATGACGTGGTCGGCATCACGCTGCAGCTTTACGATCACGCCGCCGCGGCAGGCCGGCCCGGCGCCTGCTGCGCCGGCCGCGACATCTATGACGCCGCGCGCGTCGCCGAGCGGCTCGCGATCCCGCATTACGTGCTCGATTACGAGGAGCGCTTTCGCCGCGAGGTCGTCGCCGACTTCGTCCAGTCCTATCGCCGCGGCGAGACGCCGGTGCCGTGCATCCGCTGCAACCAGCGCATCAAGTTCCGCGATCTATTGCAGGTGGCGCGCGATCTCGGCGCCTCGGCGCTCGCCACCGGGCATTACGTGCGCCGCCTTGAGGGGCCGGACGGGCCCGAGCTCCACCGCGCCCGCGACCGCGCCCGCGACCAGAGCTATTTCCTGTTCGCGACGACGCGCGAGGAACTGCAATTTCTGCGCTTTCCGCTCGGCGATCTCGAAAAATCCGAGACGCGCGCGCTGGCGCGGCATTTCGGGATCCCGGTCGCCGACAAGCCGGACAGCCAGGATCTCTGCTTCGTGCCGCGCGGCTCCTATGCCGATCTCGTCGCGCGGCTTGCCCCCGAGGCCGGCGAGCCCGGCGATATCGTCGACGCGCAGGGCCGCGTGCTCGGCCGCCACCGCGGCATCGGCCGCTTCACGGTCGGCCAGCGCAAAGGGATCGGCGTCGCCGCGTCGGAGCCGCTTTACGTCTTGCGCCTTGACGCCGAGCGCCGGCAGGTCGTCGTCGGCCCGCGCCGCGCGCTCGCCGCGACGCGGCTTGCGCTCGGCGAAGTCAATTGGCTCGCCGCCCGGCCGCCGGCCCGCGACGGCACCGCGGTTGCCGCCAAATTGCGCTCGACGCAGGAGCCGGTGCCGGCGCGGATCTATCCGGCCGCTGCGGAGGGCGCCGCCGAGCTGGCGCTGTTGGCGCCGGCCGGCGCGGCGGCGCCGGGCCAGGCGGCCGTCCTCTACGACGGCGAGCGCGTCCTCGGCGGCGGCTGGATCCGCCGCGAAGCCGCCGCGGCGGGTTGACCCTTTCCGGCGTATCCCCTATATGCCGGAGCCGCGCGGCGGGATAGCTCAGCTGGTTAGAGCAGGGGAATCATAATCCCAAGGTCGGGGGTTCGAATCCCTCTCCCGCTACCAATTAAATCAAAGGCTTGAAAGGAAAAAGCGGCGAAATTGGTAGGCGAGATACGGCATCGGGCTAACGGTGGCACGAAAGCGTTAGCCGCGCCGTCCTCGCCTCGCCCGCGCCGCGCCGATGTGGATTTCCTCAACCTTCGCCACGAGGGATGGCCGGGGTACCGGCCGCGCTCATAAAAAGCCCCGCCGGCGAGGGTGGGGCTCCGCGGAGAATCCGAGAGCGGCGTTCAGCCGTGAGGCGGCCAATAATGCAGAGCCGCGAAGAGCAACCCCCAGAGCACGACGGCAAGGCCGCCAAGACGGCTGAAGAGCCGATGCTCGATCAGGCGCATTTCGTCGCGAAGCTCGGTAACAGCGAGCTGCAAATCCTGCTTGGTCGCGACGTTCTCGCGGATCGCGTCGAAGATCTGGGCGGCAAGATGCTCAGCCGCCTTGCGCTCGATCCCCGCCGCCTCAAAGGCGTTTGTCAGGTCCAATCGGTCGGTCATTCAAGAGGCCTCCCTATCTTATCGGCGCCGATCATGTCACGACTAAGATTGGAATGGAGATCAGGGTTTCCGATACCCCGATTTTCGGTTGCCCACTTACCGGCGGGTCCGATTTCGACACGCCGGTTCCTCTCATGCCATGCTGAATGTGTCCGCGCGTTCCTGTCGCCAACCCCACCGTCTCGCGCTGCAACGCCATCAGCTCGCCCAACCTGGCGCTCGGCGCGCAATCGGATCCCGAACCCCTGAGCGGCGCGCGCCTGGCGGGGCGCTTTCGGGGGATAGTGGATCACCCCCGAGCTTATACCAACCTGATTAGACATTGACCTGTTCGAGCCAGGGATACGAGCACAGGGACCGGATGCGGCCGGTCTCGGCGAGCAGCCAGTTCCAGGCGTCGCAACAGGTGTCGATGATCTGTTCAGTGGTC
>Ga0209062_1000294_pt1 | contig 180547 bp, 188 predicted proteins | sample Coa_R2_2_FD_187158 | JGI IMG/M metagenome (GOLD analysis project Ga0209062, IMG submission 187158) | Surface soil microbial communities from Centralia Pennsylvania, which are recovering from an underground coalmine fire - Coalmine... | ecosystem: Environmental > Terrestrial > Soil >...
GATCCTGACCGGCGGCCAGGCGATCTCGGAAGATCTCGGCATCAAGCTCGAGAACGTCACCCTCAACATGCTCGGCCGCGCCAAGAAGGTGATGATCGACAAGGAGAACACCACCATCGTCAACGGCGTCGGCAAGAAGGCCGACATCGAGGCGCGCGTGGCGCAGATCAAGGCGCAGATCGAGGAGACCACCTCGGACTACGACCGTGAGAAGCTGCAGGAGCGTCTGGCCAAGCTCGCCGGCGGCGTCGCGGTGATCCGCGTCGGCGGCGCCACCGAGGTCGAGGTGAAGGAGCGCAAGGACCGCGTTGATGACGCGATGCATGCCACCCGCGCGGCTGTCGAGGAAGGCATCCTGCCGGGCGGCGGCGTCGCGCTGCTGCGTGCGTCCGAGCAGCTCAAGGGCATCCGCACCAAGAACGACGACCAGAAGACCGGCGTCGAGATCGTGCGCAAGGCCCTGTCGTGGCCGGCCCGCCAGATCGCGATCAACGCCGGCGAGGACGGCTCCGTCGTGGTCGGCAAGATCCTGGAGAAGGATCAGTACGCCTTCGGCTTCGACTCGCAGTCCGGCGAGTACGTCAATATGGTGTCGAAGGGCATCATCGACCCGACCAAGGTGGTGCGCGCTGCGATCCAGAACGCAGCCTCGGTCGCTTCGCTCCTGATCACCACCGAAGCCATGGTCGCCGAACTGCCGAAGAAGAACGCTCCGGCCGGCGGCGGCATGCCCCCGGGTGGCGGCATGGGCGGCATGGACTTCTAAGTCCGCGGCTCAAGGCGAAGGAATGCAAAACCCCGGCAGCGATGCCGGGGTTCTTGCTTGGCGCCCCTTATCGCACCCGCATCCCGAACCGCTCGGTGCGGACCGCCTGTGCGGCACCGCCCTCGCCGCTTGCACGCGAGAAGAAGATGATCCGCGCGCGGCCGATCAGGTGATCGAACGGGATCGGACCGATCTGCGGCACGCGGCTGTCGGTCGAGTTGTCGCGGTTGTCGCCCATCACGAACACGTGGCCCGGCGGGACAGTGTAAACATTGGTGTTATCGAAGTAGCCGTTCTCGACGCAATCGAGCGTCTCATAGCTCCGGCCGTTCGGCAGCGTCTCGCGCCAGCGCTTGACCGCGGCGACAGCTTCGATGCCGCAAGGCTGCTCGCCCGCATAGTCGGCGATCTGCTCGCGGATCACGGCTGCACCGTTGATGAAGAGCTGGCCCTGTTTCATCTGAATGCGGTCGCCCGGCAAGCCGACGATGCGTTTGACGTAGTCGGTCGCGGAATCCCCGGTCAGACGGAAGACGACAACATCGCCGCGCTGCGGATCCGACGCCAAGATGCGCCCCGAGAACAGCGGTGGCGAGAACGGCAGCGAGAAGCGGGTGTATCCATAGGCGAACTTCTCGACAAAGAAATAGTCGCCGACCAGCAGCGTCGGCACCATCGATGAAGCCGGTACGTTGAACGGCTGATAGAGCAAGGTGCGGATGGAGAGCGCGAGCAGGAATGAGACCAGGACCGTGTTCAGCACATAAGTCGCGATCGTCCGCCAGAAGCCGAAATGCTGCACCCGCGCCAGCATCAGCATGAACACCACGGCCGACCAGAGGCCGAAAGCGCCGACGAGGACCGGCAGAATCCCGTGGATCGACATTTGACTGCCAACGATGCGGCCCGCGAGAAGCACAACAACGAACCCGACGATGCTCGGCACCGCGCTCCAAGCGATCACCGCGCGAAGGGCCGGCGGCGGTGCCTGGCCGCCGAAAAGCCTGCTGATCCAGTTCAGGATCAGGGCGGAGACGTACAGCCAGAGCGGCCCGGCGATCACGCAGATCGCGAGAAAGCCGAGCGCGAACCGCCAATCCGTCAGCAACCCCTCGGCGTCGAAGGCAATGAGCTCGCCATAAAGGCCGGCCCCGGCGCCGAGAATGGCCAGCAGCAAGACCAGATGCCGCGGCCGCGCCGCGACGATCCCTTCGATCGTCTGTCGCGGGCTGAGCCACAGGGTGAGCCACGGTGACCGTGGGCTCTGCTCAGGCGTCGACGTCATCAGCCCCTCCCCTCGAAGCACATCCTCGAAGCAACGCTTCAACCTCCAGATTATCGAAGGATTACTTCCATAATGTGATCTGCCGCACGCACGGCTACATTTCAGACGTTAGTTGCGCCGCAGAGCGTTCAAGTTCATAAGCGGAGAGCCGCCCGTGGGCGGCCCTCCTTGATGTCATCATGCCTCGGCCTTGATCCGCACCAGCCGCGTGAGCAGTGCGTCGAGACCCTGGCCTTCGCCGGCGTGCAGGTCGATGCGGCCGACCTTCTCGACCAGCCGCTCCAGCGACTCCAGCTCCTTGAGCCGCAGCAGCAGAGGGTTCTCCTCCATCAGCTTGGCGGTGTTGAGCAGCGAACGCGTGGCCGCCGTCTCCTCCTGCCGGCGGATCAGGTTCGCCTTGGCGAGGCGCTCTGCCTCCACCACCTTGTTGACGAGCTCGCGGATCTCGCCGGGCAGGATCACGTCCTTCACGCCGAGCTCCGTCACCTCGATGCCGGAGTCCGCGATACGCGCACGCACGTAGTCGCGCAGCTCCGCATCCAGCGCTGCCTTCGCAGACAGCACCTCGTCGAGCGTGCGGCCGGCGACCGCTTCCCGGATCGCGAACTGCACCAGCCGGTACAGCCACGCATCCATGTCGGGCACCGTCGCAACCACCCGCTCGGGGTCGACCACCCGGCGGAACGCCGTCAGCGTCACGCGCAGCGCGATGCGATCCCTGGTCAGCATCTCCTGCGCCGTGATCTCGACCGCCTGGGGCCGCAGGTCGAGGCGCTTGACCTCGATCTTGCGGTTGGCGACCCAGAAGGCGTGCCGGCCGGGCGCAAGCCGCTCGACCAGGCGACCCTCGACGAACAACAGGCCCGCCTCGTGGTTCTCGACCACCGCCTCCGTCACGATGGTGGGACGGTTGCGCTCGATCATTGCGAGGTGGCGCGCATCGACACGAATGTCGTCGGCCACATCGATGCGCTCGACATCGATGCGAGTCGCGACCTTCCAGTAGACGCGCAGCTGCCAGGGCGTCATCAGGTGTACAGGCCGGCCGTCGAGGCTGACGATGGCGATCTCGTTCGCCTTGGTCTCGACGGCCTCGAACAGCGCTTCCGCCAGATCGGGCCGCGCGGCCTTCAGCACCGCGTAGCGATCCGCAGGAAACTCCGCGCGCACCACGTTCAGCACCTCCGCCGTCAATGCGCGCAGAGGATCGAACAGCCGGTAACGGCCGGGCTCGAGCACGCGCTCCAGCCTCCCGTTGCGCGACAGCAACGCGCGCTCGCCATCCTTCACCGTCACGTCAGTCGTCAGCAAATGCCGGATCATGGCACGCCTCCTTCATTTGCCTTCCGGCCCGCGGGTCGAAAAGCAGGTTTCATTTAGAGGGATATCGAGGACGCGGACGCGGCTTCCCGGGAGATCGGCGGGCCGCGGCTTGAGCTTGCGCGATGACGGGCGCACGCAAGCGTCTCGCGCGACCGTGGTCACGCGAAGCGAACGGAGCCGCCCGGCATCGGCGCAAGCGGTATCCACCGCGGCGCAAAGCCGGTTCTCACAGTGTCTTCAGGTTCGGACGAAAAGCCTTGCGGCAATACGGCCGGACCGCGACTGAAGCGCGCGTCCGGTCCCCTTCAGAGGTATCAGCTTTTCAGGCTGAAACGGAGCGCTGGAGCGGGATTCGAACCCGCGTCATGATGATAACAAGTCACCTGCTCTACCACTGAGCTATCCCTACGGTTGAACAATTGAATCGGAATCGAACCGATGCCTTCGGGTCACCCCGACGCTCTCCATGAGCTACAACTGCGTCCTCACCAGGCGGAACACGAAACCGCAGAGCGGCTCGCGCCAGTCGGGTCTGAGTAGAGCCCGAACCCAAGGCCAAGCGAAGGACCGCGCTCATAAAGCAACCTCTGCTGGATTGCAAGAGGGCTTCTTCTGTCCGCGCTCGCCTGTCGCGCGCAAGACACAGCGCGATGAGAGAGCCTAGCCCCTCGCAACGTCCGCAAATCCATCCCTGATCCAGTCGATCACGACACGCGCAGCGGGATCGCGCTTGAGATGGTTTTGCACCAACAGCCACACGTCGCGCTTGCGCGGCAACAGCGTTGCGCGAAGCCGGCGGTCGGACAGCAGCTCGCCGCAGAAATAATCCGGCAGCACGCCGACTGCCTGATGCGTTTTCAAAAGCGTCCGGATGACGCGAAGATTGTCGGCGACGCAGCGTGCATGCGCCTGCAACCCCCTCGCCTTGAGAAACACGGTCTCCGGAATCGTGCCGAGTTCGTCCGGATAGGCACAGACGAGCGGCTTCGCATCGCTCTCGGACACGGGCTCGATCAGGAACAGCCTGAACTCGCGGAGCTTGGTGATGGTGAAATCGCCCTTCTCCGGCTTGTTCAAGCGGATCGCGAGGTCGGCCTGCCAGCGCGAGAACTTTACGTTTCCGCTCGAGGTGAGGAAGTGCAGGCTTAGTCCAGAATGCCGCGCCAACAGTTCGCCCGCGCGTGGCGCCAATATCTCTTCCGCCACCGCGTTGGTCGAGGCGATGCGGAAGCGGCCGGCAAGCCCAGCCACGCCGTCGCCCGCACGCTCGATATCGGCGACATGGCGCGCCATCGCCTGGATATGCCCGAGGATCGTCTCGCATTGCCGGGTCGGCCGGCGCACGCCGTCGACGGCGTCGAACAGCCGCAGATTGAGTGTGCGCTCGATCCGCGCAAGCCTGCGCCCCACGGTGGTCTCGTCGATGCGCAGGCGGCCGCCGGCGCCGGCATAGGTGCCTTCGTCCCTGATCGCGGCTATGATGCGCAGGTCATCCCAATTCATCCGGCAATTGCTAGCACCACCCGACATCGCCTGCAATGTTGCAGCCATCTGCTGCAATATCCCTGCATATTGGCAGCCATGGATTGCGCTAGTCTGCGGCCGTCGTCGCCCCCGAAAGTGTGCGAGCAAGCGGAGAGGATCATGCTGCAGCTCTATTTCTTCCCAATGGCCTGTTCGCTGGCGAGCCGCATTGCGTTGATGGAGGCCGGCATCGAGGCGCGCTACCGCCTCGTCAATATCTGGACCAAGAAGGTGACCGATGACGACAGCGATTTTTGCGCCGTGTCATCCAAGGGTGCCGTACCGGTGCTTGAGCTGGAAAACGGCGAGCGGCTCACCGAGAGTGCGGCGGTGCTGCAATACATCGCCGACCTGAAGCCGGACGCGGGCCTGGCGCCGCCGCACGCCCATCCTGACCGCTACCGATTGCAGGAATGGCTGAGCTTCACCGGCAGCGAGATCCACAAGGCGTTTCTGTTTCCGACCTTCTGGTACAGGGACGACGCCGCGAAAGCCGCGGCCCGCGAGCGGATCGGCGGGAGCCTTGCGATTGCGGCCGATCACCTGAGCGGCCGCAGCTACCTGGTCGGCGACCGTTTCACGGTTGCGGATGCGCATCTCACCTGGGCGCTGTCGCTGCTGCGCCGTGCCGGCGTCGATGTCGGCAACTGGCCCTCGCTTGCCGATTATCTCGCACGCATGCAAGCGCGGCCGCAGGTCAAGGCGGCGATCGAAACAGAAATGGCGTTGCGCAAGGCGGTGGCGGTCTGAGCGCCGTCCAACCGTCGCTACTCGACCCGCGCCACCACCGCGAGCTTCCGGATGCCCATGTTGCGATAGGCATTGAGGAAAGCGTAGTAGTCGCGGAACGACACGCAGCCGTTGGAATCGCCGTTCGGCCCGAGCATGAAGGTGTGTGCGAGCAGACCCTCGCGGCCGTAGATCGCGTTCTCGCCGCCGATCGGATTGAGCCGGAGCGCCGGTACGCCGTGGAACAACGCCTCGCGCGGCTTCAGCTCATAAATGTGCGGCGGGGTCACGCCACGCATGCGGATCGGCGCGGAGCTCGGATCGTCGAGCTTGGAGCCGAGGCCGGAATGCGCCTCGAGCTTGCTGCCGTCGGGCAGATACACCATGTGCGCGGAAATGTCGTAGACCGCGGTCGAGCGATCATAGGGCGGCGAGCCGCCATGCATCGGGTTCTGCTCGTGCGAAATCGAATCGGTCACGCTGGCGTCGGCCGAGGCATAGGCCAGCAGCGCGCCCTGCGCGTCGCGCTTGCCCCACAGCTTCTCGACAATGCTCGACCGCGAGGTCAGCGACATCATCGCGACCTTGGCACGCTCGGCCATGTCATGCAGCGACGCGCCGGCCGATCTTTCGGCAGGCTTGGTCTCGACCGGGCGCGGCGCCGGCACATTCATCGCAACCTGCGAAGCCGGCTGCTTCGGTGCGGTGTCCCTCTTCGCGGCCTCGGCAAGCTTCGGGGCGTCTGCGGCCCGCGGCGCCACCGCTATTTTCGGCGCCGGCGGCGGAGGCGCAGCTTCGGCTGCGCGCGAGGCGACGCCGGTCGGCTCGGAAGCCTCGAAGCGCTCGTTGAACTGGGATGGCGTGAGCGCGGCAACCGTTTCGGACTTGGCGCGCGCGGCAATCCCGGGCAGCGCGGCAAAGGCATCCCTCACGGCTTGCGCGGCGTTGCGCGTCGCGACTTTCGGCGCGGACGTCGCGACCGGCTCGTCATAGCCGGCTGCCCCGATCGTCGGATAGACGCTTGCGGAAATGATCTTGCTGTAGACGGTCCAGCTGCAGCCGAGCACGAGGCATGCAATCGCAGCCCCACTCACAAAGCGAGCTTTCCCCGAGGATTTCTGACGGTTTCGCACCGCCACAGCTACTCTTGCCAACGCTACACTACTCTTACTGACCCACCAGGCGCCCGAACCCGTCCAGCTCGTTTCGCTTGATGCATCGCCGGTCGACTGGTCATCGGCACAGCATCTCGCAGAGGCGCAGAGCGTCATTAAGGCCACTTTTAGTTAAATGCGGATTAAGTCCGAGCGGATGTGAGGCGCCACCTAAACAGCGATCTTTTCCGGCAAAAATGCGGCCGAAAGCCTCCGTCAGAATGCGGAAAGCGCCTTGGTACTACCTGGTACCGTTAAGGTACTGGCTGGTACCGCGAGGCTGGTGCGGCAAACTCGACCAGAGGCTTCAACGAATTCGCCCCGCCCGCCAGCCAGGCGGCAGAGATGGCGCTCGTGCCTCGGCCACAGTAAACTTCAGGCAAGCGATTCGTACCTTGCGTTGATTGCAACCAACGGCCGGCGACGCCCTTCCCGGACCATCAGGAGAGAAATATGCAGCGCGCAGCACGCAAGCTGGCGTTCGTCTTGGCCTCGTCCAATCATGGCATGATGATCGTCAACCGCCTGGACTACCGCATGGTCGATGGTGAGCGGGGCTACGGCGTCGGCTACCAGCTGCTGGAGACCGCCAGCTTCGACGCCGAGGAGGTCACGCTCGCCGTCAATCTCCTGATGACCCGACGCAGACTTTACGGTGACGGCGTGGTGGCAATCGACTGCGGCGCCAATATCGGCGTTCACACCATCGAATGGGCCACCCACATGACCGGCTGGGGTTCGGTGGTCTCGATCGAGGCGCAGGAGCGCATCTACTACGCCTTGGCCGGCAATATCGCGATCAACAACTGCTTCAACGCGATCGCCGTGCATGCGGCGGTGTCCTCGGAAAGCGGGCTGTTGTCGATCCCGACGCCCAATTATCTCGTCCCCTCCTCGTTTGGCAGCCTCGAGCTGCGCCAGCGCAGCGGCAACGAGTTCATCGGTCAGGCCATCGACTATACGCAAAATACCTCGACCGTCCGCAAGCTCGCGCTCGACGAGTTCAAGCTGCCCCGGGTGGATCTGATCAAGCTCGACGTCGAAGGCATGGAGCTCGAGGCGCTCGAAGGGGCCAGCGAGACCATCAAGCGCACGCATCCGATCATGCTGATCGAGAAGATCAAGGCCGACGCGACCGAGCTGCGGCAATGGCTGACGGCGCATGGCTACGAGATGATGGATGCCGGCATCAACATGCTGGTGATCCATACAAGCGACAAGACGCTGGCCGAGCTCAAGCCGCGGCTGCAGCCGACGGCGGCGTAAACCGGGAAATTGACTCTAGGGCGCGAGCTCCGGCGGCGGCGAGCGGTCGAGCACGTCGCCTGTCGGCTCGCGCACCAGGTCGAGCCCATAGGTCTCGATGACCAGGGAGCCACGCTTGCGCGGCAGCTCTGCGACCCGTTCGATCTGCCCGAAATGCTGCTTCAGGTAGGGCGATTGCCACGGGCGTACCTCGTCGACATAGAGCAAGGGGCCTTTGAGCTTTGCCGCATCGGGCTCGCCCATATTGACCCAGCGGATGCGCTGGTCCGGTTGCACCACGCACGTGCCTGGAGGCATGTAGAAGGTGAGCCAGCTCGTGGTGCCGTAATCAGGCACCAGGAGGCAGGTGGCGCCGGTGCGCGCCCGCACCGCTTCGATCTCGGCGGCAAGCTCGCGCCAGCCGACGCCGACGCTGCGCACCGTCGCGTCGCGCCTGAAGCCGGTGAGCACGCCGGTGTTGGCCTGCACGATCAGGCCTGCGAACATCACGATGCCGACGGGCGCCGCCCAGCGCAGGCAAAAATCGGCTACGCCTTGTGCGCGGCGCTGCCATGGCACGAGATGCGCCGCCACCGCCGCGGCAATGACGAAGGGCGGATAGACCGGCGCGAACCAGTTCGCCTCGACCCGCGCATGCAGCGCGTGCCAGACGAAATACAGCGCAATGGTCCAGAACATGGCGTTGATCAGCGCCCGCGCTGCCGAAGCCCCGGTCCTGTGGCGGACCAGGGCATACAGCCCCATCGCGCCGAGAATGAAGACGAGCGGCGTTGCAAAAGCGAACTGGGTCGGGATCAGCTCGGCGAGATAGCCCGGACGAAAATCGGAGATCCGCGCCCTGCCGGTCATCTGCTTCAGGAACGAGACCCATTGATGGTCGGCATTCCAGAGAATCACCGGCGCGAACAGCGCGGCAGCGACCAGCCCGCCGAGATAAGGCCAGGGCGTGAGCAGCCAGCGGCGCTGCCGCGGCGTCACCAACAGCCAGATCAGGATCGCCGGCCCGAAGAACAGCGCGGTGTATTTGGACAACAGCGCCGCGCCGACGGCGGCGCCTGTCGCAAGCCACCAGACACCGCGCCCGCTCTCGAGCAGCCCGGCGAGGCAGAACAGCACGAGGCTCGAAGCCACCAGTAGCGGCGCATCCGGCGTGACGATCATGGTGCCGACGGCTGCGATCAGCGTGACATTGATGAGGAGTGCCGCAATCGCCGCGACCCGGATGCTGCCGAACAGGATCGCGGCGGCACGGAAGATCCAGTAGCTCATCGGCAGCGCCAGCAGCACCGAGACCAGCCGCACGCCGAGCTCGGTATCGCCGGCAATCATGGTGCCGGCGCGGATGACGAGCGCCACCATCGGCGGATGATCGTAATAGCCGCCGGCGAGATGCCTGGACCACAGCCAGTAATAGGCCTCGTCGAAGGTCAGCGGAGTCCAGGCCGCAGCGACCAGCCGCACCACCGTCAAGGCCAGGATCGTGAGAGCCGTATTGCGGACGAGCCGCCGGTCGCCCGGGCTCATCGCAAGCGTCATCGCTTGCGCCAGACGAACAGTCCGGACATTGCGTAGTTCCATACCACGCCCATCAACGCCCCCGCCGCACCCGCGAGCCACCAGATCGGCTCCTGGTCATAGACGGAGAACGCCACCCCGACATTGGCAAACAGGCCGACGCTGCAAACCAGGTAGAATGCGAGCAGGCCGCGCAGGATGGCAAATCCCTTCAGCCGCTGGTCGCGATAGGTCAGGAAGTTGTTGAGAATGAAGTTGGTGGTCATGGCGATGAAGGCGCCCAGCCCCTGCGCCTCCGCAAACGGCAGCTCGAGGACGTTGAGGCCGAGAAACAGCGTGCCGAGATGCACGAACAGGCCGGTGCCGCCGACCATTGCGAACAGGAGGAAACGCAGCGACACCACGTCGTTGGTGAGCTTGGCGAGCACGAGTCCGAGGAAGTCCAGCGCCACCATCGAATCGAGCTTGCTCTCGCCATGCAGCCGCGAGCCGAATGTATAGGGCACCTCGACGGTCTTGAGCTTGCCGTGAGCGGTGGCGATCACATCCAGCAGGATCTTGAAACCCTGGGTCGACAGCGAAGGCGCAAGCTGCTCGAAGCGGTCGCGGCGGATCATGAAGAACCCGCTCATGGGATCGGCGACCTCGATCCCCAGCGCGCGCTTGGCGACCTCGGTCGCAAAAGCGCTGGCGCTGGCGCGATGCTTGTTGAAACTGTCGGCGCTGCCGCCGGCGATATAGCGGCTGCCGACCACGAGCTCGGCGGCGCCGCTTTGGAGCAGCGCCAGCATCTTCGGCAGCTGCGTCTCGTCGTGCTGCAGGTCGGCATCCATCACGGCGGCATAGGGCGCACAGGAGGCGAGGATCCCTTCGATGCAGGCGCCCGACAGGCCGCGCCGGCCGATGCGGCGGATGCAGCGCACCCGGCTGTCCTGGCGGGCAAGCTCGCGGACGACCTCCCAGGTGCCATCGGGAGAGTTGTCATCGACATAGACGACCTCCCAGGCGATGCCTTGCAGCGCCGCCTCCAGCTTGCCAAAGAGCTTGCGGACATTGTCGCGCTCGTTGAAAGTGGGAACGACGACGGAAAGCGCCGGCGCAGCAATCGCGGCTGGCCGGATTTCGGCGGCGACTCGGAGGGCTTCGTTCATCAAGGCGAAGCGTATATCCGTCGCACCCCGCCCTGCCAAGCCGGATCGGCCCGGGGACAGGGCCTCAAAACGCGCGGATAGTGCAAAAATGCTTACGACCACGAATAACAGGGCGCGCGTACATCCGGCGCTGCCTCGCTATCGTGGTCGTTCCAACGCCGGAGCTTCAGGGGTCTGGGAGCATCAACAGCGCCGTTAACGGCTAGGTAGGCATGCTGAGGAGGGTCCGCAAGGGGATCGCGGGCCCTAGTTCGGAACTTCCCGGATCACCGGGCCTCGCGGGGCCGGGGCGGCCGGCGCGGCGGGCTGCGCTGCCGGCTGCGCGACCGGAGCCGGCTTCGGCGGTTTGCCGAACTGCCCGATCGGGCCGTAATAGACGGCCGCGCCCAGCACGATGATGGCGACGATCGTGCCCAACAGACCGGCGAAGGACTGCGACGTCATACCGATGTACCCCTCTTGACCGCGTGCGAATTGATAGCACGGAACCGCGTCGCAGCAAGATCAGTTCGGGGTCGCCCTGCGATGGACAAAGGCCGTGACGACATCCTTTTGCGCAAGCTCGATGGCACGGTTAGCCGTGGCGAGGTTGGCGTCGGCCTGGTTGTCGGGGAATTGCAGGCTCAGATAGTCGAGCAGCGAGACCCGGAAATTCTGCCGCTCGGACGGACAGGCGCCGGCGATGTTGGCCGTGAAATCCTGCGCCGACATGGTTTTGATGTCTGGCCGCGTATATTCGCGCGCCAGGCAATTCCAGTAGGAATCGCGTCCCTGCAGCGCGAGCTTGTGCGCATCCTGGACGTCATCTGCGCGTGCGCCCGAGGCGACAAGCACGAGCGCGACAGCCACCACCATCCGCATTCTGTTCTCCCTTTTTTGAAGGCAGTCTACCTTGAAGTTGAACCGGGGTTAAGCACATGACCCATGCGAATCTGCGCAAGGGAATAGACGCCCGCACTCCGTGTTCCACAGCAAAGAACGGCCGGGAGACGATCTGTGATCAAAGCTGCAATCTTGAGCGTGGCGCTGCTAGCCGCGTTGTCCAGTCAGGCGCACGCGCAGGCGGCGGTCGAAGACCCCGGCTATTGCGCCCAGTACTATCCGAACGCCAATTGCCAGAACTACGGGCCAGGCAATCCGCTCTATCGCAGGCACTATGGCGGGGATTTCGGCTCCGTCGACCGACCGGACGGCTATGCCGTGACCGCGCCCATTCGGCACCATCACCGGCGCCACCACCACGGCTGAAGCGGAGCAGGACCGCCGCATCGGAGTTTCGCTGCTCGCGCTGGCCAATGCGCCGCAATTTGACTAGTCTCGCCTCGATCCCGCAAGCATCTTGTCGGAAATGAGACGAGCAGCGTGGCCAAGTCAGCAAAAACCGCTTCGACAGATAAGTCGGCAACCGCAACCAAGGCGCCCGCGAAGAAGCCGACGGCGAAGAAGGCCGTAGCCCGGAAACCTGCGGCAGAGACGCCCCGCGCGAAGGCGCCTTCCGCAACAGTCCCGGCGAGCGCCAAACCGCCCCATGAAGCACCTGCCCCCAAACCTGCGGCCGCGAAACAAGGCACGGGGCACATCTATATCGGCGTCGGCGGCTGGACCTTCGCGCCCTGGCGCGGGGTGTTCTATCCGGACAAGCTGCCGCAGGCGAAGGAGCTGGAATATGCCGGGTCAAAACTGACCTCGATCGAGATCAACGGCACCTATTACGGCTCGCAGAAGCCGGAGAGCTTCCGCAAATGGGCACGCGAGGTGCCCGACGGCTTCGTGTTTTCGGTCAAGGGCTCCCGCTTCACCACCAACCGCCGGGTGCTGGCTGAAGCCGGCGACTCCATCAAGCATTTCTACAACACCGGCGTGCTCGAGCTTGGCGATCGGCTTGGACCCGTGCTCTGGCAGTTCGCGCCGACCAAGAAGTTCGACGAGGCGGATTTCGGCAAATTCCTCGAGCTGTTGCCGCGCGAGATGGACGGACGCCGGCTGCGCCATGTGGTCGAGGTGCGCCATGACAGTTTCCGTACCCCCGCTTTCATCGCGCTGCTCAGGCAGTTCGAGATTCCCGTGGTGTTCGCCGAGCACTTTACATACCCCGGCATCGCAAACGTGGTCGACGATTTCGTCTACGCGCGGCTGCAGAAGGGCAATGACGACATTGCCACCTGCTATCCGCCAAAGCAGCTCGATCAATGGGCCAAGCGCCTGCAGCTCTGGGCCAGCGGCGGCGAACCCGACGATCTGCCACGCGTCGATGCGCCAAGCGCGCCGCAGAAGCCGCGCGACGTGTTCGCCTATGTCATCCACGAGGGCAAGGTGCGCGCGCCCTCGGGCGCGATGGAGCTGATTGAACGGGTCAGATGATGGCCAAGGCGAAAAAGCTCTTCACCATCGGCTATGAGCAGACGCCGCAACAGGCGGTGCTCGACGAGCTGGCGAGTGCGGGCGTCAAGCTATTGGTCGATGTGCGCGCGGTCACCTCCTCGCGGCGGCCCGGCTTTTCCAAGAACCAGCTTGCGGCCAGCCTCGATGAGCGTGGCATCGCCTATGTGCATCTCAAAGCGTTGGGGACGCCGAAGGAAGGCCGTGACGCCGCGCGCAGCGGCGATTATCCCAGGCTCGAAAAGATCTATTCCGCGCATCTGAAGAAACCGGAAGCGCGGCAGGGAATGGATGAGCTCGCCGCGCTGGTCATGAAAGCGGGTCCGGTCTGCCTGCTCTGCTATGAGCGCGACCACCGTCACTGCCACCGGCAGATGATCGCGGAGATCATCGAGGAGAGGGATGGCGTGAAGACGGAGAATTTGCTGCCGCGGCAGGTCTGATTGCCGATGGTTACCTCCGTCATTCCGGGGCGGTCCGAAAGGACCGAACCCGGAATCTCGAGATTCCGGGCTCGATGCTTTGCATCGCCCCGGAATGACTGGGAAACTAACCAGCCTCCCCCTTCAGCCACAGCGTCCCCTGCATCATCTCCACGCAGCGGCCGCCGACATGGGCGGAGACGATCTTGCCTGACTGCTTGACCACGCGCGTCATGAGCAGGCTCGGCCGCCCCATGTCAAAGCCCTGCCCGATCGTCAGCCGCAACTCACCATCGCGCGTCGGGTCGAGATCCGCGAGCAGGGAGGCCGCCGCGACGGTGGCGCTGCCGGTCGCGGGATCCTCGGTGAGGCCACTGTGGCCGGGGTGGAACATCCGCGCCTGCAGGTCGCAAGGCGCTTCGGTCGATGCCACCTCGCGGCTGTAAAGATAGATCGCATCATTGCCGTCGAGCGGAAGCGTCCGCGCGAAGGCCTCCGCATTGGGCGCGGCCCGCCGCACCGCGTCGCGGGTCGCGAGCTCCACCACCAGAAACGGCAGGCCGACCGAGATGATTTGCGGCACGTGCCGATCGGTTCTGACATCGCCGGTCGACAGCGACAGGCATGCCGCGACCTGCTCGACGCCGACTTGCGACAGCCGCTTCAGCGGCTGCGGCGCGGTCAACTCGGCGCCCGTCACCTTGCCCTGCTCCTGCAGAATGGCGACCGGCACCAGACCGGCCTTTTCCTCGAACGCCAGCCGCGCCGGCGGCACTGCCGCTTGGGACGCCAGCACGAAGGCGGTGCCGACATTGGGATGGCCGGCAAACGGAATTTCCGCGCGCACCGTGAAGATGCGCACCTCGGCATCATGGCCGGACTCGCGCGCCGGCAGCACGAACGTCGTCTCGGAGTAGTTGAACTCCGTCGCGATCGCCTGCATCTGCGCGGTGGTGAGGCCTTGCGCATCCAGCACCACGGCGAGCGGATTGCCGCCGAAGGCGCGATCGGTGAAGACGTCGACGGTGATGTAGCGCCGCTGCATGGCCTTGCCTCTTCCCGCAATCAGGGCTGCTGATTAGCACGACCCTGGCACAGGCTAGAAGCGAAACAATGATCTCGGAGCAATCAGCACTTTGGCGCGCTCGTCCGGATCGGTGATGAGCCCATCCAGGAAGCGCCGGTTCTTGGCATAGCTCTCGGTTGCCTCGAACTGGGTGTGCGGCCAGTCGCTACCCCATAGCAGATGATCGGGGCCGAAGGAGGCGCGCAGCAAGGGATAGGCCTGCCTGGCAAAGCTCTCTCCGTTTCGACCGTTGCGATAGGGCGCGGACATCTTCACCCAGACCCGCCCGGTGGCGCCGAACGTCAGGATGGACTGGAACGCGGGATCGTCGACGCCGAGTTTTGCCTCGGGCAGCGTGTAGTGATCGAGCACCACGGCCACGCCCGCATCGAGCAGTCCTGGCACCAGGCCGACGAGATCAGACGCATTGCGCTGGATCTCGACCTGCCAATCGGCAGACTTCAGATTGGCGAGCAGCGCCTTCCATTCCGGTGCAGCCAGATCCGGCAACGGCTGGCCCACGAGATTGAGGCGAATGCCGACGATGCCGGCCCGGTCGAGCGCGAGTATCTCCTGCGATGGGATGCTCGGCTCGACGACCGCGATGCCGCGCAGCCGGCCCCGTGCCTGCCCGAGACAGTCCACGACGTAAGAATTGTCGGTGCCGAGAAAGCTCGGCTGCACCAGCACGCCGTTGGTCATGCCGTTCTGGTCGAGCTGTTCGAGATAGAGCGACAGCGGCGCGTCGTAATCGGGCGCATAGCGCCGGCCGGAGGCGAGCTTCAGCCCACGATGAAAGACATGAGCGTGTGTGTCGATTACGAATGACGGCGACGTCATCGCGCCTCAGGCCCGCACCGCGGCCGCATCTTTCTCGAACACTTTGCCGCGCGTCTCCGGCAACATGAGCACGGCGAGCAGCACCAGTGAATAGGCAAAGGCAGCGTCGATGCCGATCGCGGGCCCGAGCCCGATATGGTCGGAGAGATATCCGACCAGGAACGGAAACGCTGCGGAGACCACCCGGCCGAAATTGTAGCAGAAGCCGACGCCGGTGCCGCGCACGCCGGCCGGATAGAGCTCGCTGAACAGCGCGGCCATGCTCGCGGGGATGCCGGCGGAGAAGAAACCCAGCGGGAAGCCGAGCACCAGCATCTCGGTGTTCGAGAGCGGCGCGAAGATATAGGCGAGCACGGTCGCGACGCAGGCGGCTGCAAAGAAAGTGACGTTGGCGCGGCGGCCGAAGCGATCACTGCCATAGCCCGAGGCCATGCAGCCGCAGAAAAACGCGACGATGATCACCGCGAGATAGCCGCTGGAGCCGAGCACCGAGAGATGCCGCTCCTCGCGCAAGAATGTCGGCAGGAAGGTCGTCAACGCCGCGTAGCCGCCATGGGCGCCGATGCCGAACAGGCCGCCGATCAGTGTCGAGCGCAGCACGTCGGCGTGGAAGATGCCGGCCAAGGTCGCGAGCAGCGGCGGCCGCGCCTCGACGGTGTCGAGCCGCGCCGGCTCCTTCAGCCCGCGCCGTACATAGAAGATCAGAAGCGCCGGCAGCAGCCCAAGCGCAAATAGCAGCCGCCAGCCGATGTCAGCCGGCGCGTAGGTGAAGACCACGGCCGAGAGCACGACGGCCGTGCCCCAGCCGACGGCCCAGGCGCTCTGCACGGCGCCCAGCGCCGTGCCGCGATGCTCGGGGCGGATGATCTCGGCCATCAGCACCGCGCCGCAGGCCCATTCCGCGCCGAAGCCCAGGCCCTGGATCGCCTTGAGCAGCACGAGCTGGCTGTAGCTCATCGCGAATGCAGATGCGAAGGTCGCCAGTGCAAAGGTCGCGATCGTGATCTGCAGCGCACTGACTCGGCCAAAGCGGTCGCCGAGCGCGCCGCCAAGCCAGCCGCCGATTGCGCCAAAGAACAACGTGATCGAGCCGAGCAGGCCCGCTTCAGCCTTGGTGATGTGGAAGGCTGCGATCAGCGCTGGAATGGCGAGCGAGAACATCTGTACGTCGAGCGCATCCAGCGCCCAGCCGCCAAAACTCGCCCAGAATGTCCGCCGCTCCAGCGGCGCGCTATCACTGTACCAGTTGGCCATCTCGTCCCTTCCCTGATGTCCTCGTGTTGTATTTCTTATGCTTGCGGCTTCAGCGGATCTCGACGTGATATCGAAACCGCGTCGCCGGCCCGCGTGAGCGGCGCCATTCGATCGGATGCCGCTCGAGATCGAAGGCGAGCCGCTCGATCACGATCAGCGGCGCGCCTGCTTCCAGCCGCAGCAATCGCGCCTGCATCGCGGTTGCCGTTTCGACCGAGAGGTTCTCGTCGGCCGACACCACGATCTGCCCGCAACGCTCTTCATAGAGCGGGTAAAGCAGGTCGCCGAATTCCTCCGGCCGCAGCGCCAGCACGGCTTCAAAACGCGACTTCTGCAGCCAGATCTCTTCCGCCAGCAGCGGCTCGCCGTCGATCAGGCGCAGGCGCGACAGGCTGATCACGGGCTCGCCTTGCGGCAGGCGTAACGCGCTGGCGACCGCCGGCGGCGCCGCGACGACCTTGCGCCTGAGGATCCGGCTTTGCGGGATGCGCCGCTCGCCGCTTTCGGACTGGAAGCGGAAAAAGCGGAACAGCGAGGAATTGAAACGGGCGCGGCGGACGAAGGTGCCGCGGCCCTGCTGGCGCTCCAGCACGCCGTCGGCGACCAGCTGGTCGATGGCCTTGCGCACCGTGCCAACCGCGACCTCGTGCTGCGCCGCAAGCTCCGCCTCCGACGGGATCAGGTCGCCGGGACGCCAGTCCCTGCGGTTGATCCGGCTCGCGATGTCGTCCCGCAGCCGCTGGTAGCGCGGCAGGCGCTGGTCGAGGATGCTCATATGGTCATATAGATGACTATATGAGCGCGGCTGTCAACGGGGCCGATGCCGCCCGGCCCGGCCGGTCTACCCGAGCTGAAAGACCGCCATGGGCTGCTCGTAGCCCCGGATCGGCACCTCGCCGAGCGAGACCGCGTCGTCGCCGTCCTCGCCCAGCGCCTCGCGCACCGCGGCCGAGATCAGGAGCTGGGAGCCGAACTTCTTGTTCAGCGCCTCCAGCCGCGAGGCGAAATTCACGGTGTCGCCGATCACGGTGTACTCCTTGCGCCGCGGCGAGCCGATATTGCCGGCGACCACCTCGCCGAAATGAACGCCGATGCCGATGCGCAGCTTCCAGTCGGAGACGTCGTTGATCCGGTCCATCGCATTGAGCATCTCGCGCGCCGCCGCGACCGCGCGGTGCGCAGCATCCGCGGCATCGAGCGGGGCGCCGAACAGCGCGAGAAAGCCGTCGCCGAGAAATTTGTTCACGATGCCGCCATGCCGGTCGAGAGTTTCCACCAGCACCGCAAAGGCGCCGTCGAGCCTTTCCACCACCTCCTGCGGCGAGCGCGAGCGGGCTGACGCGGTGAAGCTGCGGAAATCGACGAACATCACCGCGACGCGGCGGATGTCGCTCCGCGTCGTCGCGCCCTCCGCCATCAGGCGTTCGACGACCTGCGGCGAGACGTGCTGGCCGAACAGATTCGTCACGTGATCGCGCGCCGTCGCGGCGCGGATGCTCGCCGCGAAGCCGCGCCTGAGCTGCACGCCGACGGCGCCCGCCAGCACACCGCAGATCAGCACGACGACGCTACGCGCGCCGTGGTAATAGATGTCGGGAACGGCATCGGCGGCGGTGGCAGCGGCGGCGCCGGCCGGGTGGTAGAACACCGAGACCAGGAACAGCTCCGTGGCGGCCACAAGGCCGGTGAAGCAGGATAGCCAGAAGTCCAGCCGCAGGGTCGAGAGCACGATGAAGATGCCGTAGGAGACGGGGATGACAAATCCGACCGCCTTGATCGTCCCCATGTTCTGGATGTGCAGCATCAGGGCAAAGGTCGGCATCGACGTCTCGATCAGCACGCCGATATAGCGGCGGATGATCGGCAGGTCGCGATCCATCTTGATATGCCGCTGGATCGCGGTCATGACCCAGAGCTCGAACAGGCCGAACGGCACCAGGATCTCGAACGTGTAGATCGGCCGCATGCGGCCCTGCCAGAGCCGCTCGACGGCCGTCTGCTCCAGGTAATAGGTGGCCATCACCACGACCGCGAGGATGACCGTGGTGACGATCAACGCCTTGACGCGCAACAGCTCGGAGGCGAGCACTTCGCGCATCAAGGCATGCTCGAAATCGGCGGAAACCCGCGCGCGCGTCCCGCCCGGTCCGTGCCATATATCGCTGATTGCGGTCATACGTTCCCCTTCATTCCGGGCACGTGAAGCGTGAACCATGGCGCACAGTCGCGCACCTGGGAATCGCGGGATTCCGGGTTCGATGCTAGCGCATCGCCCCGGAATGACGAGGCAGATACTGCCTCAATCCAGCGTGCGGCGGAAGCGCGTAACCGCAACCGTCATGGCGAGCAGCATCAGGCCGAACAGCGCCAGCGTGTCATATTGCAGGTTCTGCAGGGTCGAGCCCTTCAGCATGATGGCGCGCACGATGCGCAGATAATGCGTCAGCGGCAGGCATTCGCCGACATATTGTGCCCAGACCGGCATGCCGAGAAACGGGAACATGAAGCCAGACAGCAGGATGCTCGGCAGGAAGAACATGATCGACAGCTGCATGGCCTGCAGCTGGTTCTGCGCCAGCGTCGAGAACGTATAGCCGATCGCGAGGTTTGCGGTGATGAACAGGGTCGACAGCAGCGCCAGCAGCAACAGGCTGCCGAACACGGGGACGCCGAACAGGAAGATGCCGATGCTCAGGATCAGCGCCGCCTGCACGAAACCGACCATCACATAAGGGACGATCTTGCCGAACATTACCTCGACCGGCTTGATCGGCATCGACAACAGGCTCTCCATGGTGCCGCGCTCGATCTCGCGGGTCACCGACAGCGCCGTGAAGATCAACATGGTCATGGTCAGGATGGTGCCGACCAGGCCCGGCACGATGTTGAGCCGGCTCGAGGCGGCCGGATTGTAGCGCGCATGCGCGCGGATCTCGAACGGCAGCGACGGCGGATCGCCGACGTACAGATCATGCTGGAGGGCGGTCTGCACCACCACGCCGAGCGAGGACAGCGCCGCGCTCGCCGCCACGGGATCGGTGGCGTCGGCCGCGACCAACAAAGCGGGATAATCGCCGCGCCGCACCGCGCGCTCGAAGCCGCGCGGGATCTCGACGCCGAACAGCACCTTGCCGGATTTGAGCAGATTGTCGAACTCGTCGACGTCATGCACCTCGCGGACGAAGCGGAAATAGGCGGTGTTCTCCAGCGCTTTCAGGATCGAGCGGCCGAGATCGGTGTCCTCCTGCAACAGGACCGCGGCCGGCAGATTGTGCGGCGTGGTGTTGATGGCATAGCCGAACAGAAGCAGCTGCATCACCGGGATCATCACGATCATGCCAAACGACACCCGGTCGCGGCGGAGCTGGATGAACTCCTTCACCACCATGGCATAGGAGCGGCGCCAGAAGCCGAACGACGGCCGGCGTGCTTCGGTGGCGGCGGCGGAGGTATCGAGCGCGCTCATTGGAAATTGTCCTTCGAGCGGTTCATCAGCTCGATGAACACGTCCTCCAGCGACGGCGCGGAGAGCCGCCATGTCAGGCCCTCCTTGTCGCGCCAGGGTGCGATGGTGGCCTCGAGCGCGCTCCGGTCGCGGCCCGAGACGTGCAGCGACGTGCCGAACGGCGCGACCATGTCGACGCCGGGCTGCCCCTGCAGCTTTTCACCGAGATGCTGCAGCTCGTCGCCGGTGACGGTGAACGTCGTCAGCTGCGAATGCGCGATCACCTGCTCCACGGTGCCGTGCGCCAGCAGATGGCCGTAGGCGATATAAGCGATCTCGTGGCAGCGCTCGGCCTCGTCCATGTAATGAGTGGAGACCAAGACGGTCAGCCCTTCGGCTGCGAGCGCGTGGATCTCGTTCCAGAAGTCGCGCCGCGCCTTGGGATCGACGCCCGCGGTCGGCTCGTCCAGCAGCAGCAGTTGCGGGCTCGGCAGCGTGCAGGCCCCGAGCGCGAGCCGCTGCTTCCAGCCGCCGGAGAGCTCGCCGGCAAGCTGCTCCTCGCGGCCGCTCAGGCCGAGGCGCTTGATCATCTCGCGCGCGGCGCTGCGTGGGTCCGGCACGCCGTAGAGTCGCGCGACGAATTCGAGGTTCTCGCGCACCGAGAGATCCTGATACAGCGAGAAGCGCTGGGTCATGTAGCCGACCCTGAGCTTGATCTTCTCGGCGTCGCGGCGGATGTCGTAGCCGAGGCAGGTGCCCTCGCCGCGGTCGGGCGTCAGGAGGCCGCAGAGCATGCGGATGGTGGTGGTCTTGCCGGAGCCGTTGGGGCCGAGGAAGCCGTAGATCGAGCCGCGCTTCACCTGCATCGACAGGTCATGCACGACCTCTCTGCCGCCGAAGGATTTCGAGAGGCCCTTGACCTCGATCGCGATTGGGTCGGACGGCGCGCCATTCATCGCTGGACCGCGACGGGAGTCTTGGGGTTGAGATAGACGCTGATCGGCTGTCCCACGCGCAACGCATCGGGGCGCGCGGGTCGCGCCTGGATCAGATAGACCAGCTTGTTGCGCTCATCGAGGCTGTAGATGACAGGCGGGGTGTATTCGGCCTGCGTGGCGATGAAATAGATCCGCGCGGTCAGATCGGGCGAGCAATTGTCGCAGGTGACCCTGACCTCGTCGCCGATCGCAAGCTTCGGCAGCTCGGTCTCGGAAACGAAAAAGCGGATCTTCATGTTGCCGGGCGGCATGATCGAGAGCACCGGGCGCCGCGCCGGCACCATCTCGCCTTCGCGGAAATAGATCTGCTGGATGGTGCCCGCGACCGGCGCAAAGCCCTTGCGGCGGGCGAGCCGAGTCTGCGACGTCACCACATGCGCTTCCGCCACCCGCAGCGCGGAGACCGCGGCATCGAGCGTCGCCTGCGTGCCGGCGCCGGTCTTGGACAGCATGGCGGCGCGGTCATAGGTCTGCCTGGCGTTGGCGAGCGTCGCATTGTTCTGGTTGAGATCGGCCTGCTGCAGATCGTCGTCGACGGTGTAGAGCTGATCACCGACCTTGACCTCGTCGCCCTCGCGGACATCGAGTTTCGTGACGCGTCCGGTCTCGTCGGGGCTGACGAAGATCATGTCGGCCTCGACCCAGCCCTGGAAGCCGGGATCACGCCCCTGCTTGCATCCCCCAAGGCTCGCCGCTGCGACAAGCGCGGCCATGGCACACAATATCGCTCGCGACGCCGTCATGACGCGCTCCGTTCGCCAAAAATCAAATCGAGATGCACGCGCAGCATGGCCATGGCGTCGAGCGGCGCGTGGCGCTCGAACAGGCTCTTCCAGATCACCGCGATCATCGCCGGCGCGACCACGATCTGCGGGTAGTTGGCGAGATCGGGGACGCGGATCTCGCCCCTGGCGATGCCGAGCTGGATCAGGCCGCGCATGGCGGCAAGCCCGCGCGAGACCACCTCGCGGTAATAGAAATCCGCGATCGCCGGAAAGCGCGGCCCCTCGGCCACGATCAACCGCACAAGGTCGCCGCGCCGCGTGGTCGCGACCTCCTGGATGAGAGTGAAGGCAAAGCGCTCCAGCGCCTCGCGCACCGATCCCGCGGGTTGCTCCGGCGGCGCAAGGCGCGCGATCAGCGGCACGATCGCGGTGCGCACCAGTTCCTCGAACAGCGCCTCCTTGTCCTTGAAGTGCAGGTAGATCGTTCCCTTGGCAACGCCGGCACGCCTGGCGACGTCGTCCAGCCGGGTCGCCGCAAAGCCCCGCGCGATGAACTCGTCGAACGCCGCTGCGACGATCGCCTCCCGCCGCTCCGCCGCGCGCTCGGCCCGATTGGAAGCCGGCCTGGCCGTGCCAGGCGCAGCCGCGCGCTCATCCGCTGCGGCGGTTTGCGTGAGACGGGTCGCAGCGGAGCTGCGGCGTTCCCTGGGAATCTTGCTCATGACGCATATATGACTGACTGGTCAGTCAATGTCAACCAACTGCTTTCTCGACTCGCGCCTGCTGGACCGGCACATCCCTGCACCATCGGATCGAAAATCCGGCATATCCCCCTGATATATCAGGCACATTTCCGGATGTAGGGACGGTTGACCTCCCATAATTCATCCAGCAGGCCTCTTGCCGCGGTGGCGGAGTTGATGACGGGATCGATCAGGAGCGCCTGCAGCGCCAGCTCCTTGGAGGCCTGGACCGCAGCCTCAACCGCGAGCTGCTGCACATTGACCTGCATGGTCATCAGTTTCGCCACCGCTTCCGGCAGCGGACCGAGCGAGACCGGATGGATGCCGGCAGCGTCCGCCACGACGGGCACCTCCACGGCGGCACATGCGGGAAGATTGGGAATCGTCCGCTGGTTGAAGACCACGCCGGATTCGATGAGCTGCTTCTTGTTGTGAAGCACAGAGGAGATGATCGCGACCGCGCGCTCGCCCGAGGGCATCGACCACCAGTCCGGGATGTCCGCGCGGCCTGCCAGAACGTCGTCGGTCAGCCGGTCGAGCTTGGCGCGCTCGCCTTCGTCCCAGCCGAAATTGTAGCCGCCCTCGCCCGCCTCCCAGCCATAGGCGAGATTTTCGCCGACATGGCCATCGCCGCAGCCGAGCCAATAGCCGAAGCTGCGCAACAGTTCGCGCGTCAGCGGCTCGACGTCCGGGTCGTAAGCCTTCTCCCTTTCGCGCAGCAGCGGATAGAGGTCGGTGCCCGTCTCGCGGTCGCGGATCTGCATCAGGCATTGGAAATGGTTGAGTCCCGCGCCCCACACGTCGACGCGCTCGTCGGGCAGCCCGAGAATCGCGGCGACGTGATGCCGGGCGATGAAGATGCCGTGGCAAAGCCCGACGCAGCGGATCTTGCTGTATTGTCCGAGCGCGAGGATGATCCGGCTTTCCGGATTGGAAAAATTGATGAACAGCGCCTGCGGGCAGCGCGCCTCCATCTCGCGGACGAAGTCGAACACCACGGGCAATGTCCGCAGCGTGAAGAACAGCCCGCCCGGGCCGCCGTTCTCGCCAAGCGTATGGCGGATGCCGAACTTGCGCGGCACCTCGAAATCGAGTCGCCAGAGGCGGTTGCGGTCGATGGCGGTGGCGTGAACGACGAAATCCGCACCATCCAGCGCCGCATGCCAATCGGTGGTGGATTCGATCTTCAGTCCTGCGCCGGATGTCTCGTTCAGCAGTTTGGCCACGCGCTCGGCCCGCGCCAGCCGCTCGGCATTCCGGCCGACCAGGATAAGGCTGCTGCCGGCAAGCTCATGCGTGGAGAAGATATCCCGGAACATGCTCAGTCCGAAGGATGCACTGCTCGCACCGAGAAAGACGATTTTTGCAACTCGAGCCATTGTGGCTTTTTGCCAGCTCACCGCGCGCTCGCGCCTGATCCAGATCAATGCCGCAGCACGTGGTTTCAGGCGCTGCGGCAAATGATGCCGCAAACCGGCGGCCTAGCCGAAATCCAGCACCATGCGGCCGTCGATCTTGCCGGCCTTCATCTTGTCGAAGACGGTGTTGATCTCGGCGAGCGGCACCTTGGTGATCTGCGACTTCACCTTGCCGTCGGCGGCAAAGACGATGGCCTCGTCGAGATCGCGCCGCGTGCCGACGATGGAGCCGCGCACGGTGATGCGCTTGAGCACGACGTCGAAAATCGGGGTCGGGAATTCGCCAGGCGGCAAGCCGACGAGGCTCACCGTCCCCTTCCGCCGCACCATGCGCAGCGCCTGGGCAAAAGCCGGCGTCGAGACTGCGGTCACCAGCACGCCATGCGCGCCGCCGCCGGTCACCGACAGCACGCTGTCGACGGCCGCCTTGTCGAGCGCATTGACGGCATGGTCGGCACCTGCGTTGCGCGCCAGTTCGAGCTTGTCCGCGGCGATGTCGACACCTACGACCTTCAGCCCCATTGCCTTGGCATATTGAATGGCGATGTGGCCGAGGCCGCCGACGCCCGAGATCACCACCCATTCGCCGGGCCGGGCTTCCGTCTCCTTGAGCCCTTTGTAAGTCGTAACGCCGGCGCACAGAATCGGCGCGATCGCAGCGAAATCGACATTGGCAGGCAAGCGGGCAGCAAAGGGGGCCGACGCGATGACATATTCGGCAAAGCCGCCGTTCACGCTGTAACCGGTGTTGTGCTGGTGCTCGCACAAGGTCTCCCAGCCGGTCTCGCAATATTCGCAGGAGAGGCACGCGTCATGCAGCCAGGCGACGCCGACGGCATCGCCGACTTTGAGGTTGGTCACGCCGGGCCCAAGCGCTGCGACGATGCCGGCCGCCTCGTGGCCGGGAATGAACGGCGGTGTCGGCTTGACCGGCCAGTCGCCGGACGCCGCATGCAGATCGGTGTGGCAGACGCCGCAGGCCTTCACCTTGACCAGCACTTCCCCTGCCCCGGGAACCGGCACCGGCACGTCTTCGATCACCAGCGGCTTGCCGAAGCTCCGCACCACCGCGGCTTTCATTGTCGTCTGCATGTGTCTTGCTCCTTTCATTTCGGGAGCAAGCTAGCCGCGTCGGCAAGCGGGGATATTGAGCGACGTCAATTGCAACGGCGAGATAGCGCCGCGGTCCTTTTCGACCCGTCATCCTGAGGCGCTCGCGGAACGCGAGCCTCGAAGGATGAACGGCCCCGCTGTTGCAGCCGGGCCGTCGTCCTTCGAGACGGCCGCTCCGCGGCCTCCTCATCAGGATGACGGATCGAGATTTGGGCGAACTAGCTGTGAAACTTCAAGCCGTCGACGATCTTGTCCACCACCTTGCGCTCGGCCCGCACGGCGAGCCCGACGAGGTTGAGATCAGCCCGGGCCACGGCCTTGACCGCGGCGCGGTTGGCTTCGTCATGGGTGGTCTTGAACATGTCCTCGGTGTAGAGCGCGGGCGTCACATTGCGCGAAAGCGCTCGTTCCAGGGCGCGCGACAGCGCGGCCCGGTCGGCGCCGTAGATCAGGATCGGCTGGCCGATCAGCGCCAGGTATGTCGTTGACGAGCCGTCCTCGTAAGGCGCGCCGACGCATTCGGGAAAGGCCGCAGCGATGCCGCCGGCGAGAAACGAGGCGACGTTCAGCTTCTGCCAGGCTTCGAGCTCGGTGCGGATCACGATCGCGATCTTGGTGTCGAATTGCATGTGACTGCTCCGGCTTCATTTCGAGGGTTACGCGCCCGCTCCCTCCACCGCTCTGGATTGCTTCGTCGCTTTGCTCCTCGCAATGACGGCGACAGTCAACCCCGGCCGTCGCAGGCCCAGGCGCGGATCACGCATTCCTTGCCGCCGAACTTATAGCATTCGCGCGTCGCCTCGTTGAGCGAGCTCGAGATCTGCGGCCGCACCGCATAGCCGTGCGGGCCGCACGGGTTGGTCATGTCGATGGACAACGCCGCGCAGGCGCGGCGCATGACGATGGCCTCGCAGTCGCCCTGGCACTGCTTGAGCGCGGCGAGGCGCGCGGCGTCCTCCGCCGGATAGTCAAAGGCCTGGCCATAGGCGCCGCATTTGCCGATGGCAAAAGCACCGGCCGCAAAGGCCGGCGCCGGAGCCGCCACGGCAAGCACCATCAAGGCAGCCATAGCGCGGCCGCGCGCTGTCCTGAACGAGAGCACGATCCCCCTCCCCAACGTCGTGAGCGCGCCAAACCTAAAGCAGCGGTCGTTTCAACTTGGTGAATGCGTGGTTGAAATTGGGCGTAATGGCGACACGAGCTCCGCCGCCGTCCGGCGCAGGGCGGCCGCTCACCGTCACGATAACAATGGCCGGTGGTTATGGGCCCCGGCCTTCGCCGGGGCGACGGAGATAGCTACCCCCGCCGCGCCGTTTCCAACGCCTGCGGCGTGTCGATGTCGAGGAACGCGCTTTCGCCGTCGACCGTCACTTCGGCCACCGCCTCGGCATGTTTCGCGATCAGGTGTCGCGCGCCGATGTCGCCGTCGAGCGTCATGAGCTCGCTGAAGAAGCGGCGCGACCACAGCACGGGATTGCCGCGCCGTCCTTCGGCGACCGGCACCACGATCAAATTGCCGCGATCCGGATCGAAGGCCTCCACCAGGCGGTCGATCAGCCGGGCGTCGATCAGCGGCATGTCGCCGAGGCAGATCACCGCGCCGTCGGCGTCCTTGGAGACGGCGGCAATGCCTGCCTTGACCGAGCTCGCAAGGCCGCCGGCGAAATCAGCATTGCGCACGAATTTCACCTTCAGCCCCGTCAGCGCCTGCTCGACCAGATCGGCCTGGTGGCCCGTCACCACGATGACCTCGGAGGCACGGGATGCGAGCGCCTGCTCGGCTGCGATCCGCACCAGCTTCTTGCCGTTGAGCTCGGCGAGCAACTTGTTGGGCCCGCCCATCCGGGTCGAACGCCCGGCCGCGAGCACGATGGCGGCAACATGGCGATTGCCCTCGGTCTCCGGCTTGGTGCGCGGCTGCGGCCGGGTGACGATTTCCATCAGGAGACCGCCGACCCCGAGGCCCATCAGCTCGGCGCGCGTGACCTTCAGGCCCGCGAGCAGCCGCATCAGCACCCAGTCAAACCCGTTCTCGACCGGCGAGCGCGCGCAGCCCGGCGCGCCCAGCACCGGCACGCCCGCGGCGCTGCCGACAAGCAAGAGATTGCCGGGGTCGACCGGCATGCCGAAATGCTCGATGGCGCCGCCGATGCCGGTGATCGCGGCCGGAATCACGTCGCGCCGGTCGGCGATCGCGGACGCGCCGAACACGATCACGAGCTCGGCGCCCTGCGCCAGCATGTCCTTGACCGCAGCGGACAGCGCCTTCTCCTCATGCGGCACGCGCTTTTCGGCGATGATGGCAGCACCGGCCGGCGCCAGCCGCTCGGCGGTGACGCGCAACGTCTTCTCGATCACCTTCGGCGCCAGTCCCGGCAACAGTGTCGAGACCACGCCGACGCGCTTGATCACGTAAGGCGCGATCCGCAGCGCGCCGGAGCCTGCGGCCTTCACGGCGGCGTCGCGAAGCCTGCCCTCGACGCCAAACGGAATGATCTTCACCGTCGCGATCATCTCGCCTTCGACCACCGGCTTGTAGGCCGGCAGCGTCGCAAAGGTGATGGCTTCATCGATGCCGTTGATGCCATCGACAATGGCGCGGTCGATCACCAATACGCCCGCACGCGCTGCAAACAGATTGGCGCGGCCGGTGAAGGCGCGCTCGACATGGATGCCCGCGCCGGTGACGGCGTTGGCGATCGAGGATGCGGCTTCGTCCTCCGAGACGTCACCGGGCTCGAGCCGCACCACGACGACGTCCTTCACCCCCGCCTTCTCCAGCGCCTCGACCTCGGCCGCGCCGATGGTCGTGCCCTTCTTGAGCAGCAGCGACCCGTGACGCAGGGTGTGCACGGTCACCCCGCCCAAGGCTTCGCGTGGACTGGCGGGACCGAATTTCATGCGGCCTGTTCTTTTTCGCGTGGCGGCAGCCGGAGCTGCGCGGTGATCTCGGCCATGATGGAGACTGCGATCTCGGATGGCGAGACCGCGCCGATCGCAAGCCCGATCGGCGCATGTATGCGGGCGATGTCCGCCTCGGATGCCCCCATCGACCGCAGCCGCTCGGCGCGCTTGCCATGGGTTTTGCGCGAGCCGAGCGCGCCGATATAGAAGCAGTCGCATTTGAAGGCATGCAGCAGCGCCGGATCGTCGATCTTGGGATCGTGCGTCAGCGCGACGAAGGCCGTGTAGTGATCGATGTTGAGCGGCGGCAGCGCGACGTCGGGCCACTCCGCAATCAGCGGCACGTCGGGGAAGCGCTCGGGGCTCGCAAAGGCCGTGCGTGGATCGACCACGGTCACATCATAGTCCAGCGAGCGCGCCAGCGGCGCCAGCGCCTGGCTGATATGGACGGCGCCGACGATGACGAGCTTGGCGGTCGGCGCGTAGACATTGAGGAACAGCTTCCTGCCGCCGACTTCCACCATGGCGCTCTTGCCCATGCGGAGCTGCTTCGACAGCTCGGCCTGAAGCGGATCGGCGCCGAAATCCTTCGCCTTGACCAGCCGCTGCTCGCCATTGGCAACGTCGGTGACGACGATCGCCGGGCGCCTTGCGGCGCGCTCGGCGTTGAGCTCATGCAAGGTCTGAAGCTTCACCTGATCACCCCACCTTCTCGACAAAGACCCGGATGGTGCCGCCGCAGGACAGCCCCACATTCCACGCGGTCTCGTCGGCCACGCCGAACTCCAGCATCCTGGGCTGGCCGGAGGCGATCACGTCCATCGCCTCGGTGACCACGGCGCCCTCGACGCAGCCGCCGGAGACCGAGCCCAGGAAGGTGCCATCGTCATTGATCACGAGGCTCGAGCCGGCCGGCCGCGGCGCCGAGCCCCAGGTCTCCACCACGGTCGCCAGCGCCACCCCATGGCCGGCCTTCTGCCAGTCCTCGGCGGCTTTCAGGATATCCTCGTCACGGTTGAGCATCTTGGCCTCCCATCAGGCTGCGGAGCGGATCAGGCTCAGATGATGCGGCGGAATCGGGGACGACAAGGCTTTGATCAGCGCCTGCATCGAGCTCAAATTATGCACGGGGCGAAATTCGTCAACGTGCGGCAGCATCATTTTGATGCCCTGCGCCTTGGGCTCGAAGCCGCCGAACCGCAGCAGCGGGTTCAGCCAGATCAGCCGGCGGCAGGAGCGGTGCAGCCGGTCCATCTCGAAGGCGAGCTTGTCGTCGGCCTCGCGCTCCAGCCCGTCGGAGATCAGGAGCACGATGGCGCCCTGCCCCAGCACCCGCCGCGCCCACAGCTTGTTGAAGGTGTGCAGCGAGGTCGCAATGCGCGTGCCGCCGGCCCAGTCCTCGACCGAGGACGAGCAGCTCGCCAGCGCCTCGTCGGGGTCACGCTCGCGCAACGCGCGCGTCACATTGGTGAGGCGGGTGCCGAACAGGAACACCGAGACGCGTTTGCGGGCGTCGGTGATGGCATGCAGGAAATGCAGGAACAGGCGGGTATATTCGCTCATGGATCCCGAGATATCCAGGAGCGCCACGATCGGCGCCGGCTTCTCGATCCGCCCGAGCCGGTAGATGTCGATGATGTCGCCGCCGGTGCGGAGCGAGCCGCGCAGCGTGCGGCGCATGTCGAGCTTGAGCCCGCGCGGATCGGGCCGGTAGCGGCGGGTCTCGAGCTCGGCCTGCGGCAGCCGCATCAGGTCGATGGCGCGGGTCGCTGCGGCGATCTCCGCGGCGGTCATCTGCGCGAAGTCCTTTTTCTGCAGCACCTCCTTGTCCGATACCGAGAGGCGCAGATCCTGCTCCTGCACCTGCGGCTCCTCCCGCATCGAAGGCTGCGACATCGCCTCCTGGACGCGGCGGGAGGCCGGCGGCGGCTTCTTCTTGGCATGGTCCGGCAGCGGCACCGAATCCAGCATGTGCTTCCAGTCCTCGGCCGCGCGGAAGAACAGGTCGAAGGCCTGGGCAAAGATCAGCATGTGGTCATGGCGCTTGACGAAGACCGCTTCGAGCGTGGCGTAGACATCCGAGCGGTTGCCGATCTCGATCAGCTGCAGCGCGTTCATGGCATCGATGACGGCGCCGGGGCCGACCGGAATGCCGGTGGCGCGCAGCGCGCGCGCAAAACCGACGACATTGTCGGCCATCAGGCCGGTCGGAGGTGCGAGATGATTGATCGTGGTCATTCTGCGGGCTCCGCGCGGAATCTTCACCTCTCCCATAGGGAGAGGTCGGATCGCATCGACAGATGCGATCCGGGTGAGGGGTTACGGTCCCTCGTCAGGGCTGCGGCCCCTCACCCGGATTGCTTCGCAATCCGACCTCTCCCCTCTGGGGAGAGGTGAAGCGCGAATTCGTGGCGACAGCGAGCAAGATCAAGTCTCGCTCGTCGTTTCCTTCAGCACCTTCTGCAGGGCGTCGCCCTGCATCCGCGCGATGTCGTCCTGGTACTTGAGCAGCGCACCCAGGGTGTCGCCGACCACCTGCGCCGTCAGCGCGCGGGCGTCGAGCTCTGTGAGCGCGGTCGCCCAGTCGATGGTCTCGGCGACGCCCGGCGACTTGTAGAAGTCCTGGTCGCGCAGCGCCTGCACGAAGCGCACCACCTGCTGCGACAGTTTTGCGGAGATGCCGGGCACGCGCGACTTGACGATGGCAAGCTCGCGCTCGGCCGAGGGGTAGTCGACCCAGTGATAGAGACAGCGCCGCTTCAGCGCGTCGTGAATCTCGCGGGTGCGGTTGGAGGTGATGATGACGATCGGCGGCTGGGGCGCCTTCACGGTGCCGAACTCCGGAATCGTCACCTGGAAGTCCGAGAGGATCTCCAGGAGATAGGCCTCGAACGCCTCGTCCGCACGGTCGAGCTCGTCGATCAGAAGCACCGGCGCGCCGCCGACATCGGGCTCCAGCGCCTGCAACAGCGGCCGCTTGATCAGATAGCGGTCGGCGAAGATGTCCGACGACAGCTGCTCGCGATCGGCATCGCCGGCGGCTTCCGCGAGCCGGATCGCGATCATCTGCGCGGCGCTGTTCCACTCATAGACGGCGGAGGCGACGTCGAGCCCCTCATAGCATTGCAGCCGGATCAGCTTGCGCCCGAGGCTCGCCGACAGGACCTTGGCGATCTCGGTCTTGCCGACGCCGGCCTCGCCTTCCAGGAACAGCGGCCGGCCCATCTTCAGCGACAGATAGGTCACGGTCGCAAGCGACCGCTCGGCGAAATAGCCGCGCGCCTTCAAAAGATCGAGCATTGCATCGACGGATGCAGGAAGGGCCGATGCCGTCATCAAACCGCCAGCGTTGGAGGGCCCGGTCAAGGGCCTGGTGTCATTCCTTGGCGGTCGCAGCCTCGACCGCCCGGCGGGCCAAGACCGCGATCAGGTGGGCGCGGTATTCGGCACTGCCATGTATATCGCTATTTAAGCCTTCCGGGCTCACCGTCAAACCGTCCAGCACCTTGTGCGAGAAGCGCTTCTTCAGGGCCTCCTCGAACGCCTCGACGCGGAACACGCCGTTTCCGCCGGCGCCGGTCACGGCGACGCGAACATCCGAGGGGCGCTTGGCAACGAACACGCCCACCAGCGCATAGCGCGAGGCCTGGTTGCGGAATTTGACGTAGGCCGCCTTTTTGGCGACAGGAAACAGCACCTTGGTGATGATCTCGTCCGGCTCGAGCGCGGTCGTGAACAGGCCCTGGAAAAACTCCTCCGGCTTGAGGCGGCGCTTGTTGGTGACGATGGTCGCGCCCAGCGCCATCACCGCGGCCGGATAGTCGGCGGTCGGGTCGTTGTTGGCGAGCGAGCCGCCGATGGTGCCGCGATGCCGCACGGCGGGATCGCCGATCATGGCGGCAAGCTCGGCCAGCGCCGGAATCGCCTCGCCCACGATGGCCGAGTTGGCGACCTCGAAATGGGTGGCGGTTGCGCCGATCGAGAGCGAGCGCCCCTTCATCTCGATCTCGTTGAGACCTTCGATATGGGAGAGATCGACCAGATGCGGCGGGCTCGCCAGCCGCTGCTTCATAACCGGCACCAGCGTATGGCCGCCGGCGATGACCTTGGCGTCCTCGTTCTTGGCGAGCAGATTGGCTGCCTGCCGCACGGTCCCGGGACGATGATATTTGAATTCGTACATGGGATGTCCTGCCCGCTCGTGGCGGCTTTGATTATTATGCGAGATCCGATTTCGCCATCGCCCTGGCGCCGGCCGCGATCGAGGCGACGATGTTCTGATAGCCGGTGCAGCGGCAGAGATTGCCTTCGAGCTCCTCGCGGATCACCTCGTCGGTGAGCTCGTGGCCCTTGCGGTGGACGATGTCGACCGCGGTCATGATCATGCCCGGCGTGCAGAAGCCGCATTGCAGGCCGTGATGCTCGCGAAACGCTTCCTGCATCGGATGCAGCGGCGCCCCGTCGGCGGCCAGGCCCTCGATGGTCTTGACCTCGTGGCCGTCGGCCATCACGGCCAGCGTGGTGCAGGACTTCACGGCCTTGCCGTCGAGATGCACGACGCAAGCGCCGCATTGCGAGGTGTCGCACCCGACATGGGTGCCGGTGAGCCGCAGATTCTCGCGCAGGAACTGCACCAGCAGCATCCGCGGGTCGACATTGGCGGTTACGGGGCTTCCGTTCACGATCAGCGAAATTTTGGCCATCAGCACTCTCTGTTATCAGCCCGCGCGGCAAGCGCGCGGCATCGCTGCCGCATTGCACGGCAGCGCCGTCTTATAATCGGTCAAAACCCATCATATGGGCCATCATGGGGTTGGGCAACCTCACCTATTACCTAATCGGATCGTCCTAACCCTGTACGGCCTTGGCGAAATTCGAGAAGAACTCGTCTGCCAGCTTCTTCGCCGCACCATTGATCAGGCGCTGGCCGAGCTGGGCGAGCTTGCCGCCGATCTGGGCTTCCACCTCGTAAGCCAGCAGCGTGCCGCCATCCTTGTCCGCCAGCTTCACCACGGCGCCGCCCTTGGCAAAGCCCGCGACCCCGCCCTCGCCCTCGCCCGAGATCTTGTAGCCGTTGGGCGGGTCGAGATCGCTCAAGGTCACCTTGCCCTTGAAGCGCGCCGAGACCGGCCCGACCTTCATCTTGGCGACAGCGCGAAAGCCGCCATCCTCGGTCTTCTCCAGCTCCTCGCAGCCGGGGATGCAGGCCTTCAGCACCTCGGGGTCGTTGAGCTTGGCCCACACCGCCTCGCGGGAAGCCGGAAGCTGGACTTCCCCGTTCATTGTCATCGCCATGTGGGCCTCCCCGGATCGCTGATAACTCGCGTTCCTCCAAGTAAAGCAGCTGGCGCCGGAAGGAAAGTGCGCATGAACGAGATTTGCGATGCATATTCGCAGCTGCGAAAGCCCTTCCATGCGGTTTTGGATTGGCAGCAATGCCGAACAATGAGTTAGGGTCGCCCCGTCATGAGCACATCACTGTCTCCCCTGCTCGCCCCGATGTTCTCCAGCGGCCCGATGCGCGCGGCCTGCGACGATGTCGCCTATCTGCAGGCCATGCTCGATTTCGAGGCAGCGCTGGCCCGTGCCGAGGCCGCGGTGGGCGTGATTCCGCAAAGCGCGGCCGCGCCGATTGGCCGGGCCTGCAAGGCCGCCGGTTTCGACCTCGCCAGCCTTGCCGAGGCCGCGACCCGCTCGGGCAATCTCGCGATTCCCCTGGTCAAGGCGCTCACCGCCGCGGTTGCCGAGACCGATCCGGAGGCCGCCCGCTTCGTGCATTGGGGCGCGACCAGCCAGGACGTGATCGACACCGCCACGATGCTGGTCGTGCGATCAGCCATCGACCTGCTGCTGGCCGATCTCGATCGCGCCATCACGGGCTTTGCCACGCTGGCGCGGACGCACCGCAACACCGCGATGGTGGCGCGCACCTGGCTGCAGCATGCGCTGCCGATGCCGCTCGGGCTCAAGCTTTCCGAATATGCGGCGGCGCTCGGCCGTTCGCGGACGCGGCTCAAGCGCCTCGCGCGCGAGGGGCTCGCGCTGCAGTTCGGCGGCGCCGCCGGCACGCTGGCCGCACTCGGCGACGAGGGCCTCGCGGTTGCGGAAAAACTGGCCGATGAGCTCAAGCTGCCGCTGCCCGAGGCGCCCTGGCACACCCATCGCGACCGCATTGCCGAGGCGGCGTCCGTGCTGGCGATCCTCGCCGGCAGCTGCGGCAAGATCGCGCGCGACGTTTCGCTGATGATGCAGACCGATGTCGCGGAGGCCTTCGAGCCGGCCGGCGTCGGCCGCGGCGGCTCCTCCACCATGCCGCACAAGCGCAATCCGGTGGCCGCCGCAAGCGCGCTCGGGGCGGCCACCATGGCACCCAATCTCGCTGCGACGATTCTGGCCGCCCAGGTGCAGGATCACGAGCGCAGCGCCGGTCCCTGGCACGCGGAATGGCCGACCTTGCCGACGCTGCTGCTGGTGACCTCGGGCGCGCTCGCGGCAACCGTCGACCTTGCCGAAGGGCTCGAGGTCGACCCGGCGCGCATGCGCCGCAATCTCGATGCGACCGGCGGACTGATCATGGCCGAGGCGGTTGCGATGGCGCTTGCGGAGACGATCGGCAAGAGCGAGGCGCATCATCTCGTCGAAGCCGCGAGCAGGAAGGCGGTGGCGGAGAAGATGCATTTGCGCGATGTTCTCGCCGCCGATTCGAACGTCACCGCGCGGCTTGGCGCGGATCAACTCAAGAAATTGTTCGAGCCGATGGCCTATCAGGGCGCCTCCCAGAGCCTGATCGACCGCCTGCTCGCCTCACTCGACCTGTCTTGATGTCATTGCCGGGCTTGACCCGGCAATCCATCATTGGAAGAGATTCGTTCTCAAAAGCTGGATGCGCCGGCCAAGCCCGCGCATGACGAGGAAACGTAACATGCCGATGATCGATGCCGACGGCTGCCTGCTCAACGTCTCCGTCGACGGTCGCCAGAGCGGCCCGACCCTGATGCTGTCGAACTCGCTGGGCTGCACCCTGCAGATGTGGGAGCCGCAGATGAAGGCGCTCACCCAGGTGTTCCGGGTGATCCGCTACGACCGCCGCGGCCATGGCAAATCGGGCGTACCGCCGGGGCCCTATTCCATGGAGCGCTTCGGCCGCGACGTGCTGGCGATCCTCGACGACCTCAACATCGACAAGGTGCATTGGTGCGGACTGTCGATGGGCGGCATGGTCGGGCAATGGCTGGGTGCCAATGCGCCGGAACGTTTCGGCAAGATCATCCTCGCCAACACCGCCTGCTATTATCCCGATCCCACCAACTGGCTGAACCGCATCAAGGCGGTGAAGGAAGGCGGCATCGCCGCGGTCGCCGACACCGTCATTGCCGGCTGGCTGACCCAAGACTTCCGCGAGCGCGAGCCGCAAGTTTCGGCCAACATGAAGGCGATGCTGCTCGCCTCGCCCGTACAGGGTTATCTCTCCTGCTGCGAAGCGCTCTCCACCCTCGACCAGCGTGCGCTGTTGCCCAAGATCAAGAGCCCGACGCTCGTGATCGCCGGACGCCACGACATGGCAACGCCGGTCTCTGCGGCCGAGTTCATCCGCAGCCAGATTCCCGGCGCCAGCATGACCCTGCTCGATGCCGCCCACATTTCCAATGTCGAGCAGTCGCACGCCTTCACCGAAGCCGTGGTTGGATTCTTGACGCAGAAGTAATTTCACTCGTCATTCCGGGGCGCCTCGAAGAGGCGAGCACGGAATCTCGAGATTCCGGGCTCGATGCGTCGCATCGCCCCGGAATGACGGAGTCCGGAGGAAAACAGCAATGGACGACCAACACCGCCGCGATCAGGGCATGGGCCAGCGCCGCAAGGTGCTGGGCAATGCCTGGGTCGACAAATCGCTTCAGAACCGCAACGCCTTCAACACCGACTTCCAGGACCTCATCACCCGCTATGCCTGGGGCGAGATCTGGACGCGGCCGCATTTCGACGAGCGCACGCGGCGGGTGCTGGTGATCGGCACCATGGTCGCGCTCGGGCAATGGGACGAGTTTCGGCTGCATGTGCGCGCGGCACTGGCCGAGGGCGGATTCACCCCCGACGACATCAAGGAAATTTTGCTGCAGCAGGCGATCTATTGCGGCGTGCCCGCCGCCAACCATGCCTTGAAGGAAGCTTCGGTCATCATCGAGGAGCTCGGGCTCCTGAAGACCTGAGCGCGATCACGGCCCGCCCGGCTGCTCCTCTCGGCGAGGACGCCATCAAGAAGATTTGATTGCAGCAGGCGATTGATTGGCGGCGCCGCTGCCGCTCACGCGCGCCCTCGAAAACGGCCTCAGCCGTTGTTGAGAAGCTGAGGCTCCTGAAGGGGCAGAGGCTCCTGAAGCGGCTCGGCGGGCACGTCCACTGCCGCGGGCACCTTCGCCGGGCCCTCGACCACGAGCACGATCGCCGTGCCGAGCATCATCAGAAGCTCGGTGGCGTGCAGCCGCAGCGCCTCGGCCTCGCCGACCTTGGAGGCCATCAGCATCAAGGCAAAGCTCATCACGCTGCCGAGCAGAAGCGCGATCGAGAGCGCCTCGTTGGCCCCGCCCGCGATGCGGATTTTCGGCCGGCACAGCAGCACCAGGAACAAGGCGAAGAACCCGACCACCGTGAGGCGGCCGAGCGCGATGAACCAGGCGGCGCGGATCAGGCCAGCCGCGCCCCATTGCAGCTGGTCGCCGAGATAGAACGCTGCCGATACGTTCGGCCGCTCGAACAGACCGCGCACCGGCGTGGCGACGATCTGCCAGGCGATCATCGCCCAGGTCGGGATGAAATAGGACGCGAGCAGCGCGCCGTTGAAAGAACTGATCCGCCAATTCGTGGACATGTCGCCTTCCCGCGTTTGCCGCAGCACCTACAAGGGCGCCGCGGTTTGCCGGGCAGCTAACGCGTCTAAAGTCGGACCGGCAATTTAAACCCTTTGTTTACGTTAATGGCGCGGCCCGGCGTCAGGCCGCCCGGCGCGCGGGAGGAACCTTCTACCGCTGGGGCAAATCTCTTTTGTCTTTTGCGAACGCGGTTTGACCAAAAGACAAGTCCCGCCTTGCGGCGGGACTTTCCTGTTTTCATGCACCGTCTTGGAGACCCGAACTAGCGATTGGGCTGCTGCTGGCCAGGCTTCTGCTGCCCGCCGCCCTGCTGCTGACCGGGCTTCTGGCCGGGGTTCTGGCTCTGCTGGCCGGGCTTGTTGGTCTGGTTCTGCTCGTTCTGATTGCTCATTCGGGAGCTCCTCTGTTGAACGTAGTGGGGACCAACGCCCCGGCCCCCGGTTTGGTTGCGGGAACCTTTGTTCCCTCGCCAGCCGATCCGTGGCGACAACAAGGCAGCTTGGTTGCGGAGGTAACCGGAAGCAAAAACAATCCTGTAGACGGAGGCCTTGAGCCTTTTGGCGCGGTTGCCGCTCCTGGTTCCCGCTGTTAAGACAGGCGCGCAAGACGCGTCGTTCAAGGCTGCCCGGGGCCCTCGCCGCGTCGGTCCTGTATGAAACTCGGACCCTTCGAGGTCCTGCCTGACCAGAACCGTTCGAGGTCCCGCAAACCGCAGCCCATGGATTATTTCGCCCAACAGCTCATCAACGGCCTGGTGCTCGGCTCGATCTATGGCTTGATCGCCATCGGCTACACCATGGTCTACGGCATCGTCGGCATGATCAATTTCGCCCATGGCGATATTTTCATGATCGGCGGCTTCATCGCCCTGATCTCCTTTCTGGTGCTGGTCTCGTTCGGCCTCACGGCGGTGCCCGTGATCCTGCTCATCGTGCTGTTGGTCTCCATGGCCATCACCGCGCTCTATGGCTGGACGGTCGAGCGCATCGCCTACCGGCCGCTGCGGCATTCCTTCCGCCTGGCGCCGATGCTGTCGGCCATCGGCATGTCCTTCGTGCTCTCCAACTTCTCGCAGGTGGCGCAGGGCGCCCGCGTCAAACCCGTGCCGCCGATCATCACCGGCGGCTACACCCTGCACCACAGCGCCGACGGCTTCGTGGTGCGGCTCTCCAACATCCAGATCGTGGTCGTGATCACCACCATCGTGCTGCTTGCAATCTTCACCTGGCTCGTGGCGCGGACGCGGCTCGGGCGCGACATGCGCGCCTGCGAGCAGGACCAGACCATGGCGGCGCTGCTCGGCGTGGACGTCGACCGCACCATCTCCATGACCTTCGTGATCGGTGCGGCGCTGGCTGCGGTGGCCGGCATGATGTACCTGCTCTATTACGGCCTGGTCGATTTCTTCATGGGCTTCGTTGCCGGCATCAAGGCCTTCACCGCGGCCGTGCTCGGCGGCATCGGCTCGCTCCCCGGCGCGATGCTGGGCGGGCTCGCGATCGGGCTGATCGAGACCTTGTGGTCGGCCTATTTCTCGGTCGAGTACAAGGACGTCGCCGCCTTCTCGATCCTGATCGTGGTGCTGATCTTCATGCCGACCGGCCTGCTCGGCCGGCCCGAAGTCGAAAAAGTCTAGTGGGCCGCGTGACCGCCTCCCCGACCGACCATAAGCATCCGCAAGCCGGGATCGCCTTCATCCTGAAGAAGGCCCTGGTCAGCGCCTTCGTTGCGCTGGTCCTGTTCTCGCTGATGATCGGCGTCCGCACCGAGGCGGGTCCCAACGGGCAACTGATCTACTGGACGCGCTTTGGCGAGCTCGCAACCCTCGTCGCCATCGTCTTCGTCGGCAGCATCGTCATCGAGCTCGTGCGGCAATGGCTCGGCCCGGCCGGCGCAAGCCAGCTCGTGCCGGCGCCGGTGCAGACCGGGTTTGCGGCGGCCGGCCGCTTCGTGGCGCCGGCGCTCCTGATCTTCACGCTGCTGGTGCCGGTGATCTTCTATCATCAGCGCTACATTCTCGACCTCGCCATCCTCGTGCTGACTTACGTGATGCTGGGCTGGGGCCTGAACGTGGTGGTCGGGCTCGCGGGCCTGCTCGACCTCGGCTATGTCGCCTTCTACGCGGTCGGCGCCTATTCCTATGCGCTGCTCGCGACCACCTTCGGCCTGTCGTTCTGGATCTGCCTGCCGCTCGCGGGCATCCTCGCCTCGCTCTGGGGCGTGATGCTGGGCTTTCCGGTGCTCCGGCTGCGCGGCGACTATCTCGCCATCGTCACGCTGGCCTTCGGCGAGATCATTCGCCTCGTCATCGTCAACTGGCAGAGCCTCACCGGCGGGCCGAACGGCATCTCCTCGATTCCGCGCCCGACGCTGTTCGGCTTTCCCTTGCTGCCGGGACCCAACGGGCTTGCCGCCAAGCTCGGCATCGCCTTCGACCCGACGCATCGCCTGGTCTTCCTGTTCTACATCATCCTGGCGATGGCGCTGCTCACCAACTGGGTGACCATCCGTCTGCGGCGGCTGCCGATCGGCCGCGCCTGGGAGGCCTTGCGCGAGGACGAGGTCGCCTGCCGCGCGCTCGGCATCAACACCACGACGACGAAGCTGACGGCGTTTGCCACCGGCGCGCTGTTCGGCGGATTTGCCGGCGCCTTCTTCGCCACGCGCCAGGGCTTCATCAGCCCGGAATCCTTCACCTTCCAGGAATCGGCGCTGGTGCTTGCGATCGTCGTGCTCGGCGGCATGGGCTCGCAGCTCGGCGTGGCGCTGGCCGCGCTTGCCATGATCGGCGGCTTCGAGCTGTTCCGCGGCCTCGAACAATACCGCATGCTGGTGTTCGGCATCGCCATGGTGGTTCTGATGATCTGGCGACCGCGCGGCATCATCGGCCATCGCGCGCCGACCGTTTATCTGAAGCAGGCGCAGACGATCTCCTCGGACCTCGTCAAGGAAGGTCACGGATGAGCGGCGCCGATCACATCCTCTCCGTCGACCGCCTCAGCATGCGCTTCGGCGGCATCGTCGCCGTCAACGAGCTCTCTTTTGCGGCGGAGCGGAAGAAGATCACCGCGCTGATCGGCCCCAACGGCGCCGGCAAGACCACGGTCTTCAACTGCATCACCGGCTTCTACAAGCCGACCGGCGGCACCATGCGGCTCGCCGCCGACAGCGGCGCAATCGCGCTGGAGCGGCTGAACGATTTCCGCATCTCCAAGCTCGCCAGGGTCGCGCGGACCTTCCAGAACATCCGGCTGTTTCCGGGGATGACCGTGCTGGAGAACCTGATGGTCGCCCAGCACAACACCCTGATGCGGGCCTCCGGCCTGACCTTTCTCGGGCTGTTCGGCGTGCCCTCCTGGCGCGCGGCGGAAAAGCGCGCCATCGAGCATGCGACCTTCTGGCTGAACCGCATCGGCCTCTACGACCGTGCCGACGATGCCGCCGGCAACCTCGCCTATGGCGACCAGCGCAGGCTCGAGATCGCGCGCGCAATGTGCACCGAGCCCGTGCTGCTCTGCCTCGACGAGCCGGCCGCCGGCTTGAACGCGCGCGAGAGCGCGGCCTTGAGCGAACTCCTGCTGTCGATCCGCGCCGAGCAGGGCACCTCGATCCTTCTGATCGAGCACGACATGAGCGTGGTGATGGAAATCTCCGACCATGTCGTGGTGATGGATTATGGCGTGAAGATCGCCGAAGGCGCGCCGCACGAGGTGCGTGACGACCCGCGCGTCATCGCGGCCTATCTCGGCGCCGACGAAGAGGAAGCCATCGCCGTGATGGAGAGCGACACGTGACCGCTCCCCTGCTCGCCGTCAGGAACCTGCGCGCCGCCTATGGCAAGATCGAAGCCTTGAAGGGCGTCGACCTCGAGATCAATCCCGGCGAGATCGTGGCGCTGATCGGCGCCAACGGCGCCGGCAAGTCGACATTGATGATGACGATCTTCGGCCGGCCCCGCGCCCGCGCCGGCCAGATCCTCTACGAAGGCCGCGACATCACCGACGTGCCGACCCATGAGATCGCGCGGCTGAAAATCGCGCAGTCGCCGGAGGGCCGGCGAATCTTTCCGCGCATGAGCGTGGCGGAAAACCTCCAGATGGGCGCCGACGCCACCGAGACATCCGAGGCCGAGAAGGAAAGCGCGCTGGAAAAGGTCGTCGCGCTGTTTCCGCGGCTGAAGGAGCGCATGAGCCAGCGTGGCGGCACGCTGTCGGGCGGCGAGCAGCAGATGCTTGCGATCGGTCGCGCGCTGATGAGCCGCCCGCGCCTGTTGCTGCTGGACGAGCCGTCGCTCGGGCTCGCGCCGCTGATCGCGCGGCAGATCTTCGACGCCATCCGCACCCTGAACCGCCAGGACGGCCTGACCGTGCTGATCGTCGAGCAGAACGCCAACCATGCGCTCAAGCTCGCCCATCGCGGCTATGTCATGGTCAACGGCCTGATCACGCTCGCCGGCACCGGCGCCGAGCTCCTGCAGCGCCCCGAAATCCGCGCCGCCTATCTCGAAGGCGGCCGGCGGGGGTAGCTGACGGCGTTGCTCTCCGTCATTCCGGGGCGGTGCGTAGCACCGAACCCGGAATCTCGAGATTCCGGGTTCACGCGTCCCGCGTGCCCCGGAATGACGGCGCCAATTGGCCGCCAGCCAAACCAGCGCCACCCGGTACAAAGATCAGTTTCAATCTCGCGCCCATAACCTCCTGCCCGAAAATTGCCGATGACTTCGCGGCAAAATCAGCCGACAATGGTCGGCGATGCTTTACGCCGGCCAAAAGGCCGGAACCCACACACGAAGCAATCACCGCGAGGGACTCTTATGAAATTACTCAAGCTCGCCGGCCTGGCCGTCGGCGCGTCGCTGGCGCTGTCGAGCGCGGCATTTGCGGAAGACATCACCATCGCCGTGGCCGGACCGATGACCGGCAGTGAGGCCCCGGTCGGCCGCCAGCTGAAGAACGGCGCCGAGATGGCGGTCGCCGACATCAACGCTGCGGGCGGCGTGCTCGGCAAGAAGCTCGCGCTCGACGAGGAGGATGATGCCTGCGATCCCAAGCAGGCACGCTCGGTCGCGGAAAAGATCGGCAGCATGGGCATTCCGTTCGTCGCCGGGCATTACTGCTCGTCCTCGTCGATCCCGGCCTCTGAAGCCTATGCCGAGAACAACGTGCTGCAGATCACGCCCGGCTCGACCAACCCGACCTTCACCGAACGCGGCTTGTGGAACGTCGCCCGCGTCTGCGGCCGCGACGACCAGCAGGGTACGGTTGCCGGCGAGTACATTGCCAAGAACTTCAAGGGCAAGAACATCGCGATCCTCAACGACAAGACCACCTACGGCAAGGGTCTGGCCGACGAAACCAAGAAGGCGCTCAACAAGGCCGGAATCACCGAAAAGCTCTATGAGTCCTACACCAAGGGCGACAAGGATTTTAACGCCCTGGTCTCGCGACTGAAGTCCGAGAACATCGATCTCGTCTATGTCGGCGGCTATTATCAGGAGGCCGGCCTGATCCTGCGCCAGATGCGCGACCAGGGCCTGAAGACCATCCTGATGGGCGGCGATGCGATGGCGGTCCAGGAGTTCGCCTCGATCACAGGCCCCGCCGGCGCAGGCACGCTCTTCACCTTCGGTCCCGACCCGCGCAAGAAGCCGACGGCGGCCGCAATCGTCGCGAAGTTCAAGGCCAAGAACATCGATCCCGAAGGCTACACGCTCTACACGTATGCCGCCGTGCAGATCTGGACCCAGGCCGCGGCGAAGGCCGGGACGACGGACGCGAAGAAGGTGATGGACACCATCAAGGCCGGCGCCTGGGACACCGTGATCGGCAAGCTGGAGTACGACAGCAAGGGCGACATCAAGCAGCTCGATTTTGTCGTCTACAAATGGGACGACAAGGGCGGCTATGCCGAAGTGGGCTCCTGACGAGGCTTGCCGCCTGCGGCTCGCGACCTTGAAACGAAACCTGGAACGCCCCGTCCGCGGGGCGTTTCGTCGGGAAGAAGGCGCGATCAACCTCGACCGCATCTGCCATCCGGATCACGGTCAGACGTCGCATACCGCTGCTGCGGAATGAGCACTTTGCTCGAAAATTGCCGATGACTTCGCGGCAAAATCAGCCGACAATGCCGCTGATCCTTCAAGCCGGCGTGCGACCGGCAGTCAAATACTGCAGCAGTCACCACGAGGGACATTCATGACATCACTCAAGCTGATCGGCCTGGCCGTTGGCGCGTCACTGGCGCTGTCGAGCGCGGCATTTGCGGAAGACGTCACCATCGCCGTGGCCGGACCGATGACCGGCACCGAATCCGCCTTCGGCCGCCAGATGAAGAACGGTGCCGACCTTGCGGTTGCCGATCTCAACGCTGCGGGCGGCGTGCTCGGCAAGAAGCTCGCCCTCGATGTCGAGGACGATGCCTGCGATCCCAAGCAGGCGCGCTCGGTCGCCGAGAAGATCGGCGGCATGGGGATTCCGTTTGTCGCGGGTCATTACTGCTCGTCCTCGTCGATCCCGGCCTCCGAGGCCTATGCCGAGAACAATGTCCTGGAGATCACGCCCGCCTCGACCAACCCGACCTTCACCGATCGCGGCTTGTGGAACGTCGCCCGCGTCTGCGGCCGCGACGACCAGCAGGGCGCGGTCGCCGGCGAGTACATCGCCAAGAACTTCAAGGGCAAGAACATCGCGATCCTCAACGACAAGACCACCTACGGCAAGGGTCTGGCCGACGAGACCAAGAAGGCGCTCAACAAGGCCGGCGTCACCGAAAAGCTCTACGAGTCCTACACCAAGGGCGACAAGGACTTTAACGCCATCGTCTCGCGCCTGAAGGCCGAGAACATCGATCTCGTCTATGTCGGCGGCTATCACCAGGAGGCCGGCCTGATCCTGCGTCAGATGCGCGACCAGGGCCTGAAGACCACGTTGATGGCGGGTGACGCCATGGCCGACAAGGAATATGCCTCGATCACCGGCGCTGACGGTGCAGGCACCCTTTTCACTTTCGGTCCCGACCCGCGCAAGAAGCCGAGCGCGGCCGCAATCGTCGACAAGTTCAAGGCCAAGAACATCGATCCCGAAGGCTACACGCTCTATACATACGCCGCCGTGCAGATCTGGACCCAGGCTGTCGCCAAGGCCGGAACGACGGACGCGAAGAAGGTGATGGACACCATCAAGGCCGGCGCCTGGGACACCGTGATCGGGACGATCGAGTACGACTCCAAGGGCGACATCAAGCAGCTCGGCTATGTCGTCTACAAGTGGGACGACAAGGGCAACTATGCCGAGGTGAATCCGAAAGGCTCCTGACGACTTTCGATCGTCCCTGCAAAGCTTGATGGAACGCCCCGGCCCCCGGGGCGTTTTGTTTCGTCAGGTATTGACGGCGGCGGTCGCTGCCGCGCGCGCAAGCTCGACGGCGGCGATGAGATCATTTGGGCGAAACGGTTTTTGCAGCGAGACGACATTCGATATGCCGGCTGCCGGCGAAGCAAGGTCGACCGTTGCAATCCCGGAAACTGCGACGACAGGCAGATCCGGCGCACGCTCGCGCAGCGCGGCGATCAGCTCGAAACCGTTGGTGTCGGCCAGGAAGATATCCACGATCGCGGCATCGAAAGACGTTCCCTCGAGCGCCTGCAGGGCGGCCGCGGCGTTCGCCGCTTCGACGATCTCGAACTGCCTGACCCGCAGCACGATGGCCATCATCGCGCGAACGTCCTTTTCATCGTCCACCACGAGAACGCACGGCATCGCGAATTCCCCCTTTGCAGCCGACCAAAGTTTAGACCGCGAGTTGTTGGAAATGACCGGGTTCCCGTGCCAAAATCATCGCATGCGGTAAAGGAGCAGTTACGCGCATCCCTTCTGGTTCCGCGTCGAATTGGGCTATGGTGAAATCGTGGGTTGATTCTATTACGCTTTTCCCATGCGTTGCGTTGTGTCCAACTCCATTGCGCATCCGTATTTGAATCCGCTGCCCGGGAGGCGATATGCACAGCGGACAACAGGACCGTCATGTTTTCCTCTCCACCCTTCCCGCCACGCGCGGCGACCGCGTGGCTGCACTCTGGGTCGTCGGAGTCTCAGCCGTCCTGTTTGCACTGGCCGTGCCCTATGCCGGGACGCCGCTGACGCCGGTTCCGGCCTTTGTCGCAGGCTATCAGTCCGCGCTCGCAACCAGTGACACCATCACCGCGGTGCTGCTGTTTTCGCAATTTACGGTGCTGCGCTCGCGCGCACTGCTCATGCTGTCGAGCGGCTATTTGTTCACGGCGTGCGCGGCGCTGGTCCATGCCCTGACCTTTCCCGGCCTGTTTGCGCCCAACGGCCTGCTGGGGGCGGGTCCGCAGACCACGGTCTGGCTCTACATGGCCTGGCATGGCGGCTTTCCATTCATGGTGCTGTTGTATGCGCTGACCAAGGACCGCGGCACACGGGTCGCGGCCCCGCCATCGCAGGCCATTCTCGTGAGTCTCTGCACGGTCGCCGCAACGATTGTGGTCATCGCCTATGTCGTCACCGTCAGGCACGATGTCCTGCCGGTCCTGCTTGCGGGCGGTCACTACACGCCGACCATGATCGGCGTCGTCACCGTCGTGTGGTGCTTGAGTCTGGTGGCGCTGGCTGCGTTGTTCTTCCGCAAGTCTCACACCGTGCTCGACGTCTGGCTGATGGTCGTGATGTGCGCCTGGCTGTTCGACATCGCGCTGTCGGCGATCGTCAACGTCGCGCGCTTCGACCTCGGCTTCTATGCGGGACGTATCTATGGACTTGCGGCTGCGACCTTCGTGCTGGCGGTGCTGTTGTTCGACAACGTCACGCTGCAGGCGCAGATGACGCGGCTGGTCGGCAGCCTGCGCCGGCAGGCCGCCTCCGAGCGCGATTACTATTCCGAGCGCGAGCGGCTGTTCAGCGCGGTCGTCGAATCCTCCCATGACGCCATCATCACCAAGTCGCTCGACGGCACCATCACGGCGTGGAACCGGGCCGCCGAGCAGCTGTTCGGCCATATGGCTGCCGACGTGGTGGGCAAGCATATCCGCGTCATCGTCCCGCCGGAGCGACGCGACGAGATGTACAACATCCTCGACCGGATCGGCCACGGCGAGACCATCGAGGCCCGCGAGACCCAGCGGCTGCACAAGAGCGGCCGCATCGTCGACGTCATGCTCACGATCGCCCCGCTCCGCGCGGCCTCCGGCCAGATCATCGGCGCCTCCAAGATTGCCCGCGACATCACCGACAGCAAACGGACCCAAAGCGAGCTCATGCGGGAAGCCGAGGAACGGCAGCGCATCTTCGAAACCTCGCAGGATCTCATCCTGGTGACGGATCCGGTCGGAACCTTCGTGCAGGTCAGCCCCAGTTCGACGGCCATTGTGGGCTATCGGCCGGAGGAGATGATCGGACGCAGCGCGGTCGAGTTCATCCATCCCGACGATCTGGCGGCGACACGCGACGAGATGCGCGCGGCACGCCGTGGCAAGCAAAAACGCGCGTTCGAGGCGCGTTACGTCCACAAGGACGGCCACGACGTGTTCTTGAGCTGGACGGGCACCTGGTCGCCGCCGGTGCGGCGCCATTTCTTCATCGGTCGCGATGTCACCGAGCAGCGTGCGGCCGAGACGCAGCTCCGCCACGCACAGAAGATGGATGCGGTCGGCCAGCTGACCGGCGGCGTCGCCCATGACTTCAACAACATCCTCACCGTCATCACCGGAACCATCGGCATCCTGCAGGAGGCCGTCGCAGACCGCCCGGAACTCGTCTCGATCGCGCGGCTGATCGACGATGCCGCCGAGCGCGGCGCGCAGCTGACCCGGCATCTGCTCGCCTTTGCGCGCAAGCAGCCGCTGCAGCCCCGCGAGATCGACGTCAACGCCCTGGTGCTGGAGGCGGCCAAGCTCCTGCGCCCCACGCTCGGCGAGCAGATCGAGATTCAGTCGGAGCTTGCGAGCGAGACCTGGGCCGCCATGGTCGACCCCAGCCAGCTCACCACCGCCGTCATCAACCTGTCGCTGAACGCACGCGACGCGATGCCCGAAGGCGGCAAGCTGACGCTGGAGACGCGCAACGTCTATCTCGACGAGACCTATGCCGGCATGCACAGCGAGGTCGCGGCCGGCCACTACATCATGGTCGCGGTGAGCGACACCGGCTCAGGGATCACGCCCGAAAATCTGGAGAAGGTGTTCGAGCCGTTCTTCACCACCAAGGAGATCGGCAAGGGCACCGGCCTCGGCCTCTCCATGGTGTTCGGCTTCATCAAGCAATCGGGCGGCCATGTGAAGATCTACAGCGAGGTCGGCCACGGCACCAGCGTGAAGATGTATCTGCCGCGCGCCACCGGGCTCGGAGAAGAAGAGAGCGATGCGCCCGCCGCGCCCGTGCTCGAGGGCGGCAACGAGACCGTGCTGATCGTCGAGGACGACGCCATGGTGCGCCGATATGTGCTCACCCAGGTCAGGAGCCTCGGCTATGAGGCACTCGAAGCCGCCAATGCCGCCGAGGCGCTGGCCATCATCGACGGCAATCCGGCCATCGATCTCCTGTTCACCGACGTGATCATGCCGGGTGCGATGAATGGCCGCCAGCTGGCCGACGCCGCGACGCAACGCCGCCCCGGCCTGAAGACATTGTTCACCTCGGGCTACACCGAGAACGCGATCCTGCATCACGGGCGGCTCGATCCCGGCGTGCACCTGCTGGCCAAGCCCTACCGCAAGCCGGAACTCGCACGCATGATCCGCCTTGCGCTCTCCGGCTGAGACGCGCGTCCGCGCCTTTGCGGATCGTGCCGGCTCGAATGGAACCGGGGCGCAATCAACAAATGCGACCGCGCCGGCAAACCGGCACGCTGCGATTTTATTGGTCGCACGAAGAAGTGACTCTTCAGCTTTCGACTTGCGGCGGGCGCGACGGGTGACATAATCGGGCGTGACAGTTCTCGCAGAGAATTTCCGCGTGACGCGGGCTGCTTCCATACTCCTGGTCGAGGACGAGGCCTTGGTTCGCATGGCGCTGGCGGCCATGGTCGAGGAACTCGGGCACCGCGTCGTCCTGGAGGCCGGCACCATCGCCGATGCCGGGATCAACGCGATGACCGGCGTGTTCGACCTTGCGATCCTCGACATCGATATCGGCGGCTACGGCATCGACCCCGTCGCCGACGTGATCGAGAAGCGCGGCCTGCCCTTCTTCTTCATCACGGGCTATGGCACGGCGCATCTGCCCTCATTGTTCCGCAGGCGGACGGTGCTCGAGAAGCCGGTATCCGTGGCGAAGCTCAAGGCGACCCTCGATCTCCTCCTGCCGTGAAGCAGGCGTCGCGCCCTGTCACCCTTCATTGGTTCGCTTCTTGGCCCGGCACGGCGAGCATGGCAAAACAGGCGCTGCCGAGCCTGAAGGGAGCCGCGTGCCTTGAACAATCTCCTCACCGATGTCGCGGGCGTTCGTGTCGGCCATGCCGACGACGCTCGTCTTGCTTCCGGGGTCACCGCGGTGATCTTCGACCAGCCTGCGGTGGCCGCGATCGACATCCGCGGCGGCGGTCCTGGAACACGCGAGGGCGCCTTGCTCGATCTCGCCAACACCGTCGAACGTGTCGACGCCTTCGTGCTGTCCGGAGGATCGGCATTCGGGCTCGATGCCGGTGGCGGCGTGCAGGCCTTCCTGGCCGAACAAGGCCGCGGCTTCAACGTGCGCGGCGCGGTGATCCCGATCGTACCGGGCGCGATCCTGTTCGACCTCCTCAACGGCGGCAACAAGGCCTGGGGCCGCTTCGCGCCCTATCGCGATCTCGGTTACGCGGCCGCGGTGAATGCCGGCAGCGATTTCGCGCTGGGCAGCGTCGGCGCGGGGCTCGGCGCCACCACCGCGACTTTCAAGGGCGGGCTCGGCTCCGCCTCGGCCACCACCCGCGGCGGCATCAAGGTCGGCGCGATCGCCGCCGTCAACGCGGTCGGCAGCGTCACGCTCGGCGACGGGCCGTGGTTCTGGGCGGCGCCTTTCGAGGTGGATGGCGAATATGGCGGTCGCGGCTGGCCCGCCTCCGTCACGCCTGACATGCTCAGGCTGCGCATGAAGGGCGGCGCGACTGAAAGCGAGAACACCACGATCGCGGCCGTCGTCACCGACGCCGCGCTGACCAAGCCGCAGGCCAAGCGCCTTGCGATGATCGCACAGACCGGCTTCGCCCGCGCGATCTATCCGGTGCATGCCCCTGTTGACGGCGACGTCGTGTTTGCCGCAGCAACCGGTGAGAAGCCGATCGAGCCGCTGGCCGGCCTGACCGAGCTCGGCATGGTCGCCGCCAATGTCATGGCCCGCGCCATCGCCCGCGGCGTCTACGAAGCGACGGCCCTGCCCTTCGCCGGCGCGCTGCCGGCGTGGAAGGACAGGTTCGGCTAACCTGTCCGGTTCACCTTACGCGGCCAGCGACAGCGTGCTGCCGACCTGCATCGACAGCGCCTGCGCCTGCTGCTGCATCATCTGCCCGATCTGTTTGTAGGACGATGTCGCGGCGCTGGCGGCGGAGGTGGCCGTGTTCGAACCGGTCTGCGCCGCGGCCGACACCTTTGTCGACGTCGAGCCGTCGGAATAGGTGGTGGTGGTCGTGGTCGAGCCGTCGCTGTTGGTCACCGACGAGGAGGTCGTGGCGTCAAGCGCCTGCATCAGGGGATCGGAGCTCGATCCACCCGCGTTGCTGGACGCGGCGCTACCGGACGCATCGGTCGAGCCCGACTGGCCCTGCACGTCGAGCAGCGCGCTCAGGGTCTGCGGCGAAATCTGCGGGCAGCCGGCGGGCGCCGCGGCCGTTCCCGAGCTTTGCGACGGCTGCGTGCCCGCGAGCGGATCGAACGGCGTGCCGCTTTGGTTGGCCGAGGACGAGCTCGACGAGGACGAGGATGATGTCAGCGACTGCAGCCCGTCCAGCAGGGCCGAAGCAGCACTCAGAGCGAACAGCATCAGGGAACTCCGTTTTGGCCGCTTTGTCGGTTGTGCGGCTCCGCCCAATGTCGCCCTCTGCTCAGCAAGCGGCGTGCCAGAGCCGGAAACCCCTGTAAAGTAACGGCTTCTGCGATTGAACGCGGCGGCACCGTCCGGCAAGAGCTGCCGCCCCCTGGGTCAAATTTTCCGCCTTTGTTGCGGAAGGCCCGAGCCTCATGTTAGGGCGGACGGCACCGTCGTTCTCGCGAGGCGCTTCACCCGGCCATGACCCAGTCTTTCACGCCCCGTCCCCTCGTCATCGCGCCCTCGATCCTGGCGTCGGATTTCTCGAAGCTCGGCGAGGAGGTTCGCGCCGTCGACGCAGCCGGCGCCGACTGGATTCATCTCGACGTGATGGACGGCCATTTCGTGCCCAACATCTCCTACGGCCCCGACGTCATCAAGGCGCTGCGTCCGCACACCCGGAAGATCTTCGACGCACATCTGATGATCGCGCCCTGCGACCCCTATCTGGAAGCCTTTGCCAAAGCGGGCTGCGACCACATCACCATCCATGCCGAGGCCGGGCCGCATCTGCATCGCTCGCTACAGGCGATCCGCGCGCTCGGCAAGAAGGCCGGCGTGTCGCTCAATCCGTCGACGCCGCTCTCGGCCATCGAATATGTGCTCGACCTGGTCGATCTCGTCTTGATCATGTCGGTCAATCCCGGCTTCGGCGGCCAGGCCTTCATCCCCGGCGCGCTCGGCAAGATCCGCGACCTGCGCGCCATGACCGCGGGCCGCGAGATCGACATCGAGGTCGACGGCGGCGTCGGCCCCAACAATGCGGCCGAGCTGGCGGCTGCCGGCGCCAATGCCTTCGTCGCGGGCTCAGCCGTGTTCAAGGGCGGCACCGAGACCGCCTACAAGGCCAATATCGACGCTATCCGCCTCAAGGCCGCGGCAGCGCGCGGCGAGGCGATCTAGCTCGACGATTACTGCGGATTGGCCGGCTGCACCGGCGGCGGCGCGGCCGGCGTCGGCTCGATCCGAAGCTTGGGATCGGTCGGCAGCACCGTCGCACCGGCCGAACGCGCCGCCTGCCCCGTCGTCGTCGCGTTCGCGACCTCCGGCGGCTTGATCTCCGGACGGCTCCAGCGGTCGTGGATCAGCAGCGTCAGGATCACCGCGCAGGCGAAAGCCAGCACCGCCGCAATCGCGGCAGGATGCGTCCCTCTGAAACGTCGTTGCTCGGCCATCGGCAGGTTCCTCATCCCCGAGGGTCAAGTCTCGCGACCCGGCCGAAGTTCCACGGACTCAGTTCGCCGCCGCGCCGGCCTCTTCGCCGCCATCGCTTCCCGCCTGCCCCGCCACGGCCGCCGCGCGCGGTCGCACCACCGTCACCGTGCACGGCGCTTCGGAGGCGACCTTGGCCGAGACGCTGCCGAGCAGCGAGCGCACGAAGGAGCCGCCGCGCGCGCCGATGATGATGTGATCGACATTGTTGACGCTGACGAAGTCGAGGATGGCGGAGGCCGGATCGATCGCCTCGAGCACATGGACCGTGAGCCGCGCCTCGTCGAGCCTGAGCGGGGCCGCCCAGTGTTTCAGCGCCACCAGCCGGTCGACATGCTTGTTGTGGCCCTGCTCGTCGAGCGTGCGGTCGATGGTGATGCGGCCGAGCCTCAGCACGTTGAGGCAGGCGAGCCGCGCCGAGGGCAGCGTCGAGAGAATCCGCCCCGCAGTGAGGCGCAGCGCGTCGCTCAGCTGGTCCGTACCCTCGACGGTGTCGATCGCAACCGCGACGATCGGGCTTGCGGCGATCTGCGCCGCAACATCGACCTTGCGCTCCAGCCGCAGCTGGCTCTGGTTGAGCCGGCGCCGCCAGACCGTGGTCCAGGAATCGCGCCGGGTCCTCTCGGCGCGGGCGGTGAGCTTGACCTGGTCGGGATGGGCGAGATCGAAGGCGAGCTGCGAGGCGGTCGGATAGCGCGCGTCCGGCTCGATCTCGAGACAGCGCAGCACCACCTCCTGCAGCCAAAGCGGATAGTCGGCGCGCAATTTGCGCGGCGGGTGCGGATCGCGCCACAGCCGCCGCCGCATGCCGCGCAGCGTCTCGGTCTCGCCGAACGGGCGCACGCCCGTGGTGAAGAAATAAAGCAGGACGCCGAGCGCAAACAGATCGCTGCGCGGGTCGTCGCGCACGCCGACCAGCCGCTCCGGCGCCATGTAGGGCGCGGTGCCGTAGGGCACGCGAAACTCCTCCTGCAACAGGTCGGGCAGCTGGTTGTGGTACGACAGGCCGTAGTCGATCAGCACCGCCTCGCCCGATGCGCGAAACATGATGCTGGACGGCTTGATGTCGTGATGGATGACGTTCTGCCGATGCAGGTCGGCAAGCGCCGTGGCAATCTTGCAGGCGAGACTGCGGGCCTCCTCATATGGCAGGGGCAGCTCCGGCAGGCGCCGATAGAGCGTCTGACCCGGAATGACCTCGATCACCAAATAGGCCTGACGGGTGAAGTCGGAGGTCGCGAAACAGGCCGGCACATGCACGCCCTTCAGTCGCGGCAGGATCATCTGCTCCATCTCGAAGGAGACGATCGCGGCCGGATCCTCGCCTTCCGAGACCCGCGGAATCTTCATCAGAAGCGGCGCGGCGATATCGGGACGGGTCACGCTCCACAACGTCGCCATGCCGCCGGCATGCACGCATTCGCCGATGGTGAAGCCGTCGAGGACGAGGCCCGGCTGGATCGAGGTCGCGAGCATCCATCACCTCCCGAGAACGAGTCGCTCGGCGAGCCATGGTGGCAGGCCGCATTCGCGAATGCGCTGCGCCGCCGCCTCGACGTCGTAAGGCACGCGGCAGAAGGTGATCTCGCGCGTCGCGGTATCGTAGAGCGCAAAGGCGGCGGCGGCATTGCGGTCGCGCGGCTGGCCGACCGAGCCGAGCACGGCGAGCCATTGCCGGCCCTTGAGGAGATTGACCGGCACGCCCGCGACCGGCACGAAGCTCGTCATCTTCGCCGTCACCGACATGGAATACAGCGCGGGCTTGTGGATGTGGCCGCAAAACGTGGCATGCGCCGATGTCGCGATCATGCTGCGGGCCGCATCCGGCGCTCCCTGCACATAGCGCCAGCGCTCCGGCTGCGAGGCCTCGGAATGGACGTAGAGGCGGTCCTCCTCTTCGAGGGCAAACGGCAGTTCGGCGAGAAATCGCCGCTGCGCCGCGCTCAGGCGATCGCGCGTCCATTCGATCGCGACCTGCGCCTCGGCATTCATGGTTTCGCTGGGCGTGGAGATCGCCTGGTCGTGATTGCCGCGCACGGCGACCGCGCCGTCGGCGATCAGGGCGATCGCGGTCTCCACCACCCATTCGGGATCGCCGCCATAGCCGACGAAGTCGCCGAGGAAGATCAGCCGCTGCGCACCACGGGCGCGCGCGGCGTCCAGGCATGCGGCAAACGCCTGCCGGTTGGCATGGATGTCCGAAAAGAGTGCCAGCAGCACCGCGTTCCTCCCGCCCTTAAGCTAGGGCTCGGATATGGCTAGCGGTTTGAGAGAGGTCAAACAACCGGGTTTCGTGAGCGATGGCGCGGCCTGCGCCGGGCGCCGCAAACGAAGCAGCGCAAGGGACCTCGGGAGACCACAACCAAAGGATGCAATAGCTGCAAATGCTCAAGACCGTCGTCATGGCAAGGTCGCGCGCGGCATTCGTGGGTCGGAAGTTCGGCCGCCGCGTGATCGCGCGGCTCCGCGGCCCAAGTGAAATCAAGGTTTCACCGCTTTTGCACCGCTATAGCAGAATACCAATGCGACAAGCACATTCGGAGGAGGCGCACGCAATGACGCCCGACGGTTTTTTTCCGAACCAGCCTCTGCCTTCATTTCTTTCTGCCGACAAATCCAAGCAGCAGGATGCCGGCACCATCTGGGAAGCTGCCGACATGTCGTCGCGGGCTCTCAAGATGAGCATCCTGGCTGCGACGGCGGCCCTGATTGGCCTCGTCGCTCTGGAGGTGGGACATCCGACGATCCGCCTTCCGAAATTCACCGCACCATCGTCGGCCCCCTCGGCTGAACGACCGGACCCCGGTCTGCCCGCGCCCACGATGCAGGCAAGCACCGATGCCGAGCTTCCTTCATTGATCGTAACTGGCCTGCCTGGCCGCGACGATATGGCTGCGGCCCCTCGCCCCGCCGGCCAGCCCCGGAGCGGAGACAACGCGGCGTCAGCGGACGTCCTGCTGATGCAGTTTCAGGCCTGGGCGGCCAGGCAAGCCGCGCCGCCTCAGGTCGACCCCGCGCCGGACCAGAACGGTCCGGCACCGATCATGACGGAGGATGCCCCGACAGCCATGCCGCAGCCGCGCAGGGCCAGACCGGCTCAAATTGTCCAGCCGGAGATACCGCACATCCCGCTGCCTCGGGCCAGGCTGCAGTGGGGGCAAAATGCGCGTCTCGAAGGCCGGCCGGCACTGGCCCCGCGAAACCCGGACCCGACCGTGCAGAACGGCCCGCCCCAGACGATCCTGCAAAGCCTCGGCTGGCATCCATAGGTCGAGCCGGCACGATCAAGCTGGCCGGCTCGCCTCAAGGCATCTGTCCGACCTCGATGCGGCGATTGCCCGTGAGATCCCGGCAGGCGCTATTTCGGAGCGCCACTCTGGCCGCTCGAGCCCGTGGTCTGCTCACTTTCCGGTCGACCCGGAGGATGGGCAGACGCGCCGGGCTTGTCCTGATCGGCGACATATCCGGACGCTCCGGAGTTGCGCGTCTTGACGCCTTTGTCCGCCTCACGCTGCATCTGCGCGTTCGGCTCGCTGGTCTTGAGCCCCTTGTCCACGTCGCCGTGCATCTCCTGCGCGGTTTGCTCGCTGGGCGCGGCCTGCTGCTGTTGCGCCGCCGCAGGAAAGGCGATCGCGCTTGCAGCAACGACCATCCATGCAAGAACTGAGCTTCGCATAACAAGTCCCTCCAGTGCGTTGCCCCAGTCCCGGTCAACGCGCGAGCGTTCGAGTTTTTCCTCACGCCGGTTGCGATTTTCTCGTGGGGGCTGAACTGGCCCGGGCCGGAATTTGACCGTGTGCGGGAACGGCCCATGGAGCGGCACGCCTTTGCGGCATTTTTCGCGTTCCGACCTGCGGCAAAGCGCGATCGATGCAGCAAGAAGCACGGTGGCTCGCCCGGACGATTGATGCAGCTGAGCAGCGGATCTACGAGTCCGCAACAGCCGCTCTACCGCGCCGCGTCCGGCGGCAGCAGCACGTCCTTCGGCGGCATGCGCGGCGGCAGCAGCGGGGTGAAGGTCACCTCGTCGCCGGCCTGGGGTACGGCGGTGAGACCGCCGCCGCTCGAGGGATCGCCGCCGGAGGTCTCGATAATGGTGTTGGGCGTGATGTAGGCGCGCACGGTGTCGAGCAGCCCGCCCTCGCCGCTGCCGTAATCGGCGGCGCGGCCGCCCTGCGCGCGGCCGGCGGCGATTTCGCTTTGCGCCTTGTCGGTCTTGTCGGCGAGCTTGTCGCTGTAGCGAATGCGATAGGCGCGCGGCACGCCGCTCGGACGGTTGCCGTCGTCGAGCGCCTCGACCCAGAGATAGATGGCGCCGGGCTCGCCCTCCAGCGAATGCGGCTCGACGATGCGTGCCTGCAAAAGCTTGAAGCTCGCCGGCAGACGATCGACGCTGGCCCAGCCGAGCAGCCCGCGCATGCCGAGGAAGCTTGCGATGTAGAACGAACTGGTCACAACCACCGCGACCGCCTTGAGCTGCCAGGGCAGCCGCGCATAGACCATCACCACCAACAGCAGCGCGCCGATCAGCGCATAGGCGACGGACAGCGCGAGAATGACGGATTGCAGGCTGCTCACGGCGTTCTCATCCTGACGCCCGTCTTGGGATCGATGTCTGCGCCATTCCGCGATGCGCTGCGGAATGTCTCCAGCAGCGATTTCTGCCGCCGCTCGACATCGGTGACCTTGCCCTCGCCATCGAGCGTGAAGCGCACCGCGGTCTTCTCCGCACCGGTGTGATCGACGATCAGCTTGTCGTCGAAGATGACCTGCGCGACCGGATTGAGCTTCTGCACCTTCACATTGACCGGCACGGGCTCGCCGGTCGTGGCCTGGAAATGCGAGACGTTGACGGTATATTCGCCGGCGAGGATGCCGCGCACGGTGACGATCTCCTCCCGGATCGGCGACGGAATCTTGCGGCCGTTGACGGTGATGAAATCATTAATGCCGCCGCGGTCGTCGCGGTCGAGGGTGAGGAAGCCCGCCTCGCGATGCCGGTACCAGGCGATGTTGCCGGCGGGATCCTGCACGAACAGGTCGAGATCGTCGGGGTGGTTGTCCGGCCAGTCCATGGTGATGATGAACTCGGCCTTGGAATCGATCTTGCCGTCCTTCGATTCCGGGGAGACCGCAAGCAGCGCCAGGAAGAACAGGAAGGCGACGACCTGCAGCGCCTTGAATAGCATGACGCCGAGCGGATCGAAGGCGTCCTCGCGCGGATAGAGGCCGAAATCATCCATCATTGCGGCGTTCCGGCGCTTCCACGCTCCAGGACGGGTGTCACATGCGTCTCGGTCAGCGTGACCACATCCGAAAACACCCGCTGGGTCGCGGCATCGAGCATGTAATACTGGATCTTCACCAGGATCGAGCCGACCAGCCCCGCGAGCGTCGTGTACATGGCGACCGCCATGCCGTCGCTCATCAGCCCCATGGATGATCTCATCGCCACCTTGTCGGCGGCATCCAAGGTCGCAATCGGCGCCAGCATGATGATGAAGCCGACGATGGTGCCGAGCAGCCCGAGCTTCATCAGCGTGTCGGAGGCGAAGGCGCCGAAACCGTTGGAGCCGCGCAGGCGGTCGGCGAGCGAGCGCAGCAGCAGCGTCTGGTCGATGCGGCCGGCGAAGCGACCCTTGGCCTGCGCCTTCGCCTTCTCGATCAGGCTTCTGATGTGGTCCGTGACCAGGCCGTCCGGCAGGCTGCGCGCATCCGCTTCCAGCGCGCCGGGGCCGTCGTCCGCGGCTAGAATCGCGCGGCAGCGCTGCCCCACCTCGCCCTCGCGGGCAATGGCGCGGGTGCGCAGGAAGCAGTGAACGCAAGTGACGACATAGAGAACGGCGATGACGCTCGAAATGTAGGTGCGGTCCGACCTCACCATCAGGCCAAGCAGGCCGTAACGCCACAACAACACCGCGGCGAACACCGAAAGGCCGGTGAAGATCATCCAGATCAGCAGCGCGCCGCGTTCCGGCGGGCGGCTGTCCGATGCTGCGGTCGCTGTGTCTGGTCCGGAACCCATGCCGTTCGTTGCTCCCGCTGTTGCCGTCTTGCCGCGAACAGCCCGTTAAAGCAAAGCCGACACCCGCGGTCCAAAGACCGTTGCCCAGAAACGACTGGGAAAATTTCCCGATCTGCGCAAAGCGCCGTGCTTGCAATTGGCAGGGATCGGCGCTGTTGTTAGCTTGATGCCGCCTTTCGTGGGGTGAAGCGCATGCGCCTGGTCCTGCAACTCGTCGGCCGCCTGCTCGTCGTCGTGGCGCTGTGTCTTGCCGCCGCCACCATCTGGGCCACCGTCGAGGCCTATCGCAGCGTCGACCGCGCCACCGAGGCGTCTGCCGAACGGGTCTCCCAGGCGCTCCAGGGACTGTATTGGCACGAGCTGTTGTTGCGCAGCAGCAGAATGCGCGAGCAGCTGCTGCCGGAGCCGGATTGGCGCACCATCGAGACCATGAAGCTGATCTCGCCCGGCATCTGCGTCCGCTTCGAGCCGTCGGCGGCATTCGAGAAGCCGCTATGCGGCCAGGACAAGGGGTTGGGAAGCGCCCCGCCGGCCTGGTTCGCCGGCGCCGTCGAGAGCCTGCTCGGCACCCATGCCGCCGTGGCAAGGCCGATCAGCGCGCGTGCCGTCACCGCCGGAACGGTGTCGGCGACACCGGATCCCGACGCAGCGATCCGCCTCGCCTGGCAGCACATCATCGACAATATCGGCGTCGCGCTCTTGATGGCCGCGGCCATCGCGCTTCTCGCATCGCTTGCGATCGCGCACACGCTGGCGCCGGCGCAATCGATCGTGGCCGCGCTCAAGCGCATGGCCCATGGCCAGTATCGCACGCCCCTGCCCCGCTTCCGCTCCCTGGAGCTCGCCATGATCGGCCAGGCCGCCGGCGATCTCGGCGAGCGTCTGGCGCAGGCGATGGAAGAACGCGCGGCGCTGACGCGGCGGCTATTGGCAATCCGCGACGACGAGCGTCGCACGCTCGCCCGCGAGCTGCATGACGAGTTCGGCCAGAACCTCACCGCCATTCTCGCCTTCGCCAACGCGATCGAGGCGACCAGCACGACCGGCAAGGACGGCGCGGTCGCGCAGGATGCGCGGATGATCTCCAAGGCTGCGCTGGCGATCATGACCTGCCTGCGCGGCACGCTGAACCGGCTGCGCCATCCGCTCCCCGAGGAGCTCGGGCTCGAGGCGAGCCTGATCAGCCTGGTCGACAGCTGGCGCTCGCAGCATGAGGCATGCCCCTCGATCCAGCTCGACCTCCAGGGCGATCTCGCCGACATCGGCGGCGCGGTCGCGACAGCCGCCTATCGGGTCGCGCAGGAATGCCTGACCAATGCGCTCCGCCATACCACCGCGCGGGAGATCCTGCTGCGGATCGAGCGGCGCAGCGGGCCCGAGAACGCCCTCCTGATCCGGGTCGAGGACGATGGCGGGGGCGACGCGATCTCGATCGCCAAGGCTTCGGGCTTCGGCCTCACGGGCCTGCGCGAGCGCGTGACGGCGCTCGGCGGCTCGCTGTCGATTGCGCGCGCCGCGCGCGGCCTGAGCGTCGATGCGACCATCCCGCTGGCCGCCTGACGGATGACCTCCACCTCGACCAAGGGCATTTCCATCCTGCTGGTCGACGACCATCCGATCGTCCGGCAGGGCTACCGGCGCGTCCTGGAAAATCAGCATGACTTCCAGGTGGTCGCCGAAGCCGACGACGCGGTGGGCGCCTATACCGCGTTCAAGGCTCACGCCCCCGACATCGTGGTCATGGACATCTCGATGCCGGGCGCCAGCGGGCTCGAGGCGATCAGGAATATCCGCGCCCGCGAGCCTCGCGCGCGCATCCTCGTGTTCAGCATGCATAGCGAGGCGCCGCTGGTGAAAGCCGTCTTCAACGCCGGCGCCGGCGGCTATGTCACCAAGAGCAGCGAGCCCGCGGTGCTGGTCCGCGCCATCCGCAGCGTCGCCCGGGGTGAGCGGGCCATGAGCGACGACATCGCGCAGGCGCTGGCGCTGGAGAGCCTCGCACCATCAGGCTCGGCGCTCGACCAGCTCGCCGAACGCGAGATCGAGATCCTCCGCCAGATCGCGGCCGGCGCCACCAAGGAGGAGATCGCCCAGAACCTCAATCTCAGCCTGAAAACGGTTCAGAACTACCACTACATGATCAAGGCCAAGACCGGCCTGAAGACCGACGCCCAGCTGGTGCGGCTGGCAGCAGAGTGCGGGCTGACAGGGCCGTAAGTCGCTTCTCGCGCGCCAATCTCTCCTATCATCCTGCTGCTGCATCCCCTCATCCTGAGGAGCGCGATGCGCGTCTCGAAGGATGAAGGCCCCCGCTGCGAGAGCCGGGCCATCACCCTTCGAGACGGCCGCGTTCGCGGCCTCCTCAGGGTGAGGGGAAAAGTGGCGCCCGCTTCAGCAGCAAGAGCGCCTCCAAACCGCCAGTTTTCCACCCTTCCGCGTCCATATCGGTGGTTTCCGCAGCCGCGATCTGCTAAAGCGCGGCGTAAAAACCTTGGCCGGGAATCCGCTCGCGATCCCCCGCCCCACTGCCTCGGAGCTCACTGCATGATCCCCCGCTACAGCCGCCCGGAAATGGCCTCGATCTGGGACGCGCAGACGCGTTTCAAGATCTGGTTCGAGATCGAGGCGCATGCGGCGGATGCGCTCGCCGAGATCGGCGTGATCCCGAAGGACGCCGCCAAGACGGTCTGGGACAAGGCCCGCGACGTCACCTTCGACGTCAATCGCATCGACGAGATCGAGCGCGAGACCAAGCATGACGTCATTGCCTTTCTGACCCATCTGGCCGAGATCGTCGGCCCCGAGGCGCGGTTCGTGCACCAGGGCATGACCTCCTCCGATGTGCTCGACACCTGCCTTAACGTTCAGCTCACGCGCGCCGCCGACATCCTGATCGCGGACATCGACCGCGTGCTGGCTGCCCTCAAGAAGCGCGCCTTCGAGCACAGGATGACGCCGACCATCGGCCGCTCCCACGGCATCCATGCCGAGCCCGTCACCTTCGGCCTCAAGCTCGCTTATGCCTATGCCGAGTTCGACCGCGCCCGCGCCCGCCTCATCGCCGCGCGCAAGGAGGTCGCAACCTGCGCCATCTCGGGCGCGGTCGGCACCTTCGCCCAGATCGACCCGCGGGTCGAAGAGCATGTCGCCAAGGCCATGGGGCTGACGCCGGAGCCGGTCTCCACGCAAGTGATCCCGCGCGACCGCCACGCGATGTATTTCGCCACGCTCGGCGTGATCGCCTCGTCGGTCGAGCGCATCGCCACCGAAATCCGCCACCTGCAGCGCACCGAGGTGCTGGAGGCGGAGGAGTTCTTTTCCGAGGGCCAGAAGGGCTCCTCGGCCATGCCGCACAAGCGCAACCCGGTGCTGTCGGAAAATCTCACCGGCCTTGCCCGCATGGTGCGCGGCTATGTGACGCCGGCGCTGGAGAACGTCGTGCTCTGGCACGAGCGCGACATTTCGCACTCCTCGGTCGAGCGCATGATCGGGCCCGACGCGACCGTCACGCTCGACTTCGCGCTCAACCGGCTCGCCGGCCTGATCGACAAGCTCCTGATCTACCCCGAGAACATGCAGAGGAATCTCGATCGCCTCGGCGGCCTGGTCCACTCGCAGCGGCTGTTGCTGGCGCTGACCCAGAAAGGCGCCAGCCGCGAGGAGGCCTACAAGCTCGTGCAGCGCAACGCCATGCCGGTCTGGCGCGGCCAGGGCGACTTCCAGACGCTGCTCAAGAACGATGCCGACGTGAAGCGCTATCTCAACGACAAGGAGATCGAGGAGCAGTTCGATCTCGGCTATCACCTCAAGCATGTCGACACGATCTTCAAGCGCGTGTTCGGCGAGGTGTGAGTTCGTAGTCGTCCGGCGAAGGCTCGGGCATCGACGTCCTTCCTCGCACGCGGCCCGGCGTGGATGGCCGGGACAAGTCCGGCCACGACGGTGCGCAACGGCCTTGGCCAAACCCAAGCCTGTGAGATGGATCGCGCCGTCTGCCGCAACACCACCACTCCGGAACATCTCCTCACCTGATTTGTTGCTTTCGCGGCAGGGGCTTAGGGAGGTTGTAGCCGTGATCGAGACCGATAGCCTGCTTGTGAAATGTCCGCGTTGCGGGGCGTGGCCGATGGCCGCGAGCCTGCCGAAGAGCAGCGCCGCGCGCCAGGAAATTCGATTCCGCTGCCCGGAGTGCCGCTGTCAGGAGGAAGGCTACCTGCGCAGCGCCGGCAACGTGCACCGGCTGTCGCAACATCGCCCACAGGCGCAAGGACGATAGCAGACCGATGACAGCACCGCGGTCAAGCGGCGAAAGTGTAAAGCGGCACCTCGCCACGCGTGAGGCGCGAATCTTGATAGCGAGAAAAAGCATTTCAGCATGTCGAGCCGGCCGAGGGCGTCAGCCCGCATTTGATTGAGCATGATCTCTGTGGGAGCCCGCGTCGCACTTGGCGCGGCCTCGCACTTGGCGCGGCGTCGTCCTCCCGGCCTCGATCGCATCTAGCCCGAGACAGAACCCAGCTCCTTGATCGCGATGATCGCAAGCTGAGTGGAATCGCGAACGCCCGTCTGCGCGATCTCGATGATCCTCCTCGCAACCAGCTGGGTCATTGGATCGCTGCGCTCCTTGAGGCCGAGCGCACGAAGCGCCTGCTCATAGGCCGCGACCAGGCGGCTTATGTCCTCGGGGCCGAGCGGCGCGTTGTGTAGCAAACCGTAGATTGCCATCGGCGCCGCCCCCTAGTTCGGCTTCTGCAGGCCGGAGCTGTTGGCCCACTTGTCGATTTCCTCGATCGCCTTCTCATAGCTCGGCCGCTTCGGCAGCGACGGCTGCATCGATCGGCGGGGGCCTTCCATCTTTTCGGTTTTGTCGGTCATGGCGCAACTCCTTGCGCCCCATGGACCCTATCCTACTCCCTTCATTCGAATTGGCAAGTCATTGAAATTGCTTTATTATTTTACTCAATCTGTGCTCTCTGCGAGGTTCGCAGAATTCATGGAACCGACGCCTTCTTGTGCGGTTGAGTAAGTTACTCAAGGGAGGCGTACGATGAGCGAAGTGCGTGGCGAGCGCTTGCAGGTCATGCTGTCGCCGGAAGAACTTGCAGCGCTTGACGATTTCCGGTTCAAGCATCGGATGCCGACCCGGGCCGCCGCCATCCGCGAGCTCCTGAAGCTCGGTCTGTCGACGGGCGTGGTGGACGGCGCATCGGGTGTGAAGTCGAGCGACTACGGCGTGTTCAACCGCGGCCCGGCGGGGCACAGGGATCCCAGGAACGTGTCCGACGCCGAGGATCTCTGAGCCGTCTGCATTACCAGGCGTAACGCACCACGCCCTTGCCGGCATAGGAGCGCGTGACGTTCGAGAACTCGCCCTCGAAGGTCGCCGCGGCCGACCAGCCCGTGCTCCATTTCAGTCCGGCTGACGCCGTGGTGAGCGCGGAGTCCGCGGCCTGCGCTGCGCCGTTGACGACAAAGCTCGCGCCCGGCAGCGCCTGGAACGTCGCGGCGATCGCGCGGTCGGGATCGAAATCATGCGCCCAGGCGAGCCGCCCGCGCAGCGTCAGCACAGCATCATCCAGCGCAAAGGATTTGTCGCTGCGCAGCCCGAGCTCGCTGCGCGTATCCGTCGGGCTATGAGCGCCGTAGCTCAAGGCAAAGGCGGCGGAGCCCGAGATCGCCTGCTCGGCATAGGCGGGCAGATCGAACGTCGTGACCTGCGCCGCCGCATAGGGCGTGAGCCCGAAGCCGCCCCCGAGCGGCGCAACGAAGCGGTAGCCGCCTTCCATGCGCCCCGACCACGCATTGGCATTGAACTCGGCGCGCAGATGATCGATGCCGGCCGCCGTCACCACGCGATCCGTGGTGATGTCCTGCCAGCCATAAGCCAGCGCTGCGGAGATGTAGGCCGCTCCCTCGGTGTGGCGAACATAGGCACCGGCCTGGAACAAATCGGAGCGGCCGGAGCCGAGCCCGTTGACGCTGAAATTGGTCCCGCCGCCGGCCAGCGCAAAGCCGGCTAGCGTATAGGCCGAGACCATGTAATCGGCCCCGACGGCGGTCCCAAACACTTGACTGGTGCTGTTGTTCGATCCGGTGATGGCATTGCCGTCGGTCGATTGCGAGCCGCCGAAGCCGGCGCCCCACACGCTCCAGTGCGGCACGAAGGTGGCGGGCGGCGCCTTGGTGAACATGGCAAACGCTTCGCTCGGCTTGCGCGCCGCATAGGCGTTCGCCCCATCCTCCTCCGCAAAGCCTGATGCGCCCGGCGTCAATCCCGCGCCGCCGCTGCGCTGCAGGAAGGGATCGGTGAGCACGCCCATGAACTGGCCCATGGCGTCGAACGTGGTCTGCTGCGCGGACGTGCCGAGCTCGCCGGAGACTTGCGTCAAGGCGGCCGGCGAGAGCGCGCCATACACAATCGGGATGCTACCGGTCGCGTTGAAGAAGTTGGTCAGCGCGTTGCCGACAGCCTGCCGATTGCGGTTCAGCCCGCCCGGAATGCCGAAGTTCAGGGCGAGGTTGAGATAGGCGTCGTCGGCGTCATAGCTCAGCGTGGTGTGGAAGTGCGCCGGCAGATTGGTGTTGACCACGGCCGGCGCAAACGTGCCCGACACGCCGCCGCTCGCGGTGAGGATGGTGTAGGTCTTGGCTATATAGCTGCCATTGGCGAACACCGCATTCACCGTGGCGCCGCCCAGCGTCGCCGTCCCCGTGACGGTCGCAAAGGATGCCGTCGACGGACTGACCTGGATCAGGTAAACCGCGCCCGAAGCGAAGGCGAGATTGCCGTCGATCGCGAGCGATGTGCCCGGCGTGCCGTTGCCCGGCGCCAGCGTGCCGCCCGAGGCGATCGTCGTTGTGAGCGGATCGACGAGGCCCGTGCCTGCGAGCACGCCGCCGGCATTCACCGTGACCGCCGACGTCCCGGTGATGGAGCCCTCGACATCGAGCACGCCGCCGTTGACGACAGTCGCACCGGTGTAGCCATTGACGCCGGAGAGGACCAGCGTGCCGAGCCCCTGCTTCGTCAATCCGCCGCTCCCGGAGATGTTTCCGGTGACCTGCGTGACCGCACCGGCATTGGTGATGTCGAAGGTCGTGGTCTGGTTGAGCTGGAGATTGGTCGCGACGATCTCGCTGGTGCCCAGGGCGGTCGACTGGTTCGCCAACAGCGGGTTGGTGCCGTCGAAAATCAAGGTGCCGTTGACGAGCTGCCACGCGCCGAGACCGGTGCCGGACGTGACGAGCTGATTGACCGTGAAGCTGCTGCCGCCCAGATTGATGCTGTTGGTGCCCGATGCAGGAAGCGTCAACGTCGCGATGCTGTCATTGGCGTTGGGAACGAGATTCGGCGACCACAGTGCCGTGTCGGCCCAGTTGCCCGAGCTGGAGGCCGTGTACACCGGAGGCGAGAACAGGAAATTGGGGCCGAACACGCCCTCGCTGACAGAGGCATCGATTGTTGGAAACGTGAAGCTGCCGCTGAGGCTGACGGTGCTTTGCACCGAGTTCATGAACGTAATGTCCGGAGCGATAGTCTGGGTCGAGAAAAACAGGATCGGATCGGTGCTGCCGCCCGAATAGTAGCCCCCGATGACATAGGTCTGTCCGGCGCTCAGCACGACCGGGCTGATGGAGACATAGAGATAGCTGCCCGATGTGGCCGCGGTGCCGGCCGGGACGGTCACGCTGGCAAGCAGCGTCCCCGTGCTCGACCACAGACCGACCGTCACGGCGGAAGCCAGGCCTCCCGCGGAAGGATCGTAGACGCCGAGATTGGTGACGATCGCGCGCGTCGAGCCAACCGTGAACGACCATCCGGCCGTTGCGCTGTCGCTAGGTCCCCCAAAGTTTTGCCACGATTCCGGCGGCCCGTTAGCCGACTGGATGGCGGCAACGTCGGCCTTGGCCGGCGGGATCGCCGCGCCGGTGGCCATCCCGGCCGCGAGCGCCAGCAGCGAGGTCGTCGCCAGCAGGCGGCCACATCCCTCTGGCCGTCCCGCCAGGCCGGCGTGGGCCCGACGATCAATCGACGTGACCTGCCGGCAGCCAGGCCACCTCTTCCGCAATCCCAACGCCCGCCCCATTCCCAACTATTCCATCAATCCGCAAACGTCCTGCCGCAGCCGCTGCTCAGGCCGCCGGACGACGCAGGCATGTGCCGGCTTCTCACGCGGAGAAGATTCAGAACGCGCCGCATCGCCTGGGACCGGATTGGTCCGCAGCGGCGAGCCGGCGACTCATACCAGCGCGCGCCGCGGCGTGATGTGCCTGATGTCTCAGGCCGACGGTTTTTGGGATGTCAGTAGCGATCCCGCACGCCGGTTCGCAGCCGAAGCAGCGAGTCGAGCACGCCGGAGCCGGGCTCGCCTTGCTGCCTCGCGGCCGCGAGCCGTTTCACCTCACCCGGCGTGAGGCCGAAGCGGCGGCGGAAGGCGCGCACGAAGGTCGAGTCGGTGCTGAAGTGCAAGTCGAGCGCGAGATCGAGCAGCCGGGGCGATGCGCCCGTGGATGAAGCGAGTCTTGCGAAGGCGAGATCGAGCCTCCGATCCGAGATGTAGCGCGACAGGCCGCCTTCCGGCTCGAACAGCCGATACAAGGTCGCACGCGACATGCCGAAGTCACGGCAGAGCTGCGCGACGCTGACCGCATCCGTATGCAGATTAGCCTCGATATGGCGCTTGATCGCGGCCAGAAGCAGCGTCCGGTTGCCCTGATCGACTGCCTCGGCGGCATGCCGCGCGCTGCCGACGGCATCGGCGATCCCCGCGGCCAGAGCGGAGCTGGTCGTGCCGCCTTCGCCCGCATAAGCCGCGATAAAATGTGCCGCCAGCCTTTGCGCATGCGGGCTCCGCCCCGCGATCAACGACGCGTCCGATCCGTCCGGCGCGGCCAGGAGCGGCGCAAGCGCGCTGCGCGGCAACAGCAGGCTCAGCGCACGCGACGACTTGCTCGCGCGGTCGGCACTCACCGATGTGCGGCTCGGCTGCGCCATGTCGAGCAGGCAGAGGTCGCCGGGCCGCATCTCCACGCTGCGGCGGCCGGCCGCATAGCTCACATGGCCCTCCAGGCAAAGCGTGACCTGATAATGATCCATGCCGTCGCGCGCGACATGGCGCGACGTGCGGTCATAGTGCAGCGCGCCCGCGCGTGCCTCGACCAGGAGGGCCGCATCGAGCGCGCGAATGCCCGAGCGGAAGCTGAAATCATCCACCGCGCCCACGGCCCCGACATCGCAGACATGATCAGCGGTGGACTCCTGGGTTCTCCGCAGCGCCTCCCGGCCCCGTCCAAAGTCGGTGAACACAATTCCGTCGCTCATTGGGTCTTCCAGGATGATGCACGCAAGCTGCGCCGCGCGTGCGCAATCGACAGCGTGCGCAATCTGCACAAGCCGTGCCAGCGGTCAACCGCGCCGGGCGGGAGAAGACGCCCGCCGCAACCGCCAGGCCGGGTCGTGCAGGCTTTCTCGCGCCAATGGAAAGGCTGCGCTCTCCCCACCAGCCAGCGATCGGCCGCGTCATGCCTCGGATCGTGCAGCACCACGATGCGTGGTGCCGAAATGTGAAGCAAGCCTATCTCACCGGACTGCCGAAATGGTAAGCGATCCCAGCACGTATGAGGTCGGCATTGAAGCTGACGGTCTCCGGCACGCCCGGCACGACGTCGAAGAGCTGCGCCTTGCCGAGATCGAAATACAGATATTCCAGCTTTGCCGTCCAGTTTGGCGCGAAGGCGACCTCCACGCCGGCACCAGCGGCCCAGCCCGCGCGCCATGCGTTGCCCGAGGCCGGCGTCAGCGAATCCCAACCGCGGACGTCGCCGAAAGCCAACCCGCCGGTCGCGTAAAGCAGCCAGTTGCCGCGCGGGCCGACCGCATAGCCGACCCGGCCACGGACCGTGCCGAGCGAGTTGAGCGACGTGCCGCAAGCGTGCGGCGTGCCGGTCAGCGCTCCGCAGGCATTGGATTGACCGTTGATGTCCGCCCACGCGTAGTCGCCCTCGACCCCGTACACCCATCGGCCTATCTGCCAATTGTAGCCGAGCGCGCCGCCAACCAGGCCGCCGTTGACGGCGTAGTGGCCATCCGCGCTGGGGGGCGTTGCTGTCGGCGTTGGCGTTGGTGTCGGTGATGGCGTCGGCGTTGGTGTCGGGGTCGGCGATGGCGACGGTGTCGGAATCCCCGGATCGGTCTGGCTGGATCGGCCCCAGCCGTAGCCGCCTTCGATGCCGCCATAGCCGCCGCTCCAACCGTAGAGCGGCGGATCATATGCGGGGGCCTTCACGTAGGGCGCTTTGACGAGATCGGCCGGAAAAACCGGCGCGCATGTGGCGCCGATCACGACTCCGAGAGCAATCGTCAAAATCCCGCCGCGGACCGGGTCTTTCCTCAAGACCGCACGTTCCAGCAGCCAACCACTCCACCCCGTCCGCACGCGACACCCATTCCCCGCCAGCCCATTTGGCCGGTCTCGGCCGCGACTATAGCCGGTCCGAGAATTCCCGATGTGCCGAACGTCTCAGCAGGGTCGGTATTTCATCGCCGCGCCAACCCGCAGCGGGCGTCCTCAAACAGCGCCTGCCGCCGCGGGTTGAAGTTCACAATCTTGGCACACTGTTCGAGGCATCATGGCGCACGCAAGAGGCGGGTTTTGGCAAGGAATTGGCAGGGGATTTGCGATGCCAGCACGGGTCCAGCGGCGGCTCTTTTCGCTTACCGGCTTCACGGTCTGGTGCGCCGCCGCGCTCCTGCTGCTTGGCGGCGCGGGTGTCTCCGCTACGGAAGCGCCGGGCCGGCCGTCGCTGGAAAAGAACAGTTTCTACCTGTCGTCCGCCGGTTTTCAAATCCAGGTCGCCAACGATCCCGCCGCGAAAAAGGCATTGCACGCGCTTCCGCCGCACCGCTTCGTGACCGACGGCACAGGCGAGGCCTTGCGCTACTTTTACGCCGAGCCGGACCATTGCGTCTGCATCTTCGTCGGCACGCCGCAGGCCTATGACAGGTACCTCAAATTCGTCAACCAGCCGGCCAAGCCCGCCGACAACGTATCTCCCGACTACAAAACCCAGACCGGCGTGCTGCTGAGCGGCCAGCCGCTGCGGCAGAGCACCCGCGGCGACCCCACGACGCTGTCGGATTATCTCAGCACGCTTTATCCTCACTGAGAGGCCGCCGGCGTCCGCACGTCGAGCGAGCTGAACGCCGGCCGTCTCAAGACCAACCCGAACTCGTCAGCGTAACGTGAGCGTCATGTGATGCGCTCAGCGGCGACGCGGAACGAGCCCGGGCGAAGTCGTTTCAGCTCAGCCTGGGTTGGGCATAGTAATCATCGATCGATCTTGCCGTGCCGGGGTCGGCCCAATTCAAGGCATGTTCGTCGTTGTACTTCGGAGCGCCCTTGAGGGCGGCCTCGGTCAGGCCCGTCACATAGCCGCCGAGATTGGTATCGTACTTCAGGGACGGCCACGGCAACGGATAGTAATCGTCGCCGATCCCAAGGAAGCCGCCGAAACTCAGGACGGCATAAGACACCTTGCCGCTGACCTTGTCGATCATGACGCGCTTGATGGCGCCGATCTTTGTTTGGTCCGCACCGTACACGTCGGTGCCCTCCACCTTGTCGCTTCCAATCAAATTGCCGAATTCGCGGTCTTCCATTGCCATGCGAGTCTCCCTCTGAGGTGTCATGAATCAACTCGACCGTCGGAGGAAACGTTCCCGCGGCATCCACGCGCACGCGCCGCGCGTGTGTTCACTATTGGACCGCAGTTCGCAGCCATTCGCGCGGGCAGCAAGGGCTTCTACGGCTCCGCTTCTCCGTCCGAAACCCTCGCGGCCGCCCGCTCGATCTCGGAGGCCAGCACGGCCAGGTGACTGGCAAGCCTTGCGAACAGCTCGCGCTTCTGCAGGTCAGTGGCGAGTTCGCTCGTCAATCTGCACTCAGCCGCGTCAGCGCGGAGCTTCTCCAGTTGCAGCCGCATATCCTTCATCGGCATTCTCGCGGAGAAGCCCGATCGGGCCAATCGATGGGCGCATATTTCAGCTCGCGCCGGTCCATTTCGCAGCGAAGCAATTCGGCATAGGCCCGCAAATTGTCTCCGACAAAGCGGTAGCGGCCGCCGCATGCGCGGGCTGCCGCCACTTGCCGGCGGACACTTTCCCAAATCGAAATCAGGCTATGATCGTTCGAATCTGAGAAGTTCATACACGCGCCCTCCAGGCCGCGATCCCGATGCTATCGGAAGGCTGGCGGATCGGAGTGTTTGATTGTGAACATTGACGCGTCGAATCCGGCACGCCCGTTGCAGATCGAGCACACGCGCTGCTCGCGCCGCCCTCTCCGCTCTGGCGGATCCAAGCCCCGGAAACCCGCGGCCCCGAAACGCCCGACCCGGAAAGCCCCCGAGATCCCTTGCAACAAACCCACGGTCAAGGCGATCCGGAGGCGATCGCGCGCGTTATCACCGCGCCATGGGAACGCTCGATCGCGAACAATGTCGCAGGGCAGCAGAGGAATGTCGGTCCGAGGCTGAGCGCGCGCTCAGCCCGATCGACCGCGAACGGTGGCTGGCCCTTGCGGCGCAGTGGATCGAGTTGGCGCGGCAAGCTTCGGCGCGGACCCAGGGCGGATCGCCGCCAAGCGGCTCGGCCGACTGAGCCCGGGCCCGCTCCCGGCCCGCGAGAGTGCTGCAATGCCGCAGCACCGAGCTCGCATATGACGGGAACGCAGACGTCGCCGTGCCCGTTGGTACGTCACCTTCGCAGGAGGATCGGCATGAATATGGCGGAAGCTTCAGACGCGGCGCGGGACGAAGCACGCATCGATCAGGCCGCAGATGCGATCCGGGGCATGACCAATGACATGGTCTCGGAGCTGCCGGTGCGCCAATGGGTCATCGACACCATTCGCACACTGACCCTGCAAGCGCCGCTGCGGTCGCTCGCGGTCGCATTCCTGCTTGGCCTGATCATCGCACGCCGGCGGGGATGATCCGGTTCACCGCGGGTCGCAGGGACGCCCGATGAGGTGGCATCGCGTCTGACGGGCGGCTTCCGCGCCGCGGTTGGCACGGGCGAATGCCCGCTCCTGATTCCCCCAGAGACGTTGCTGCGGGGCCGTCGTGGACCAGATTCGTCGAGCGGCCGTGAACCCGGCGTCCACTCGGGACTTATCGCGGTGCGGGTTCAGTTCAAACCAGCGCGGAAAGACGGAGATGACGATGTATTCGACGATTGCAGGGACGGTCTTCGCCTTCGGCATCGGCCTGCTCGTGGCTCATGCAATGGAAGCACTGGTGTCGCGCGAAGCACAGCGCATTGCCGTGGCCGAGTGCCGGGCTGCCAGAAAGCGCGCCCGAAACGCCGGCAAATGAACGTCGAGCACGATCGATCACCGGGATAAAGGTGTCCGGCTCGTCAACGGCGGCCTCTTGCGATTTCAAGACCAATTGGTCTATATATCGGCGATGAGCCGGCAGACCCCAGCGCAGTTGCCCCGTGGCCGCCCCCGAAGTTTCGACGCGGAAGCCGCCGTCGAACGCGCGATGGGTGTCTTCTGGTCGCGCGGCTATCACGCCACCGCGCTGCCGGATCTTCTTCGTGCGACGAAGCTCTCGCGTGGCAGCCTTTACGCCGCTTTTGGTGACAAGCACTCGCTGTTCTTGCGTGCGCTTGATCGCTACATTGCCGATGCCGTCGGGCGGATGGATATCGAGCTTGACCCTCGAAGAGAGCCGGTCGACGGCCTGCGCGCCTACCTTGCCGGCTATGTCGACCGCACGAGCGGCGCCAATGGTCGGCGCGGATGCCTGCTGGTGGCCACGGCCATGGAACTGGCTGGCCGGGATGCCGAGGTTGGCCGTCGCGTCGCGGGCTTTTTCAAAGCCATGGAAACCAGGGTGATGGATACCCTTTCCCGTGCCAAGGCGGCGGGCAAGCTGGCCGATGGCGTCGAGCCTGCGAGTGCCGCCCGGATTCTCGTCTGTTTCGTCGAGGGCCTGCGCGTGGTCGGCAAGACGGCACCGGCACGGACCACATCGCAAGCCACCGTCGAGGCTCTTCTCGATCGCTTCATTCGGTAAACAATCCGTGGGCAGCCCCGCCACCGGCGCGCCGATATCTGGACCGATTGGTCTTGAAAAGAAAGAATGCCACATGTCTGCCATCCAGATCGTCTGCGCCATGGCCGTTCCCCTGCTCTGGGGTTATCAGTTCGTGGTCATCAAAGTCGGCGTCACAGAGTTTCCGCCGCTCTTCTTCCTCTCGCTGCGCTTCCTGGCCATCGCGCTGCTGCTTGTTCCGCTCGTCAAAAGGCCGACCCGCCGACAGTTCGGCCCTGTCGCGGCAATCTCGATTTTCCTCGGTGGACTGAACTTCGGGCTGTTCTACGTGGGCCTTGGTCTCGGCTCGGGAAGCATGTCCGCCGTCGCATATCAACTCGCCACGCCCTTCACCGTGCTGTTGGCCTGGCCGCTGCTCGCGGAGAGGCCGTCTCTCACCACATCCGCCGGAGTGGTGCTTGCATTCGCCGGCGTGGTCGTACTGGCGGCGGGGCCTGCCCTGTCGGCAAACGCGCTTCCGCTGCTGCTTGTGGTCGGGGCCGCCTTCTCGTTTGCGGTGTCCAACGTCCTGACCAAACGCTACGGCCCTTTCGAGCCCATGATGCTGATGGGCTGGTCGTCGCTGCTCACGGTGCCGCAGGTCATGGCGATGTCGGTGCTCCTCGAATATGGACAACTCGCGAGCCTTGCCACGGCGGACGAACGTGGCTGGCTGGCACTCGCCTACACGATTTTCATCGGAGGGATCGTCGGGTTTGGCCTTTGGTTCTGGCTGATCGCCCGTTGCTCCATGGGCCGCGTCGCCCCCTTCGGGCTGCTGCTCCCGGTATTCGCCTTGATGTCGAGCGTATTGTTCCTTGGCGAACGCATGACTCCAAAGTTGATCGTCGGCGGACTGCTCGCGATCTCCGGCGTTGCCATCACGCAAGTGAGACCGCGCGTGCGACCAGTCTGACCCGGCCGCGAGCCCTCGCTTTTGCGGCAATCGCTGCCGATCCGGGAAACGCCGATTTGGGCTGATCCTGCAATTGAACCAACACCGGACCAGGCCAGACCAAGTCAGGCAGCGCCAATGCGTGCCGGGTTACAGTCCTGCGTGCCGGCGAACAAGAGGGCACGGACATCGCACCGGGGCTTGTTGAACGGATCGTCGAATGAAGTTTTTTCTTTATGAGATCCTTGCTCGCATCGTCGCGATCTATTTTTGCTTCGATTGCGGCCGCACGCTTTGGTCCGGCCTTGTCGAGAGACGAATTACGTACGTCCTTGGCACCGGTGATATTCTGGACTGGTTTTTCCCAGCGCGCTCGAGGTGGACTTTCGAGAGAGATGCCACGCCGATCCAGTACTGGATGACGGTCGGCCTGCAGGTCATCTCCCTGCTCGCCTGCATCGGCCTCGCGATCTTTGGATGGTTTCACCCGAACGACTGAGCATCCGCCGATGGATCATCAGCGAAGTGGCGTCCCCGCGCACCATGAGGCATTGAAGGCGGGGGTGAATACCGCCCCCTGATCAGGGCGCGTCCATGTCGAAGCCCCAACGGCCCGCTCCTCCTCCTTGGGGTGTGCCGGTCGTTGGGGTCCGCTAATCGCAGGTCCGATGCACAAGACCGCGCAGGCCATCTCAACGACATCAGCGCCGGCCGTCTACCGAAATGGTATCCAGGCACAGCATCGAAGGCCGGGCACGATATAGGCTGTAACACCAGTAAATACACGCTCTAATAATAAGAAAAATTCGGTGAGGTGGGAGCACGTGGAGGGGCCGCGATGAAGAGCGTTGGTCAGATTACGATCCATTTAGCAATTGTGGTTATCGCCTTGTGAGGCGCGCCGGCAAGTGCACAACGTTTCTGCACATACGACCATAGCTGTGAAGCGGCGTTTAGCACCTGTGATGCGAGGCGACGCGCCGGACAGCCTAACGCCAATTGCGAGGCCAAGATGGTAACTTGCGGTAAGACCTGCGTGTGGAATACCGCCTCCGGTCGTGCAGGGTCACAAGCGGTTGCGATCAAGCGAAAAGATAATCAAGACCGTTGTCGGGAGCCGCGCAGTCCCTGGCGCTCGTTTTGGCAATACCTGCGCGCTTGTGCTCTCGGGCGTTGTTCTTCTCATTGCTGGATGCGTTTGATCTGGTCTGCTCCGGTTCAAAGGGCTCGCCCGGTGCGCAGTTCACCACCATCGGGCAAGGGAATTGGATCGAAGAAGATGCGGGAACAGCCTTTGTCAGGGATTCAGGTACCTAGCGTGTTCCAGATTTAACCTCCGGCGCGGGCATCAAGCTTAATAAGCGACTGTCGTTGCAGGGCCAGCAACGCCAGGTAGTGTGTGCCGAGCATTTTATTAAAAGTTTGGCGCCGTAGCATGGTCAGCAAGAAGGCCACTCCACCTGAAGAGAAATGTGAGGCCTGCGACGGCACCGGCTTTCCGCCCGTGATGAAGGCGGCACGGCCGGGCCGCCGAATCTACCCGCCGCCGTGCGCTGTCTGCGGCGGTAAAGGGCACATCATCACCCAGCTTGCCAAAAGAATGAGCCCACAGCGTGATTAGGCTCAGGCGCAAACGTTACATGACTGCAGCTTTGACGCAAAAAGTCCTGCGGATTGCTCAGGAATATGTTGAGCTACAGCGCCTTCGGATCGAAGTGGAGAAAGCCGAAGCTGAGCTAAGGAAACATTCGAAAGCTAACCAGCGTAAGGACAGGAAGGAGAAGCGCTAAAGTCGCTCCGGTTTCCTCACGCAAACAGCATCGCTCCAGCCTCCGTAAGCTTCACGTATGTCATGTAGTCGGCGCAATAGATCAGCAGCCCGCGCACACTTGAAGCATGCATCTTGCCGAGCAGGCATTAGATGAGCAGATGGTAGTCGTGGGGCGCAACAATGAAATCCTGAGGCCTGAGTGCTTCCTGACTGTGAACAACCACGTCATTGCCCGGACTGAATGTGATAGTGCTTTCGTGGGTCGTTGGGTCAAAGGCAGAGATATTGAGCTGACTGAAGTTGGTGATTCCAAGCGCAGAGACATCGATATGGTCGGTTCCCAAACTTGGTCCCGGTCCGCAGACTCCCTGACCGAAATCCTCGATCCTGTCGTGACCGCTGTTGAAGTTAAAAACGAAGTTGTCATTCCCTCCCTTGACGTTGCCAAGCATCACCTGAGCGTCGCCCCACATGTCGTCGTTTCCGGTGCCGCTGGCCAGCGTGTCGTTGCCGCCGCAAGCGTTGCCGGACATCGTTTGCGCATCACCGACGAGAAGGGTGTCAAATGTACCGGCCGGAGGCGGAGTGGGATCATTGCCTCCGATCAAAGTGTCGTTGCCGCCCTGTGCGTGGCCTGACATCGTCAGCGCATCGCCATAGGCTTTGCTCAATGTGGATGCGGATGCGTCACCACCAATATAGGTGTCATCGCCGCCAACGGTATGATCTCCCATATTGCCCCCGGCATCGCCGTAGAAAACATTCTGGTTGAACGGAGACGGACCTGTCGCCGCTTGGAAGGTATCATTGCCGCCGTGAGCATAGTCAGACATGTTGCCGCCAGCGTCGCCGTAGAACGTGCTTCCTTCCCCGCCGGTCTTGTTGAACGTGTCGTTGCCGCCCCGAGCATGGCCGGACATGTTTCCGCCAGCATCGCCATAAAAGACATTTGGGAAAGAAGTTCCGGTAGTCTGATTGTACGTGTCATCGCCACCCTTCGCAAAATCAGACATGTTGTGGCCAGCGTCACCGTAGAAGAAATTGTCGGTTTCAGATCCGCGCATCGTGAAAACATCGTTGCCGCCAGCGGCGTGCCCCGACATATCGCCCCCGGCATCGCCGTAGAAATAATTGTTAGTCTCTGAGGAGCCATTTTTTATGAAGGTGTCATTACCTCCGTGAGCATAATCAGACATGTTGCCGCCAGCATCGCCGTAAAACTTCAAGGTTCTCTCCGGTCCATTACTGGCCGTCAATGTGTCGTCCCCCCCTCGGGCGAAATCGGACAGGTTTCCGCCAGCATCGCCGTAAACGGTATCTGTAAAATGCCCTTGTCCGAGAGACAGCGTGATGCTGTCATCACCACCTTTGGCGTGATCTGACAAATTGCCACCGGCGTCAGCGTAAATATTGACCAAGGGCATCGCGGTAAGAGGCCCGGCTTGAACGTTCAGTGTATCATTGCCCCCACTCGCGTGATCAGAAATGCTCCCGCCGGCATCACCGTACATGTTCACGGTAACTGCGGGCGGAGGAAAAAACGGGTAAGTGAATTGAATGGATAACGTATCGTCGCCGCCGTTGGCATGATCAGAAATGTTGCCGACCGCGTCACCAAACATATTGAAGGACACGGGGTTAGTCACGGGAGCGTTGAAGACAAGTTGCGCACTGAGACTATCATCGCCACCGATGGCGTGATCCAGCAGATTTCCTGCGGCGTCGCCATATACGACGTTGGTCCCGTATGGGAAGCCGATCAAAATGTCGTCTGTGCCTATCTGATGATCCGTTAGATCGCCCGAAGTGATTGGAATGCGTTTGACCATAACTGCCTCCAGCCGCTTTAGCTCTCGGTTGAAACCTAAGGAGCAAACAGCTTAAAATCGTTAGGCAGGATGATTTAGATCAATGAGGCAATCATCCTGTCTGATCGCAAAAGGCACCGTGGCATTTCCATGAGTGGATCAGCCACCTTTCTGTGCGCGGGAGCCCCGGGTGCAGCGGCCACCCAGCCTTCCCCGCGCCCTCGGCATTTTCGGAGGGCGACGAAGGATGCAAAGCTCGGGCGAATTGCGTCGCGAGGACGTGGATGCATGCCTCACCCTCATTGCCATCAGAGCGAAACGACGACCACGTCGTCCCGGCGAACGGGGGCGGCGCATTTATGCCTCAATGGTCCGGATGTTGGAGCGCAATACGTCGGCTGCGTCCAAGGCCCGAATGGAAAACAACTGATTAATAACCTGCCATCGGCTAAAATCCCCCCATGCCCGTTCGCCCCACCATCCTCGTTTTCGATTCCGGCCTTGGCGGCCTCACCGTGCTGCGGGAGATCGTGGCGGCGCGGCCGGATGCGCATTTTGTCTATGTCGCGGACGATGCCTTTTTCCCCTACGGGCACCACACCGAGGACGAGATCATCGCCCGCGTGGTGCCGCTGCTCGGCGAGTTGATCGAACGGCATGTGCCCGATCTCGTGGTGATCGCCTGCAACACGGCGTCCACGCTGGTGATGGCGCATTTGCGCGCCGCCTACACCGTGCCGTTCGTCGGCACGGTGCCCGCGATCAAGCCGGCCTGCGCGCAATCGAAGACACGCCGGGTCTCGGTGCTCGGCACCAGGGGCACCGTGCAGCGCGAATATACCCGCGCGCTGATCCGCGATTTTGCCCAGGGCTGCGAGGTGACGCTGGTCGGCTCGCCCGAGCTCGCTTCGCTCGCCGAACGCGCCCTGAGCGGCAACGCCGTCAGCGACGAGCATATCGCAGCCGAGCTTGCGCCCTGCTTCATTGGCGACATCAACGATGCCGCCGCGCGCACGGACACGATCGTGCTCGCCTGCACCCATTATCCCTTGCTGCTCGATCGCCTGATGAAGCTCGCGCCCTGGCCGGTCGACTGGATCGATCCGGCGCCGGCCATCGCGCGCCGCGCCTCCGACCTGCTGGGGCCGCCGCGCCAGGGGCCTGTCGAGGCCGGCGCGGAGATGATATTCACCTCGAAGCGGCCGCACGGTTTGAGCCGGACGCTGACCCCCTTCTTCGGCGGCCGCGTGCCGGCCTGATTTTTGGGACTATCCTGCCGATGCCGGAAGCGCTCACTCCCCTCAATCGTCTGAAGAACGAATGGCGCGAGCGGCGCCCGACCTTCGGCGCCATCGCGACCATCCCCTCGATCCAGACCGTGCAGATCATGGCGCAGAGCCTCGACTGGATCATCGTCGATCTCGAGCACGGGCCGATCGATCTCGCCATGGCGCATGCGATGATCGTGGCGACCGGCGGCAGCCCTTGCGTGCCGCTGGCGCGCATCGCCAGCAACGAGCCCTGGCTTGCAAAGGCGCCGATGGATATCGGCGCACTCGGCATCAATTTCCCAATGATCCAGAACCGCGCCGATGCCGAGAAGGCGGTGCGAAGCGTTCGCTATCCGCCGCGCGGCGAACGGCTGTGGGGGCCGTTCCACGCCCCGTTCCGCTGGGGCGTGTCGATGGCCGATTACATGGCGACCGCCGACGACGACATGATCTGCATGATCACCATCGAGCATGTGGAGGCCGTCAACAACATCGACGAGATCATGGCGACGCCGGGCATCGATGTCGCCGTGATCGGCCCGGGCGATCTCGCCACCTCGATCAACAAGCGCGGCCTGCTCGACGATCCGGAGGTCAAGGCGCTGATCGCGCGCGCCGAGGAAGGCATCCTCAAGAGCGGCGTGCCGATCGGCGGCGCCGCGCGCAGTGCCGAGCAGGCCAATGGGATGATCGAGCGCGGCTATCTCGCCATTGCACTGGGCTTCGACTGGTCGCTGTTCCAGCGCGGCATCGCCGCGAGTTTCGCCGGAATCAAGCGATAGGAGGTTCGGCGCGCGGGACCTGGCCAATCCGGGCCGGAGGCGCGCAAATGGATCCGGACGTGGGGAGAAATCGCGGCTCGGCCCTGCCCGTGCCACAAACTGGACGTCATCCGGCACGGATCATGCTAGATCAGAAGTTGCGGGGCCGGCCCGACCGTGCCCGCAAGGACGCAACATACAAACAACCGGCAGGGAGCCTGAGCTGACGGAATGCGCGGAACTTTTCGTAAAATCTCGCTGCCGCGCCGCTTTGTCATCGACCTCATGCACGCCTCGATGGGCGTGCCGTTCGTGTCCTTGTCGCGGCCGCTCGACATCCGCCAGCTGCTGGCCGCCCGCGCGAGCCTCTCGCAGCCGCCCGGCTGGGCTGCGATTTTCGTCAAGGCGTTCGCGCTGGTCGCCCGCGACGAGCCGGTCCTGCGCACACTTTATGGGCACCTGCCCTGGCCGTATCTGTACGAGCTGCCCCGCTGTGCGGCGATGGTCGCGATCGCCCGCATCGAGGACGGCGAGGAATGCATCCTGATGGAGCGGGTGACGGGCGCCGACGAGATTGCGCTTTCCGCAATCGACGCCCAGCTGCGCCGCGCCAAGGAGGCCGCGATCGACGAGATCCCGGGCTATCGGCGAATCATGAGGATCACCCGCCTGCCCCTGCCGTTGCGCCGGCTGGGCTATTGGCTCGCGGGCCGCACCGCACGCTGGCACGCCACCAATTTCGGCAGCTATGGCGTGACCTCGGCCGCGGCCAGCGGCGGCGGCGAGCTCCATGCCATCGGCCCCGGTCCCTATGTGCTGAGCTATGGGCTGGCCGGTCCGTCCACCATCGACGTGGTGCTGCGCTGGGACCACCGGATTACCGACGCCGCACCGATCGCCCGGGCCCTGACCCGGCTGGAACAGGTCCTGAACGGGGAAATATCGGCGGAATTGCGTGGAAGCCGCCAAATGGAGGCGAAGCCGGTCCGGGCGGTGGTCAAGTAAGGTGGGCACCGTCATTCCCGGGCGGCGTGTAAGCGCCGATCCCAGGTGCGCGATTGCGCGCCGGGGAATCCTGAGGGTTCCGGGTTCAGCGCTCGCGCACCGCCCCGGAACGACGGAGAATTTGTTGACAAACCCGGCCAATTGGCCCAAAAGCCGCCTGCTCGCGGGCCGGTTTCGGCCCGCGAAGCGTTTCGCGACCCGTGGTCCCGCCCTTAGGCTTAAGGAACGGACCTGTCGGCCCCGGGGCTTTCCCGGTGCACAGGAGGGCGCGTCTCCTCAAAACCCGAACCATCAAAACCGCCGTGGCGCCAGACGCTTGCGGCGTAAAGACACAAAGAGGACGCGATGACTAAGCGCAGTGAGGCGAAGTACAAGATCGATCGCCGCATGGGCCAGAACATCTGGGGCCGCCCGAAGAGCCCCGTCAACCGCCGCGAATACGGCCCCGGCCAGCACGGCCAGCGCCGCAAGGGCAAGCTCTCGGACTTCGGCGTGCAGCTGCGCGCCAAGCAGAAGCTGAAGGGCTACTACGCCAATATCAGCGAGCGGCAGTTCCACGGCATCTATGTCGAGGCAAGCCGCCTGAAGGGCGACACCGGTGAGAACCTGATCGGCCTGTTGGAGCGCCGTCTCGACAGCGTGATCTACCGCGCCAAGTTCGTGCCGACGATCTTCGCCGCCCGCCAGTTCATCAACCACGGCCATGTCAAGGTGAACGGCCGCAAGGTCAACATCGGCAGCTACCAGCTCAAGGTCGGCGACGTCATCGAGGTCAAGGAAGCCTCCAAGCAGCTGCCCCTGGTGCTGGAAGCGAGCCAGCTTCCCGAGCGCGACGTGCCGGACTATATCGAGGTCGATCATTCCAAGATGACCGCGAAGTTCGCGCGCATCCCGGCGCTCTCCGACGTGCCGTTCCCGGTGCAGATGGAGCCGCATCTGATCGTCGAATTCTATTCGCGCTGATCGGTACCGAAATTTGAACGTCAAAGGCCCCGGTTCTGCCGGGGCCTTTTGGTTATGGTGGAGAGAACGGAGCTTTCTTCATGGCCTACACCCCTCCCCCGCGCGACCCCAACGCGCCGCCGGTCCGAATCAATCTTTTGTCGGATACGCAGACGCGTCCGACACAAGCCATGCGCGAGGCCATGGCCCGCGCCGAGGTCGGCGACGAGCAGATCGGCGACGATCCGACCGTCAACGAGCTCTGCGCGCGCGTCGCCCGGCTGCTCGGCAAGGAAGCCGCGGTGTTCATGCCATCGGGCACCATGTGCAATGTCGCCGCCACGCTGGTGCATTGCCGGCCCGGCGACGAGATCCTGGCACATGAGAGCGCGCATCTGATCGCGCGCGAAGGCGGCGCCCATGCCGCGCTGGGCGGTTTCCAGATCACGCCGCTTCAAGGCGCCGACGGGCAGTTCACGCCGGAGACGTTGCGCAAGGCGCTGCATCCGCGCACCCGCTACCAGCCGCCGCAGGTGCTGGTCAGCGTCGAGCAGACTGCCAATATCGGCGGCGGCACGATCTGGAAGAAGCCCGCCCTCGACGAGGTGGTGCAGATCGCCAAGGCCGCAGGCCTTGCGACGCATATGGATGGCGCGCGGCTGCTCAATGCCACGGTCGCAACCGGCATCGCCGCCCATGACATGGCCGCGGGCTGGGATTCCGCCTGGATCGACTTCTCCAAGGGCCTGGGCGCGCCGATCGGCGGCGTGCTCGCGGGCAGCGCGGCCTTCATCGACGCGGCCTGGCAGTGGAAGCAGCGGCTGGGCGGCTCGATGCGCCAGGCCGGCATCTGTGCCGCCGCCTGCATCCACGCGCTCGATCATCACGTCGAGCGGCTTGCCGACGATCACGCCAATGCGCGGGCGCTGGCGCGCGGGCTGTCACAGATCAACGGCATCACGGTGCAGGAGCCCGAGACCAATCTCGTGTTCTTCACGCCCGACGGCGCCGGCGTCAGCGCCGATGCCATGGTCGCGAGCCTGCGCAAGCGCGGCGTGCTGATCGCCGTGATGGACGGCCGCATCCGCGCCTGCACCCATCTCGACGTCACCGCAGGGATGATCGAGGAGATGGTCGGTCACGTCAGGGAGATCGTGCGGGCGGCGTGAGTTCGGCGACTGCGCGGACCGGCGGTCCAGACCGCACGCGCGCAGGCCGAAAACTCAATTCTCCATCGCCTCGTAGATCAGCTTCTTGACCGCCGGCTGGATGATCTGCCGCTGCGTCGGCGTCTCCTCCAGCAGCACGAAGAACAAGTCCTGCTTGCGGTCGACAACCATATAGCAGCCGCTGGCGCCGTCCCATTTCAACTCGCCGAGCGAGCCCGGCGGCGGCGGCTTGGCATGGCCCGGATCGGTGCGGACGCCAAAGCCGAGCCCGAAGCCGAAGCCGTCGCCCGGGAAATAGAGATAGTCGCGCTCGACGCCGGAGCCCGGTCCGACGCGATCGATGGTCATCTCCTCGAACGCCTTGGGGCTGAGATATTGCTTGCCGTCGAGCTTGCCGCCGTCGAGCACCATCTGCGCGAAGCGGCCCATGTCGTGCAGGGTCGAGACCATGCCGCCGCCGCCGGATTCCCATTTCATGGGCTGGTCGGCATAGGCCACAAAGCCGACGCGGAAATCGCTGTCATTGGGCATGGGCTTGGCGATCAGCGCGGCTTTCTGGGGATCGGTAACCCAGAATGCGGTGTCCTTCATCCCGAGCGGATCGAGCAGCTTCTCGCGCTCGATGCCGAGCAGCGACTTGCCGCTGACGATCTCCATGACCCGGCCGAGAATGTCGGTGCCGTGGCCGTATTGCCAGAGCGTGCCGGGCTGGTTCTGCAGCGGCAGCTTGGCGATCCGTTCGGCGAATTCCGCGTTGTCGGGGTCGCCGCGATAGATGTCGGCGGCGAGATAGGCCTTGTGCACCAGACTGTCGCCATAGAAGCCATAGGCGATGCCGGAGGTCTGGGTCATCAGGTCCATGATGGTGACCGGCCGGTTCGGCGGCACCAGCTCGAGCGTCCTGCTGCCGTCCTCGTTCTTCTTCTCAACGCCGACCTTCACATCGGCGAAAGAGGGAATGTATTTCGCGACGGGGTCACTGAGGGAGAGCTTGCCCTCGTCGATCAGCTGCATCGCCACCACGCTGGTGATCGGCTTGGTCAGCGAGAACAGCCGGAAGATGGTGTCATCCGTCATCGGCGACTTGGTCGCGGTATCGCGCACGCCGATGAGCTGGTGATAGACCGGCACGCCATGCTGCTGGATCAGGAGCACGGCGCCGGGGATCTTGCCTTGCGCCACCTGGTCGCGCAGATAATCGCCGACGCGGGCGAGCTTCTCCTGGTTGAAGTGCGCGCCGGGCGGAATATCAAAGGTGCCCTCGGCGCGAACCGATGACGTGGCAATGCAAAGCAATGCGGTGCAGCCAAGCAGCCGCAACATTGGGCGCAAGTTCATTTCCCCCTCCCTTGCGAAGGCCGGGAGTTTAGCTGCCGGATTGATCGGCACAAGGGCCCGAAAGCGCCGCGAGGGCCTCCTCGTGGAACCGCGCACTTGCGTCCGAGAAGCAGCAAAAGATGAGGCGCTCGAGCGATGGGGCCGCCGGCAATGCTTCGGCAGCCGTTGCAATCGCGATCTGCGCGGCCCGATCAGCCGGAAAGCGATAAATACCGGTGGAAATGGCGGGAAAGGCGACCGAAGTCAGCGCATGGAGCCGGCAGAGCTCGATGGAACGGCGATAGCACGAGGCCAGCAGATCGTCCTCACCCCGGTCACCGCTCTGCCAGACCGGCCCGACCGTATGAATGACGTGACCGGCCGGCAGCCGGTATCCCCTGGTGATCTTGGCGTCGCCGGTGTTGCAGCCGCGAAGCTCACGGCATTCCATCACCAGCTCCGGCCCGGCCGCGCGATGAATGGCCCCATCAACGCCGCCCCCGCCCAGAAGCGAGGAATTGGCGGCGTTGACGATGGCATCGACGCTTAGCGTCGTGATATCGGCGACAACAACCTCAAGCTGCGCGCCGCCAATCCGGCGCGTCAGCATGATCAGGCTGCCGATGCGCCGACCGCAATGCCCTTGTCGGCAAACAGCTGCTGCAGCTCGCCGGCCTGGAACATCTCGCGGACGATGTCGCAACCGCCGACGAACTCGCCCTTGACATAGAGCTGGGGAATGGTGGGCCAGTTGGAATAGGCCTTGATGCCGTTGCGCAGGTCGGCCGATTCCAGCACGTTCAGGCCCTTATAGCCGACCCCGATGTGATCCAGGATCTGCACAACCTGGCCGGAAAATCCGCACTGCGGGAACTGCGGCGTCCCCTTCATGAACAGCACGACGTCATTGGCCTTCACTTCATTGTCGATGAATTGCTCGATGCTCATTTCTGCTTTCCTTCGAGGGCCCGCCTCACCCGACTGCCCTATTTGTAGCGCAAACCGTTGGCCTGCCAAAGTAAATTGACGAGTATTTGGTATGCGTCACGGGGGACAACAAGCCCATTTTCGGTCGTGGCGGACGGCCCCATTGCCTGATGACATCAATATCATCATCCGGGGAGGCTTTTTTACCGTAACCGAACCCCTATCTAGGACGAACTATCCGACTGGAACCAGTCTTTAAGACCGACGTTCTCTCGTCGACCGGAGATCATTGTGACGCAGACAGCATCCGCTACGGCCAGACTTGAGTCCCATACCCCGTCACTCTTCTCCGATTCCGGCTCCCTCGCCCAGAATCTGGTGGAAGCGTATCTCGCGGTCCGTAACGAGACCGAAAAGCGCACTCGGCCCCTGAGCGCAGAGGACCAGCTTGTCCAGTCCATGCCGGACGCGAGCCCGGCGAAATGGCACCGGGCACACACCACATGGTTCTTCGAGCAGTTTCTGCTGGGCGAGCATTGTCCCGGCTATCAGCCGTTTCATCCGGACTATGCCTTCCTGTTCAATTCCTATTATGTCAGCGCCGGCCCCCGTCACGCACGTCATCGGCGCGGCGACCTGACCCGCCCGTCGGCAGAGGACATCACCGCTTATCGCCGCCATGTCGACGCGGCCGTGGTCAAGTTCTTCCAGGCGGCAGATCACGACACACTTATGCGCATCTCCCCGCTGGTCGAAGTGGGGCTCAACCATGAGCAGCAGCATCAGGAACTGATCTACACCGACATCCTGCACGCCTTTGCGCAGAACCCGATCCTCCCCGCCTATGATGCAGCCTGGCGCTTCCCGGCATCGGCCCGCATTGACGAGCAATGGCTCACCCTGAACGAGGGCATTCACACGGTCGGTCACGGCGAGGACAGCTTCCATTTCGACAACGAGAAACCGGCGCACCGCGCCCTTGTCGGACCGGTGAGGATTGCCCGCAACCTCGTCACGAACGCCGAGTGGCTCGCCTTCATGCGCGACGGCGGCTATTCCACGGCGACGCTATGGCTGATGGACGGCTTTGCGGTCGCAAGCAAGGAGCAATGGCAGGCGCCGCTCTATTGGCGCGAGATCGACGGGCAATGGCACGTCATGACGCTTGCCGGGCTCAAGCCGGTCGACCCGCGAGCCGCGGTCTGTCATGTCAGCTATTATGAAGCGGATGCGTTCGCGCGCTGGAGCGGCAAGCACCTGCCGACCGAGATGGAATGGGAGGTCGCCGCACGCGGCAACCAGCTCAACGACGCCTTCGGTATCGTCTGGCAGTGGACCCGCAGCGCCTATTCACCCTATCCCGGCTACCGCGCGGTCGATGGCGCGCTCGGCGAATACAACGGCAAGTTCATGGTCAACCAGCTGGTGTTGCGCGGCTCATCGCTCGCCACCCCTGACGGCCACAGCCGGGTGACCTACCGCAACTTCTTCTATCCGCAGCATCGCTGGCAATTCACGGGACTCCGCCTCGCCGACTACGCAGTCTGAGGGCTTGCCATCCGAATCGAGATCAACCGCGCCGGAAAGCGCGTTCTGGAGAGTATCATGAATGTGCATGCGACAGCTTTGGCCGACGCGCATCTGCCCGATGAACAGACCAGCGCTTTTGCACGCGAGGCCATCCAGGACCTCTCGCAACAGCCCAAACGCCTGTCGCCGAAATATTTCTATGACGCGACCGGCTCGGAGCTGTTCGAGGCGATCACACGGCTGCCGGAATATTACCCGACCCGCACGGAGCTTTCGATCCTGAAGGATCGCGCCGGCGAGATCGCATCCTTCGTGCCTGAGGGCGCCGCGCTGGTGGAATTCGGCGCAGGCGCGACAACCAAGGTGCGTCTGCTGCTCGAGCGCTGCGCGGTGGCGGCCTATGTACCGGTCGATATCTCCGGCGAGTTCGTCAAGAGCCAGGCGGATGCCCTGCGCCGCGATTTTCCGGCGCTCGCCGTACATCCGGTCGCGGCCGACTTCACCACCGCCTTCAAGCTGCCCGACGCGATCGCCGATCTCCCCAAGGTTGGCTTCTTCCCAGGCTCGACCATCGGCAATTTCGAGCCGCACGAGGCGTGCCGCTTCCTGCGCAGCGCAGCGGAAATTCTCGGACGCGGCGCGCGCATGATCCTCGGCGTCGACCTCGAGAAGGACGAGCGCGTGCTCTACGACGCCTATAACGACGCAGCCGGCGTCACCGCCCGCTTCAACCTCAATGTGCTGGTGCGAATCAACCGCGAGCTCGGCGGCAATTTCGATCTCTCCGCCTTCACCCATCGCGCGATCTATAACCGCGAGCGGCACCGCATCGAAATGCATCTGATCAGCAAGAAGTCGCAGCACGTGCGCTTCCTCGGCACCAGCTTCGTGTTCCGCCCGGGTGAAAGCATTCACACCGAGAACAGTTACAAATACAGCATCGAGCGCTTCGCCGCGCTGGCCCGTGGCTCGGGCTGGAAGGTCTGCGAGTCCTGGACGGATGCCGCGAAGATGTTCTCGGTGCACGCGCTGGTGGCCGAGGGCTGACCAGCATCACGTCGTTGACGACGTCCCCCGGGCAGTCGCGTTTCGGTGGTGGCGCCGCATTTCGGAACGCGCGGCTGGCCTACCTGTTGGGCGGCCCTTACGGCGTTTTCGGATGTCGCGCCTGGGCATATCTGCAAAGACACCGCGGGCGCAAAACTCCCGGCGTCACGTGGCTAGGCTTCGGATCGCAGCGACAGCGACTCCCACACCGCCACCACGATCAAGGCGAGCGTGGTCAGCAGCGACAGCATCAGCGGCGACAAATCGCTCCCGAAAAACGCCACAGCGCCGAGCGCGACGATGCCGACACCATGGGAGAGCTGCAGGAAGCCGCGAATGTTGTGCTTGAACAGGATGGTGCCGACCAGGAACAGCAAGGGACCGCCGATGGCGCAGGCCACCGTCGTCAGGTCGGAATGGCCGTCCGGGTGCGCCAGCACCAGATCGTCGGCGACCGCGGACAGGATGATGCCGGCGACGATCGGCAGGTGCAGATAGGTGTAGGCCGAGCGCGCCAACCGCCCGGACTCGGCCGATTTCGAGATCTTTTCGGAGCCGGCCTCGGCACCCCTGTGGAAATAGATCCACCACATCGCGATGCTGGCAGCGAAGGCTGACACGAAGGCCGCCGTCGTCGACGCCGTCCAGCTCAGATCGGCGAAGGTTGCCCCCGTCACGACGATGGATTCGCCGAGCGCGATCAGGATGAAGCCGGCGCAGCGCTCGGCCATGTGGCTGCCTTCGACATACCAGTCCTGGATCGTGGAGGCGCCGTAGACCGGAATCCAGAAGCGTGCCAGCGGCGAGGCATATTCGATTGCCAGCGCGACGCCCCAGAGCCAGAGCCGCCGCTCGCCTTCGGCAAGCCCCCCGAGAATCCAGAACACGGCGGATGCGCCAAGCCAGGTGAAGATGCGTGCACCGTTTCGACGCACCGCCTGCCGCGACGGTGGCGCCGCCAACACGAAGAAACCCGTGCGTCCCACCTGCATCGCCGCATAGGCTCCCGCAAACCACAGGCCACGGCCCTCGAAGGCATGCGGGATCGAGATCGACAGCACGAGACCGGCGAGCATCAGGAGAAACAGGAGAATACGGACCGCGGTCCGCTCGGGATCGAGCCAGTTGGTGATCCAGGCGGTGAAGACCCAGACCCACCAGACGGCCAGGAACAGCAACGTCGTCTCGATCGCGCCTGCCGGCGTGAGTCGGGACAGCAGGAAATGTGAAATCTGGGTGACCGCAAACACGAACACCAGGTCGAACAGCAGTTCGGCGTTGGTCACGCGGCTTGGTTTATTCGGCTCAAGCGCGCGGAACAGTGTGCCGCGCGGCTCATGGCTCGCCATCGCTTGCCGCCCCCGGGTTGGCCGCGAAAGGCCTAGCCCCCCGGCACCCCGGTCTGCAGGGCCAGGGCATGCAGCACACCCCCCATCTGGCCACGCAGCGACTGGTAGACGATCTGGTGTTGCTGGACGCGTGACTTGCCGCGGAACGACTCGGAAATCACGGTCGCGGCGTAATGATCACCATCACCGGCAAGATCGCGGATCGTCACCTCGGCATCGGGGATCGCTGCCTTGATCATCGACTCGATATCGCGGGCGTCCATTGGCATCCCGGTCTGGCTCCTTATTGTCCGGCATTGCCGGCGATGCAAAAACAGGGCCGGCAGCCTCAGCGGACACCGGCTCCGCCAACTTAGCGTGAAAGGCCTTCTAGGTCACCTACTGTGCCACTATATTTCAGTTTCGGTCATTACAAACCGGCGAGCAGGTGCGACCGGCGGTCACAACCGGCGGCGCCGATCGGCCAGGTCATTCGCTCAGTCAGAGGGCTTCAAATCATGAAACTTCCCGGTCCGGACCATCCCATCACCATCACGGCCAATCCCAAACGGGTGCGGGTCACCGTCGGCGATACCGTCATTGCGGAAACGACCCATGCGCTGACCCTGCAAGAGGCGAAATATCCCGCCGTGCAATATGTACCGCGGCAAGACGCCAGGATGGAGCTGCTGCAGCGGACCGACCGGGTGACCCACTGCCCATACAAGGGGGACGCGAGCTATTTCAGCATCCGTGCCGACGGCAAGGTGATCGAGAACTCGATCTGGACCTACGAGACGCCCTTCCCGGCAATGGCGGAGATAGCCAACCATCTCGCCTTCTATCCGGACAAGGTGAAGATCGAGGAAGTGACGTGAGCGCGGGGAGCTACACCCGGAATATCGTCAGACCCAGGATCAACAGCACCAGGAAGATCACGACAAAGATATAAAACAGGATGCGGGCAACGTCGGCAGAGGCTGCGGATATTCCGGTAAAGCCGAGAATGCCGGCGACGACCGATATCAGGAAGAACACCAGCGCCCATTTCAGAAGTGTCACGGATCGTCCTCCAGCAGGTGTCGCGACGGTCGCGACATTGCCGATTAAACTTCGGCCGGCAGCGGAAGGTTCCTGAGCGCCGCCTCCTGCGATACCGCTCCCGCGCTTGAGTTGCGCCATTGGCAACCTAAATCTACCTTCAGGAGCGCTTTTGGCGCCGATTTATCGCGGCAATTGGTCCTTGCTAAATCCGATTGCCGGCAGCAACATTTCAATCAGCAACAGCTGACCCGGGGGCGTGTTGTGACTTCCATTTCCGATTCGGCGGCACCCGCCGAGGCTCGCGCTGCACCACAGGTCAAGACGCGCAACATGGCGCTCGACCGCGCGCGCACCTTTCTCACGCTCGTTGTGCTGCTTCACCATGCCGTGATCCCCTATACCTATTTCGGCCATACCGATCCGAAGTTCTTTGTCGGCTTCGACATGATCGTGCTCGCCACCGACAGTTTCTTCATGGCGATGTTCTTCTTCCTGTCGGGACTGTTCGTGTGGCCAGGGCTCGTGCGCAAGGGCCCGCTGGACCAGTTCCGCGATCGGCTGATCCGGCTCGGCCTGCCCTTCGTGATCTGCGCCTTCACCGTCATCCCGATCGCCTATTACGCCATCTCGCTGCGCCAGCATCCCGAGGTGGGCTTCTCGGAGTTCTGGTGGACGACGATCACGGTCGGGCCATGGCCGAGCGGGCCGATCTGGTTTCTCTGGGTGCTGCTCGGCTTCGACGTGGTTGCAAGCCTCGTCTTCCTGATCTCACGGAATGCGTTCGACTGGATCAACCGCCTGTCGCTGCAGGGACGTGACGACCCCGCCCGTTTCTTCGTGGTGATGCTGGCGATCACCGCCGTGTTTTACATCCCCGGACGGATCCATTTCGGACCGGGAAGCTGGTTCGAGTTCGGGCCGTTCGCGGTCCAGCATGGCCGCGTGCTGCTCTATGCGTCGTATTTCTTTTTCGGCGTCGGCATCGGCCTGCAGAACCTGAATGGCGGTCTCCTTGCCCCGGACGGCCGACTGGCGAAGAGCGGCTGGGGCTGGATCGCAGTCTCCCTCATTCCCTACTGCGGCATGTGGGGGATGATCTACATCAAGCGCCAGATTCTGGGGAATCCGGTGGAGCTGCCGCATTGGTATGAGGGAATCTACGGCCTCTTCTTCGCATGGTTCTCGATCGCGATCATGTTCACGATCCTCGCCTATTTCCTGCGCTTCAAGCGCGCAGGCTGGAGCATTCTCGATCCGATGCAGCCGGACGCCTTCGGCATGTTCCTGGTGCACTACCCGATCGCGCTTTGGCTGCAATACGCGATGTTCGACTATGATTGGCCTGCGATCGCCAAGGCGCTGATCGCCTTTGTCATGACGGTGCTGTTGAGCTGGGGTGCGACCATCCTGCTCCGCAAGATCCCGGGTGCTAACCACGTGCTGTAGTGCGGTCCCTTCTGGCATCAAACCTGCATTCACGCGTGCAGGGAGGCGCGCGCCCCAAGGACTCCACGAAACAAGGATACAGCAATGGGATTAGCCGCCATTTTGATCGCCACCGCCCTCAGCCTCACCATGCTTGTTGCGGTGGCCGACCTGCCGTAGGGCCTGCGCCGCTCAAGCTTGGCTGGCGCCGCTCATATAGGCCGGGAGCCAGGCTTCGAACGCCGCGTTGAGCGTGGAAACCGGGACCTCCTCCTCGCCAGCGATCACAATCGCGTCACCGCCGGTGGTGCCGATCCGGGTGCAGGGTACGCCCGCGCCGCGCATCTTCGCCAGCACCAGCCCCGCCTCCGTCTCCGGCACGGTAACGAGATAGCGCGCCTGGTCCTCGCCGAACCAATAAGCATGCGGCACGATCGCTGCGGGTGCAGCCAGCAGCCGCGCACCGATGCCGCTCGCGATCGCCATCTCGGCCAGCGCAATCAGGAGACCACCGTCGGAGAGATCATGCGCTGATGTCGCGGTGCCCGCGTGAATCATCCCGCGCACCACATCGCCATTGCGCTTCTCGGCCGAGAGATCGACCGGCGGCGGCGCCCCTTCTTCGCGGCCGCAGATGTCGCGCAAATAGACGGACTGACCGAGCCAGCCCTGGGTGTCGCCGATCAAGAGGATCGCCTCGCCTTCGGCCTTGAAGGCGAGCGAGGCAGATTTGGTGAAGTCATCGAGCAGGCCGACGCCGCCGATCGAGGGCGTCGGCAGGATGGCACGGCCATTGGTCTCGTTGTAGAGCGAGACATTGCCGGAGACGACAGGGAAATCCAGCGCGCGGCAGGCTTCCGAAATGCCCTTCAGGCAGCCGACGAACTGGCCCATGATCTCGGGCCTTTCCGGGTTGCCGAAGTTGAGATTGTCGGTGATCGCAAGCGGCCGGCCGCCGACCGCGGTGATGTTGCGCCAGGCCTCGGCCACCGCCTGCTTGCCGCCCTCGAACGGATCCGCCTCGCAATAGCGCGGCGTGACGTCGACGGTGAGTGCCAGGCCCTTCGGCCCCTCTTCCACCCGCACCACCGCGGCATCGCCGCCGGGACGCTGCACGGTGTTGCCGAGGATGACGTGATCATACTGCTCCCACACCCAGCGCTTGGAGCAGAGCTCGGGCGTTCCGATCAGTTTTTGCAGCGCCGCCGCAATACTCATCGGCGGCGTAACGTCGCGCGCGTGAACGATCGGCAATGCCGGCGATGCCACATGCGGTCGGTCATAGACCGGCGCCTCGTCGCCGAGTTCCTTGATCGGCAGGTCGGCCATGACGTCGCCGCCATGCTTGACGCGGAAACGCTTGCTCGGCGTGGTGTAGCCGACCACGGCGAAATCGAGGCCCCATTTGCGGAAGATCGCCTCGGCCTCCTGCTCTTTCTCAGGTCTGAGCACCATGAGCATGCGCTCCTGGCTTTCCGACAGCATCATCTCATAGGCGCTCATGCCGGTTTCGCGCGTCGGCACCGCGTCGAGATCGAGATCGACGCCGAGATCGCCCTTGGCGCCCATCTCGACCGCCGAGCAGGTCAGCCCCGCCGCGCCCATGTCCTGGATCGCGATCACGCAGCCCTTGGCCATGATCTCGAGACAGGCTTCGAGCAGCAGCTTCTCGGCGAAGGGATCGCCGACCTGCACGGTCGGACGCTTCTCGGCGGAATCATCGTCGAACTCGGCCGAGGCCATCGAGGCGCCGTGGATGCCGTCACGCCCCGTCTTGGAGCCCAGATAGACGATCGGCATGTTCACGCCGGACGCCGCCGCATAGAAGATCTTGTCGGCGTCGGCGAGGCCGACCGCCATGGCGTTGACCAGGATGTTGCCGTCATAGCGGGTGTGGAAGCGCACCTGGCCGCCGACCGTCGGCACGCCGAAGGAATTGCCATAGCCGCCGACGCCGGCGACCACGCCGGACACCAGATGCCGCGTCCTGGGATGCTCCGGTGCGCCGAAGCTCAGCGCGTTGAGGCAGGCGATGGGGCGCGCGCCCATGGTGAAGACGTCGCGCAGGATGCCGCCGACGCCGGTGGTCGCGCCCTGATAGGGCTCGATATAGCTCGGATGGTTGTGGCTCTCCATCTTGAACACGACGGCCTGGCCGTCGCCGATGTCGATCACGCCGGCATTCTCGCCCGGGCCCTGGATCACCCAGGGCGCCTTGGTGGGCAGGCCGCGCAGATGGATGCGGGAGGATTTGTACGAGCAGTGCTCGTTCCACATCGCCGAGAAGATGCCGAGCTCGGTGAAGCTCGGCTCCCGCCCGATCAGCTTGAGAATCCGCTCATACTCGTCCGGCTTCAACCCGTGGGAGGCCACGAGCTCGGGGGTGATCTGCGGTTCGTTGCTTCGCATGAGTTAAGGGGTCCCGCGGGCGCGATTGTCTCGGTTTCGGCCCCTTCGGGCCGAATGGGCTGAAGGGAGGTGGCTCGCGAACCCCGCCCGGCGCGGGCCCGAATTCCGTCCGTCCTGACGCCGTATTAGAAAGATCGGCAAGGCCGGAAAAGGCCTTTTACGGACCATTTTCCCGCTGTCCAGAGCTTTGCCGTCCATTGGGGTTTGCGCAATTCCGTCAGATCGGATTTAAGGAGCCGGACCCCGCATTTGAAGGCCCCTTTTTCCCTTGCACGACATCACCAAATCCGCCCCCGTCCAGCGCCCTGACCTGCACGAGGCAACCGACGGCGAATTCAGGGGCTGGCGCACCTGGACCCGCGACAGCTACGAGAGCCACACCGGACCGTTCTGGCACCGGACGGAGGCCGATGGCCGGGTCCGCTGCGCATTCCGGGTCGAGAAGAAGCATCTCAACGGAAGTGGCAACGTCCATGGCGGCTGCTTCATGACGTTTGCGGATTACTGCCTGTTTGCGCTTGCAAGCCACGAGTTGCGCGGGCCCGGCGTCACGGTGTCGTTCTCCAGCGAGTTCCTCGACGCGGCGCGCGAGGGCGAATTGATCGAATGCGTGGGCGAAGTCACCCGCGCCGGCGGCTCGCTGATCTTCATTCGCGGCGAACTCAAATCCGCCGAGCGGCGCCTGTTCACCTTCTCCGGCACCATCAAGCGGGTGAGACGGAGAGAGCCGGCGCAGGCATAGCCTGCACCGGCCTCTCCGCGCCCCCGCCGCTACTGCATGCCGACCAGCGTGAGGTCCACGAACCACGACTGCGGCGAGACAAAGCCCTTGATCTTCGGGCTCATCGCGCGCGGATTGAGGTCGTGGACGATGTAGAGCCAGGGCGGGTTGTCGACCAGCCGCTCATTGGCTTCGCGATAGGCCGCCGTGATCACCTTCGGATCGGTCTCGACCTCAATCGACTTCAGCGCCTGGTCGAACAGGTCGTCCTTCCACTGCTCGAAATTGAAGCCGTTCGGCGCGAAATTGGCGGACGAGAAATAGCGCGCCATCACCCCGGGATCGGACGAGGGAGAGGAAATGTTGAGCGCCATCGCGCCCTGCAGGCTCGGGCTGTCGGGGGTTGCGCGCCCCGCCGTCAGCAAGACCTGCCATTCGACGACGTCGTAATCCACGTCGACGCCGCAGGCGTCCTTGAGGTTCTGCTGCAGATATTCGTTCATCGGCAACGGCAGCATCTGGCCCGAGCCGGAGTTCGAGATCATCACCTTGAACTTGAGTGGCTTGGCCGCGGTGTAGCCGGCGTCCGCCAGCAGCGCCTTGCCCTTGGCCGGATCGAACTTGTAGCGATTCTCGGGATTGCCGAAATCGGGATCGCCGGCCTTCAGCCAGCCGACAGAGGGCTCGGCGGTGCCGTTGAGCAGCTCCACCAGGCCCTTGCGGTCGATGCAATAATTCAGCGCCTGGCGCACGCGCACATCCTTGAACGGGCTGTTGGTTGCGCCGATGTTGAACAGCCACGGCCAGTCATGCGGATAGGATCCGGTGGTGATGACGAAGCCCGCCGATTTCAGCGACTCGATGGCATCCGCCGGCGGCACCTCGATCCAGTCGACCTGGCCGGAGCGCAAGGCTGCGAGCCGCGAATTGGCTTCAGGGATCGGCATCAGCACGACATTGTCGACCTTGGCGAGCTTGCTCTTGTCCCAGTACTGGTCGAAGCGCGCGAGATCGGCCTCCTGCCGTGGCACGATGCGGGTGATCTTGAACGGCCCGGTGCCAGCGGCCGGCAGGGTCGCGACCTTGGACCAGTCGTGACCGGCCTTCTCGAACGATGCGGGCGAGGTGAAGAGAATATAGACCGCCATATAGGGGAAGTAGGACGCCGGCCGAGTGGTGGTGATGGCGATCGTATAATCGTCGACCTTCTTGTAGCTCGCCATCAGAGGCACGCGGGCTTTCGTGATGCCCGAGCTCGCCGGCTCATATTGCGGGCTGTTGGCATTGAAATAGCGATCGAGATTGAAGATCACGGCATCCGCATTGAAGTCGGTGCCGTCATGAAACTTCACGCCATGGCGCAGATGGAAGATCCAGGTCTTGCCGTCCTCGCTCTGCTCCCATTTTTCCGCGAGGCCTGGCCGCAGCGTGGCGAGCTGGTCGGTACGGGTCAGATCCCACAGCACCAGCCCCTCGAAGATCGGGTAGCCCATGAAGCGCATGCCTTCGAAGCCGTTATTGGGCATTCCGGTTGCGGTCGGAATATCGGCTGCGGTCATGCCGATGCGCAGCGTGATGTCGGCGTATGCGGCTTGGCCGCCAAGTAACGCGGCCGTGAGCGCCAGCGCGCCGATTGCCTTCCGAATGAGCATGTGAGATCTCCCGTGTCGTCTGTCGCCAGCGGCGAACGGGAGACCGGGAGCAAGTTTCAGGCCAGCTGGCGGCGCTTCAGGCGATACCCGGCACCGCTGGCATCACGCTGAAACGCCTCTTTCCGCCATTGACAGCCATTCGGCCTGCGCCTTGCGGACATGCTTCGGCGCGCGCTTCATCTGCACCAGAAGCTCGGTGAAGACGACCTTGGCCTCGCCGGTGCGGCCCATCATCGCAAGCAGCGAGCCGTAGCGCGCCTTCGCTTCCGCGCCGGGGTAGTAGGCGGCGACCGAACGATATTCGTCCAGCGCCTCGCTCAGCCGCCCGGCCTCGGCGAGTGCGCGGGCATAAAGCAGATGGGCCTCTGGGGATTGGAACTCCGGCCAGCGCCGTTGCAGTTCATCGAGCGTCGCGATTGCATCGGCGGCACGCTTGCGCCCGAATTGCGCCCGCGCCTTGCCGAGCGCAAAGACCGGCTCGGCGCCGATCGGCAGCGTCAGGATGTGATCGTAGTGCGCTTCGGCTTCCTCATAGCGACCGATCTCCATGCATTCGTCCGCCAGCGCAGCGCGGTTTGCGACGGTGTCGCTCACGGCGAGCTGATCGGCCAATTCGCGATAGACCTTTTCCGGATCGAGCTTGTAGGACATGCGGCGGCGTGCACGTCGGGCGTCGGGCCCGTTCACCCATTCCGGCACCAGCTCCACGATGATGTAGGCAAGACCACCGATCCCGGGCACCATCAGGATGATGAAGGCCCAGGGCTGCAGGCGTCCCGTTCGGGACGCGTGGTAGATCAGGGTGATGTCGAGCAGCAGCAGAACGATTCCAAGCGGCACGGCAATTCCATGAAGCAAAAGGTCCTGAAAGCTTCATAGCGCGCCGGTCGCAACCCGACAATCCCGGGTTGCGTCAAGCCATCGAGACGACAGAAATATGACCGCCGCGGCGCTACCGATTAAGTTGAAATTCTCGCCAATGCCGCGCGCCGCTTGCGCAGCGCGCGCTAAGCCGCCCGCTCCAGATGCGCGACAAGGCCTGCGAACAGGCCGCGGCCATCGGTGCAGCCCATGATGGCTTCGACATGGTTTTCGGGATGCGGCATCATGCCGAGCACGTTGCCTGAAGCGTTGACGATGCCGGCGATCGAATGCGCCGCGCCGTTGATGTTGGCGGCATCGTCCACCGCGCCATCCGGCGAGCAGTAGCGATAGAGCACGCGCCCCTCGCCCTCGAGGCGCTTCAGCGTCTCCTCATCCGCCTCGTAATTGCCCTCGCCATGGGCGACCGGCACGCGGATCACCTGCCCTGCATTGTAGCCGCGGGTGAACGGGGTGTCGGAGCGTTCGACGCGCAGATGCACGTCGTGGCAGATGAACTTCAGCCGCGCATTGCGCATCAGCACGCCCGGCAACAGCCCGGATTCGCAGAGGATCTGAAAGCCGTTGCAGACCCCGAGCACCAGCCCGCCCTTGGCGGCGTAGTCGCGCACCGCATCCATGACCGGGGCGCGCGCGGCAATCGCCCCGCAGCGCAGGTAGTCGCCATAGGAGAAGCCGCCGGGCACCACGACGAGATCGGTGCCCGCCGGCAGCGACGTCTCGGCGTGCCACACCATCGCGGGCTCGTGGCCCGAGATGAGTCTCAGCGCGCGCGCCATGTCGCGCTCGCGATTGATGCCGGGGAAGACGAGGATGGCGGCTTTCATGTTGCGGTCAGCTCAGGAGTTCGACCCGGTAATTCTCGATCACGGTATTCGCGAGCAGCTTGTCGGCCGCCTCCTTCAGCGCGGCCTCGGCCTTGTCGCGATCGGCGCCCGCAAGCTCGATGTCGAACACCTTGCCCTGGCGGACGCTTGCGACGCCATCGACGCCGAGCGACTTCAGCGCACCCTCGATCGCCTTGCCCTGCGGATCGAGAATGCCCGATTTCAGCGTGACGGTGACACGTGCTTTCACCCGCATCCCCCTTTAGCTCTTGACCAGGACCGGGCCCGAGCCAGCGGGCCGCTCGTTTTCCATGAGAATGCCGAGGCGCTTGGCGACCTCCGTATAGGCCTCCAACAGCCCGCCGAGATCCCGGCGGAAACGGTCCTTGTCGAGCTTCTCGTTGGACTTGATGTCCCACAGCCGGCACGAATCGGGGGAAATCTCGTCGGCGACGATGATTCGCATCATCTCGTTCTCGAACAGGCGTCCGCATTCCATCTTGAAATCGACCAGGCGAATGCCGATGCCAAGGAAAAGTCCGGTTAAGAAATCGTTGACGCGGATGGCAAGCGCCATGATGTCGTCGATCTCCTGGGGCGTCGCCCAGCCGAACGCGGTAATGTGCTCTTCCGACACCATGGGGTCGTTGAGCTGGTCGTTCTTGTAGTAGAATTCGATGATCGAGCGCGGCAGCTGGGTGCCCTCCTCGATGCCGAGGCGCTGCGACAGCGAGCCGGCTGCGACATTCCGCACCACCACCTCCAGCGGCACGATCTCGACCTCGCGAATCAGCTGCTCGCGCATGTTGAGACGGCGGATGAAGTGGGTCGGCACCCCGATGTCGTTGAGGTGCTGAAACAGGTACTCCGAAATCCGGTTGTTGAGGACGCCCTTGCCCTCGATCACCTGGTGTTTCTTGGCATTGAACGCGGTCGCATCGTCCTTGAAGTGCTGGATCAGGGTACCCGGCTCCGGTCCTTCATAGAGGACCTTGGCCTTGCCTTCGTAAATGCGACGTCGACGGCTCATTGGGATGTACCGTGTGTTGTTGAAATCCATGAATCTGGTGCGCTCCGGGTGACTGGGATTACAACCCACGACGGAGCTGCCGTGGTGGCCTGGAACCCTAGGAAACAGAACAAGAACCGAGCCTCAAGGCAACCTATCCGATTGGCCTATCAAGCACAATCGATACAGTCCTCTCGGGGCGAGTTTTACCCCCTTTCGCTCGCATTCATCTGCGGCCTTCTGCCTGTTGTTTCAGCTAGACATTCCAGATATCTAGTTCCCCAGCTGCCCTCGCGCAATGACGCGCCGGGTTCATCGTTCAGGCTCACGTTCAGGGCTGAGCTCGGGGAAACCTTCCCATGACCACATTCGACAAGCGCGAAGAAGCCTTCGAGACGCAGTTCGTCCATGACGAAGAGTTGAAGTTCAAGGCCGAGGCCCGCCGCAACAAGCTGCTGGGCCTATGGGCGGCCGAAAAGCTCGGCCTGAGCGGCGATGCCGCCGCCGATTATTCGAGGACCGTGGTCACCGCCGAAATCGACGCCGCCGGCGACGAGGGCGTGGTCCGCAAGATCATGTCCGATCTGGCCGCCAAGGGCGTCACCGTGACGGAAACCGACCTCCGCACCAGGATGAATGAGCTGCTCGCCGCCGCGGTCGCGCAGATCAAGGCTGGGGTTTAGAGGGCCGCCGCGACGTCCGAGGCAGCCGGAACGGTGATAGGCGATGACTGAAGGCGCCTACCTCTACATCGTTCGCTGCGCCGACGGCAGCTATTATGTCGGCACCACGCGCACGAGTCTCGAGCTCAGGATCGCACAACACAACGACGGCACGTTCGGCGGATACACCGCTTCGCGCCGACCGGTGACCCTGATCTATTCGCAATGGTTTGACCGGGTCACCGAAGCCATCGAATGCGAACGGACGCCCAAGAAATGGAGCCGCGCGAAAAAAGAGGCCTTCATTCGCGGCGACATCGCATCGTTGCACGCATTGGCCAAGCGCGAGACGCCTCATCCCTCAATCTCCCCTCATCCTGAGGAGCGGCGTCTTCGCCGCGTCTCGAAGGATAGAGGCCCCCCGCGGCCCATGGTTCGAGACGCGCGCCGCGGCGCGCTCCTCACCATGAGGTCTTTACGCGGCCAGACTCACTCTTCCTTGAAGCCGTACTCCGGCACGTTGCCGCTGGCGCCGTAATATTTGTACGGCAGGAATTTGCCTGACATCGTGATCTTGACGCGGTCGCCCTTGGGGTTGGGCAGGCGCTCCATCACCATGTCGAAATCGATCGCCGACATGATGCCGTCGCCGAACTGCTCCTCGATCAGCGCCTTCCAGGCGGGACCGTTGATCATCACGAGCTCGTAGAAGCGATAGATTAGCGGGTCGGTCGGCGGCATCGACACACCCTCCCCGCGCATCGGCGTCTCGTTCAGCATCGCGGTTTCCGACTTGGAAAGCCCGAACAGTTCGCCGGCATTGGCCGCCTGCGGTTTTGTCAGTTTCATCTGGCCGAGGATCGCGCCGACGATCAGGACCTCGGAATAGCCGCCGATCTTCTCGCAGATGTATTTCCAGCTCCAGCCCTTCTCGCGCTTGATGTCGAGCAGCTTTTCGGTGAGGTCGGATCGTTTCATCTGTCCTTGTCTCCCTTCTCTTGGATACGGGTCTTGGATTGACGGTTCTTGGATCAACCGGCGATCGCCTGCGTCGAGGTGCTCTCGATCACCTCCAATGCGGCAACGATGCTCGGCTCCGGCTTGCCGATACGCACCACCGGCACGTTGCGGGGATCGTGGTCCGGCCTGTCGGACGCAAAACTCTTGCTGCGGCTGACCAGGAAATCGACGATGTGGTTGCGCAGCGCGTAATACAGCGGATGACGGTGCAGGCCGTCGCGTGCACGATCCTTCGGCAGCGGGTTTTCGACGATCTCCGCCAGCACCGCGCCCGGACCGTTGGTCATCAGGAAGATCCTGTCCGCAAGATAGATCGCTTCGTCCACGTCATGAGTGATCATGAACGCGGTCTGTCCGGTCTCCAGGCAGATGCGGCGGACCTCGTCCTGCAGCGTGCCGCGGGTCAGCGCATCCAGTGCCGAGAACGGCTCGTCCATCAGCATGATCTTTGGTGTGATGGAGAGCGCCCGCGCAATGCCGACGCGCTGCTTCATGCCGCCGGACAGCTCGGAGGGATGCTTGTGCTCGGCGCCGCCAAGGCCGACGAGATCAATGAAGCGCTGTGCGTGGGCCTTGACCCGGGCGCGGTCCCACTTTCGCCATTTCGATGCGACCGCGTAGGCGACATTGCCGAGCACGGTGCGCCAGGGCAGCAGCGCGTGGCTCTGGAAGATCACGGCACGGTCGAGGCTCGGCCCTTCGATGCCCTGGCCGTCCACGATCACCGCGCCCTCGCTCGGCTGGTCGAGCCCCGCGAGGATGTTCAGCACCGTGGTCTTGCCGCAGCCGGAATGGCCGATCACGCAGGCAAACTCGCCGCGCGCCATCGACAGCCAGAGATTTTCGAACACGGTGGTCACCCCGCCCGCGCTCGGATAGCGCTTGGCGATGGCTTCGATGGAGATGAACTTGTCGGTCATCGCGCCTCACTCCGGAAAGGTGACAAGCCGCGTGACGCGCGCCAGAACCTGGTCGAGCAGCATGCCGACCAGGCCGATCAGGACAATCGCGATGATCACATTGGTGATCGAGAGGTTGTTCCACTCGTTCCAGACGAAATAGCCGATGCCGGTGCCGCCGACGAGCATTTCGGCCGCGACGATCACGAGCCAGGCGATGCCGATGGAGATGCGCATGCCGGTCAGAATGGTCGGCGCCGCCGCCGGCAGGATCACGGTGAAGGCACGCCTGAAGGTGCCGACCTCCAGCGTACGCGCGACATTGATCCACTCCTTCCGCACACTGGCGACGCCGAAGGCGGTGTTGATCAGCATCGGCCACACCGAGCAGATGAAGATCACAAAGATTGCCGACAGGCCGGAATCCTTGATGGTGTAGAGCGCGAGCGGCATCCAGGCGAGCGGCGAGATCGGTTTGAGGATCTGGATGAAGGGATCGAGCGCGCGGCTGATCAGGGGTGACATGCCGATCAGGAAGCCGAGTGGAATGGCGATGACGACCGCGAGCAGATAGCCGAGGCCGACGCGCGCGATGGAGTAGCCGAGCTGGATGCCGAGCCCCTTGTCGTTGGGCCCGTTGTCATAGAACGGCCGCCGCAGGTGCTCCCAGAGCTTGGCGCCGACCTCGAGCGGCCCGGGCATCGCCGATTTACCTTGCGTCGCGGTCGCGCCCATCAGCCTGGCGTATTCCGGGCTCATATTGGTGGCGGGCGCGGTACTGCGCGTGGCGAGCTGCCACACAGCAAGGAAGGCCACGAACAGCAGGATCGACACGACCGCAGCACGGAGACGAAGTGAGCTTGTCATCTCCTTCTCCCCGCCTGCGGGGCCGCGACGAGCCAAGCTCGCGCTGAGAAGGTCGGGATGAGGGGGAGTCGCCACGAGCTGAGCGCGCGGAGAGTCCCCCTCACCAGCGCTTCGCGCGTCGGCCTCTCCCCGCGTGCGGGGAGAGGCAAAAACGGAGCGGTCGCAGCTCTTGTCACGACGCCTTCCTGATCTTGAAGCCGGCGAGATAATCGTCCGGTTTCTCGGGATCGAACGTCTTGCCCATCACCGCGAACGACTTGTAAGAGCTCGCCGGCGCGGTGAGCCCCATCTCCTGCATCAGCTTCTTGGTGTCGGTCGCCAGATAAACCTGCTCGGCCACCGCCTTGTAGTCGACGTCGCCCTTGATCTGGCCCCAGCGCTTCATCTGGGTCAGCATCCACACCGCGAATGACTGCCAGGGGAATGGATCGAAATCGACCCGCTTGGGATCGGTCTTGATGCCGCCGAGCCCGTCGGCATAGGTGCCGGTCAGGACCTGCTCCAGCACCGTAACCGGCGCGTTGATGTAATTGGCCGGCGCGATCGCCTCCGCGATCTGCTTGCGGTTCTCCGCTTTGGAGGCATAGGCGGTGGCGTCGACGATGGCGCGGGTCAGCGCCGCAAAGCTGTTCGGCGCCGTTGTGACGAACTCTCGGCTGGCGGCAAAGCTGCAGCAGGGATGGCCGTCCCAGATTTCCTTGGACAGGATGTGCAGGAAGCCGACGCCGTCATAGATCGCGCGCTGGCAGATGTTGTCGGGTGCGAGGAAGCCGTCGATATTGTCCGCGCGCAAATTCGCGACCATCTCCGGCGGCGGCACGCTGCGCAGCTGCACGTCGGTATCGGGATCGAGCCCGTGCTCGGCGAGATAGTAGCGCAGGAGATAGTTGTGCATGGAATAGTCGAAGGGAATGGCGAACTTCATGCCCTTCCAATCCTTGGGATCGCGCTTGTCCTTGTGCTTGATCGCAAGCGTGATCCCCTGCCCGTTGATGTTCTCGATCGCGGGCACCACGAACGGAATCGGCTGCGCGCCCAACCCTAGCGAGATCGCGATCGGCATCGGCGCCAGCATGTGCGCGGCGTCGTATTCCTTGTTGATGGTCTTGTCGCGGATCACCGCCCAGCCCGCGGTCTTGACCACGTCGACATTGAGGCCATGCTTGGCATAGAAGCCGAGCGGCGCGCCCATGATGATCGGGGTCGCGCAGGTGATCGGGATGAAGCCGACCTTGAGATCCTTCTTCTCCGGCGCGCCGGCATCGGCGAATGCTTCGGTCGCCGTTTTCAGCGGGAAGAATTGCGAGAGCGCGGCGAGCGCGGTCGACGCGCCCACCGATTTCAGGAAAGCGCGCCGTGCCGCATCCTGCGGAAACACCGCGCGCATGACGGCCGACGCCACCACGCCCTCATAGCGCTTCTCCTCGCCGTCGGCAGGTTCGCAGCGCAGCTGCAGCGCGGCCCTGTCGTGCTCGGCCGCCGAATGGTGCTGTCCGCAAATGCAGGCCGGGCCCAGATCGCGCTCGGCATCAAAAGGGTCGTCAAAAATCGCCATGCCCCGTCCTTCGCCTTTCGGCCCTTCTGTTCCCCGCCCGGCCGATGCTTTTTGCGGCCGGGCGGAGAAAAAACATGCAGGTTCTATGCCGCCTTGCTCGTCACGGAGGCAGTGGCCGGCAGCCCCTCCTCGATCGGCAGCGCCGGATCGCGCGACCATTCGTTCCAGGAGCCGAAATACATCCGCACATCCTTCACGCCGGCGTTCTTCAGCGCCAGGAAGGTGTTCGACGCACGCGCGCCCTTGAAGCAATAGAGGTAGACCGGTGTGCTCTGGGAGATGCCGACGGTTGCGCATTCCGCGAGGATCTCATCCTTGGACTTGAAGCGCGGACCTTCCGCGGTCGGCTTCATCATGCGGTACCATTCCAGCCAGACCGCGCCGGGGATGCGGCCCTTGCGCGGGCAGAAATCCTTGCCGTAGGGCGACGAGCTTTCGCCGATCCATTCGTCGACGTCGCGCACGTCGAGAATGGCGATGCCCGGCTTGCCGACGGCGGCCAGCATGGTCTTGGCGTCGATCAGGATGTCGCCCGCCTCCGGCACGATGGCGAAGCCGCCCTTCGCCGGCGACGGCACCTCCTTGGTGGTCGGAAGGCCCGCAGCGACCCAGGCGTCATAGCCGCCATGCAGCACTCTTACCTTGGGATAGCCGAGCATGGTGAGCAGGTAGTAGCCGCGGCAGGACTGGCCGAAACCGGAGTTCATCGACTGCTCGTAGATGACGGCGGTTTCCTTGCCGGTCAGGCCGGCGGCGCCGAAAGCGTCGGCGAACTTGGTCTTCAGCTCGCTCATGCCCTCGGGCGTCGAGGTCGCAAGATAGGTGAAGATTTCATGCACGTTGACGGCGCCCGGCAGATGCCCCGCGCCGTAGGCGTCGGGGTTGCGGGTATCGATGATGACACACGGCTCCTTGGCCGAGAGATCGGCGAGTTCGCTGGCAGAAATCAACACGTCGGTCATGGCAGCCTCTCCTGGTTGGCGGTTTCAGCGGGGTGGAAACGAATGGCCTCGTCACGCATCCGCAAGCATCTTGCGAAGCTGCTTGGTGGCGGGCGTGACGATGGCGACGAAATAGGCCTCGCGCAGGCGGCGCTGGGCGCGATGGCTCTTCAAGTAGCCGCGCGCGCCGCAATGAAGCATCGCCCCATGCGCGGCCGCGACCGACGCATCGCCGGCGCGCAGGCGAAGCGCGATCACCTTGCGCCAATAGGTCTCGTCCGGATTGAGCGGATCGCGCGCAAGCTGCATGGTCTCGCGCTCGAGCTCGGAAAACAGCTCCTTGAACTGCGCCGGCTGCTGCGGCAGATAGCGGTTGATATGACCGAGCGGCGAGCCGACCTCGTCCATGACGTTGATGCAGTCCTTGATCAGCCCGAGCGCCATGCCCGCCTGCAGCAGGATGAAGCCGGCGCGAATCTTCTTCACATAGGGCGCGGCCTGCTCGGCAAGGATCAAGTCGTCGGGCACGAAGACATCGCGGAACTGCACGCCAAAGGTGCCGGTGCCGTCCATCGCCAGGAAGGGCTTGCAGGGCTGCAGCGTGATGGCGGGATCGGCGCAATCGGCGAGGAACATCACGAGTTCGCCCGGTGCATCCTCGCGCTCGAAGATGGTGCCGAAGAAATGGTTCGGGCCGAGATTGGAGACCCAGGGCAGCGCGCCGCGCACGACATAGCCGCCGTCGACCTTGCGTCCCTTCAGTTTCAGTTTTTCGATCCCGAAAAAGCTCTTCATCGGGTTCGACAGCCCGGTGCCGCCCAGCAGCCGGCCGGTGGCAAAACTGTCGCCGAAGCGTCTTGCGAGCTTCATGTTGGTGGAGTTGGCGACGTACCAGACCAGCGTGTTCTGGCACCACGCCATGAAGGCGGTGGCGCCGCAGACCTCGCCGATCGCGGCCATTGCCTCGATGGCGCACCGCAGGTCGGCCGGGCCATCCTGCGGGACGTGGCTGCCCCAGGCACCGACTTCGCCCAACTGCCGCAGCAGCGCTTCGGGATAGACCGTTCCCTCGTCGATCGCGCTGGCCAGCGGCGCCAGCTCCTTGCGCGCGATCGACGCCACCGCATCCGCAAGCGACGTCGCGGGGACCCCGCCACGGTCGTGAATGGCAAGAGCCGTGGCAGCCGATGAACCCAATCCACCCATAGGGACCCTCCGCTTTCGCTTGCGTGGTTTCAGATGCCGACTTCGAGATTGACCGGCCGGGTGAAGGTGTTGGCCACCGGCGACCACTTCTTCACATGCTGGATGAGAGCCGCGACCTCGGCCTCCGGAATGCCCTCGCATTCCATGTCGACCTTGACGCGGACATCGGTGAAGCCGACCGGCTTGTCGCTGACGTCGCCGGTGCCCCAGACCGCGGTGATGTTGAGGTCGCCCTCGAGCTCGAGCTCGAGCTTGTTGACGGTCCAGCCGCGGTGCACGGCATTGGCGTGCAGGCCCACCGCAAGGCACGAGCCGAGCGCGGCAAGCGAGGCTTCCGACGGGTTGGGCGCGGTGTCATCGCCGAGCAGCCCCGGCGGCTCGTCCACGATGTAGGGCGGCAGGTTGCGGATGTAGTTGGCGTGACGGAATTTGCCTTCGGCGACCGTCTTGCATTTCAAGGTCTTGATGACCTTGGGATTGGCCTTGCCGTTGGCGATCAGCTGCTCGAGCCCGTTCTTGTCGATGGGGGCGAGGCAGCCGGTGAGTGCAGTTTTCTGAACGACCGCGGTCATCAGGTTTTCTCCCTAGAGGTAGGATACCGAACGGTCTGTTTCCTGCACGAAGCGTGCCAGAGGCGCGCAAAAACAAAAGCCGAAGCGTTATCGGTGGTTAGCCCGGCGTGCCGCAGGATTGGTCAGGCCCGATTTGCTCAAAGCGAATGCAAATGCCACCGGTGCGCGATTATTTTGGGCGCAGAAAGACAGCGGGCTTGATGATTTCGCCGCGGTTCGATTAACTGCGAACCATGAGCAAGAGCGGCAAATCACCGGCGAAGAAGAAAGCGGCTTCGGCGCATGGCGCTGCCGGCGACGACGAATCGGCGCATGGCAGGCTGCTCAGCGCAGCGACGCATCTGTTCTGCAAGAACGGCATCAACGCCACCGGCATCGACGCGATCATCGAGCAGGCGGGAACCGCCAAGACCACGCTCTACAAACTGTTCGGCTCCAAGACCAATCTCGTGCATGCGGTGCTGGAGAACGAGGGCAAGCAGTGGCGCGAATGGTTCATCGGCGCGATCGAGGCCGGCGGCGGCGACGCCCAGACCAAGCTGACACGGATCTTCCCTGCCCTGAAAAGCTGGTTCGGCGAGGAGCGCTTCTACGGCTGTCCCTTCATCAACGCCGTCGGCGAGCATGACAAGGACCAGAAGCAGTTCCGCAGCATCGCGATGCGCCACAAGAAGGTGGTGCTGGCCCATATCGAGAAGCTCGCGCGCGAGATGGGAGCTGTCGAGCCGGAGGTGCTGTCGCATCAGCTCGCGCTGCTGATCGACGGCGCCATCGTCGCCGCCATGGTCTCGCGCAACCCTGAGGTCGCCGACACCGCGGCGCTTGCCGCCTGCTCCCTGTTCGAGCCGGCGAAGAAGAAGCGCCGCGCCAGCCCAGCCGCGGAGCTGGCGGCGGTGTGACCGTCGTCCGGGCGGAAAGCCGGGACGATATCGCGGGCTACTTCAACGCGTCCGCTACTTTCGCCAGCCCCGCATTGGCGCAGACCTCATCCTTCTCGCCGCCCGGCGCGCCCGAGACGCCGACGCCGCCGATCACCTCGCTGCCGGCACGGATCGGCACACCGCCGCCGACACCCACGACATTGGGAATCTGGCGCAGAAAGGCAAAGGCCGGGTCTTCCATCTGTTTCTGGGTCGCGAGCGAAGGCAGGTTGCGGGTGCGCGCCGTATAGGCCTTCATGCGTGCAAATTCGAGCGTGTGCGGGCCTGTGCCGTCGCCGCGGATCGAGGCCGCGACATTGCCGCCCTTGTCGACAATGACAACCGAGACCTTGTAGCCGTCCTTGCTGCACTGCTCGAGTGCGCCTTCGATGATCGCCAGCGACAACCCCATCGAGACGTTCTTCTCGGTGAGCGGCGTCTGCGCAAGGGCAGGTCCGGCGACAAGCGGGAAAGCAAGGGCAAGCAAGGCGAGACCATAAGGACGCATGGGTTTCCTCCCTTTGAGACGCTTCCGTGGAAGTTCTTGAGTCTTGAAGAGTTGAACCCTTGCGCGTGCGGATTAATCCGCTTGCAGCCCGCGATATCAGCCGGGATTTGTCGCACACATGCGCGCGTGCTCGAGCAAGCATCCCCTGCAGGATTCGGCGAGGGAAACAGCCCAATTCATGAACGAAACACCGTAGATTTACAGATCATCAAGTACGACGGTGGAGGAATACCCCGCCTTAAAACGCTGTTAGGGGGCGCTGGCTTTGATGCGGCCAAAGGACGGGCGCAACTTATGCTGGCCGACAACAAACTTTACAGCTTGCCACGCTGGCGCGTGACCCGTTGGCTCGGCGATGCCGGACCGGGCGTGCCCGACGATATCCGCACAGCCCTGATCGGCAGGCTGCACGGCACTTTACCGGTTTTCGTGGCGGGGGCGATCAACACGATCGCCGTGGCCGCTGCGGCTGCGATCCGGAAGCCGACCCCGCTGTTCATCACCTGGCTGGCACTGGAAATCGTGATCTGCTTCGCGCGCCTTGCAGTGCTTGTCGTCGCCCATCGTGCAGCCCGCGCGCATCGCAAGACCCCGACCGACCTTCATCTGTTGTTCGCCGTCGCCTGGAGCATGAGCGTCGGTTATGGCGCCATGATCAGCCTGGCAAGCGGCGACGGGCCGATCGCGATCCTCGCCTGCGTATCGGCGGCAGCGATGGTCGGCGGCATCTGCTTCCGCAATTTCTTCGCGCCACGCCTTGCAGCAACGATGATCCTGTTCAGCCTCGGCCCGATCGTGCCCGGCGTTGCGCTCGCCGGGCACCCGCTGCTTTATGTCGGATATCTGCAGATGCCGCTCTATTTCTGGGCGATGACGGCGGCGGCCTTCAGGCTCAACAAGATGCAGATCGCGACCTTGCGGTCCGAGCGCGAGAACGTCCATCGGGCGCGTCACGACGCCCTGACCGGGCTCTTGAATCGCACCGCTTTTGTCGATGCGCTCCAGGCCCGGCTCGGAGCCAACGGCCGCGACAAGCCCTGCGCGCTGCTGTTTCTCGACCTCGACAATTTCAAGCCTGTGAACGACACCTTCGGCCACCAGGCCGGCGACAGGCTGCTCGAACTGGTCGCAGCGCGGCTGCGCCACACATTGCCGCCGACCGATGTCGTCGCACGCATGGGCGGCGATGAGTTCGTGGTGCTGGTGAGCGATGTCACGGCGGACGACGCCACGGCAATCGGGCACCGCATCATCGAAGCGCTGGCTGCGCCCTATGAACTCGGCGAGGACATCTCCGCTTGCGTCGGCGCGAGCGTCGGCATTGCGATGTCGCCGGAGCATGCGAGCGAGGCCGAAGTGCTGCTGGCGGTCGCCGATGCCGCCCTTTACGAAGCAAAATCCGGCGGCAAATCCCGATGCTGCGTCGCCTCCGCCGAGACGAACCTGGCCGCGCTGCGCAGGCTTCAGAATGGAGGCGTTGTGGCCGGCGGCACCGCCGAGGCCGCCGCCTAACGCGGGTCGGGAGCGCCGCCCGGGCCATCCTGCTTCGACTGCGAAATCATCGCCTCGAGCCGCACGAGCTCACTCTTCAGATCGCGCTCGACATCGCCGACCGTCATCTCGATCACCCGATAGTCACGGGCTTCCAGCCACGTCCGCCGCGTGCTGCGGTCCTGCGTGATGGCCTCCGTCTCGCCGTCATTGACCAGCTCGATCGCGATCCGGTGCACGAAGGAGACGAAATCCGGAATGTGCTTGCCGATCGGCGTCTGCCGCTTGAACTGGCCGGCGAAGCGGCGGTCGCGGGTCAGCGCCTGCCAGAGCATCCGCTCGGCATCGGTCGGGTTGCGGCGAAGCAGCCGCGCCAGTCCGCGCACCGTGCCGCTTTCGTGCACCGGCATGCCGCGGCCATGCTCGGCGAGCAGCGCCCGCAGCCGCGTGGCCTGCTCGCCGTCGAGCACGCCGCCCTTGGCCGGGCCTTTGCGCCCCTCGGCGATCGCCATCACCACACCATGCAGGGTGTGCATGTCCTGCTTGCTCGGCTCCATCCGGGTGAAGATGTTGCGCAGGTTCACCAGCATGGTGTCGCGCTTCTCGGCCGGCCGCAGGAACTCGACCTTGTCGAGCTCACGCACCAGGTTCTCGAAGAAGGCGTCGATCTGGTGCTGCGAGGCCTTCGGCGAGCGCTCGGGCCGTTCGAACGGCAGGGCGCCCGCGGTCGACAGCTTGAACCACTCATAGCCCATCAGGAGCACGGCCTGGGCGAGGTTGAGCGAGGCGAAGCCCGGATTGACCGGGAAGGTGACGATGCGGTTCGCCCGCGCCACCTCGTCGTTCATCAACCCCCAGCGCTCGCGGCCGAACAGGATGCCTGCCGTCCCGCCGCCGGCGGTATGGGCGACGATCTCGCCGGCCGCCGCCTCCGGTCCCAACACCGGCTTCGCCTGGTCATGCGCGCGGGCGGTCGTGGCAAGCAGCAGGTCGATGTCGGCAACCGCCGCTTCGACGGTATCGAACAGCTCGACCTGATCGATGATATGGTCGGCGCCAGCGGCGGCGCGCTGGGCCGCGATATTGGGCCAGCCGTCGCGCGGGTTGACCAGGCGCAGCCGGGACAGCGCGAAATTGCCCATGGCGCGCGCGGCCATGCCGATATTCTCGCCAAGCTGCGGCTCGACCAGGATGATCACCGGGCCAGCGAGATCAAAGCCGGACTTGGTCTTGTCGGTGCCGCTCACGGCGCTGGTTCGCTTTCTGTGCAGATTTCAAGGTTTTGAACCGGGCCCTGAACATGAGGATTCAACTCCCCCGGAATTCCCCCGATTGCCTGCCAAACGGGAATTTCTCAAGCAAAATATGAGGTTAGATTCGCGTTTTGAATCGACAGAGGAGCCCTCGTCAAGCCTCGCGGCGCCGGCGCCGGACCAGGCGGGGCAAAGATGGACCCGCTCAGCCAAAAGATGAGCGGAAACTGCATAACCCCTCACCTTCCGCACGCCCGTTGGCAATGCTATGACGCGCGCGGATAATTCCCCAAAAGCCGCTTTTCTAGCGCATCGATCCCGAAAGGCCTCAGCTATCATGGCAAAAATCAAGGTGACCAACCCCGTCGTCGAGCTCGATGGCGACGAGATGACCCGGATCATCTGGCAGTACATCAAGGACAAGCTGATCCATCCGTTCCTCGACGTTAACCTGATGTATTTCGACCTCGGGATCGAATACCGCGACCAGACCAACGACCAGGTCACCATTGACGCCGCCAACGCCATCAAGAAGGTCGGGGTCGGCGTGAAATGCGCCACCATCACCCCCGACGAGGCCCGGGTGAAGGAGTTCAACCTCAAGGAAATGTGGAAGTCGCCGAACGGCACCATCCGCAACATCCTGGGCGGCTGCATTTTCCGCGAACCGATCATCTGCAAGAACGTGCCCCGCCTGGTGCCCGGCTGGAGCAAGCCGATCATCATCGGCCGCCACGCCTATGGCGACCAGTACCGCGCCACCGACATCAAGTTCCCCGGCAAGGGCACGCTGTCGATGAAGTTCGTCGGCGAGGACGGCACGGTGATCGAGAAGGAAGTGTTCAAGGCGCCCGGCGCCGGTGTCGCTATGGAGATGTACAATCTCGACGATTCCATCATCGATTTCGCCCGCGCCTCCTTCAACTACGGCCTGATGCGCAACTACCCGGTCTACCTGTCGACCAAGAACACCATCCTCAAGGTCTATGACGGCCGCTTCAAGGACATCTTCCAGGACATTTTCGACCGCGAGTTCAAGAAGGAGTTCGACGCCAAGGGCCTGACCTACGAGCACCGCCTGATCGACGACATGGTGGCCTCGGCCCTGAAATGGTCCGGCGGCTATGTATGGGCCTGCAAGAACTACGACGGCGACGTGCAGTCGGACACGGTGGCGCAGGGCTACGGCTCGCTCGGCCTGATGACCTCGGTGCTGCTCACCCCCGACGGCAAGACCGTGGAAGCGGAAGCCGCCCACGGCACCGTCACCCGCCATTACCGCGAGCACCAGAAGGGCAAGGAGACCTCGACCAACTCCATCGCGTCGATCTTCGCCTGGACCCGTGGCCTCGCCCACCGCGCCAAGCTCGACAACAATCCGGAGCTGGCGAAGTTCGCGGACACGCTCGAGAAGGTCTGCGTCGCCACCGTCGAGGACGGCTACATGACCAAGGACCTCGCGCTGCTGGTCGGCGCCGACCAGCGCTGGCTCTCGACCACCGGCTTCCTGGACAAGGTCGCTGGCAATCTCGAAAAGGCGATGGCGTAAGGACGCCGTCGCCGTTCAAGCCACACGCACCGTCATTCCGGGGCGCCTCGAAGAGGCGAACCCGGAATCTCGAGATTCCGGGTTCTCGCTTCGCGAGCCCCGGAATGACGTCAACCGATTGAGGACGCGACCATGCGGCTGATGATGCTTGCCCTGCTCCTGCCGCTCCTCGCCGGCCCCGCTTACGCGGCCGATCCCATTCCCGACGCGCTGGCCGCACCCGGCACAACGCCTGTGCTCACGGCCCACGCCGAAGGCGAGCAGGTCTATGAGTGCAAGGCCGGCGCCGACGGCAAGCTGGCCTGGACCTTCCGGGAGCCCAAGGCGACCCTGATCGCCGACGGCAAGATCGTGGGCAAGCACTATGCCGGCCCGACCTGGGAGCTCAACGACGGCAGCGCCGTGGTCGGCAAGGCCGTGGCCAATGCGCCCGGCAAGACCGCCAACGATGTCGCCTGGCTGAAGCTCGAGGTCGCCAGCCACCGCGGCAACGGCGACACGCTGGCCGACGTCACCATGGTGCAGCGGATCAACACGGTCGGCGGTCAGCTGGGCGGCAGCTGCGACCGGGCAGCCGAGACCCGCGCCATGCCCTACACGGCCGATTACGTGTTCCTGCGGAAGGGCTGAGGCCGCCACAAGCGGTCGCGCGATACCCCGAAAACTTGCGCCGGCATCGCTGGATCGCGAAATTGCAGGTCGAATCCGGCGCGGCTTCCCTGTAAGCCACGCCAGACCGTCTTTGATTGCGGGCCGGCCTTCTCAAGAGCCGGCCGGACTACCGGAGGACCCCCATGCCCGCCTATCGTTCCCGCACCACCACCCACGGCCGCAACATGGCCGGCGCCCGCGGCCTGTGGCGCGCCACCGGCATGAAGAACGAGGACTTCGGCAAGCCCATCATCGCGGTCTCCAACTCCTTCACCCAGTTCGTGCCCGGCCATGTCCATCTGAAGGATCTCGGGCAGCTGGTGGCGCGCGAGATCGAGAACGCCGGCGGCGTCGCCAAGGAGTTCAACACCATCGCGGTCGACGACGGCATCGCCATGGGCCATGACGGCATGCTCTACAGCCTGCCCTCGCGCGAGCTGATCGCCGACAGCGTCGAATACATGGTCAACGCGCATTGCGCCGACGCCTTGGTCTGCATCTCCAATTGCGACAAGATCACGCCCGGCATGCTGATGGCCGCGCTGCGGCTCAACATCCCCACGGTGTTCGTCTCGGGCGGCCCGATGGAATCCGGCAAGGTCAACATCAAGGACAAGCTCAAGTCGGTCGACCTGATCGACGCCATGGTGGCGGCCGCCGACGACAAGGTCTCCGACAGCGAGGTCGAGGTCATGGAGCGCTCGGCGTGCCCGACCTGCGGCTCCTGCTCCGGCATGTTCACCGCGAATTCCATGAACTGCCTCACCGAGGCGCTCGGCCTGTCGCTGCCCGGCAACGGCTCGGTGCTGGCGACCCATGCCGACCGCAAGGGCCTGTTCGTCGAGGCCGGCCACCTGATCGTCGATCTGGCGCGGCGCTACTACGAGCAGGACGACGAGAGCGTGCTGCCGCGCAATATCGCGAACTTCAAGGCGTTCGAGAACGCCATGAGCCTCGACATCGCCATGGGCGGCTCAACCAACACCGTGCTGCATCTGCTCGCCGCCGCACATGAGGGCGAAGTGCCCTTCACCATGAAGGACATCGACCGGCTGTCGCGCAAGGTGCCGGTGCTCTGCAAGGTCGCGCCGGCTGTCGCCGACGTGCATCTGGAGGACGTCCACCGCGCCGGCGGCGTCATGGCCATCATGGGCGAGCTCGATCGCGCCGGCCTCCTTCACTCCGATCTGCCGAGCGTGCATGCGAAGTCGCTGGCAGCGGCGCTGGAGCGCTGGGACATCACCCGCACCAAGAGCGAGAGCGTGCGTAATTTCTACCTGGCTGCCCCCGGCGGCGTACCGACGCAGACGGCGTTCAGCCAGGATCGCCGCTTCGAGGAGCTCGATCTCGATCGCAGCAATGGCTGCATCCGCGACGCCGAGCACGCCTACTCCCGCGACGGCGGCCTTGCCGTGCTCTACGGCAATCTCGCCGTCGATGGCTGCATCGTGAAGACGGCAGGCGTCGATGCCTCGATCCTGAAATTCTCAGGCCCGGCGCGCGTGGTGGAGAGCCAGGACGCCGCGGTGGAAGCGATCCTCACCAACAAGATCAAGCCCGGCGACGTCGTCGTGGTGATCTATGAGGGGCCGCGCGGCGGCCCCGGCATGCAGGAGATGCTGTACCCGACGAGCTATCTGAAGTCGAAGGGCCTCGGCAAGGTCTGCGCGCTGGTCACCGACGGCCGCTTCTCCGGCGGCTCATCGGGCCTGTCGATCGGCCACGTCTCGCCGGAAGCCGCCGAGGGCGGCCTGATCGGCCTCGTGCAGGACGGCGACATCATCGAGATCGACATCCCCGCCCGCTCGATCCATCTCGCGGTGGACGAGGCCGAGTTGAAGCGCCGCCGCGAGGCGATGGAAGCCAAGGGCGACAAGGCCTGGAAGCCGGCAAAACGCGCCCGCAAGGTCTCGACCGCGCTGAAGGCCTACGCCGCGCTGACGACCAGCGCCGCCCGAGGAGCGGTGCGCGTGGTGAAGGATTAAATCAGAAAGCTCACTGCCTCTTCACCCGCTCCTTGAGGGGGCGGTCGATTGCGCATGAAATGCGCAATCGGGGTGGGGTGACAGTCCATCCGCGGAATCGGTGTATCGGCTACACGGACAGCCCGACTTAGAGCTAACCGGTGAGACCATCCGTGTGGCCTCACCCCACCTCGCTCGCATTGCATGCGAGCGATCCTCCCCCTCCAGGGGAGGATGAAGGAAGGGCTTCACGCCCCCGCCATCGCCTTTTCGATCGCCTCCAGCGCGGCGCTGGCCTTGCTCCCGTCGGGGCCGCCGGCCTGCGCCATGTCGGGGCGGCCGCCGCCGCCCTTGCCGCCGAGCGCCTCGGAGGCCACCCGCACCAGGTCGACCGCGTTGTAGCGCGCGACAAGATCGGGCGTGACGCCGACCACGATCCCGGCCTTGCCGTCGCTGGTGACGCCGACGATGGCGACCACGCCGGAGCCGAGCTGCTTCTTGCCGTCATCGGCGAGGCTCTTGAGATCCTTCATCTCGATGCCCTCGACCGCGCGCGCCATCAGCTTGACGTTGCCGACCTCGCGCACGCCCGACGCCGCGCCGTTGCCGGAAGCGCCGCCGCCCATAGCGAGCTTCTTGCGGGCATCCGACAGCTCGCGCTCGAGCTTCTTGCGCTCGTCGAGCAGCGCGGTGATGCGCGCCGGCACATCGTCGACCGTCGTGCGCAATTCGGCCGCCGCGGTCCTGGCGAGCCCCATGACGTCGTTGGCATGCTTGCGGGCGAGCTGGCCCGTCAGCGCCTCGATGCGGCGGACGCCGGCGGCGACCGCGCTTTCGCTGGTCACGGAGATCAGCCCGATATCGCCGGTGCGCTTGACATGCGTGCCGCCGCACAGCTCGACCGACCAGCCGAGCGCGTTCTGCCCGTGCTCGCGCGCCCCCTTGCCCATCGAGACCACGCGGACCTCGTCGCCATATTTCTCGCCGAACAGTGCGCGCGCTCCGGCCTCCCGGGCATCGTCGACGGCCATCAGACGCGTCGTCACCTCGTCGTTCTCCAGCACCACCTCGTTGGCGATGTCCTCGACGCGGGCGAGCTCCTCCGCCGTGATCGGCTTCGGATGCACGAAGTCGAAGCGCAGGCGATCGGGCGCGACCAGCGAGCCGCGCTGCGCGATGTGATCGCCAAGCACCTGGCGGAGCGCCTCGTGCAACAGATGGGTCGCCGAGTGATTGCGGCGGATCGCGCTGCGGCGCCTGTGATCCACCTCGAGCTGCAGCGCGGTGCCGACCTTGAGCGTACCCTGCTCGACCGTGCCGATATGCACGAAGACGTCGCCGGCCTTCTTCTGGGTCTCCGTGACCCGGAACTTGATGCCCTCCCCGAGCAGCAGACCGATGTCGCCGACCTGACCGCCGGACTCGCCGTAGAACGGCGTCTGGTTCAGCACGACCGCACCGCTCTCGCCGGCCTTGAGGCTCTCGACCTCCTTGCCGTCCTTGACCAGGGCCGCCACGGCGCCTTCGGCAGTCTCGGTCTCGTAGCCGAGGAACTCGGTCGCCCCGAGCTTTTCGCGCAAGGGGAACCAGATCGCTTCGGTGGCGGCCTCGCCCGAGCCGACCCACGACGCGCGGGCCTTCTGGCGCTGGCGTTCCATCGCATCTTGAAAGGACGCCTGATCGACGCTGATGCCGCGCGACTTCAGCGCGTCCTGCGTCAGGTCGAGCGGAAAGCCGTAGGTGTCGTAGAGCGTGAAGGCGGTGTCGCCGTCGAACATGTCGCCCTTCTTCAAGGATGCGCTCTTCTCGTCGAGGATGGAAAGACCGCGGGCCAGCGTCTTGCGGAAGCGCGTCTCTTCCAGGCGCAGCGTCTCCTCGATCAGTTTTTCTGCGCGCACCAGCTCCGGATAGGCCTGGCCCATCTCGCGCACCAGCGCCCAGACCAGCCGGTGCATCAAGGGATCCTTGGCGCCGAGCAGCTGCGCGTGGCGCATCGCGCGGCGCATGATCCGGCGCAGCACATAGCCGCGGCCCTCGTTCGAGGGCAGCACACCGTCGGAGATCAAGAACGACGAGGCGCGCAGATGATCGGCGATGACCCGGTAGGAGGCGATATTGTCCTCGCCCGGACCGTGCCCGAGCGCGGACGCCGTCGCCTCGATCAGATGACGGAACATGTCGGTCTCGAACACGCTTTCGACCCCTTGCAGGACCGAGGCCATGCGCTCGAGCCCCATGCCGGTGTCGATCGAGGGACGCGGCAGGTCGACGCGCTCGTCCGGCGTCACCTGCTCGTATTGCATGAAGACGAGATTCCAGAATTCGAGGAAGCGGTCGCCGTCCTCTTCCGGGCTGCCGGGAGGGCCGCCCCAGATATGCTCGCCGCGGTCGATGAAGATTTCCGAACAGGGTCCGCACGGACCGGTATCGCCCATAGCCCAGAAATTGTCCGAGGTGGGGATGCGGATGATGCGATCGTCGGTGAATCCCGCGATCTTCTTCCACAGCGCCGCCGCGTCGTCGTCGGTGTGATAGACGGTGACGAGCAGCTTGTCCTTCTTGAGCCCGAACTCCCTGGTGATCAGCGTCCAGGCCAGCTCGATCGCGCGCTCCTTGAAGTAATCGCCGAACGAGAAGTTGCCGAGCATCTCGAAGAAGGTCAGGTGGCGGGCGGTGTAGCCGACATTGTCGAGATCGTTGTGCTTGCCGCCGGCGCGGACGCATTTCTGCGAGGTGGTGGCGCGCTGATAGGGGCGCTTCTCGACGCCGGTGAAGACGTTCTTGAACTGCACCATGCCGGCATTGGTGAACATCAGGGTCGGATCGTTGCGCGGCACCAGCGGCGAGGACGGCACGATCTCGTGGCCGTTCTGGGCAAAGAAGTTCAGGAAGGTCGACCTGATGTCGTTGACGCTGCTCATATTCATCCAATCGAAGGGTGGCCGGCCGTAGAACAACGGATTTGAGGCGGAACGCTTTTAGACAAGGCCAGCCGCACTGTCCAGAAACTGTGCAGGCGGATCATGGGCTTGCCGCGGGAGCGTAAGGTTCGGCCTGCAAACCTGGTTGATAGATGCTGCAGCGCGTTGACAGTCTGGTAGAGGTTGTGTTTCTTCCTATCTTGTTCAAGACAGCCACGTCGGGAGAGATCGGCTTGGATGCCGGCGCCGAAGGAGCAACCGCCCCGGAAACTCTCAGGCAAAAGGACCGTGTGGCTTTGACAGCATCTGGAAAGAGGCGCAGCCGGCTTCAAGCAGCCGTTACGCGTCCGCCGACGGGATAATACTCTCAGGCACAGCGACAGATGGGGCTTCGTTTGGTTGGCCGAGGAATCACCCTCGGGAACCGCCGAGGGCTCCTGATGCTTGCGACCGATCAATCCCAGCTAAAGCGCACCCCGCTGCACAGCCTTCATCTGTCGCTCGGCGCCAAGATGGTGCCGTTCGCCGGCTATGACATGCCCGTGCAATATCCGGCCGGCGTCCTGAAGGAGCACCTCCATACCCGCCAAAAGGCCGGGCTGTTCGACGTCTCCCACATGGGCCAGCTCGCGCTGCGGGCAAAATCCGGCAAGCTGGAGGATGCGGCGCTGGCATTGGAGCGCCTGGTGCCCCAGGACATTGTGGCGCTCGGCGCCGGCCGGCAGCGCTATGCGCAGTTCACGAACGACGCGGGCGGCATCCTCGACGACCTCATGGTTGCACATTTCGGCGACCACCTCTTCGTGGTGGTGAATGCCGCCTGCAAGGATGCCGACGAGGCGCATCTGCGCGCGCATCTCTCCGACTCCTGCGCCATCGATTCGCTTGCCGACCGCGCGCTGCTCGCGCTGCAGGGTCCTGCCGCCGAAGCGGTTCTGGCGAAATTCTGTGCAGAGGCGCCGTCGATGCGGTTCATGGATGCCGGTCCCCGCAAGGTCGCCGGCCTCGACTGCTTCGTGTCGCGCTCGGGCTATACCGGTGAGGACGGCTTCGAGATTTCGGTTCCGGCCGACGCGGCCGAGCGGCTTGCCACCGCGCTGCTGTCCGATCCCGACGTGCTGCCGATCGGGCTTGGCGCGCGCGACAGCCTCCGGCTGGAGACCGGGCTCTGCCTCTATGGCCACGACATCGACACCACCACCACGCCGGTCGAAGCCGCGCTGGAATGGTCGATGCAGAAGAGCCGTCGCGCGGGCGGCGCCCGTGCCGGCGGCTATCTCGGCGCGGAGACCATTCTGGCCCAGCTTGCAGGCGGCGCGTCGCGCCGCCGCGTCGGCCTCAAGCCCGAGGGCCGCGCGCCGGTGCGGGAGGGTGCGCCGCTGTTTGCGGATCAGGCCTCGACCCAGCCGGTCGGCGCCGTCACCTCCGGCGGATTCGGGCCGAGCCTCAACGCGCCGGTCGCAATGGGTTACGTGCCCACGCAGCTTGCAACAAATGGCGCCCGGTTGTTCGCCGAACTGCGCGGGCAGCGCCTGCCGCTCCGCGTCGCCGCCACCCCCTTCGTCCCCAACACCTACAAGCGCTGAAGGACTTTGCAATGACAACGCCGGCCACCACGCTGTTCACCGCCGACCACGAATGGCTCCGCATCGAAGGCGATGTCGCAACCGTCGGGATCACCGACTATGCGCAGTCGCAGCTTGGCGACGTCGTGTTCGTCGAGCTGCCCAAGATCGGCCGCACGCTGAAGAAGGCCGAGGCCGCGGCCGTCGTCGAATCCGTCAAGGCGGCGTCCGATGTCTATGCGCCGATCTCCGGCGAGGTGCTCGCGGTGAACGATGAGGTCGTCGCCGAGCCCGCGCTGGTCAATTCCGATGCCGCCGGCAAGGCCTGGTTCTTCAAGATCAGGATTGCCGACAGGAGCGAGCTCGGCGGGCTGATGGATGAAGCCGCCTACAAGGCGCACACGGCCTGAGACCGAATCCGGACAGCGAGGCAGACATGAACGCGCCCTTCAAACCCACCCGCGATGCCGCCACCGACTTCGCCCGCCGTCACATCGGCCCCTCGCCGCGCGATATCGCAGCGATGCTGGAGACGGTCGGTGCCACCAGCCTGTCGGCGTTGATGGCGGAGACATTGCCGTCATCGATCCGCCAGACGGCGCCGCTCGATCTCGGCGCGGCGCTCAGCGAGACCGAGGCGCTTGTCCATATGCGCGAGCTGGCCGGGCAGAACCAGCCCTTCACCTCGCTGATCGGCCAAGGCTATTCCGGCACCATCCTGCCGGCGGTGATCCAGCGCAACATCCTGGAGAACCCGGCCTGGTATACGGCCTATACGCCCTATCAGCCCGAGATCAGCCAGGGCCGGCTGGAAGCCTTGTTCAACTTCCAGACCATGATCTGCGACTTGACCGGCCTCGATGTCGCCAACGCCTCGCTGCTCGATGAAGCGACGGCAGCCGCCGAAGCCATGGCGCTAGCCGAGCGCGCCTCGGCCGTGAAGACGAAGGCCTTCTTTGTCGACCGCGAGGTGCATCCGCAGACGCTGGCCGTGCTGCGCACCCGCGCCGAGCCATTGGGCTGGCGGCTCGTCGTCGGCGACCCCACAACCGATCTCGCGGGCGCGGATGTCTTCGGCGGCCTTCTGCAATATCCCGCAAGCTCGGGCGCACTGCGCGATCCGCGCGCGGCCATCGCAGCGCTGCGCGCCAAGGGCGCGCTCGCCATTATGTCCGCCGATCTGCTTGCACTGGCGCTGATCGCTTCGCCCGGCGAACTCGGTGCCGACATCGCCATCGGCTCGGCGCAGCGCTTCGGCGTGCCGATGGGCTATGGCGGTCCGCACGCGGCCTACATGGCGGTGCGCGATGCGCTGAAGCGCTCGCTGCCCGGCCGCATCGTCGGGCTGTCGGTGGACGCGCGCGGCGCGCCGGCCTACCGGCTGGCGCTGCAGACCCGCGAGCAGCACATCCGCCGCGAGAAGGCGACCTCCAACATCTGCACCGCACAGGTGCTGCTTGCCGTGATTGCCTCGATGTATGCGGTCTATCACGGTCCCGAAGGGCTCACGGCCATCGCGAGCAGCCTCCATCGCCGCGCGGCCGTGCTGGCGGCAGGCCTGCGCAAGCTGGGCTTTGCGCCGGCCAGCGAGGCGTTCTTCGACACGGTGACGGTCGAGGTCGGCGCACGGCGTGACGAGATCGTCGGCCGCGCACTTGCCGAGACGATCAATCTCGGCATCGGCAACACCACACTGCGGGTGGCGCTGGATGAAGCCACGACGCCGCAAACGGTCGAGGCCGTCTGGCGCGCCTTCGGCGGCAGCCTGTCCTACGCCGAGACCGAGGCGGGCGCACGGGAGGCGCTGCCGCCGGCGCTGAAGCGGACGACGGCCTTCCTCACCCACAAGGTGTTCCACGCGCATCGCTCGGAAACCGAGATGCTGCGCTACATGCGCAAGCTCAGCGATCGCGACCTGGCGCTGGACCGCGCGATGATCCCGCTCGGCTCCTGCACCATGAAGCTGAATGCGACCACCGAAATGGTGCCGCTGACCTGGCCGGAATTCGCGACGCTGCATCCCTTCGCCCCGGCCGACCAGGCCAAGGGCTATCACGCGCTGTTCGCGCGCCTGGAAAAATGGCTGTGCGACATCACCGGCTACGACGCGATCTCGCTGCAGCCGAACTCGGGTGCGCAGGGCGAATATGCCGGCCTGCTCGCGATCCGCGGCTATCATGCCGCGCGCGGCGAAGCGCACCGCAAGGTGTGCCTGATCCCCTCCTCCGCGCATGGCACCAATCCGGCGTCCGCCGCAATGGCCGGCATGGACGTCGTGGTGGTCGCCTGCGATGCCCGCGGCGATGTCGATGTCGATGATCTCCGCAACAAGGCGGAGACGCATGGCAAGAACCTCGCCGCCATCATGATCACCTATCCCTCGACCCATGGCGTGTTCGAGGAGCACATCCGCGAGATCTGCGACATCGTGCATGGCCATGGCGGCCAGGTCTATCTCGACGGCGCCAACCTGAATGCGCAGGTCGGGTTGTCGCGGCCGGGCGATTACGGCGCCGATGTCAGCCATCTCAATCTGCACAAGACCTTCTGCATCCCGCATGGCGGCGGCGGCCCCGGCATGGGCCCGATCGGGGTGAAGGCGCATCTCGCGCCGTTCCTGCCGGGCCATCCGGCGACCGACGGCGCCATCCCCCATCCGGTCGGGCCGGTCTCGGCGGCGCCGTTCGGCTCGGCCTCCATCCTGACCATCTCGTATATCTACATTCTCCTGATGGGCGGCGAAGGCCTGACGCGCGCCACGGAGGTCGCGATCCTCAACGCAAACTATGTCGCGGCGCGATTGAACGCGCACTTCCCGGTGCTGTACCGGAATGCGAGGGGACGCGTCGCGCACGAGTGCATCATCGATCCCCGGCCATTGAAGACAACCAGCGGCGTCACTGTCGACGATATCGCCAAACGCCTGATCGACTACGGCTTCCACGCGCCAACCATGAGCTTCCCGGTGCCGGGCACGCTGATGATAGAGCCGACCGAATCGGAGTCCAAGGCGGAGCTGGATCGCTTTTGCGATGCCATGATCGCGATCCGGCGCGAGATCGCGGACGTCGAAAGCGGCCGCTTCAAGATCGATGCCTCGCCGCTGCGCCACGCCCCGCACACCGTGCACGACATCGCCGAAGATGAGTGGAAGCGCAGCTATACGCGCAGCGAGGGCTGCTTCCCCGCCGGCGTCTCGCGCATGGACAAATACTGGTCCCCTGTGGGGCGCGTCGACAACGTCTATGGCGACCGCAACCTGGTGTGCTCGTGTCCGCCGGTGAGCGACTATGCGGAGGCGGCGGAGTAGGCGCCGCTGGTCCAGCGTCATTCCGGGGCGCGTGCAGCGCGGAACCGGAATGACGCGATTGCGGCACGAGACATGTCTCCTGCCGCTCGAGATTTCCCGGCGCCGTGCTTCGCATCGCCGCGGAATGACGGTGCCGCTGGCGGCCCGCGCATTTCTCAAACCCATCAAGGCGCGATCGGTGCGCCCCTTGCCGGATCCCAGCGCCACAGCCGATCATTGCGGAGCTCGGTGCCACCCCACCAGCGCCGGATCGGATTGTGCCGGCTGAAATCGTCACGCCCCGCAAGGATCGCCTCACCGAGCGGCGTGAGCGCAAGCTGGCTTTGTCTGTACCGCTCGCGACGCGCACGATCCTGATGCATGTCCAGCTCGAACGGCCCCTCCTCGAGGCCGGTCACCGCGGGCGCCGGACAATGGGCGAGCCCGTCCAACAGCTCTCCGACAGCCCAATATTCGAACACCTGCCTTTGGTTGAGCCTCTTGTGGCCTGGAAAGAGGTCAAACGGGTGCGCGCAGCCGTCATCGATCAATTCGAGGAGCCGCCGTTCCGTCGCTCCCAATCCGCTGCCAAACCCGGGAAGTTCTTCGAGCAAAGCCAACACGGCCGGACGGAGCTTGGGCAAGGGCCTCAGGTCCCTCGCCAACAGCTCGAACCAGGCTTGCGGCGTCGGCGCGCGATAGGCAGCCCAGGCGATGTTGGCGATATCCAGATGCTCGCTGGTAATCGCAACCGGCGGCGGCATCCATGTGGAAATCATCTCCGGTGACTTGTCCGCAATTCTCACATGGGACTGGACCAGCGCAAGCCGTGATGCGGCCTCGTGTCCTCGAAAACAGCTTAGTAGCCAGATCAGGATCAACTGCGCGTTCGGCTCCGGATCGACCCACAATTCGACCGACTCGCATTCCGCACAGAACTCGACCAGCCCGATCCCTTTCGCCTCGATCGCTTCGCGACGCGACAGCTTGACCTTGTCGAGCCAGATGGATGGTTCACGAGTCCGCGGCGCCGAACGCGCGCCCAGCATCTTCGCAAGCTGCGCGTCCGTGGGAAGCGGGCCCCAGACAAGTTCGGGCTCGATCGGAAGCACGATATCGGCAAGGCCCGCGACCTTGAGACTTCCGCTGCCTGAGTAGCTTGTGGTCAAAATCAGACGAGTCATGAGGCACCGCTTCACGGCTTCATCAGAACCGGCGTGTAGCGCCACAGCCGGTCACTGGTGAGTTCGGTGCCACCCCACCAGCGATGAATCGGGTTGTGCCGGCTGAAATCGGCCTGCTGCGCGACGAGCTCATGACCGAAATCGGTGAGTGACAATCTGCTGCGCAGGTAGACCTCATGGCGGCCGCGATAGTTTTCATATTTGAGCGTCCGCAGTTCTTCGCCCAGCCCCGCCACGGCAGGCCTTGGACCGAGGGCAAGCCCTTCCAGCAGCGCCCCCATCTCCCATTCGCCATACACGCGGCGCCGATACAGTCCCCCAAGATGAAAGAGCGGGTTCGTATTTGCGTAGCCAGCCCCTAGCAATTCCAGCATTCTTGTTTCGGTTGCGCCAAGCCCCGTTGTCGCCGAGGGAAGCTCCTCAAGCAAATCGAGCAAGCTCAGGCGAAGCTGTGGCACTTGGCTCAGGTCCGCTTTGAGCAGATCGAAACACCCTTGCGGCGTCGGCGCGCGATAGGCCTGCCAGGCCTTGCTGCCCGTCCGTAGCCCGTCTTCGGTGATCCTGACCACCGGAACCTTGTCTCTCGGCAGATCTTCCGAAGGTTCGAAAAAAGGTTCGAAGCTGATGATCGCGAGTCTCAGCTTGGAAGCGATGGGCGGATGCGCGCTGAAGTAATCGAGCAGCCAGATTAGTTGCAATTGATCGAGGGGCCACTGATCGAACCAGAGCTCGATCGTCTTGTAGGGCTCGCAGAACTCGATCAGGCTGAGACCGCTGCGGCTTTCTCGGCCGAGCGCCAACGGCCGACCCAGTCCGACCAATGCGTGGCCCATTGCTGGCCCTCCGTGCGCGCGCCGAGATAGCTGTCCAGTTCGCTCGGTGAGGGCAACTTCCTCCAAATGAAGCGGAACGTGAAGGGAATGACGCAGTCGGGTCCGCGCAACAGCGAAGGGTTATAACCGGATTGACCGATCAGGATGAGCCGAGCCACTTTCGCCTCCGATGTCCGACAGCCGCATCACTGGAAGCGCCGCCTCTTCGTCCCGGTTTGCGGCGTCAGCATCAGCCAGGCTGAAATCACTACGCAAGCCGCGACGTCTCTATCGGACCCCTAAAACAGTCATGCCCGGCACGGGGGGCGGCCGGGCATGACGCAACCTTCGCTTCAAGCGGCGGGTGTCGCGAAGGTGTTCGGTCTTATTCTTTCCGCATTCACTCTTCCGCGGGCTCCTCGCCCTCGGCGTCGCGCTCGGGATCGCCTGCGAGAATCTGGTCGGCAATCAGGCCGGAGTTCTGGCGGATCGCGGCCTCGATCTTGGCGGTGATATCGGGGTTGGCTTTCAGGAACGACTTGGAGTTCTCGCGGCCCTGGCCAAGGCGCTGGCTGTCATAGGAGAACCATGCGCCGGATTTCTCGACGACGCCGGCCTTGACGCCGAGATCGAGGATCTCGCCCATCTTGGAGACGCCCTCGCCGTACATGATGTCGAACTCGACCTGCTTGAAGGGCGGCGCCAGCTTGTTCTTCACAACTTTCACGCGGGTCGAGTTGCCGACCACCTCGTCGCGGTCCTTGATCGACCCGATACGGCGGATGTCGAGCCGGACCGAGGCGTAGAATTTCAAGGCATTGCCGCCGGTCGTGGTCTCGGGCGAGCCATACATCACGCCGATCTTCATGCGGATCTGGTTGATGAAGATCACCATGGTGTTGGACTTGTTGATGGAGGCGGTGAGCTTGCGCAGCGCCTGACTCATCAGCCGCGCCTGCAGGCCGGGCAGCGATTCGCCCATCTCGCCCTCGAGCTCGGCCCGCGGCACCAGCGCCGCAACCGAATCGACCACCAGCACATCCACCGCGCCGGAGCGCACCAGCGTGTCGCAGATTTCCAGCGCCTGCTCGCCGGTGTCCGGCTGCGAGATCAGGAGCTCGTCGATATTGACCCCGAGCTTGCGTGCGTAGACCGGATCGAGCGCATGCTCGGCATCGATGAAGGCACAGATGCCGCCCTTCTTCTGCGCTTCCGCCACCGTATGCAGCGCAAGCGTCGTCTTGCCCGACGATTCCGGCCCGTAGATCTCAACGATCCGCCCCTTCGGCAGGCCGCCGACCCCAAGCGCAATGTCGAGCCCGAGCGAGCCCGACGAGATCGTCTCGACATCCATCGAGCGGTCGTTCTTGCCGAGCTTCATGACCGAGCCCTTGCCGAACTGGCGCTCGATCTGGGACAGCGCAGCAGACAGCGCCTTGGACTTATCCATGGAGGAACCTTCAACGATACGCAGGGCGGGGACGGACATCCTATTAACTCCTTATGAAGGGGATTCGCGTGGGCGACAAACGATTGAGGGCGGCCGGTAGTTGAAAACAACGTACACTATTTGTTCCTTGTTCGCAATATGTTCTTTTCGAAGGGTTTGGAGCCTACTGTGTTTGGATGTTCTGGGACGCAAAGAACCAGTAAGGCCGCCTCGGTTGGCGCGCTCGCCAGTCTCCCAAGTTGAATTTGGAAGTGTCCTAAGCCGTTCTCGGAACCCAGCTGTCATTCGTTGATTGACGAACCGCAGATACCCGCAACGGGGCGGTCCATGTGTGACAAGTGTATCGACCTGGACAACAAGATCGAACACTACAAGGCGATCCAGTCGCGTATCACTGATAAGATTACCCTGGATGGCATAGCCGAACTGATTGCCGAACTTCTGGCAAAGAAGGCTGCGCTACACCCAGAGCAGCAAGAATAGGGCCGCCTCACCTGGCGGTCTCTTTGATAATAACGTAGCGGCGCAAGTATACCTTGCGTCGTCGGTGTCCGGGGACAGCACCCGGAAACGGCGTGCTCCGCGTCCCAGGGTTGGCGAGCGTCCTCATTCGGGGGATGGCGCGAAGGCGGTTCCGGACGCATATTGGGGGCATGATCGTGAACGCTCTCAAACTTGCCGCGTCGGCAGGGCTATTACTGATCTCGGCTGGCGCCTGGCCAAGCCCTCGCTACGGAGGGTCGATCGCCATCGGCGTATGCGTCATGGCCGCCGTGATCCTTCATTTCGCTGCGCCGTAAATTTCCGATTGACGAAGCCGGACCGCCTCAACCTTAGGGCCGCTGCGCCGAACGTCGTGCTGCCGCCTCGAGCTGGGCGTCGTCGGCAAGTCCTGCCCATCATTCTTGCCGAAAACCGATATGTCGACGACTTGAGCTTTTTGCTGCGCATTGTATGCAAGAGGATGGCTGGGGATTTGAGGGCCCAGTGGATAGGCAGCGCCGCCAAGCGATCATATTCCGCTCGGCGGCGTTGTTCGTTTCCGGCAGGTCAAGGTCAGCGCGAGCCCGAAGCCCCGCCTGCATGTTCAAGGCCGCAAGCGATCGAGCCGTCGGCCGGGCCATCGTGCGCGTGACGAAAGCCGGATCGGGGGCGCGCTCGACCGGAGCGGGCTTCGACCAGCCCTGTCCTTGATCAGGTCGGCCTTCGACCGGCATCGGCGCTAGACGCGCTTGGCGACATGTCCGGGATCGGCGGTGGCCGTCTCTGCCTGGCTCTCCCAATCGGCGGGCGCGTCCTGTGGGGCAATGGCGGCCGGCGGCCGCGCCGGGCCGTCCTTGGCCTTTTGCCGCGCAAAGGCAAGCCACCTGCGCAACTGCCTGAAGGAGGGAACGCGACGCAGCGTGATGCGCCTGACGCCGCGCGCAGGCTTGATCGGATCGACCGGCCGGACCGTTCTCATGGAAGCCGCACCTTATCCACGTTTATGTCCGAATGGGACCGCGCAGTCGGCGCTGCGGCTGCCCACAATTTGACCTGCACATGCCCGAGTTTTGCTGGGACTGCCTGACGAGACCGGCCGCAGGCGCGCATGGCTGGGGCTGGCCGCAAGCGGCAATCCCGGCAAGACGCACCAAGACCGGCCTGACGACGCGCCGTTCCCACGCCATCTACCGGCGCTGCCCCGGCCCTCCAAAACAGGCACAGCTCTTGCTTTGTTGGTTGCTGCCCGCACCACGGAAACACTGGTGCAGCAAGGCTGGCTCCGGCGCACCTTCATACCCGGCAAAAGGTGCGCCGGGCCGCCTTATTTCCCGGCGCGGCGGCCCTCCAGCGTGACGTCGCAATGCGGCCGATCCGGCCGTGCGCCCGGCCTCTCACTCCTCCCCTGTTTTTGATGCTGCAGACCGTTGCGCGCTTGCTAGGCTCAACGCGAGTGCTGCCGATGTCATCGGACATGGATCGACCCACCACCTTGAGGGAAAAGGCCAGGATCACGGCAGGCGCGGTCGCTTCGCTGGTGATGGTCGCGTGGCTCGTCGCACTGGCCATCGCGTTCCTGGCCGCGCGCTGAATAATCGTGATCAATTGCCCTGCCCTCTGCGCATTTTGTGATCGGCAGTGAGGGAACGAAATCGCGTTTCCCGCATGATGTCTCCGGCGGTGCACCGCACCTGGACTCCGGGTCCCGCATCTCGATTTGGGGAACTTCTCGCTCGTGCTTGGAAGACTCTACCTCACGCGTCAGGCAGCCGCGCTGCTCAGGTTCGCGAACTCAACCTCAAATCCAAGGCTTGCGGCGGCATTGGTCGAACGAGCGGCCAGGCTGAAGTCGGAGGCGGACGAGCGCGCATCGTCGCGGCCTGATCCCAGTCCCTACGCGCCGGACGTCGAGGACGAACCGCGATGACGGGAGGCGTGGGAAATCGATATCGGTGTGCGCCGCTCCCGGTTCCCGTCGCATGGCCGGCCATGCTCAAATTTGAGGCTTGTGGCCGCGCCTCCCATCGCATTCCCATGAATAGCTCGGGGCCGAATCAGCCCAAGCGGCAACCACCGACCCGATCGACTCCGTTCGACATCGACCATGTTCCAGCAAGTGGCGTCTGCGTTGTGTCTTCTTTGACAGGAAGAGTCCGATGCAAATTCATCGCCCGACACCGACCTGCGCCCGAATCCAGTCGGTGACCATTTCGTGCAATCACTGCGGCGGCGAGATGCGGCTTGCGCTGCTCGCACCCCACAAGCGCAGGCTCGAGGCGCTCACCTATGTCTGCGGGCAATGCGAGCGTGAAGAGACGTTCCTGGCTTTGAAGAAATGAGATCCGGCCCGCGTCAAACAGGCTGCCGGCCGCCCCCGCTCTGCGCGTCGTCGGCTTCCTTGAGCAGCCGGACCAGGTCGGCCATGCTGGATCGATCGCTCACGTCGCGGCCGCCACGGGCCGACATCTCGATCTCGCCGGTGTAAGGGGCGCGCCTTGCGGCGCGCAGGAAAAACAGATCGGTCAGCTTCATCTGTCACTCCGTCGGCCGGCTCCGCTCGAGGCAGCCGCACCGATCAACCTTTGCGCATTGTCTCCGGCGCTATCAACGCAATGCCCGCGCGCGGGTTGCGCGAGCTGGTTGCTTTTTCCACTGCCTTCCCGCATCTCTCGCTCCGTAGTTCTCCCACCCAGAACAAAGTTCCTGATGCGAACGAAGGCTCGGCCGTGCACGCGCGATGCGGCTTCGCCATTCCGGCTTCAACACGATGCGAGCGGCAGGCTTTTGTCTTGGAACGGTCAACGAGGCCACGCATAATCAGGTCATGCGCAAAGGCGACATCATCTGCCCCGAATGCAAAGCCGGCATCCGCCGCATCGAGCTGAGCTCCCGCAAGGGACAAGCGGGCGAGTTCCGCTGCCCGCTATGCGACCGCGTGCTCGAGGTCTCCGACGGCTCGACGGAGATTGCCTATCGCCTCACCGTTGCGCCGGAAAAACTGTTCGACTAGAGCGTGTCGCCGCGTCGATCGTCCCGAAGACTCCGGCTCCCTCCCGCCCGACCACGAGCGGTTTTCGTCCCTGCTTGTAAGCGATCTATTTTCAAGGGGATGACGGAATCCTCGCCGCTCGGGAGGCGTTAACTCAAATATTAAACTATGTTAGTATTGGCCCCGTCGCGGGGGAGATTTGCCATGAACTACAAGGGCATAGAGTATACCCTTACCATGACCACCGTCCCCGGGGTCTGGAAATGGCAGTTCAGGATCGGTGATGAGGTCAAGACGGGCAGGACCGAGACCAAGATCGACCTGCTTGCAATGCGTCGGGTGCAGTCGCGCATTGACCGGGAGCTGAAGAAAATGGCCGTCCCCACCGACCTGGGACGCTGACGGACGACGCCGTCATCTTGATGCTGGCGATGTTGGCGGAGCAACGCGGATGCCAATTGCTGCCGGCACATTCCTCGGCTTGCGCGAGCGCCCCTGGCCTCGCGTCGTGGCCCTCTCCCGCAGCTTCAAGGCCCTCGACCTTTTGGCGTCGACATCGCATGCTGCCGGTGTGTGCTGCAACAAAGCCGATCGAGCGACGCTGCAACGCTTCTTCTCCAGCCAAGAGTCGCCTGAATGACCGTCCATACGCCAAAGCTGCTGACGCCTGAGGAGTTCGCCTCCCTGCTCGAGGTCGCCGTGGGCGGATCACAGGCCAGCATTCCGGCAAGCCATCTCACCAAGCTGGTGACGCTCGGCTATGTCGTCGTGAACGACGGGGGTCCGATCGTCACTGGCGACGGACTGATTCGAATCACCGAGAGCGAATGAAAATGCAGGGGAGCGGCGTGCTCCACGCATCGCGCCAGAAGGACCGGATTACCTCCCGGGCGTCGGAACCGTAGTCTCCCGGAATTTGCACCATCCGCCGTTTGCGCCACCATGACTAACGTCAGGTAAGCAATTGTTGTGTCCGTACTTCCGCGTCGGTTCCTTTGTCATGGCGCTGTATTTTTTTCGCATCCGCAACGGCCGCTATTCAGGCGCCTCCGAGATCGGCAGCGAATGCGCCGACCGGGCCGAAGCCTGGAAAGCATTGACCAATGTTTGCGCCGACATTGCCGGCGGCATTTCCAAGAAGCTTCGGGAAAATTCCGAATGGCACATGGAAATGCTGGACGAGAAAAAGCATCCGATCTTCCGCATCCGCATCGTCGCCGAGACGCTGGATTGATCACTCGGCGCGTTTTCGTCGGGCGACCGCCGAGCCGTCAGTCGGCGCTGCGCAGGCGACGCATGGTGAACTCGATCTCGCCGCCGGGCAGCTCCCGCCAGCTTTCCACCATGCTCATGTAGCCGGCCTTGGGATAGCGGGAGAGGAAGGCGCGCGCGGTCACCCTCGCCTTCTCGCGCGGCAGCGTGAACGTCTCGCGCACATAGCCATCGTCCGGCTTTCGCCGTCCGGCCATCCGACTGGCAAGATCGCGCGGCGAGGACGCCATGACGCAACTCCGGACACTGGATACGACCCCGCTCGATATAGGTGTGCGAGCTGCGGAGTTGGAGTCCGGGGAAGACGTCCCGCGCCGTCAGTTGGCGCTGCCGGTCTTGGTTTTCTTGGTGCCGGTGGTCTTGGAGCTCGGCGCGGTCGCGCTGTTCGTCGCGCTCTTCGGCGCATCGGAGCGCACCACGCCCCAGGGATCGCTCGAGGCCTTGGCGTCGGGAATCTTCTTCAGCGACTCCCTGTAGGCCTTGTCCCGCGCCTCGTCCGCTTCCTTCTCCTCCGGAGTCTTGGACTGGACGTCGGGAATGAGATTGATGTTGGGCATCTGCGCGTGAGCCGGATGTACCAGGAACGTGCTGGCCGGCATTGCGAGCAGCGCGAGCACGGCGGCGGCGGCACGAGCAAGTTTCATCGAAGGCTCCCCTGTTTTGCTGCCGTATAACACTGTCATGGCAGCCCCGCCAAGCTGTCCGCAGCCGGCCCCAAAGATGTGGTCCGACCGGCAAAGGCCCACGCCCCAAGCGGTCTACCCCGTCCGCAGGATAGTGACCCCAAGTCCGGCATTTTCAAGCCAAAGCGGGGGGTTCCCTTGGGCGCTCCTATTCTTAAAGTCACGTCATGACGACAACGGCTTTGGGAGGAGCCTCGTTCATGCAGCAACAACAGGAAACAAGCGCGTTCGGTATCGACGAGGCGCGGCGGGTGCTGGGCGAGGTGTTTGCGCCCTGGGTGCAGGATCTCGGGCTTTCGGTCGAGGCCTTCGACCATGAGCCGCCCCCGCCCGCCGACGGGCCGGGCGCCGACTGGCAGCCGGGCGCGCTCCTGCGCATGGCCTTCTCCGAGCGGCTGTGCCGGCATGGCGGGGTGGTCTGCGGGCAGGCGCTGATGGCGCTTGCCGACACCGCCATGGTGATCGCGATCCTGGCCGCCAATCGCGGCTACCGGCCGATGACGACGGTCGACCAGACCACCCATTTCATGCGTCCGGTCGCCTCCTCCGACGTGCTCGCGGATGCGCGCGTGGTCCGGCTCGGCCGCACCATGAGCTTCGGCCGCGTGACCCTGTTGGGTGCAACCGACAACAAGCCGGTGGCGATGGTCTCAAGCGCCTTCGCGATGCTGTAGGGCGCCCGCCGGTCGCGCCAAGGCAGCCGCCATGGTGAATCCATGGTTAAGCAGGACGCCGGTTTGGACCGATCAATATTTAGTCGTCTGCAATTCGTTCAAACTACCTTCGCGGCATTGAGGAACTGGCAAGCCAAGCAAGAGCCCACAGCCATGAGCGAAGATTTTACCGAAAGACGAGCCCACGCCAGGCACCGCGTGTTCAAGGGCGGGCGCCTGGCATTCGGCTCCGGCCGCAAGGTCGAATGTACCGTGCGCAACATCTCGCCGGGCGGCGCGCGCGTCGATGTGACGCGTGCGACCGCGCTGCCGGAGCAGTTCACGCTTCTGATCGCCGCCGACCATTTCGAGCGGCGCTGCCATCCGGTCTGGATCGACGACACGCGCATCGGCATCGCGTTCGACTAACTAGACCGATCTTGCGCGCCGCCAGCGCCACAACGCGGTGGCGAGCAGGACGAGCACCAGCAGCGCCGCGATTGCGCCGGCCGAGAACCGGCCGCCCGGTCGATCGATCGTGCGCGACCACAGCGACGGCGCCTCGCCCTCGCGGGCCAGGCGAAAAGCCACCACCGCATCGCCGATCGAGGTGCCGCCTTCCGAATGGCCGCCGGCGGCGATCGCGACATATTGCTCGCCCTTCCAGAGATAGGTCATGGGATTGGCAACGCCCGGCACCGGCAGCCGGCCCTGCCACAGCTCCTCGCCCGATTTCGCGTCATACGCGCGCAGATACGCATCCATGGCACCGGTAAACACCAGGCCGCCCGCGGTGACGGCGACGCCATTGACCAGCGGCATCCCCCATTTGAAGGCAAGCCCGAGCGGCGCGCGATCCTCCGTGGTGCCGACGCTGGCGCGCCAGAGAATCTTGCCGTCCTTCAGGTCGGCCGCAACCAGCGCGCCCCAGGGCGGCTTGTTGCAGATGAGCCCAAGCCGCGACATCGCCACCACCCGGGTCATGGCGAAGGGGGCCCCGACCTGCCGGCCGAAATCGGTGCCGGGAGGTGGTTTGAAGCCTTCGGTCTCGCCGCGCGGCATCAGCCTGATGATGTGCACGGCGTTGGTCGTGTTGGCATAGAGGATCTGGTTGACCGGATCGAAAGCCACGCCGCCCCAATTGACGCCGCCGCCGGTCATCGGAAACTCCAGCGTGCCCTGCGTCGTGGGCGGCGTGTAGAGCCCGTCATTGCGCAAGCCGGAAAGCTTGGCCTCGCAGGAGCGGCTGCCGATGATCGGCGGAAAATCCCGCAAGTCGTCAGCCGTGAAGCGCTGCGGCATCAGGGCCGGCACATGGGTCGGAAACGGCTGCGTCGGCGACAGCACCTCGCCCTCCGCGCCGCCCTGCGGCACCGCCCGCTCCTCGACCGGCCAGACCGGTTGCCCGGTGTCGCGATCGAGCACGAAGACAAAGCCCTGCTTGGTCGGTTGAATCACGACGTCGCGCATATCTTGACCAGTGTCGATGCGCGCGAGCGTCGGCTGCGCCGGCATGTCGTAATCCCAGACGTCGTGATGTACGGCCTGGAACGCCCAGGCGAGCTCGCCGGTCTCGACCTTGAGCGCAACCACCGAATTGGCATGCTCGTTGTTGCCCGGCCGCTTGCCGCCCCAGAAATCCGGGCTGGGCGAGCCGGTCGGCAGAAATACCAGGCCGCGCGCCTCGTCTGCGGACATCGGCGCCCAGACGTTGGCATGCCCCGCCTCGATGCCGCGATGCTCCAGCGGATCCCAGCTCCAGCGCGGCTCTCCGGTGCGCGCGTCGAAGGCCCGCACGGTGCCGAGCGGTGCATCGACACGGACATTGTCGGCAATCGAAGAGCCGACCACGATCACGCCGCGACTCACCACCGGTGCCGAGGTGAACTGGAATTCGCCCGGCCAGACCAGCTTGATGCCGACGTCGACCTTCACCTCGCCATGGTCGCCGAAATCGTCGCAGGGTTTCCCGTCCCTCGCATCAAGCGCAATGATGCGCAGGTCATTGGTTGCCGTGACGACGCGGCTGCGGCAGGCGGCGCCGGCCGCCGCCTGCGGATCGACCCAATAGGCGACGCCGCGACAGTTGAAGCGGTTGGCCGGCCGCTGCGCGCTGGAGATATTCGGATCGAACCGCCATTTTTCCGCGCCCGTTCCGGGATCGAGCGCGATCACCTCGTTGAACGGCGTGCAGAGGATCAGGCTGTCCTCGACGAACAGCGGCGTCGCCTCGAACTTGCTGCGCGCCATGGCCGCTTCCGGGCGCGTCGCGAGATCCCCGGTGTGAAATTCCCAGGCCCGCACCAGCCTGTCCACATTCGCGGGCGCGATCTGCGCAAGGCTCGAAAAGCGCGTTCCGCCGGCATCGCCGCCCCAATACTCCCAGGCACGCAACGGTTGCGCCGCGATACAGGCGAGCAAAAGGCAGACCAGGGCGAAACGCCGGTCGATGGTCATCGCGCGGCGCTTACTTGGTTTTCTTGCTGTCGGGACCGGCAGGGCGCGCCCCGCCCCACGGATCATATTTTTCCTTGGGCTCGGGGATTCGATCGAGCGCAGCCTTGTAGGCCTTCTCGTCCACCTGCGGCTTCTTCTGATCGGACTTTGCCTGCTCGCCGCCTTGATGCTGCCTGCCGCCGCCCCCCATCTGCGCCCGGGCGGGCGCCAGCGCCAGCACCGCGATTCCCAGGACAGCCGCCGCAATGGCCATAGAGCGCATGGTTATCATCCTCCCTGCCGTAACCGCGGCGAAGCTAGCCCGCAACAGATCAGGGGCAAAGCGTCCGCGTGATGGCTTTCCATTAATTAATGGATGCGCGGTTTGCCAGCGGTCCCCACGCGCCCGCCCGCCTCTCGGGCGGCTCGGTTCGGCGGGGCGAGCAACACCCAGCAACAAAACACCTGAGTCATTCAGCAATAGTTGATCGTGGAAGACGGCGCCCCGAAGTTGCATCGCCATCTTTTTCCGTCATAGGGCAAGGCCTATGGGGTGGCGTCAGTTCATTCGCTCATGTCTGGTCGGCGGCGTTGCGCTGGCGCTGTCGGCGTGCGGCTTTGCCGACAGCCGCGCGCCGGTGCCGTCATTCATGCGCATCAAGGAAGCCGACCCGCCGCCGCCCGAACCGGTGCCGGACGTCAAGCAGCTCGTGCACGACAAGATGGACTCGGTGTTCGTCTCGACCTCCTACCCGCACGACGTGCGGGTGTCGCGGCCGCTGCATGATCCGCGCGGCCCCGGCTGGACGGCCTGCGTCAAGGCCGAGGTCAATTCCGCCAACGGCCAGCCGATCGGTACGCAGACCTATCGCATCTTCATCAGCGAAGGCGATATCGTCGACCGCAGGCGCGTCGATAGCGACGACAATTGCCTGACCGAAAGTTACGAGCCGATCTAGGGCGTGCACTCATTGACGCGCGGATGTCGGCTTCAGGGGGCAAGCTGAATCTTCTCGATCGAACTATTGCCGGAATTGACTCCAAGCGGACCTTGACCAGCCTCTTATTCGTATGCTGCATGTCGTATTGATCGGCCGGACTTGCACGATCACAAGAGTCGATCCGGCCCAAGCAAGCTGTTGCCGCCTGTCATAATGCCTGCTGCAGCAGCAAGGCCGCGAGCTCGTTGGGCATGTCGAGCATCACGTTGTGCCCACATGGAAGCTCCTCCCGCCACCAGTTTCGCTCGGCGGCCTTGGCGTAAAACTGACCGTAAGGACCGTCATGGCCCCGCGCTAGAATGTATCCGATGGTTGGGATGTTGTCGCAGGCGCCGCTTATCCGCGCCTGTGCTTCACAGCTGGACAGCGGATGCATTGTGCCCTGACGGTCCACCCAGGCGGCATCCGCTGCATTGACGCCGAATTTCACTGCCGGTATCGGCGGTATCTTCCAGCCATCGCCGTTGGCCACAGCCAGTTCTCGCATGCCCTTGCCGCCATCGGGTATGTAGTCGAAAAGGGATTTACCGTTTTCGGGAACGAAGGCGTCGAGGTAAATCAGCGAACGAATCCGGTCCGGCATCTGATCGGCGACGTGGCGAACGACGGCACCGCCGTAAGAATGTCCGACCAGGACGATGTCGCGCAGGTCCTCCCACTTCATAAGATTGGCCACATCCGCGACGTGAGTGTCGAGGCCGACGTCGCGGCTAAGAAGGTGAGAGCGTTCTCCGACACCTGTTAACGTTGGCGTGAACACCCGATGCCCCGCGGCCGTCAGCAGACGACGCACACGCGCCCAACACCAGCTACCATACCACGCACCGTGGACTAGGACATAATCGGTCATTGCGAAACGTTCCTTGCGAAGTAGGCGCCGTGACACGCGGCGACCCGAATGTGAGAGAAACGGCAAACGCGGCTGCCCGAAAGCAGACGAATTATGCTCACGTTGAGTTTTGCAGAGTTTGACCCAAAGCCGACCCGACGCAGGAGACGTCGATGCCGAACAGTTAAGACCTCGCGCCTAGCCCTTCGCGGCGGGGTCGGGCGGCACCGGCAGAATGATTTCGGACGCCACCTTCCAGTCCTTCCCGACGCGAAGCCAATTGATGATCATTAGAATCGGCCTGGCTGTTCCATCCTGCCCCGCATAAGAGACCGTGATGTTCATCGGCACGTAGGACTCGGCGACGTCGCGCGTCAGGCCGACAACCTTGAGCTTCGAATAATCCGGCTCGAGCACGACTGGACCGGAGCTGCCGATATCATGCAGCTTTTGATCAATCGCCTCGTTGCCCCAAAAGCCGGCCCAGTTGCCCTCGGACTGGATCGCGCTCTTGGCCACCAACAGGGTCGATGGCGATTGCCAGAACATCCCATGCAGAGCCTTGAAATCGTGCTTGTTGGCCAATTCCATCAGCCTGCGGAACTTCGATTCTATCGCGGTGAGGGTTGCAGCATCCAGCGGCTCTTTCCTGAGGGCGGGAGCCGACGCGACAGCCCCGGCGGACAGTGCCAAGGTGGTGAGAGTGACAAGAAGTGTCTTATGCATGCAGGAATTCCCATCCCGTGTCTGGCTCGCGTCATGACACGCGCGCGCCCCGCGTTCCGCGACTGGAATCAGTTGCCATGTCCATCGGCCGAAGAACGTGATCAGAACGATCAGCCTGCACATTCGCTCAGCAACGAAATGATTTTCGCATCGAGATTTCGGGCGACGGCAAGCGCTTCCGGGCTGCCACAGTGCCGCAGATAGCTCTCCATTCTATCATAAGAGACGTGCACGCCATCGGGACGCTCATCAATGAGCACTGTGACTGGGGCGTAGGATCCGGCATCGGGCGCGTGCTTGACCATCTCCTTCATGATGAGGGGATTGCCGACCACAAACCGTATGATCCTGGGTGTCTTGGATGCAGTTTCGCGAAGCAGAATGTCGCCCAAATCGAATTCTGCGAAGAGCATGAGGTCGGTTCGGCCAAGGCCACTTCGCACAACGCGCTCCAAATCCGCGAAGGAATCTGTCGCCCTCGTCACCGTGAAGAATTCGACCATGTTGGGTTGCCCGACCGCCGACTTGAGCGCGGCCACGACAGCGTCGAACGACTTTGAACTCGTGAGGCTGAAACGCTCCACCTCGATTTTAGCGATTGTCATTTGTTCTCCGAGTTGAGTCATATCGTCCCCTGGATGCTTTGCATGAAATGGTCGCGTGGGGGAACCAATGCGGCACGGCGGCCGAGACCTTCCGCGGTCTGATGTGTCTGCATTCTTTCGGCGCGAGCGCTCCCGGCACGAACGCGCCGGGAGCGATACCGTCACTTCGCGAGCGTGGCCTTTTCGATCTCCGCTGAGACTGCATCGGCATGAACGACGAGCGAAGCATGACTGCCGGCGACTTCCGTCGTCTGCGCCTTCATCCGGGCTGCGAAAAACTTTTGGGCCTCGGGTGCGATGACCTTGTCCTTGGTGCTGATCACGTAGAACGTTGGCTTGTCGCGCCAGGCGGCAACGTCGACGGGGGCTTCGAACGCAACGTGGTTCAATGGAAGCTGCGAGTTGGCGAGGTGCACGGCGATCTCCGGAGGGAGGTCAGCCGCGACGGCCGACGGAAACACCTTGGGATCGATGTACAGATTGCCCTTCGCGTCGGGATGGATCGCCGCGCCACCTTCGGTTGCCGGACCGCTATTGGCCAGCGTCGCAAGAGATTGTCCTACGTCGGGCGCAAAGGCGGAAACATAGACCAGCGCCGAAACCTTGGGATCATTGCCGGCTTCAGTGATGACCACGCCACCCCAGGAATGGCCGACGAGAACGGTTTTGCCGTCCTGCTTCGCGAGCGCCTGTTTGGTGGCATCGACGTCAGCAGCAAGGGAGGTGAGCGGATTTTCGACGAGCGTGACGTTGTAGCCCTTCTTCGTGAGAATATCGGCAACGGGCTGCCAGCTCGTCTGGTCCACGAAAGCGCCGTGCACGAGCACGATATTATGGGCCGCTCCCTTGGGCAATTCGGCGGAATGGGCGGAGCCGACCAATGTCGACCCGGCCAGGAGTGCGGTGGCGGCTGAGAGGAGGATATTTCGCATTGAATGATCCTATGTCGGACGAACACAGTCCGGGGGAATGGACAGGCGTTTCCAGCCAGGTTGCGGTTCTTCCATCTGCCATTGGCGAAATGGTTGCCGCTCGAAGCGTCGGCCCGCCGCAAGACCTAGTTTGCCGACCGTCCGGACGATAGAGATCAATCGTCCGGATGTTGTGTCCAATCGTCCATCGGTCTAGTCTGGGCGGCATGGACATCCTCGCCCAAGTGCTCGATCGCGTTCGTCTCGGTGGGACGCTGCTATTTCACTTCGAGCTCGGGCATCCCTGGAATCTGGAGTTGCCGGAGCGCCCCTACGCCCTGTTTCACTATCTTAGCCGGGGCTCGGCGACCCTCGCGCTCGGACAGGGACAGGAAATCCAGATGACCGAGGGCGATTTTGTCGTGATCACACGCGGCGAGCCCCATGTGCTTTATTCGGATCGCCGGGCCAAGCCTTTGCGGATTATGGATATCGATCGATCGGCGCCGCGTCTTGGCTTCCTTCGCCACGGCATCCATGCAAAGCCGCTCTCGACCATGCTTTGCGGCAATTTCACGGTGTCACGGCCGATGTTTGGCAGCGTGCTGGAGTTACTTCCGCCCGTGCTCGTGTTGAAGCCGACGGCGGACGGTGGTTGGCTCGAAGCCATCCTGCGCCGCATGGTCAACGAGTCCGCGCTCGAGCGTCCCGGCCAAAGCGTCGCGCTCTCACGACTGACAGAAGTGCTCTTTGTCGAGGTGCTCCGAAGCTGGATTGCGTCTCTCAATCCCGGACAAGGCGGCTGGCTCGGGGCCATATCCGACCCCCATATCGGACCGGCGCTCAAGCTGATCCACGAAAACCCGGAGCGCCCCTGGACACTGAGCGACCTTGGCCAACGCGTGGGGCTCGGCCGCTCGGTTTTTTCGGCCCGTTTCACCAGGCTCGTCGGCCAGTCCATGCATCGTTATGTAATCGGACGCCGGATGGCAGAAGCGGCGTTCCTGCTCGAAACCAGCGACGAGCCGATCGCACGTATTGCCAGCCGGGTCGGTTACGAGACAGCGGCGGCGTTTTCAAAACTGTTCCGGCGGCATCACGGATTGTCGCCCGGCCGCTACCGGGCCGCTCGGCGCCTCGATGGAAGCCTCCCGCAACCGGACGGTTCGGCCGTGCAAGTATCCGATTGACCTCGACACGCCCTCGGCTAGGCGGGGACGCTCGCCTTCTCCTGGAATTGCTCGAAGGCTGCGATCGCATCCGCCGCATACATCAGCGAGGGACCGCCGCCCATATAGACCGCCATGCCGAGCGTCTCCTCCACCTCCTCGCGGGTGGCGCCGAGCCGCACCAGCGCCTCGGTGTGGAAGCCGATGCAGCCGTCGCAATGCGCGGCAACGCCGAGCGCCAGCGCCATCAGCTCCTTGGTCTTCCTGTCCAGCGCGCCGTCGCGGGTCGCGGCCTGAGCCAGCGCCGAGAAGGCCTGCATGGTGTCGGGGATGTCCTTGCGAAGCTTCCTCAGATTGCCCGAGATGTCCTTGCAGATCTCCGTGTAGTTCTTGTCCATGACAGACCTTTCTATGCGGGTTTTGTGCCTGATTGCGTGCGCCGCGACGGCTCGCGCAGCGCGATGTAGATGGCGGGGATGACCAGCACGGTGAGCAGCGTCGAAGATGCGAGGCCGAACAGCAGCGAGATCGCAAGCCCCTGGAAGATCGGATCGAGCAGAATGGTCGCAGCACCGATCATGGCCGCGAGCGCGGTCAGCAGGATCGGCTTGAAGCGCACCGCACCCGCCTGCAGCACGATCTCGCGCAGCGTCTTGCCCTCGCTGTCGCTGTGGCGAATGAAATCGACCAGGAGAATCGAGTTGCGCACGATGATGCCGGCGAGCGCAATGAATCCGATCATCGAGGTCGCGGTGAAGGCCGCCCCCAGCAGCCAATGGCCGATCAGGATGCCGATCAGCGTCAGCGGAATCGGGGTGAGGATGACGAGCGGCAGGCGGAAGCTGCGGAATTGGGCGACAACAAGCACATAGATGCCGAGAATGGCGGCGCCGAACGCCGCACCCATGTCGCGGAAGGTGACCCAGGTGATCTCCCATTCGCCGTCCCACAGCAATGTCGGATGCGACTCGTCGGCCGGCTGGCCGTGCAGGCTGATCGCGGGCTTCGGCAGCTTGCCCCAATCATGGCTGTCGATGCGGCTGTCGACCTCGAGCATGCCGTAAAGCGGCGCCTCGAAGCGGCCGGCAAGCTCCGCCATCACCATGTCGGCGAAGCGGCCGTCGCGGCGGAAGATGACGGGGCTGCCCTGCTCCACGGTCGCCTTCACGACCTGCCCCAGCTCGACGACGGTCTTGCTGCCGGGCAGCGTGTTGGCCGGCACGGGTGTCGAGGCCAGCGTCTCGTCCCAGGCAAGGTCCCGCTTCGGCAGGCGGACCGCGATCTCGATCGGGTTGCGGTCCTCGCCGCGATGCGAATAGCCGATGGAGACGCCGCCGAACAGCGCCTGGATCGTGTCGTAGACATCGCGCTGCTCGACGCCGAAGAATTCCAGCCGGTCCTGGTCGATCGACAGCCGCAGGCGCGGCCGCTTCTCGCCGATGGAATCGTCGACATCGACGATGAAGGGCACGGCGGCAAAGATCGTCTTCACCTCCTGCGCCACGGCGCGGCGGGTCGCAGCGTCAGGTCCGTAGATTTCGGCAAGCAGTGTCGCGAGCACCGGCGGCCCCGGCGGCACCTCGACCACCTTGATGCTGGTGCCGGCGGGAACGCTGACGGCCTTGAGACGCTGGCGCAGATCCAGCGCGATGTCGTGGCTCGCCCGTTTGCGATCCCCGCGCGCGGTCAGATTCACCTGGAGCTCGCCGAGCTCGGGACGCTCGCGCAAGTAATAGTGCCGGACCAGGCCGTTGAAATTGAACGGTGCGGGCGTGCCGGCATAGGCCTGCACCGAGGTGATCTCGGGCAGCCCGCGCGCGAGATCGGCTGCCGCAAACAGCGTCCGCTCGGTATCTTCGAGGCTTGCCCCTTCGGGCAGATCGACCACAACGGCGATCTCGGACTTGTTGTCGAACGGCAGCAGTTTGACCGTGACCGATTTGGTCGCGAACAAGCCCATCGAGAGCAGCGTGGCGACGCCGACGACGAGCAGGAAGGTCCAGGCCGATCGCTTGCTGGCGACGACGGGGGTGGCGAACCGCCGATAGAGCCGGCCGAGCCGGCCTTCATCGTGATCGGCATGCGCTTGCACGGCCTCCGCCGATTTTGGCGCCAGCCGCAGCATCAGCCATGGCGCCACCACCACCGCGACAAAGAAGGAGAACAGCATGGCAGCCGAGGCATTGGCCGGGATCGGCGCCATATAGGGCCCCATCAGGCCGGAGACGAACAGCATCGGCAGCAGTGCCGCGACCACCGTCAGCGTCGCCACGATAGTGGGGTTGCCGACCTCGGCGACCGCTTCGATGGTCGCCCTGAGCCGCGGCCTTCCGTCATGCATCGCCCAGTGACGGGCAATGTTCTCGACCACCACGATGGCATCGTCAACCAGGATGCCGATCGAGAAGATCAGCGCGAACAGGCTGACGCGGTTGATGGTGTAGCCCATCAGGTTGGCGGCAAACAGCGTCAGGAGGATGGTGGTGGGGATCACCACCAGCGTCACCACGGCCTCGCGCCAGCCGATCGCGATCGCGATCAGGACGACGATCGAGAGCGTGGCGAGGCCGAGGTGAAACAACAGCTCATTGGCCTTCTCGTTGGCGGTCTCGCCATAGTCGCGGGTGACCGTGACCTGGACATCGTCGGGGACCAGGCGGCCCTTCAGTCCCTCGAGACGGCTTGCGATGTCGTGGGAGACCACGACCGCATTGGCGCCCGCGCGCTTGGCCAGCGCGACGCTGACGGCGGGAACGCGCTGCCAGTTGCCCTTGTCGTCACGCCCATCGTTCCAGACCCGGTGCTCCACCGTATTCGGACCGATGCTGATCGAGGCCACGTCGTTGACATAGACCGGCCGACCGTCCCGGGTCGAGATCAGCACGAGCCCGATGTCGGGAATCCCCGTCAGGGTCTGGCCGGCCGCAACATTGCGCACGCGCCCGGCGTCGCGCACATTGCCGGCGAGGAACGAGCGATTGGCGTCCTTCACCTTGGCGACCAGCTGCTGCAGCGTGACACCGTACAGCGACAGTTTCTCCGGGTCCGGCTCGACCCTGATGGCCTGCGGGCTGCCGCCGGCGACATAAGTGAGCCCGATATTGTCGACCTTGGCGAGCTCGGCACGAAGCTTGTCGGCGAGTTCGTAGAGATCCTTGTCGGACCAGCGATCCGCGGCTTGCGGCTTCGGCGAGAGCGTCAACACCGTCACCGCGACATCGTTGATGCTGCGTCCCACGATCAGCGGCTCGGAAATCCCGATCGGAATGCGGTCGAGGTTGGCGCGGACCTTTTCATGGACGCGCAGGATGGCATCCTCGAACTTGGTGCCGACCAGAAACCGCGCCGTCACCATCACGCGGTCGTCCTCGGTCTGGCTGTAGACGTGCTCGACCCCGTCGATGCCCTTGACGATCGCTTCCAGCGGTTTCGTCACCAGCTCGACTGCGTCCGGCCCGCGCAGGCCGTCGGCGTTGACGCGGATATCGACCATGGGAACGGAGATCTGCGGCTCCTCCTCGCGCGGAATGACGGCGACCGCAATCAGCCCGACGATCAGTGCGGCGAGCAGGAACAGCGGCGTCAGCGGCGAGGCAACGGTCGCCTGGGTGAGCCGCCCGGACAGACCGAGATTCATGGCCGCACCAACTGGTCGCCCGTGCGGATGCCGGAGAGGATTTCAAGCCCGCCGGGAACATCAGACATCGGCAATTCGCGACCGCGCTGCACGGGAACATCGACCGTCGCACCGCCGCGGCGAAGCTGAACATAGTCGATGCCGAAGCGCGTCTTCACATAATCGGCAGGGATCACGAAGGCAGGCCGCTCGCCGCTTGCGATCCACACCCGCAGGCGATCGCCCACGAAATATTCGCCGAGCCCCTCGACCCTGGCGTCGGCGATCACCCGCCCCTCCTCGATCTGCGGATAGACCAGGTCGATGACGCCCCAGCGCGCTGCGCCTTCGCCGAACTCGGCGCCGTCGACGCGGATCTTGTCGCCTGCCTTCAGAAGGCGGGCATGGCGTTCGGGGATGCGCAGGCGCAATTTGAAATCCTGCTGCGCGATGTTCACGATCGGGTCGCCTGGCAACACCACGGAACCGACCGCCACAACCCTTTTCAAGACGCGCCCGTCCTGCGGCGCCAGAACCTGTCCTTCCGTCTGCTGCTGCTGGACCACCGCGCGCTCCGCAGTCCGTGCACGTAAGCCGTTCTGGGCCACGTTGAGCGCCGTGCGTGCCTGATCCAGGTTGACGCGCGGCAACGTGCCGCGCTCGACCAGCCCCTCGATCCGGTCGTAATCGATCTGCGCCTGGTCGGCCTGCGCCTGCAGCGCCTGGATCTGGGCATCGAGCGACTTCATCTGCAGCACGAGCTTCTCGTCGCCGACGACGGCGATCGCCTGGCCGCGCGTCACCGCGTCGCCCTCCCTGACATTGAGCTGGGCGACCGTGCCGCCGATGCGGCTGCGCGCCGGCACCACGCTGATGCTTTCGACGGTGGCGAATACCGCCTTTTCGTCGGTGACCGGGCGCTCGACGACGTCAAGCGTTTCCGCATGCGCGGCAGCAGACAGCAGCAACGCCGTCGCGACGCCAAACCGTTTCAATCCCTGCATCATCAGGCACTCTCTTTGAACGGGCGCGGCTCACGCCCCGGCATCTCACGCGCTGGATCACGGCCGACATTGATCCTGCTCAACGCGCCGCCTGGCGCGCAGCTATAATTTGCGCTTGCCGGCTTTCTGCGGCGCGCAAAAGACCTGGTACAGTGTCTTGAGCACTTCGCGCGCGGGATCGCTGGCAATCGAGTAATAGATCGTCTGCCCGTCGCGCCGCGCGGCGACCAGACCGTCCTTGCGCAGCAGCGCAAGATGCTGCGAAACCGTGGAGTCCCGCAGGTTCAGGAACGCGGCAAGCTCGCCGACCGACCGCTCGCCGTCGATCAACTGGCAGATGATCAGGAGCCGGTGGCGATTGGACAGCGCCTTCAACAGGTCGCTCGCCTGATCGGCCGCCCGCTCCATCATGTCGCTCTCAATTTTCATACTTGCGTATATACGATAATTCGAATATATCGTCAAGCCGTAACCGATAGACCGGGACAACCGGCAAGAGCACTGTGACGCTAGCACTGTGACGCTTCACACGGAGGAACCCCATGGCGGAAGTCGTTATTATAGGAGCCGGCCTCAGCGGCACGCTGATGGCCTATGAAATGCTGCCCCAGCTGCGCAAGGACGATCGACTGACCGTCGTCTCGCAGGGCGCGGTCTATCACTTCGTTCCCTCGAACCCCTGGGTCGCGGTCGGCTGGCGCAAGCAGAGCGAGATCGAAATCGATCTCGTCGACGTCATGAAGCGCAAGGGCGTCAAGCTGCTGACGCAGGGCGCGCAGCGCGTGCACCCGGCGGAGAACCGCATCGAGCTCGGCGACGGCAGCTCGATCAACTACGACTACCTCGTGGTCGCGACCGGCCCCGAGCTTGCATTCGATGAGATCCCCGGGTTAGGGCCCCAGGGCTATACCCAGTCGATCTGCCACGTCGACCACGCGTCCCGCGCCCAGGAGGCATTCGAGAAACTGGCCGCCAATCCCGGCCCGGTCGTGATCGGCGCCGTGCAGGGCGCCTCCTGCTTCGGGCCGGCCTACGAGTTCCTGTTCATCGTCGAGACCGAGCTGCGCCGCCGCAAGTTGCGCGATCGCGTGCCCATGACCTTCGTGACGTCGGAGCCTTATATCGGCCATCTCGGCCTCGACGGCGTCGGCGACACCAAGGGCCTGCTCGAAAGCGAGCTACGCGAGAAGCACATCAAGTGGATCACCAATGCGCGCATCGACAAGGTCGAGCCCGGCAAGATGACGGTGGAGGAGTTTGCCAAGGACGGCATGAACCGCAAGGCCCATGAGCTGCCGTTCGCCTATTCGATGATGCTGCCGGCCTTCCGCGGCGTCGGTGCCGTGCGCGGCGTCGAGCAGCTCACCAATCCGCGCGGCTTTGTCATCGTCGACAGGCACCAGCGCAATCCGGCCTTTCCGAACGTGTTCGCGGTCGGCGTCTGCGTTGCGATCGCGCCGGTTGGCGCGACACCCGTTCCGGTCGGCGTGCCCAAGACCGGCTTCATGATCGAATCGATGGTGACTGCGACCGCGCTGAACATCGGCGCCCTGCTCCGCGGCCGGCCGGCGATGGCGGAGCCGACCTGGAACGCCATCTGCCTCGCCGATTTCGGCGATTCCGGCGTCGCGTTCCTGGCCCAGCCGCAGATTCCGCCGCGCAACGTCAACTGGTCGGCGAAGGGCGAATGGGTGCATTACGCCAAGGTCGCCTTCGAGAAATATTTCCTGCGCAAGATGCGGCGCGGCGAGAGCGAGCCGTTCTATGAACGCTTCGTGCTCGACAAGCTGAACATCGCCAAGATCAAGGAAGTCAGGACCGGAACATGAGCACGGGCGGCCGGATCGCGTGTTAGCCAATCAACCGGCGGCCCGCCCGCAACAGGCCGGTTGCCGCCTGCGACACCATTTGAAAAGGAGCATGTCATGAATGTGGATAAAGCGGTCCTGACCTTCGCCGGGTTTGTCGTCCTGCTCGGATTGGCGCTCGGCTATTGGGTGAACCCCTATTGGTACCTGCTGACGGCCTTTGCCGGGTTGAACATGATCCAGGCCGCGTTCACCGGCTTCTGCCCGGCCGCCATCGTGTTCAAGAAGCTGGGCCTGCGCAGCGGCAACGCCTTCTCGTGAGCGTGCTCAACGGGCGGTTAACATTACCGGTCGAATTGAACGCGCCGGCCAACCGGATTTTCCAACCTTTCCGCTAGATTGCCCCGCGCCGTTTGAGGGACGGTGCAAGGGAGCGGAAACGGGACGTGGCCGAAATGACCGATCTGGCGCTGCGCCGTCGCGCATCGATTGGGGATGCCACGGCTGCGCGCGCGCCGGCCGATATGGCATCTTCGCTCGTGCCGCTCGATGCGGTCGATGCCGCGCAGTGGCGCGAGCTTGGCGAACGCGTCATCGAACCGAACGGCTATTATCTTGCCGACTGGATGCTCGCGGTGAATGCCACCGCACCGGGACGCACGGACGCATCCGCGATCGCGGTCCGGGACAATGCCTCGCCGCGACGTCTCGCCGGCCTGATGCCGGTGGTCTCGCTCTGGCGCGCCTTCAAGATCCCGCTGCCTGCGCTCACCTCTGCCCACCCCTACGGCACGCTGTGCACGCCGCTGATCGATCGCGAGCGCGCCGAGACTGCGGCAATCGCTCTCTTGCAGGCCGCACGCGCTTCAGGTGCGCATGCTTTGATCCTGCGCGAGACTGCGCTCGAGGGCGAGACGATGCGGGTGTTGACCGACGTCGCGCTGCGCAACGGCTTGCGTCCCCGTGTCCTGCAATCGTATCGCCGCGCGGCGCTCGACGCGACGCGCGAAGCCGAAGCGCTGCTGCGCGACGCACTCGGCGGCAAGAAAATCAAGGAATTGCGCCGGCAGCGGCACCGGATGGAGGAGCATGGCGCTGTCTCCTTTACCGTTGCGCGAACGCCCCAGGAGGTCGCATCAGCAACCGAGGCGTTCCTCAAACTCGAAGCGAGCGGCTGGAAGGGCGAGCGCGGCACGGCGCTGATCCAGACCGCGGGCGATGCCGCCTTCATCCGCCGCGCCACGGTGACGCTTGCGGAACACGGTCAATGCGAGATCGTCACCTTGCGCACCGGCGAGATGCCGGTTGCCGCCGGCATCGTGCTGCGCCAGAACAGGCGCGCTTTCTTCTTCAAGCTCGGCGTCAACGAGCGTTTTGCAAGATTCTCCCCGGGCGTGCAGCTGACACTGGAACTGACCCGCCATCTCTGCGCCGATCCGCAGATCGACGGCGCCGACTCCACCGCGAGCCCCGATCACCCCATGATCAACCCGATCTGGCGCGAGCGCCTTGCCATCGGCGACGTGCTGATCCCGCTGCGACGGAATGATGCGATCGTGGCGCTGGTCCACGCGGCGCTGGTGGCGCGGCAGGAGCTGCGCGGCCTGGCGCGGCGCGCCGTACATATGTTGCGTCGTTGACGATAGAGACGCTCATGCGGCTCGAGATTCCGGGTTCGCGCTAAGGCGCGCCCCGGAATGACGCTCTGTCGCGTCACTCCGCCGCCTGCGCATTCACCTCTTCGGACACCTGCCGGATGGCCCGCGCGAGCATCGCCGGATCCTGCGCGCCGGAGACCGCGTATTTCTGGGCGAAGACGTAGGTCGGCACGCCCTGGATGCCCTTGCTGGCGGCATCCTCGGCCTGCGCGGAGATCAGCGCGACGTCCTCATCCGTCGCAAGCCGCCTGCGCACGTCCTCGGCATCGAGCCCGATGTCGGCGGCCGCCTGCACCAGCACGTTCGCATCGGTGAGATCGCCGCCGTCGCGGAAATACAACTCCATCAGCCGCTGCTTCATCTCGGGCGCCTTGCCGCTCTGCTCGGCCCAGTGGATCAGCCGGTGGCAGTCGATGGTGTTGGGCTGGCGCTTCACGTTCTCCGGCCGGTAGATGAGCCCCTCCTCGCCCGCGGCGATCACCACGCGCTGTGCGATTCCGTTATACGCCTCCACCGAGCCGAACTTGGTGGTGAGATACTCCTCGCGGCTGATGCCCTCGCGCGGCACCCAGGGATTGAGGAAGAACGGGCGGAAATTCACCTCCACCGGCACATCCGGCACCAGCTTCAGCGCATTCTCGATGCGGCGCTTGCCGATATAGCACCAGGGGCACACCACGTCGGAGACGATGTCGATGGTCAATGGCTTTGGCGTGGTCATGGGGGTGCGCTCCTTCCCTGTCGCATACCGCTCCAACATAGGCCGATTGGACAGCCAAACAAGCAGCGCGGCGCCGCGGCCTCCGGTGACAACCTCTGCGAATATTGCAGGGCAGACCTAACCTTCGATGCCCCAAGGATACCCCGAGCAGCCGGCTGGCCCTAACCACGCACCGGTTGCGGGAAGTGGCGCGCTGCCGCGCCGGTGTGTGTCACGTCTTGGTCAGACACACGTCGTCCATGAACAAGGCGTCAATGCCGGACTTGCGAAAGGTGACGATGGCATCGGTCGGCGTGCAGACGATCGGCTCGCTATCGTTGAACGATGTATTGATCACGATCGGCACTCCGGTCTGTGCGAAAAAGCAGGATATCAGCTCGTAGAAGCGCGGATTTGACTCGCGGCTCACGAGTTGCACGCGCGCGCTGCCATCACGGTGCACCACCGCTGGGATACGACCACGCTGCTCTTTCCGGACGGCGCATGCAAACAGCATGAATTCGTGACTGGTCGAGCGGGCGCCGACCTCGAACCATTCATCGGCGCATTCGGCCATGACGCTTGGCGCAAAGGGGCGGAAGTCCTCACGGTGCTTGATCCTCTGATTGAGGATCGCGCGCATGTCGGGCCGGCGCGGATCGGCGAGAAGCGAGCGGTTGCCGAGCGCGCGGGGCCCGAACTCCATGCGGCCCTGGAACCAGGCCACGATCTTGCCGGCGGCGATCATCTCCGCTGCCTCTCGCGCCGGTGCTTTGCTGCGTCGGGGCGTGAGACCGGCCGATTTGACTGCCGCCATGATCTCGCGCCGCTCGAATGCAGGTCCCAGATACGGCGTAAGCGCACCGCACCGGGGACGCTTCTTTTGCTTGGCACAGTGCACGACAAGAGCCGCGCCGATCGCGGTGCCTGCATCATGCGGCGCGGACGGTATGAACACATCGGAGAAGACCCCGGATTGCCTGACCAGACCATTGGTCACGCAATTGAGGGCGACGCCGCCGGCAATGCACAGATTCTCCACCGGCACCTTGCGCTTGAGGCGCCGCACCAGGGCCATGACAGCCGCGTTCGTGGCCTCCTGCAGCGACGCTGCGATGTCGGCGTGGCGCGGCAAAAGCTGGGCGTCAGGGTATCGCGGCGGACCGACCAATGCCTCGAGCTTGTCCCACTTGGCCGAAAAGCCAATCAGGTCGGGATCGACCGCATAGTCCTCCTTGCCGACGCGCAGCATCGACTGGAATTTGCTGCGGAAGGTCGCGGGATTGCCATAGGCTGCCAGACCCATGACCTTGGAGGCGTCGTAGTTCGAGAAGCCGAGATAGCCGCTCATGATCTCCCACAGGAAGCCAAGGGAGTGCGGATAGTCGAAGATTTCGACGCTCTCGATCCGGTTGCCTGCGGCCTTCGCCAGCGTCGAGCCGGCGGTCTCGCCGATCCCGTCGATGGTCAGGATGGCCGCGCGATCAAAGCCCGACGGAAAATAGGCCGAAGCGGCGTGGGACTGGTGATGGGGCACGAAATTGAATGCCTTCCCGAGCGAGCGTCCGAGAATCTCCTCGGTAGCGCCGCGCACCTGGCCTAGCCGCAGTCGGAAGGTTTCTTCAAATCGTGGATCCCACCACTCGGGACGATAGCGCGCCCGTCGCGCCTGAGGGTCGAACGAGTATGCCACCTGATCGATGTCATCGGCGGTCAGGCCGGCCTGTTTGAGGCAGAAGCGGATCGCGCGCTCGGGCAACTGATGCGGGTTGTCGAAATCCGCCTCCTTGCCGTGCTTGATGCGATTGAATCGCTCTTCCTCGGCGGCCGCGACCAGCGCGCCGTCGACGAGCAGGGCCGCAGCCGACTCGTGATAGACCGAGTTGATTCCAAGAATGTTCACCGCCCCCCCCGGAGTGCAAACGCCGCTGATCGAATGGCTGATCCAGCAAATTAGAACATCAGGCCGGACTGAGCTGCTGGGACAAATCAGCGCAGCAATTGCGCCGCCGATTCGACTCGAGGCGGGACGCCCACGACGGAGCCCGCGCCCCCCATGACGTCACTGTGACGCGCTAGTCCGCGCCGAGTTCGTCCGCCATCTGCCGCATTCGGGCAGCCGTCAAATCGTCCGCCGGAAAGAACGTCTCCAGCGCCAGCTCCGACAGCGTCACGTCGACGGGCGTGCCGAACACCATGGTCGTCGAGATGAAGCTCAGGACCTCGCCATTGTGCCGGAGCTTTAAGGGGATCGCGACATTGTTGTCGGGCAGCAGCGGTGCGCTGCTCGCCGGCAGCGGAAAGGCCTTGAGGTCGTTATAGAGCTTGATCAGCACGGGATCGGCCGTCGCTTCGCATTGCCGGTGCAGCCGCTCGAGCAGGTGCCCGCACCATTCGGCGAGATTGACCGTGCGCGGCGCCAGCGCTTCCGGGTGGAAGGCAAGCCTCAGGATATTGAAGGGCCGGCCGAGCAGGCGCTCGGGAATGCCGTCGAGCAACGGCGCCACCATGCGGTTGGCGGTGACGAGATTCCAGTGGCGGTCATAGGCCAGCGCCGGGTTCGGCTCATGAGCCTTCAGCACGAGGTCGATCGCCTGCCGCGCGGATTTGAGCATGGGATCATCCAGCGAGCGTTGCGGAAAGGCCGGCGCAAAACCGGCGGCAACCAGCAGCACATTTCTCTCGCGGAGCGGCACGTCGAGCCGTTCAGCGAGCCTCAAGACCATCTCGCGCGAGGGCGCGGCGCGTCCGGTTTCGACAAAGCTCAGATGCCGCGCCGAGATCTCGGCCTCGACCGCAAGATCGAGCTGGCTCAGATGACGGCGCTGCCGCCATTCACGCAAATGCTCGCCGACATGCACGGGGCTGCGTTCGTTGCGGGCGGCGGAGGTTTGGACGTTCATCATGCCGCAAAATCTAGCATGCGCCCTTGGCCCCTTCCATTACCTCCGGGGTAATCGAATTGCGCTCGCGAACGGATCATCCTGCCCGGCAATGGAGAATGATCATGCGTCCGTATTCGCGAAATTGCTCGCCCTTCCCCGGCCTCTCCCGGTGGCTGATCGATCTTGCGGTCAGGCTCGTTGCCCGTTCGCTGCAGATGCCCGCGCCGCTCGTGCAGGCGATCGTCGCCTTCGTCTATGCCGGCGTACAGGAAGCCGACCGCCGGCTTCTCGCATTGTGCCGGCCGTCCCGCTGATTCCAATTCGACAGCCCGGCCGCGATCATGCCGGCGGGGCGACGGCCGCCTCCGTCCTGACCGGCTTCCATGACCATTTGCCGGCCGCCGAGGCTCCGGCGCAATCGGTTCGGCGCGAACGAGAAGCTCAAGCCACGAAGCGGTGGCCGTTGAGGCGCCTGGCCTTTCCGTTCGCCTTCTTCGCCTTGCCGGCGGCTTTGCCGCCCGCCTTGCCACGCGCCTTTTCCCTGGCTTTCGCTTTGTCCTTGGCGAGCTTTTCAGCCTTGCGCTCGGACTTCTTCTCTTCCTTCGCTTTCAGCCTTGCGCGTTCGAGCCGCGCCTCGGCGCGCTTCTTCTTGCGCTTCTTCTCGCAGGAATCGCATTTGCAGCCGATCGGCTTCAGATAGGCCTTGAAGTAGTCGGTGCCGTAATCGTAGTTGATCTCCTCGCCCGGCTCGATGTTCTTGATGGCGCGGATGTACACCTTACGCTTGCGCGGTCGAACGTCGGATTCCGCGTTCGGCTTGCAGGCGTGGTTGATATAGCGGGCGACGTTTTCCCGGAGCGAGCCATCGATGGTCCAGCGGTTGGTCAGCTCGAACAGGTATTTGTTCTCGATCGCATCATCCTTCTCCTTCTTCGAATCCAGGAGAGGCCCGAAATAGCGGATGATCCGGGTTCCCTTCTTGATCGGTTTGGTGGCGAAGAGGCCGAGCCCGGTGCGGGAACGGCCGATGCGGTAGGGTTTGTTCGATGAAATCGAGGGCATGACAGTCGTTTTGGAGACGCGCGCAGCGGCGACAAAGAGGTGACGTGTTCTAGAACGATTCAGGCAGAAAGTCAGGTTTTCTCAGCCATTCGCATGAACCTTCCCCAGATTGCACACATCGGAGATGGCCTGGAGTAGCCCACGGGAGCGTGTCATGCGCCGCCGCTGCCGGCTCGCCGCCCCCCGCCGCCCATCCTTCGAGGCTCGCCTGCGCGAGCACCTCGGTGCGCCGGAGAAACAGCGACAGCGCATCAGACCGCCCTAGTCCCTCGCCACCGTCATTTTCAGCATGGCGTCGAGCAGCATCTCCGCATTGCCGCCCCCGGGCAGGCGATCGACGATGTCCTTCAGGCGACCGTCGAGCAGCAGCATGGTGAAGCCATGCACCAGCGACCAGGCACGCGCGATCGCGGCCGCCTGGTCGAGCGTCAGCCCGTCCTCGGAGATGGTTTCCTGGCGCTTGGCGGCGATCGCGCCGGCAAGGCCGGCGAAGGAGGCTTCCGCCGCCTCATGCAGCGAGGGCCTGGAGTAATCCAGCCGCTCGGTGCGGAACATCAGCCCGTACATGCCCGGATGCGCCTGGGCATAGGCGACATAGGCCTTCGCCCGCGCCATCGCGCGTTCATTGATCGACAGCTCGCCGCCGCAGGCCGCAGCCATTGCGGCGTTGAACTGGCGGAAGCCGATCGCCGCGAGTTCGCTGACGAGCCCGGTGAGATCGCCGAAATGATGGGTGGGCGCGGCATGCGAGACGCCCGCCTCGCGCGCCACCGCCCGCAATGTCAGGCCAGGAAGGCCGTCGCGTTCCAGGACCCGCTCGGCCGCTTCCAACAGCGCATCGCGCAGCGCGCCGTGATGATAGGGGGTGGCTTCGGCGCGCGAGGGGCGGCGTCCGCGGCCCGCACGCGGCGACGTCGTGCGCGCGGCGGTCTTGCGGGCGCGGGGTTGGGTCTTGGACGGGGCTTGCTCGGACTTTCTCATGACAAACCGCTTATACGACACGATTTTTACACCGTAAAGATTTCGCTTGACCGCAACCACGCCAATCTTTACGATGTAAAGATAAAAAACAGGAGGTGCGACCCGTGAAACAGGATGTGAAGCAGCACGACACCAGCCGGCCGCAGCGGTCAAACATCGCGCCCATCCCCTTCGAGGCCGATGCCCCGATCCTGAGAATATCAGGCGAGTTGCCGCGCGAGCTCAACGGCACGCTCTACCGCAACGGCCCCAACCCGCAATTCGAGGCGCCTGGGGCGCACTGGTTCGTCGGCGACGGCATGCTGCACGCCTTTCATCTGGAAAACGGGCGCGCCTCCTATCGCAACCGCTGGGTCCGCACCCCGAAATGGCTGGCCGAGCACGACGCCGGCCGCGCGCTGTTCGGCGGCTTCGGCCGCAAGTTGGCCGATGCGCCCGCTCATTTGACCGACGGCGGCGTCGCCAATACCAACATCCTGTTTCACGCCGGCCGCCTGCTCGCGCTGGAGGAACTGCATCTGCCGACCGAGATCGAGCCGGGCACGCTGGCGACCCGCGGCTATTGCAATTATGGCGGCGGCATCGCCGGTCCCTTCACCGCCCATCCCAAGATCGATCCCGTCACCGGCGAGATGGTGTTCTTCGGCTACAACGCCTCCGGCCCCTTCACCCCCACCCTCTCCTTCGGCTCGATCGGCGCCGACGGTGCCGTGAAACGCTTCGATCGTCTCACGGCGCCCTATGCCAGCATGGTGCATGATTTCATCGTCACCGAACATCATCTGCTGTTTCCGGTGCTGCCGATCACCGGCGATCTCGCGCGCGCCATGAGCGGCAAGCCGGCCTATGCCTGGGAGCCCGACAAGGGCGCTTACGTCGGCGTGATGAAGCGCAATGGTGCGGCCAAGGATATCGTCTGGTTCCGCGGCGAGGCCTGCTACGTCTTCCATGTCATGAACGCGTGGGAGGACGGGAGCCGCATCGTCGCCGACGTCATGCAGTTCGAGCAGGCGCCGCTCTTCCCCCATCCCGACGGCTCGCCGACCGACCGTGACAAGTCGCGCGCGCGGCTGTGCCGCTGGACCTTCGATCTCGCCGGCAATACCGACCGTTTCGTTCAAACCTATCTCGATGACATGACCGGCGAATTCCCCCGCGTCGACGACCGCCGCGCCGGCCTGAAGAGCGACCATGGCTGGTACGCCTGCGCCAATCCGGATCTCGCCACCGACGGGCTCGCCTTGTCCGGCATCGTCCATGTCGACGGCGCAGGCCGCCGCCGCGGCCGCTACCTGCTCCCGCCGGGCGACACCATCTCCGAGCCGGTGTTCGTGGCCCGTGACGACACGGCGGCCGAGGGCTGCGGCTTTCTTCTCGCCGTGGTTTGGCGCGCCCGCGACAATGTCAGCGACCTCGCCGTCTTCAACGCCACCGATGTCGCGGCCGGCCCGGTCGCGCTGGTGCATCTCGGCCATCGCGTGCCCGACGGCTTTCACGGCAATTGGGTCGGGGCGATGTAAGCTAAGCACCGCGGTACCCGTCATGGCCGGGCGTGTCCCGGCCATGACGACTGAGCAAGCGGCGCAGATTCCCATAACCAATTGAAAACCAAGCCTTTAGCTGCGACCTCACGTTATTTTGACACTGTCAAGATTTAACTTGACACTGTCACATCCTCGCCCTAGAAATCCTTCCAATGTAAAGATCGGCCCCGACGAGGCTGCCCATGACGATTTTCCTGATCCTCGCCCCTTATGGCGCCTTTACCTTCCTGATGCTGGTGGCGCCGGCCCTGGTGAGCTTGTTTGCCGCCTGCCTGATCGCGCTTGCCGTGATCACGTTTGACGCGGCGCGCGGCCGCGCGCTGAAGGTCTTCGGCGCGGGGGGCGCGCTCGTGTTCGCGGCCGTCGGCCTCTATCTCGCTTTCGTCGACCCGTCGCTCGCGGCGTCCAAGGTCAGGCTCGCGGTCGACACCGGGATATTCATCGTCTCGGCCGGCTCGATGCCGGCCCGCTTTCCCTTCACGCTGCAATATGCGCTGGAAGCCGTGCCGGCCGAGACGGCGGCGATGCCGGGCTTCCTGCGCGCCAATTATCTGATCACCGCCGCCTGGGCTCTCGCCTCCCTGCTGATGATGCTGTCCAACCTTGCGGTGATCTACCTGCCGGGCCTGCCGCTCTGGAGCAGCCTGTTGATTGCCTTCGCCGCCCGCAACAGCGCGCTTTATTTTACCAGATGGTACCCGCAATATCGCGAGCGGAAATATGGTCCGCCGCCCGCGGTTGCGCTGCCGAGCCCGCAATGATCGGTTTCCTGAACGGGGAGTGACGATGAAGGACGTGCTGTTGCGGCTGGCGACCGATTTTCTCTCCACCATCGTCTTCCTGGTGGTCTATCTTTTGACCGGCAACATCATCCTGGCGACCTCGGTTGCGGTCGCAGGCGCCATCGCACAGGTCGCTTACGCGCGCGTCACCGGCAAGGCACTCGGCTTCATGAGCTATGCGAGCCTCGGACTCGTGATCGTGCTGGGAGCTGCGACCATCCTGACCAACGATCCCCGCTTCGTCCTCGCAAAGCCCTCGATCGCGCATTTTGCCATCGGGCTGATCATGCTCAAGCGCGGCTGGATGCTGCGCTACATGCCGCCGCTGGTGGCCGAGACCATCCCGGAATATGTCACCGCGGCCGGCTTTGCCTGGGCGGCGCTGATGTTCGCGCTCGGCTGCGGCACCATTGCGGTCGCGATGACCGGCGACATCAAGCTGTGGACGATCTATGTCTCGGTGGTGCTGGTCGCGACCAAGGTGCTGGCTTTCGCCATCCAGTATGTCGTCTTCCGCCTGATCGTCACCAGCCGCGTCCGCACGGCCCGCGCCGCAGCGGGTACCTAGAGGATAATCCGCAAAACGCGGCACCGGTTTTAGCCGAAAAATCCTGCTCGACCGGACGCCTGAACCGGCCCCGAACGATTTGGGTCTGCGGTCAAGATGCGCTATAGGCGGTCCCGCAAATGCGTAGCGCCGCCCGGGCCCCTCAGGCTCCGCGCCGGCGATCAACCGGGGATTGGAGGAGACCGCAATGGCCGTCGACGGAAACTGGAATCTCACCATGAGCACGCCGATGGGCGAGCGCAGCGCCACGCTGAGCCTGAAGAGCGCGGGCTCGACGCTCACGGGTACGCAGGGCGCCGAGGGCAATACGGCCGAGATCTTCGACGGCACCGTGAACGGCGACGAGGTCGCCTGGAAGGTCTCCATCACCAACCCGATGCCGCTGACGCTCGCCTTCACCGGAAAGGTCACGGGCGACGACATCTCCGGCGAAATGGGCATCGGCCCGATGGGCAGCTTCTCGTTCACCGGCAAGCGGGCGTAAGCCTGCTCCCCGCCTCGTCTCACGCCGGACGCGTGGGCACGATGGCGATCGGATTGAAGGTGTAGACCGCCTCGCCGTTCTGGTTATAGGCGGTCCATCTGATGCGGACGATGCCTTGCGGCTTCGTTCGCGACGGGACCAGCTCAACCACCTCCCCTTCCAGGTGCAGGGTGTCGCCCGGCCGCACCGGCTTCATCCAGCGCAATTCGTCGACGCCGGCCCCGAACAAGGGATGCGGCCCGAACGGCCGCGCCGTGATGGCAAGGCGCATGGCAATCGCCGCGGTGTGCCAGCCCGAGGCCGCAAGCCCGTTGAGAATGCTGTTCTCCGCTGCGACCTCGTCGAGATGAAACGGCTGCGGGTCGAATTCGGCAGCAAAACGCAGGATGTCCTCCTTGGACACCGTCGTCTTCTCGCTCGTAAAGCGCATACCGACCTTCAGGTCGTCGAACCACTCGACCATCATTCTCCTCACCGATCAAAACCAGATCTGCATCCTGACGCCGCAGGCATCGACCGGCGGCGCTCCCTCCGGCAAGTGACCGGCCGGCTCGCGTGCGGCAATTGCCACCGCACATGCATCCAGCACATCATCCTGCTTCGCGCCAGTCCCAAGCCGCGTGCGGGCCGTCCACTCGCCGATATCGGTGAAGCCGACGTGCCGCAGCAGTCGCTTGCGCAGCGACAAGCCGTCGTCGGATGTCTTCGACGGCAACGGCCGCCCCCGGTTGAGACGCAGGAACACCAGCTCCGGATGGACCTCGCGAATATCGAGCAAGGGATGCGCGCGCACGTAAGCGTCGACCTGCATGATCTTGGGACCGAGATGCCAGAGCTGGCGCGAGACGCGGGCCTGGCCGCGCCGCGTCGCTTCTTCGTTGGCCCGGTCGGGATCATCGAACTCCCGCCAGAGCCACCGCCGCGCACCGGTGAAGACGCGCGAGGCATGCGGCCGCAGTTTTTCGCGCGCCAGACGATCGCAGTCCCGCGCGCCGTCATCGGGCATGCCAATGGGAATGTCGATCCCGACCCGGTTGAAGCGATGGCGAAGCGCGTCGGCGATGTCAGGGTGAAAGCTCAATCTGGGGCGGTCGCCGTCCAGGAGAACGGCGACCCAGCCCTTGGAAAAACCGTCGAGGCCCAGCGCTTTCAACCGAGATCCTCGACCGGAGCCTCAACCCAGATTGAGCTCCTTGAAGAAGTCGTTGCCCTTGTCGTCGATGATGATGAAGGCCGGGAAGTCCACCACCTCGATGCGCCAGATCGCCTCCATGCCGAGCTCGGGATATTCGACCACCTCGACCTTCTTGATGCAGTGCTCGGCGAGATTTGCCGCGGCACCGCCGATCGAGCCGAGATAGAAGCCGCCATACTTCTTGCAGGCCTCGCGCACCAAGGGCGCGCGGTTGCCCTTGGCCAGCATCACCATCGAGCCGCCGGCGGCCTGGAACTGGTCGACGAAGGAATCCATGCGGCCCGCGGTGGTCGGGCCGAAGGCGCCGGAGGCGTAGCCCTCAGGCGTCTTGGCCGGACCCGCGTAATAGATCGGATGGTTCTTGAAATAGTCCGGCAGCGGCTCGCCCTTCTCCAGCCGCTCGCGCAGCTTGGCATGCGCGGAATCGCGCGCCACGATCATCGTGCCGGTCAGCGACAGCCGGGTCTTGACCGGATATTGCGACAGCGTCGCCAGGATCTCCTTCATCGGCCTGCCGAGATCGATCTTGACCATCTCGCCGCCGAGCGACTGCTCCACCGCCGGCAGGTACTGCGCGGGGTTGTGCTCGAGCTCCTCGAGATAGATGCCGTCCCTGGTGATCTTGCCCAGCACCTGGCGGTCGGCCGAGCAGGACACGCCAAGCCCGATCGGCAGTGAGGCGCCATGGCGCGGCATGCGGATCACGCGCACGTCGTGGCAGAAATACTTGCCGCCGAACTGCGCGCCGACGCCGAGCGACTGCGTCATCTTGTGGATTTCCTGCTCCATCTCGACGTCGCGGAAGGCGTTGCCGTCGGCCGAGCCGTGGGTCGGGAGCGCGTCGAGGTAGCGCGCCGACGCGAGCTTCACCGTCTTCATGCAGAGCTCGGCCGAGGTGCCGCCGATCACGATGGCAAGGTGATAGGGCGGGCACGCCGCTGTGCCGAGGGTGAGGATCTTCTCCTTCAGGAACGCCAGCAGACGGTCCTTCGTCAGCACCGACGGCGTCGCCTGGAACAGGAAGCTCTTGTTGGCGGAGCCGCCGCCCTTGGCCATGAACATGAACTTGTAGGCGTCCTCGCCCTCGGCGTAGATCTCGCACTGCGCCGGCATGTTGTTGGCGGTGTTCTTCTCCTCGTACATCGACAGCGGTGCGACCTGCGAGTAGCGCAAATTGCGGCGCAGATACGCATCGCGCGCACCTTCGGACAATGCCGCCTCGTCCTCGCCGTCGGTGATGACGTTGCAGCCCTTCTTGCCCATGATGATCGCGGTGCCGGTATCCTGGCACATCGGCAGGATACCGCCGGCGGCGATGTTGGCATTCTTCAGGAAGTCCAGCGCCACGAACTTGTCGTTCGGGCTCGCCTCGGCATCGTCGAGGATGCTGCGCAGCTGCTTCAGATGCCCGGGCCGCAGGTAGTGGTTGATCTCGCCGAAGGCCGCCTCCGACAGCGCCCGCAGCGCCTCGCGGGAGACCACCAGCATGTCCTTGCCCAGGACCTTCTCGACCCGCACCCCCTCGGTCGACACCTTCCTGTAGGGCGTGGTGTCCGGCCCCAGCGGAAACAGCGGCGTATGCTTATAGGGCGGAACGGGCTTGTTCTGGTCGGGAAAGGCGGTCGGAGCGTTCATGGATGGCTCGTGGGTTGAGAAGGGCCGGACGCGGCCGGTGTCGGCCGCCCGGAAGATAGAGCCGTTCTAAGCAATTTTGGCGGAAAAGGAAGGCGCGAGAGGTCGGGTCAGGCTTGCAATCACTGCCGCGGCAGATAAAGCGGCACGCAGGGTCGTCCGGCCGGCCGGCATCGCTTCGGAGCTACTCCGGCGTCCGATCCTGCGCACCGTGAAACACGGCAGTGACAACCACCCGATCGAGTTGCTGGTCGATTTCATAGATCACGACGTAGGGAAATCGCGGGACAACCCATTCGAACGTCTCGGGGTCGCGGCCGATATGGCCCATTCGGGGGAACGCCCCCAGCAGCTCGATGCTGCTGAAAAGGCGATCCGTCACGACCTTCGCGGCCGCGGGACTATCTTGGGCAATCCATTCGAAAATGTCAGCGAGATCGGCAATCGCCTGATCATCGAAGACCAGCTTCATACGGGCTACGAGCCGAACCGCTCGACGCGGGCGCGTGCCTCGTCATGCGAGAGCAGCCTGCGGTTGGGATCGGTGCGACGCCGTCGCACCTCCGCCACCTGAGCATCGGTCAATTGCACATCCCGCATGTGCTTGACGTAGTCGAGCAATGCGCCAGCGGCTGCGTCCTGCTCACCATCAGGCAGTTTCTCGATCTCGCGAAGGGCTTCTTCCAGCAACCTTGTCATGGCGAAATGATAGCATAGAGCGGATGACAGAATCCACCGGCACCTTCACCGGTGCAACAGACATCGCTTGCGCCGGGCCGCATCTGCCGCTTCAATGGCGGCTCTCACGGGGCATTTCATCATGACATTCCGACGACCGTTTCGCCGCTTGTTCCAGCTCGCGATAGGGCTTGCGCTGTTTGGCGCGTTCGCCTCCTCCCCTGCCCGCGCCGACCATTGCGACGACAATGCCGCGGAGCTTGCGCGCGCCATCGACGGGCTCAAGGTCAACTTCAAGGCCGCCAACATCATCTATCTGACCCATCCGGCCGCAAGCGAATTGTCACTCGGTTGTCGCGGCAGCGACTACGCCAGCGAGCTCTACGCCAAGACCGACCGCAAGATGCGGCCCGCCTTCTTCGACCTCGTCGCATCGGCCACGGCCGTGATCTTCACCTTGCCCAAGGACGACGCCGCGACCGGGACCTCGCGCTGCCTCAAGCGCATGGGGCTGTTGCATGGCGACAAGGTGACGCTGCGCTACAAGCGGCTGGACATGCAGTGCACCCGCACCAAGCTGGATGCCGCCATCGTGGTCCGCCGCGGCCTCGACCAATAGGCGGCCACGCCCCCAGACCATGGGCCGAGCCGTTTGCGCCGCTAGACGAAATCTCTGCTCCGAACGCAACGGATTCGCTGACCGCCAGCCTGTGCTCGCTCAACCGGATCGCCCCCTGAGCGGCAGGGCCTGGAGTCGTCGGCCTGCCGTGATGTCTTATGCGGCCGTGTGAGGCTCCCGTTCACCATCCCTCCGCAGCGTGCGCCGGATCGATCGCATTTTAGCAATCTGGTTCACGCGCCGTTCGGCTGTGCAGCTGCAACATGCGGGCAGCAACAGGAATTCTGCCATGGATATTTCGAGCGTTACGTCCTCGGTCCCGGTCAGCCAGACGGCGATCGACAATTCCCAGTCGTCCAACAGCAACGCGGCCGACACCAGCAGCGCCGCGACCGCCTACACGCCGCCTCCGCCGCCGCCGCTGCCGCCTGGCCAGGGCGTCCGCGTCGATCAATTGGCGTAACCAGGACGCGCGTTACGCCGCAGCCGTGACGCGCCCAATCGAGGCCCGCCCCTCCTCCAGCCGCAGCTCATCGCCTCCCGAGCGGAACGATTGCCGGGACGACCAAGCCGGCGTGCGCCATGCGGACATGCGTATCGCCCTCGCCGCGCCTCAGCGTCCGACCGGCATGGCGTGCCTTTCCCCGTCGCCGGTTCCTTCAGCAGCGTCTCCGGATTTCCAAACCGCGGGCATACGAACCGGAGACGCCGCGAGCGCGTTCGCCTATGGTGACGCTCTGAAGGGAGGCACGCCATGTCCGACTCGAGGACGTTTACCGGCGGCTGCCATTGCGGCCAGGTGCGGTTCGAATGCACCACCGATCTTGCCATGGTGACCGCGTGCAACTGCTCGATCTGCACCAAGATGGGGCTGCACTTCACGTTCCTGCCGCCGAGCAGCTTTCAGCTCCGCGCCGGCGCGGACGTGCTGAAGGAGTATCTGTTCAACCGGCGCGTCATCAAGCACCAGCTCTGCGCCGATTGCGGCGTCGACGTGTTCGCGCGCGGCCGAAGGCCCGACGGCACCGAGGTGGTGGCGCTCAATGTCAGCTGCATCGACGGCATCGAACTCTCAAAGCTCGCGATGACGCCGGTCGACGGCAGGAACAGGTGACGCCCGCATGGCTCGTTGGCCGGCGCCACGGCCGGTGACGACGCCCGCTTGCTCGTTCTTGTCTGGATGACGAGCGCAGTCGGGGTGCCCGTGTAAAGAAAGTCTAAAACTATTCTGACTAATTTTTCGGCAGCCGGTTTCGAACTGCCAAAGACTTTTGCTACTTTAAATCATAGGACCATGATCATGCAACCCAAGAGAGGCTTATCCCTCAAGCTGGGCGGTCGAATTCTCCTTCTCTTCGGTGCGTGCACATTCGTGATCCTGGCTGCGGCGGCAGTCGGATTCTGGCGATTTGCAGCCAGCATCCGCGCATTCGACGAGACCGTCGTGTCCAGCCAAAGCAATGCCGTGAAGGTCGAAACCGTCGAGATCAACTTCAAGAAGCAGGTTCAGGAATGGAAGGACATCCTGCTGAGGGGGAAGAATCCGGACGCGCTCACCAAGTACTGGACGGCCTTTCAGCAGCGCGAGAGCGACGTCGCCCAGGGCGTCGAGCGCATGATCGGCAGCGTCACCGACAGCGAAGCCAACCAGCTCCTGGTGCAATTCCGGTCGGCGCACCAGAGCATGGGCGAGGCATACCGCCGTGGTCTCCAGGAGTTCAAGGATCATGATTTTGCAAGCGCGGTTGGCGACAAGGCGGTCGCGGGGATCGACCGTGCACCGACCGAGCTTCTGACCAGGGCGAAGGAACGCCTGCTGCTAGTTGCGGATGAGCGCGCACGCGAAGCGAGGGACACCGCGAGCCAGACGATCTGGTTGACGACCCTGCTGTTGTTGGCGGGCGCGGTCTCAGGGGCCTTCGCCTTCTGGATGGCCGTTCAGAGAAGCATTGCCCGTCCGCTCGACTCGGTCGTGGGGGCACTCGGCGCGCTTTCCCAGGGCAACACGTCGATCGCGGTGGACGGGCTCGACCGGCGTGACGAGATCGGTAGCGTCGCCATGGCCATGAGCCAGCTGAAGGAGCGGATGATCGAGGCAGACCGGCTCCGCGCCGAACGCGTGCAGGCCGAGCGTCAACAGGCCGAGAGCCGCAAGGCCGAGATGCTGGAGCTTGCCGGGCGGTTCGAAGCGGAGGTCGGCAAGATCGTGCACACGGTGTCCTCGGCATCGAGCGAACTCGAAACATCCGCCGGCAGCCTGACGACGACCGCCGCGCGGGCGCAGGAGCTGACCGGACTGGTCGCGTCCTCGTCCGAAGAGGCAGCCTCGAGCGTGCGATCGGCGGCCTCGGCGACCGAGGAACTGTCGTCGTCGGTCATGGAGATCAGCCGCCAGGTGCAGGAATCCGCCCGCATGGCCAGCGACGCGGTCGGCCAGACGCGCTCGACCACCGCGCGGGTCAGCGAATTGTCGCAGGCCGCCTCCCGCATTGGCGATGTCGTCGAACTGATCAACACGATCGCCGGACAAACCAACCTGCTGGCGCTCAACGCCACGATCGAGGCCGCGCGCGCCGGAGAGGCCGGACGAGGATTTGCCGTCGTCGCCTCCGAGGTCAAGGCGCTTGCCGAGCAGACGTCCAAGGCGACGGGCGAGATCGGTCAGCAGATTTCGAGCATCCAGGCCGCGACCCAGGACTCGGTGGCCGCAATCAATGAGATCAGCGGCACCATCGAGAGACTGTCCGAGATCTCATCGACCATTGCGGCCGCGGTCGAGGAGCAAGGCGCGGCCACCCGGGAGATTGCCCGCAGCGTGCAACAGGCGGCGCATGGTACGCAGGGGGTCTCGTCCCATGTGATGAACGTGCAGCATGGTGCGAGCGAAACGGGCTCGGCATCCACCCAGGTCCTGGGGGCGGCCAGGGCTCTGTCGGCGGAGAGCAACCGCCTCAAGCTCGAGATGGTCCGATTCCTCGACAAGGTTCGCGTGGCCTAGGGAAATGCGCCTCATGCGAAGCTTGAGGACGGCCCTGATCAGGCATCCAGCTCCTTGTAACGGCGGAAGATGCCGTTTTCGTTGAAGGGGATGCGGCGGTCGCTTGTGAGATAGGCCTTGACGTTGGGCCGCTCCGCGACGCGGTTGCGCAGGGCGACGAGGCGCGGGATATCCTCCTCGAAGGCCTGCATGCGCCTGGGGAACGCATAGCGCAGGCCTTCGATGAGCTGGAACAGCGAAAGGTCGACATAGGTCAGTCGTCGGCCGTTGACATAGGCCGCGCCATTCGCCTTCACGAGATCCTCGAAATAGCCGAGATATTTCGGCACCCGCTCCTTCCAGAACTCCTCATTGCGCTTCTTGGCCGGCGCGCGCTGCTCCTCGTAATAGAGCGTCGGTCCGAGCGGATGGTGGGTGTCGTGAATCTCCAGCACGAAGTCGGCAATGGTCAGCTGCAGCTGGTGCACCCAGAGCCTGCCTGCCTCCGACTTCGGCGCGAGCCCGTGGCGCGCGCCGAGATAGAGCAGGATGTTGGCGGTCTGGCCGATCAAGAGCTTTCCCGCTTTCAGAAATGGTGGAGCGAAGGGCGGCGTGCCGCGCTTCTGCGCCATCAGCTTCATCATCGCGCTCATGCCGCCGGCCTTGCGTGCGACATCGACATAGTCGGCGGCGGCATCTTCCAGCGCGAGGCGGACATATTCGCCGCGGCCCTGGATCTCCGCCCAGTAGTAGAGTTCGTAACGCATGCGATTTCCTTCGGTCCGGCGACAAACGATCCATAACGCACGATGCGCGCCGGCGTTCAACGGCGAAGGATTAGCATGGCCGGGCGCAGGCCGGACCCGCAAAAAGCGAAAGGCGCTGCGGCGTCAACCGCAGCGCCTTTCGGCCCGTTGATCGCAACGATCAGTTGGTCTGCTGGATCGCCGAGAGCATCCAGTCGCCGCCGCGCGGGCGGACGAAGGTCCAGACTTCGACCACCTCCTGCGGCTGCTCGCTGCCGCCGACCAGCCTGCCGGTGCTGCGGTCGAGCATGCGGTCGATCATGGAGAAGCGCATCGCCACGCTCGCATAGTCGGTGTCGCCCTCCCGCCAGGCTTCGGACAGGTCCCCCTGCAACAGCTTGGTGCCGGAGACCTTGTTGATCTGGTTGCGGGCGCGGTTGTCGGCCATGTCGCGCTCGAAGAAGGCGACCATCTCCGGCGTCGCGACCCGGCTCAAGCGCGCCATATCCTCCTCCGACCATGCGGCCTGGGTCTCGCCGAGCAGCCGCTCGAACGCCTCGTAGTCGGCGGGCACAATCTGCAGCGGCGTGCTCGCAGCGCCGAAGCCGAACCCGCCCATGGTGGTGCGGACGTTCGGGCTGGCGGTGGGACCCGCCCCGGCATAGGCCGGCTCACCCATGTTGCGACGCTGCCACCACGACATCGCCCAACGCACCACGAGCACGATCAGCCCGATCTGCAGCAACAGGCCGAGGATCGAGGAGAAACCGCCGAGGCCCGAAAACAGGCCGCCGCCGAACAACAATCCGAACAGGCCGGCACCGATGAAGCCCGCGGCCAGGCCGCGCAGCAGGCCGCCGCCGGGCCGGTTGAAGAAGCCGCCGCCCATGCCCGGCCCGTAGGACGGGCTCGAGGGCTGAGCGAAGCTGCGATTGAACGGCGAGGCCGTGCCCGGCGCGGTCGAGGTGCTCGGCGGCATCGAAAACGAGCGCGTGCCGCGCGAGCCGGACGAAAAACCACCGCCGATGCGGGCGTCGGCCGGCGCGACCGCCGACAGCGTCGGGATCGCCAGCGCCAGCAGAACCGCGATCGCCTGCATGGCCTTGCGCATGGGTCTGACGAAATTCATGTTGTTTCCCAAGCCCCTTAAGGGGGCAGCGTTCCTAAGATGGGCGGAGTTGCCTAAAAGTGAAGCGCCTTCCGGGGCCATCGCCTGCGGCGCGGCGTCGCGGGGAGACGCGCCTAGACGGTATCTGGCACCATCGTTCCCGACCGGTTTCGCCCCCGGAAAGACCTAGTGCGGCGCCATGGTCTCCTTCACCGCGGCGACCAGCTGGCTCAGCGTGAAGGGTTTCGGCAGGAACGCGAATTGCTGGTTCTCCGGCAGGCTCTTCTCGAACGCGTCCTCCGCATAGCCCGAGACGAAGATGATCTTCACCTCCGGATTGCGCTCGCGCATCGCCTTGAGCAACGACGGCCCGTCCATTTCCGGCATCACGACATCGGAGACCACGAGATCGACATTGTCGTTGTTCTCCTCGAAGACCTCCATCGCCTCGATGCCGTTGGAGGCTTCGATCACGCTGTAGCCGCGCGAGCGCAGGCCGCGCGCATTGAGCGAGCGCAGGCCCTCCTCGTCCTCGACCAGCAGGATGGTGCCTTGCCCGGTGAGATCGGCCCGCGCCTTGGCCGGCTCGGCGGCGTGCTCCCTGGCGGCGCCGTTGGCGCCGGCTGCGTCCGCCTGCGGCTCGGCCTGCACCTCTTTCTCGGCGTGGTGGCGCGGCAGGAAGATCGAGAACGTGGTGCCCTTGCCCTCCTCCGAATCCACATAGATGAAGCCGCCGGTCTGCTTGACGATGCCGTAGACGGTGGACAGGCCGAGCCCGGTGCCCTTGCCGACCTCCTTGGTCGAGAAGAACGGCTCGAAGATCTTGTCGCGGATGTCGGCGGGGATGCCGGTGCCGGTATCGCCGACATCGATGCGGACATATTCGGCGGCCGGCATGCCCTTGAAGGCAAGCTGGGCGCTTTCCTCCGTCGTCACATTGCCGGTCTTCACGACGAGCTTGCCGCCGTCGGGCATGGCATCGCGGGCATTGACCGCGAGGTTGACGATGACCTGCTCGAATTGCGAGACGTCGACCTTGACCGGCCAGAGGTCGCGGCCGTGCACGAGGTCGAGCTTGACCTTCTCGCCGATCAGCCGGCGCAAGAGCATGGTGAGATCGGACAGCGCATCGCCGAGGTCGAGCACCTGGGGCCGCAGCGTCTGGCGGCGCGAGAAGGCAAGCAGCTGACGGACGAGCGTGGCGGCGCGCGTCGCGTTCTGCTTGATCTGCATGATGTCCTGGAACGAAGGATCGGTCGGCTTGTGCGCGTTCAGCAGGAAGTCGTTCGCCATCATGATGGCGGACAGCACGTTGTTGAAATCGTGCGCGATGCCGCCGGCGAGCTGGCCGACCATGTCCATCTTCTGCGACTGGTTGATCTGGTTCTCCAGCGCGCGGCGCTCGGTGGTTTCGAGCATGTAGATGATGGCCGCCTCGGTCTCGCGCTCCCCCTCGTCGACCGCGGTGACGAAGAACTGGCCCCAGCGCTCCTTGGCGCCTTCCAGCATCACCTCGGCGGGCGCGATGTCGCCCTGCCCCTCCGCGGCCTGGTTGATGGCCGCGATCAGCACGTTGCGGTCGCGGGCATTGACGGCGCGGAAGATCGGCTTGCCGAGCAGGCCGTCGAGGCCGAGGCCCTGCGCCAGCTTGGCAAAGCGCGCATTGGCCCGCACCACATGGCCGCCGCGGTCGACGGTTGCGATCGCCATCGGCGTGTGGTCGAAGAAGCGCATGAAGCGCACTTCGGCGGCCCGCTCGGGATCGGCGCGCTCGTCGCGGGCGCGGCTGATGACGAGCGTGCGCGACGGGCCCGGCGCGCCGTCGGCGCCGAAAGCGAGCTTGTGATAGAGCCTGACCGGCATGGTCTTGCCGGTGCGCATCCTCAGATCGATGTCGAACACCTCGGTCTTGACCTCGCCGGGAACGGCGACGATCGAGGTCAGGAGCGAGGCGCCGTCGCCGGAGACGATGTCGGTGAGCTTCAGCCCGCCCGAGCCGATCTCGGCGAGGTCATAGTCCAGCCAGTTCGCAAGCGTCGCGTTGACATAGGCGAGCTCGCCCGACGCGTTGACCGAGAAGAAGCCGCATGGCGCATGGTCGAGATATTCGATCGCATGCTGCAGTTCCTTGAACACGTCCTCCTGGCGCTCGCGGTCGCGGGTGATGTCGGCGACCGACCACACGGCATATTTCGCGTGCTTGCCCGCGCCGAGCGGCCGCACCCGCATGCGCAGCCAGCGGCCGTGACCGCCGTCCTGGCCCGCGATTCGCACCTCCTCCTGCTGCCGCTTGCCTTCGCGCGCGGCCTTGAGCAGGCGGAACACGGCTTCGGAGACGTCGGGATTGCCGATAAAGACGCGCTCGACGGGACGCACGTCCTGCGCGCCGGTCGCGCCGGTGAATGTGAGATAGGCCGCGTTGAAATACACCACGTGCCCGCGCGCATCGGTGACCGCAAGGCCGTCGAAGGCGTGATCGGCGATCCGGCTGATCACGGGGTCGTCCGACGCGCGATCGGCAAAGCGGATGATGCCGGCGGCAAAGGCAAACAGGTTGAACAGCCCGACCATGGCGAGCAGCGCCAACAGCCCGAGGATATAGGGCTGGGCCTGGGCGCGGCCGATGGTCATGAGCGCGACCGCGATCGCCACCAGCATGCCGGCGACGAGCAGCACCAGCAGGATGCTGCCTGAGCGCCGTGGCGGCTCGTGCAGCTTGACGGCCTCCCCCGGCGCCCCCTTTTCGAAATCAGCGGTCATGGCAAATGATACGGCCCAACGGGATCAGGTCGGGCGCAACCGTCTGCGCCCGATTCCCCAAGTGCCTGAATCGGCAGGGCAAACGCAAGCCCGTCAAGCCGTAAAGGGCGGTTTTTGAGCCTTTTCCCGCACTTACCCGATGTTTTCGGGCTCATGGACGCCGGCCGCTCAAGGTCCGGCGCAGGCCCATCACGTAGCCGATGATCTCGGCGACCGCCTGATAGTGCTCGACCGGGATCTCCGCATCGACCTCGACGGTGGCATAGAGCGCGCGCGCCAGCGGCACGTTCTCGACGATCGGGATGTCGTGCTGCTTGGCGATCTCCCGGATCTTGAAGGCGAGATGATCGACGCCCTTGGCGACGCAGATCGGCGCCGACATGCCGCGATTATACTGCAGCGCCACCGAATAATGGGTCGGGTTGGTGATGATGACGGAGGCCTTGGGCACCGCCGCCATCATGCGCTTCTTCATGCGGGCGACGCGCAACTGACGGATGCGGCCCTTGACATGGGGATCGCCTTCGGACTGCTTGTGCTCCTCCTTGATCTCCTGCAGCGACATCTTCTGCCGCTCGTACCACTGCCGGTACTGGAACAGATAGTCGGCGATCGCGACGATGGCGAGCATCGCCACCACCGCGCCCATCAGATGCAGCGCGAGCGAGCGCACCATGTCGAGCAGCACCGTGGGGTCGATGCGCTCGATCGATTCCAGCCGCATCCGCTCCGGCCAGAGAATCATGACCATGACGGTGCCGAGCGCGATCAGCTTGAACAGGCCCTTGGCGAAATTGGCCGCGGCCTGCTTGCCGAACAGGCGCTTGAAGCCGGAAGCCGGCGAGATCTTGGAGAGCTTCGGCTTGATCGGCTCGCCGGAGAACACCAGGCGGTGCTGGATCATGTTGCCGCCGATGGCGGCGAAGGCAATCAGCGCGAGCGGTAGGCCGAGCGCGCCGATCACCACATAGCCAAGGCTCTTGGCCAGCGCGACCAGCGCCGGACCGTCGACGGGAATGGTCGAGGACTTGGCGATCAGGTTCCGCAGCGGCTCCATGATCCTGCTGCCGATCGAGCCCGAGAAGGTCGACATCGCAAGGGTGGCGGCGGCGATCACGAACCAGGTGTTGAGCTCCTGGCTCTTGACGACGTCGCCGTTCTCGACCGCCTGGTCGAGCCGTTTCTGGGTCGGGTCTTCTGTCTTGTCGGATGTGTCGCTGTCATCGGCCATGATCGCCCCCGGCTAGACGCCTCTCATTTCAGCGACAGCATCTGGTGGATCACGCCGTCGAAATAGGCGAGGAACGTCCCCATCATCGCCGTCAGGACCAGAGCGAAAATCAGGAAGCCCGCAAGGATCGACAGCGGCACGCCGACGAAATAGACCTGCATCTGCGGCATCAGCCGCGCCAGCACGCCGAGGCCGATGTTGAAGACGAGGCCGAATACCAGAAATGGCGCGGCGAGTTGCAGGCCGAGCTTGAAGGCCGCGGCAAAGGCCCGGGTCGCAAGCGAGGCGATGTCGCCGCTCGCAAGCGCCTCGCCCGGCGTGAAGATCTTGTAACTGTCGTTGATGGCTGCGATCAGCAGATGATGGCTGTCGGTGGCAAACAGCATCGTCACGCCGAGCATGGTGAGGAAGTTGCCGACCAGGAGCCCCTGCTCGCCCTGCGTCGGATCGACCGAGGTGACGAAGCCCAATCCCATCTGCTGGGCGATGATGCTGCCGGTGACCTGCAGCGCGGCCATCGTGACCTGCGCGGTCGCGCCTAGCACGATTCCGATCAGGATCTCCTGCACCATCAGCACGATCAGCGAGTTGAGCGACTGCATGTCTATGTGGAAGTCCCGCTGGTGCAGCGGCAGGATGATCAGGGTCAGGAGCACGGCGGCGGCAAGCTTGATGCGCACCGGGATGTTCTGTTCGCTGAGGGTCGGCAGGACCATCACCATGGCGCCGACGCGGGCGAAGACCAGCATGAAGGCCGCGGCAAGCTGCGGCAGCCAGGAAATGTCGATGCGCATGATCGACGCATCATGCCTCAGCCGCCGATGATTCGCGACGATATCCGCATCATGTGGCTGTGCAGGGCGTCCGCCATGAACGGCAGCGCCAGCAGCAGCGTGATGAAGATCGAGATGATCTTCGGCACGAAGATCAGCGTCTGCTCCTGGATCTGCGTCAGCGCCTGGAACAGCGAGACCACCACGCCGACCAGGAGCCCGACCACCATCATGGGCGAGGACACCACCACGATGGTCCAGATCGCATCGCGCGCCACGTCGAGGGTTTCAGCACCGGTCATTGTTTTTTCCTGTTTGTCGCGCGCATCTCGCCCCCTGCTCCGTCATTGCGACGAGCCAATGGGTCCGGCTCAGTTGAGTCGGCCCGATGACAGGCTCCGGACGAAGCAATCCGGAGCCTCACGCGCGGCCCTGGATTGCTTCGCTTCGCACGCAATGGCGAGCGAAACCCGCATGCCCCGACGTCATCCCGACGACCCGTCAGATCGTCATCTTCATGATGTCTTCGTAGGCCTGGATCACCTTGTCGCGCACCGAGACCAGCGTCGACACCGCGACGTCGGTTTCCGCCACGGCGGTGACCACATCCATCACATTGGCCTTGCCGTTCGCCATCGCGACCGTCTTGGCGTCGGACTTGTGCCCGGCCTCCATGACGCCGCCGATCGCATCCTTCAGCACGGCGCTGAAGGAGGGACCGGCTCCGTCCGCACCCGCGCTGACGCCGCCGGTATCCATGATACGGGCGAGATTGGCATTGCCCTTGCTGGATCCGCCGGATTCGAGAACGCGGGCGAGATTGGCGTAGGCATTCGCAGCTACAGTAGGTGACGCCATGTTACTTTTCCTTCTTATTATGCCTTGAGGATATCCAGCGTGCGCTGGATCATCCGGCGGGTGGCGGTTATGACGTTCAGGTTCGCTTCGTATGACCGCTGCGCATCTCGCAGGTCGGTCATCTCAACCAACGAGTTGACGTTGGGGTACTTGACGTTCCCGGAGGCGTCCGCCGCCGGGTTACTGGGCTCGTACTTGACGCGAAAATCTGACTGGTCCGGCTTGATCTGGCCGAGACTCACCACCTTGGCATCGAGGGTGCGGTCGAGCGTGGAGGAAAAGGTCGGTACCTTGCGGCGATAGGGATCGCCGCCGGCAGTGGATGCGGTGGAATCGGCGTTGGCGATATTTTCCGAGATCACCCGCATGCGGCCGGCCTGGGCGCGCAGGCCCGAGGTCGCAATCCCCATCGAGCGGGCGAAGTCACTTACGTCATTGGCCATGTTGCGCCGTTCCTTTCTTCAGGGCCGTTCTGGCCTCAACTCTTGCCGATTGCGGTTTTGATGAGCGACAGGCTCTTCGAGTAGAGCTGGGTCACCGCCGCGTAATCCATCTGGTTGGCGGAGACCTTCAGCATCTCGTCCTCCAGGTTCACCGCATTGCCGGCAGGCCGCGTCTCGAAGCCGGCCTTCTTGTTCTGGTCGAAGCTTTCCCCGCCCCCGCCCGCGGGCGCGATATGGGCGGCGCTGGTGCGCAGCATCGGCAGCGCCCCCATGGAGCCCGTGGTGCCGCCGCTCTGGTCGAACTTGGGCTCGACCAGGTCGCGCGGCCTGAAATTCGGCGTGTCCGAATTGGCGACGTTCTCCGACAGGACGCTCTGGCGCTCCTGATGCCACTGCATCTTGGTGCGCAAGATCGACAGGGCTGGAAGATCCGAGATTGACATTCGCGCCGCTCCAATTCGCCTTCCGGAGGGTTCCGAAAGGTAGGTAGAATTTGCCGCGTGTATGGTTAACAGCTGGTTAAGAACACTATCCGTAGTCCAGCGGAATTTCGCAGCGCAGCGCCGGGCCGGAAGCGGCTGTGCGCAATTTCGCCACATAGGCTGCATTAACCGCGTCCACACGCGGCCTGAAGCATCCCAAGAAGTCGTTTTGGTTCGACCGATTCATGGGTTATTAAGGATGCGGGGCGGCAGCTTTTGCCGTAAGGGGTTAAGAGTTCGATCTCAGGCGTCGTTCGCTGCTTCGAATCAAAGCGTTGCGTCCGAAGGGCTTGATAGAGGCGCGATTTGCCGGGGACTGAGCATGTTGGTACCTTTTATCTTCGCATTTTTGGCCGTGCTGGCGCTGATCGGCGTCGCGGCGTGGCTGGTGCGTCGATTCGCAAGCAGCCGGCTCGGTGCGAGCACGAATCGCGGGCGGATGCCCCGTCTCGCCGTGATCGATGCCGCCGCCGTGGACGGCCGGCGGCGCCTGGTGCTCGTCCGGCGCGACAATATCGAACACCTCCTGATGATCGGCGGCCCGACCGACATCGTGGTCGAATCCAACATCGTGCGCGCGAGTCAGTCTCGCGAACAGCTGCCGCAGCGGACCGGCCTGCCGCCGGCCGCCACTCCCGAGCCGTCGCGAATCGTGCCGCTGCCCGATACGGCCTGGAACGAGGCCGAGGCTGCGCGGGTCGAGGCGCGAGACCAACATAACGAGCCGCCGCTGATGCCGGAGCCGCCGCCGCGCCCGATCCGTCCGTCCTTTGCCGATGAGTTGCGCCGGCCAGTGCCCCAGCCGATCGAACGCCGCAGCAGCGAGCCGCTCACCGGCTTTGCGCCCGAGCCGCTTGGCGGCCGTCCCGAACCGAGACCCGAGCTCAGGCCGGAGCCAAGACTGGAACCAAGAGCCGAGCCGAGACCCGAGTCGAGGCCAGAGCCGCGGCTGGAGCCGGCGCCTCCCCGCTTGCCCTCCCGCGAACCGATGATGCCGCGCCCGACGCGACCGCCGGTCGAAATGCCAAAGGCCCCGCCGCTGCGCCCGGCCGAGCGCGCCGCGCCCGCCCCGGTGCCGCCTCCGCCGCCACCTTCGCCCCCGGCGCCGACGCCCGCGCAGAACGCCGACCAGAATCTCGCCGAAATGGCCCAGCGGCTGGAAGCGGCATTGCGCCGTCCGGCAGGCGCCGCGCCCGCCGACACGGCACCACCGGTTGCGCCCGAGCCGGCCGCCCGCGACCGCGCAGCCGCGCCGCGCAGCGAGCCGCCGGTTGCGCCGCCGCCTGCCCCCGCCGCCTCGCCCAAAAGCAGCTTTGAGAATCTCGAGGACGAGATGGCATCATTGCTGGGCCGCCCGAAGTCGTCGTCTTCGTGAGACCGGCCAACCTTCCGCGTAGAGTTTTATTCATTGCTGTCCTGATCGCCGCCGGCTCGCTGGCAACGGCGGCGTTTGCCCAGGACGTCAGCATCAATCTCGGCCCCGGCAATGCCGGGGTCACCGAGCGCGCGGTCCAGCTGATCGCGCTCTTGACGGTGCTGTCGATTGCGCCGTCGATCCTGATCATGATGACGTCGTTCACGCGCATCGTCGTGGTGCTGTCGCTGCTGCGCACCGCGATGGGCACGGCGACCGCGCCGCCGAACACCGTCATCATTGCGCTGGCGGTGTTTCTCACCGCCTTCGTGATGGGGCCGGTGCTGCAGAAATCCTATGACGACGGCATCCGCCCCCTCATCAACAACGAGATTCCGGTCGAGGAGGCGCTGCAGCGCGCCTCGGTGCCGCTGCGCGGCTTCATGCAGAAGAATGTCCGGGAGAAGGATCTGCGCCTGTTCATGGATCTCTCCGGCGAGCCGCCGCCGGCGACGCCTGCCGACATGTCGCTGCGTGTGCTGGTCCCCGCCTTCATGATCTCCGAATTGCGGCGCGCCTTCGAGATCGGATTCCTGCTGTTCCTGCCCTTCCTGATCATCGACCTCGTGGTCGCCTCGGTGTTGATGTCGATGGGCATGATGATGCTGCCGCCGGCCACGATTTCATTGCCGTTCAAGCTGATCTTCTTCGTCCTGGTCGACGGCTGGTCGCTGGTGGCGGGAAGCCTTGTGCAGAGTTACGGCGGCGGGTGATTGCCCGTCGCTGGAGCGTACAAGGATGGCGGGTTTCGCTGCGCTCGACCAACCCTACCCTCCCTCACTGGCGCGAGCCGCGACACAGGACCGAACCGCATGCTCGGCATTGCGAGCGGCGCTGCCGCCTCGCAATGCCTGAGGAAGCGGCGCGGCTGTCCCTACTGCTTCAAATCATACTGCTTGCTCAAATGATCGCCGATCTGCACCAGCATCGCCACGGCTTCGGGATAGCCGGGCTTCGCCACCGTGGCCGCATCGGCCGAGGCGCGGAATTCCCAGGAATCGTCGCTCTTGATCACGCTGATCTTCATGCCCTCGGCATGATCGGCATGGACCTTCAACTCCGCCATCGCCATGGCGATCAGTTCGGATTCGGTCTTGGCAGGTTTGGTCATGTGGCGGCTTCTCCCGGCTGAGGCCGGCAAATTGCCGTGTCCGCGCGCCGCTGTCGAGGGGGCGTGCCCCCGGTGGCATGCTCATCAATCGGGACGCAGCGGACAGGTTTGGTGGCAATCCATTTCGGAGTTACCCCTCAACTGCCGGCATCCAGACCAGTGCCCCGGCGGCAGTCGAAACGTCATGGCTCGAGATGCCAGCCGATTTTCAAGGCGGATCCGGCTCGGAACAATGCCTTTCCGCATACGTTGCTCGATGAGGTCAAAGACGCGGAAACTTCGATGACGTTTCGCGAGCTATCGCAGGTCGTTTGGAGCGTGCCGCTTCTGATTGTCGTCAGCGGCTTTGGCGGCAAGCCTGAATGCGACTCCTTCGAAACCCGAAGTGCGGTGCTGCGGAGGGTTTCGGACGACCACAACAATGCGCTGGCGAGCTACGCCGCCAGGACCTCGTCCGCGGCCAGGTCCGATGCGAATGATGCGAAGGCGGACGCCGAGAAGGCGCTAAATTCAGAGCGCGCAAAGCCCTTGTATCAACTCGGCGAGAAGATCGTCACACGGTCGGCGAGCAGCGACAAGCGAACGCTGACATGCAGCGGTTCTATGTCCGTAACCGTGGGGGATACGAAGGCGTCGAAAGAGGTGAATTTCACGGTCCAACAAGCGTCACACGGAAAGATATCCGTCTCGGTTGCCCCGTTCCAGTTCCAGGCCCCCTGAGCGGACGGGACCTGTTTCTCGTTATTTCTTTGCTGTTTTTTCGCCAAGGGCCTCGCGGGCCAATCGCTCCGCGCGCAGCCGTTCCATGTTCTTGTAGCTCGCTTCACGCGCGAGCTGATGTTCTCGCAGGGCTTGCGCAGCGTCGACCCGGCGCTCGGCATCCTTGGCCTTGCGCTCTTCCGGCGTCAGTCTCTCGCGCTCGGTGGGGAACTCCTTCGACATCGCAGTTTAGAACGCACGACAGGCCCAATGGTTCCGGGCGGGCCGACAATTCGGTCCCGGCTCAATGTGTGGCTTGGGAGACACACCCGCTTCCGCAACGCCGGCCATCCTGCTGCGCTCGGGCAGATGTCAGGACCTAATTCGCGCTCACGCGCTTGACGCCCTCGATCTTCGGCAGCGAGCCGGTTGTGGCCGGGTCCTTCTGACCGGGCGGTGTCCAGGCGGTCGCGTCGGGGAAGCGGTTCTTCATGTCGCGCAGGAAGCCGTCGAGCGTGTCGACACTGGCCGCCATCTTAGCGATCTCGGTGAACTCCGCGCTGTTGGAGGCGGTCGGCTTGCTCGCGGTGTCGAAGGCGATCTTGTCCGGCTCGCCGCTCATCAGCGGCAGATATTTCTCGCGGAAGCGCGCCAGCCCGATCGCGTCCTCCGCCAGCGCATAGCCGACCACGGCACGGATGATGTCCGCCTTCTCCACCGGGTTGAGCGGCTTGAAGTCCTTGTAGCGCTCGCCGTAATAGAGCTCGATCTGCTCGGACGCCTCGCGCCAGCGCCGCGCCGCCCAGTAGATGTCCGAGCGCAGGCGGATCGACTCGCGCCCGCCGATATTGGAGATGATGTCGAGCGCGAGATCGTGACGGCCGATGTCGCTCTGCGCCCGCGCCTCCAGCAACAGCCGCTGCGCCCGCAACTCGCCGTTGAGATCGGCAATGCGGGTCGAGCTCAGCGCCATGATCGCCTTTTCCGGCTTGCGGTTGGTCAGATACACCATGGCGAGCTTGGCCGCGACCTGCGCGCGCGCCGCGCCCTCCAGCCGCTTGTCGACCTGGTATTGCAGGAGCTCGGCGGCCTGGTCCAGGAGATCGACCGCGACCAGCCGGTCGGCCAGGCGGCGGATCATCTCGTCGCCGCGGCGACCGATCGGGGTCAGCTCACGGAACTCGTAGAACAGCCCCAGCGCGTCGATCGGCGGCATCTCGTCGCCCTTGGCGGTGAGGAAGATGTCGGAGAACAGCGCCTGCGCCGCGTCCTGCGCCTGGCGCGAGGGCTCGGAGTTCGGCTCGAGCCGGGTCGCCAGGCGGGCCGCCGCCAGCGATTCGCTGTAGCGGGCGTTGTCGCTGTAGATCTTGGCGAGTATCACCAGCGTCCGTACCTCGGTGGAATCGCCGCGCCAGGTCATGGCGAGCGTCTCCAGCTGCTTGAGCACCTCGGGCGGGTTGATCTCGCCCCGCTTCTGCAGCAGCGCGACCTGGCGCAGCGTGCCCTCGGCTGCGGCCATGCGGTCGGCGGAGTCGATCGCAAACCGGTAATCGTCGAGCGCGTCCTTCTCCTGGCCCAGCGCCTCGGCCAGCCGGCCATAGAGCACCGAGGCCATCGGCTTCATCTCCTCGGTCACGCCGACCACCTCGAGCTCGCTGCGGCGCTTGGCGGCACCGGCGAAGTCGCGCACCTCGAGGCAGGCGCGCAACGCATCCATGGTGACGAGGCGCTGCAACTCCACGGGAAGCGAGGCGATCGCGAACTCGACGTTCTTCAGCTTCTCGCGCGCATCGGCCCATTTGCCCTGCCGCGCATAAGCGAGCCCCTTCCACAATTGGGAATCGTAATTGTTGCCGATCACGGGGCTTGCGAGATCCTTCAGCCCACGCTCCGGCTGGCCGATCAGGATGGAGGCGATGGCATGGACCATCAGGAAGACGGAGTCCTCCATCTTCGGCGTGGGATCGGCGAGCGCATAGGCCGCCTCGCCGCCTGCCTCGGCATAAAGGCCGCGCGCCATGTAGAAGCGGGCGAGCTCGAGCCGTGCCTGCGCGCGGTTCTCGGGATCAGCGGCGCCGGCGGCCGCAATCAGCGCATCGCGCCGTTCGATGAATTCGCCGGCCTGGTTCCCGTGCCAGTCGTCGATATCGAACACCGGCCGCACCGCGGTCGGCGCGCGCTCGGCGGAGGCGTCGACGGAGGAGATCGTCAGCCCGCCGGGCTTGCCGACGATGACCTTGTCGGGCGCGACCTCGACGGCGACGCTGTCCGAGTTGGGACGGACCACGACGCCTTGCGCGGTGTCGAGCAAGGCGAAATCGACGAAGTCCTGACGCTTGATCAGGCCGCGGGTCGGGGTGAGCCCGGTCACCACCAGCAGGGTGTCGCCGGCGTCTGGATCGGTGATGTGATGCATCTCGCCGCCACCCGCGAAGGGTACGGCGATGTTGGCATGCGCGGGATCGGTGATGTTGCGAAACACCATCAGGGGCTGCGGCGGCACCAGCGTCTTGTCGGCGAAGGTGAGCGTCCAGCGGCTGCCGGGGGCGAGCTCGTCGCTCGAGAGCGTATGCATTTGCGGGCGGTTGACGCGGATGCGGATCGCCTGCCCCTTGTCGGTCGGCATGCGGCTGACCTCGCCGACGATGGCGCCGCCCTTGCTGCGGATCGGCTCGACGTCGATCGGCTGTTTGGAATCGAACACCAGCCAGACCGTGTCGCCGCGCCGGAACGAGGCGGCCGGCGTGGCCTTGGCGAAGCTGAAGGTGACGCGGAGGCCCTCGGAATCCCTGACCGCCTCGATCCTGGCCGGCGGCGCATTGTCCTGGGCCGCCGCCTCGGCCGGCTTCTTGGCGACCTCGGCCGGCGCCGCTGCGGGCGCGGGCTCGGCGGCGGTCCTTGCCACCATCGGCGCAGCCTTTGCAGCCTCCGTACCGGCCGGCGGCCCCTCCTTGGGCGGCATTTTGTCGGCGGGCTTCTCGGTGACGGCCATGGGCGGTGCAGCTGCCGGCGACGGCGGCTTCGCCTCGGCTGCGGCCGGTTGTTTCATCATCGTCTCGGCGGCGGCCTGCGGCTTGGCGGCCGGCTCGGGCTTGGCCTCGGATCTGGCCTCGGATTTGGCCTCGCTCTTCGCCTCGGATCTGGCCTGCATGGTCTGCGGCGCCGGCGCGCTCGCCGTCTCCGGCTTCGGCGGGGCGGCCTCGCTCTTGCTTTCGGTCTTCGCGGCCGGCGGCTCCGCCTTTGCGGGCTGAGCCTCGCCGGCAGGCGGCGCCTTGGCCTCGGCGGCAGCGGCGGGAGCAGCGGCCGCGGGCGCCCGCAGCTCCGCCGGCGTGCTCAGGCCGGCCGGCGACAATTGCGATTGCGGCTTCGGCTTGTCCGGCTGCTGGAAGGCGACGTCGATGATGTAGTTCTTGTCCTCGCGGAAGGAGTGCACATCGACATCGCCGATCAGCGTGATCTCGACCTGGGTCGTGTCGTTCTCCACCTTCTGGTTGATGGAGGCGACGTTCGGGGGAGCTGCGACCTTGGCGTCGGCCAGGTCGAAATTGAGCAGCGTCGTGAAGAACAACGTCAGCTTCTGGTCGTTGAGCACCGAGGAGGCGCCGACGCCGTCGGGCATCTCGAAGACAAAGCGCACGAAGGTCGGCTGCACCAAGGCGCGCACGCGGATCGGCGGACGCTTCTTGGCGAGCGTCTCGGCGTGCTGCTGGCGCAGCGCCTTCTCGGCCGCGCGCGCCCGCTCGGCGAGCTCGCGCACCACCTCGAGCGGCAGGCTCGGCGGCGGGCCGGCCCAATTGTCGGGCAGGAAGTCGACGAACACCCGCTCGCCCGCGGTCATGGTGTTGAGGGTGACCTTGCGCGCCAGCGACAGCCGGATCGCCGTGCCGTCGGGATCACGCCGCACCATGGCGACGTAATCGGGCACCGCGTCGACCAGCTTCTCGACCGCGACGTCCACCGGGCGCTCGAAGCGGATCACCACGATCGAGCCCGCGGTCGTCACCTCGGTGGCGACATCCTCGGAGAATTTGAACACGAGCCGGGCATAGCCGCCGCTCGCCGCGAACGTCGCCTCGCCCTTGATCGGATCGGATTGGGCGGACGCCGGCCACGCCGCGAGCAGCAGGCCGACCAGGGCCAGCGCCAAGGATTGCACCAGGGATTGCGCCAGGGATTGCACCACGTCGCGGCGCAGGCGCCGCGCATACGCGCAGACGGGCGACCAGAATGTGTCGGTAGCTGTTCGCGCCATGACCTGCTCGTCTCTACCTGCCCGTCTCTCGATTCCGGTGACCCGCTTGGCTTGAAGAAAGCGGATACGCCTCGCCCGCCAGGCGTCTCGCTCTCAAGCGGCCAGTCTAGAGTCCGCCGATTAAGACCTTGTTAAACATAAGGCCTCAGTTGATCTTTTGCGGCAGCACCTTGCCCTCGATCTTGGGCAGTTCGCCGCTGGCCGCGGTCCGGGTGTCGCCGCTGGCGCGGCGCGCAAGCTCGACCGTCAGCCGCTCGGCATTCTCGGGCTGCATCAGCCCCAGAATGTCCGACATCTTGCGCGGCGCGATCTGCGAGGCGATCTCGATCAGCACCGGCATCTCCAGGCGGTCGAACACTTTCGCCGCATCCTTCGGCTTCATGCTCTCATACATGGTGACGATGCTCTTGAAGCGCGCGCTGTCGGCTTCGGCCTTCTGCTCGCTGGCCGCGGAAATGCGCGACTCGGTCGCCTTCATCTCCTCGACCTTGGATTCGATGCGCTTCTCCGCGGCCTTCAGCAGGTTCTCGCGGATGTCGATCTCGCGCGCGCGGGCATCGAGCTCCTGCCGCCGCTGCTGCAGGCGCTCGAGAATGGCGCGCTCGGAAGCGGACACGCTCTGCTGCGCCTCCTCGGGATGGTAGACGACGCCTTGCGGCGTGGTCTCGGGTGCAGCAGGCTTCGGCTCGCCGGGTTTGGCCTCGGACTTGGCCTCGGATTTGGCGTCGGGCTTGCCCTCCGCCTTCTTCTCCTCCTTCGGCTTCTCCACCGAGCCCGTGATGTCAGCATCCCTGTTCAGGGTGACGCTGTCCTTGGGCGTCGCCGCGCCGGGAAAGTTGAAGTTTTCCTGCGCCCATGAGGCAGGCTTTGCCGCCTGCGGCTGATAGTCGAAGACATAGCCACCGTCGATCAGCAGGCCCGCCACTTTGAGAACCGCGAGCGAGGCGACTGCGACCACGACGACCGGAATGACGCGAATGTTACGATAGGATTTCATGCCGCAAGGCCGCCAGACCTTCTACGTTCACTAAAGGCTTGAGCCGCGGCGGCGACCGCCTTGGCGCTCGAGATCTTTGCCGGCGCGGCGTGGGCCGGCGCCGGCGCCACGGCCGGCTGCGGCGCTGCGGGCGCAACCGCTGCGGGCGGCGCGGCGACGGGATCGCCATCCATCGGCGAGCGCGCGGCATTGGCGATCTTGGAGAGGCGCCGCACCACATGATCGGCTTCGCCGAGCTGCTTCTTCAACAGGTCGGACATTTCGTGCGCCGCCCCGAGCTGGACGCCGAGATGCTCGTTGACCTCGCGCACCGTGTGCTTGAGGCCGCCGATGGCCCGCTCGGCGATCTCCGTCGCGGTGACGAGCTCGCCGATCACGGCCTTGAGCGAATGCTCGTCCGCCTTGAGCCGCTGCAGCCGCTTGTTGAGCAGCATGCAGTAGCCGATGGTGAGCACGAGCAATACGGCCACCAGGCTTTCGATCATAAATCCTAGGACGGGGTTCATTGGGCCTCCATCAACTTGTTCGCCTCGTCAGCCTTCTCGAACATCGCAAGCGTGGTCGAAGGTTTGCGCAACGGACGGGTGACGCGGATGGCGACGCGGTCGCCGACCCGGCCCATCCGTCCCTCCGTGAGCATGACATTGCCGCAGCGGACCGCGACAGTCGCATCCGCGCGCATGTCGAGCGGCAGCGTGTCGCCGACCCGCAGCGACATCAGCTGCTTCAACGGAATATTGGCTTCGTAGAGCACCGCATCGACGGCGATCTCGGCACTGGCGATCTCGGTCGCGAAGTGACCTTCCCAGATCGGATCGCGGCCGAATTTTTCGCCCATGAACATCTGCAACAGCACCGGCCGGATCGGCTCGATGGTCGCATAGGGCAGCAGCAATTCGACGTTGCCGCCGCGGTCCTCCATGTCGATGCGCAGCCGCACCAGGATCGCGGCGTTCGCAGGACGGCTGATCGCGGCGAAGCGCGGGTTGGTCTCCAGCCGGTCGATCGAGAAGGTCACCGGCGACAGCGGCCGGAATGCCTGCTCGGCATCCGCCATCACCACCTCGATCAGGCGCTTGACCAGGTTGGTCTCGATCGTGGTGTAGGGTCGGCCCTCGACGCGCAGCACCGAGCTGCCGCGCCGGCCGCCGAGCAGCACGTCGATCATGGAATAGATCAGGCTGGAGTCGACGGTCGCAAGACCGAAATTCTCCCACTCCTCCGCCTTGAAGACGCAGAGCACGGCCGGCAGCGGAATCGAGTTCATGTAGTCGCCGAAGCGCACCGAGGTGATGCGGTCGAGCGAGACTTCGACGTTGTCGGACGTGAAATTGCGCAAGGAGGTCGTCATCAGCCGCACCAGGCGGTCGAAGACGATTTCGAGCATCGGCAGACGCTCGTAGGACACCATCGCCGAATCGATGATGGCGCGGATGCCGGAATGGTCGTCGAGATTGACCT